>Ga0210409_10000631_pt1 | contig 53381 bp, 49 predicted proteins | sample IncBWH17MmetaG_FD_161649 | JGI IMG/M metagenome (GOLD analysis project Ga0210409, IMG submission 161649) | Forest soil microbial communities from Barre Woods Harvard Forest LTER site, Petersham, Massachusetts, United States - Inc-BW-H-17-M | ecosystem: Environmental > Terrestrial > Soil >... | reverse complement strand
ATCCTCGTCGAGCATCGCTGCGTCCCAGCTTTCTGGCACAATCCGCATCAACCGCTCTTCAGTCACTGCGACATCGCCGTGACGCACAAGGCCAAGGCGCTGAACGATCCTCAGATGGTGACTATCGAGGCACAGCGCCCGTCGGCGAAGCACGCTGAAGTTCACGACCGCCCCGCTGGTCTTTGGGCCAACACCGGGAAACTGCTCCAGCCATGCGCGAATCTTGTCCGTTCGATAGCTTGCAAGGAAATCCAGCGTCAGCGTACCGTACCGCGCGGAAATCTGTTGCAGCGATGCCTTAAGATTGATCGCCTTCTGCTCAGGAAAATTTATGTCTCCAATCGTGGCCTCAATCTCAGCCAACGGCGCGTCCCGAAGATTTTCCCATGTTCCAAATCGTTCCCGCAGACGGTGCACTGCCGCGAGTGTTGTCTCGGACTTGGTGCGTGATGAAAGCAGCGAATAGATGAACTGGGTCAAGGGATCCCACAATTCCCGCGGCTTCGGCTTGCCATAAAAATCAAGCAATAGCTGGTGAATCCGCGGCAGCCGGTCATCCTCCACAACCGGCTTTGGGAACAAAGTATCGTTCATCGTTTTATTTAGACGCGTTTCGCCAGGCGAATCAGACGTTTCGCGTTACTCCCCACGTCGCTCCTGTCGAAGTCTGCAAGCCCCACGCCATTCGCGGCGTATTGTGCGCCATTCCCACGCGGCCGTCGGGACCGAGCAGAATAATTCCGCCGTGCCCACCCAGCCGCTCAAACAAATAGTCGATAGCAGCCCGCGCGGCCTCCTCTGGACTTGCTCCCGCCGCTACGCGATCTACCGCCCACTTGCCCAGCACCAGCTTCATGATCGGTTCGCCCCAGCCCGTCAGCGAGACAGCAGCCGACAGGTTATCGGCGTAGCATCCACAGCCGATCAGCGAAGAATCACCGACACGTCCCGGAGCCTTCGACAGCGTTCCGCCCGTACTCGTTCCAGCGGCGATATTTCCATCCGCATCGAGCGCCACGGCACCAACCGTATCGTGCGAATCGAGCGGCCCTGAAAACGTCGTGTCCCTGGCGCCCCCTAACTCCGCCTTCTGGAACGCCATCAGCCGCTCGCGCTCGCGCGGTACGATCAGCTCCGTGTTATCCACCAGAGCCATGCCGTTTTGCCGTGCAAACCTCTCCGCTCCTGTCCCAACGAAGTACACATGCGGACTGAGGTCCAACACCAGCCGCGCCGCACGGATCGGATTCCGCAGCCGTTCGACGCAGGCAACGCCGCCAGTGCGAAGATTCGCTCCGTTCATCAGCAGGGCATCCATCTGCACGCGGCCGTCCTGCGTTAGAAATGACCCTCGCCCTGCATCAAACGTATCGTCGTCTTCCATCACCGCAACCGCGGCTTCCACAGCATCCACAGCCGAAGCGCCCTTTTCCAGCAGCGCATAACCCGCAGCCAGCGCATTGGCCATGCCGTTTTCATGCGCGACAACGGCGTCATCGGGCATGGCCCATGCGCCGCCGTGAATTAACAAGACTGGTTGTGTCTTCATTGCATCTCAAGTCTACGGGAGTCTCCGCAGGCATGCCCTCGAGCGTCATCGCCGCGATGCACTACAACGCCGACGCTCGAATTCTGACCATCGTGTACCGGGAAAAGCGAGGCACCTACCGCTACTTCGACGTTCCTCCGGAGGAGTATCAAGCCTTCCGCGCTGCACCTTCCAAAGGCACTTATCTGAACGAGGTCTTCAAGACCAGGGAGTACCGATACGAGCGACAATCTTCGGACCGTCGTCAGACCATTCCCTAGCTTGATGCCTTGGAATACCCCCGCATTTATTTGTAAGCCATTTATAATCAATGCATTATCGCATTTTGCGGCGGAGGACTCATGATGGGTAGCCCGATGCTGAAAAACTGTGTAATTCAGTAGTAACTACGAAGTGATCAACGCCTTGGTCAGGGAGGGGTTACACGGTTTCCGTGTACACTGATTTTGTGAAAAATATCACTCTGAGCGCAGATGAAGACCTCATTGAGCAGGCACGGCTTGCCGCAAAAGCACGGCACACGACTCTCAATGCTGCGTTCCGTGAATGGCTAACTCAATTTTCAGAACAGCAGGGACATGCCCAGGAATTTGATGCCCTCATGGATCGTCTGAAATACGTGAAAGTCAATCGCAAGTTCACCAGAGACGAGATGAATGAGCGATAGATACTTCCTGGACACAAATATTTTCGTTTACTCGCAGGATGAACGATATCCTGAAAAGGCAAAGACGGCCACGAAACTCATTCGAGATGCATCTCTCCATCGAGTTGGCGTAGTCAGCTACCAGGTCGTCCAGGAATTTTTCAACGTAGTCTTGCGCAAAGCGAACCCGCCAATGCGGCATGATGACGCGCAACAATATCTAGCAACAGTCTTTCGGCCACTGCTCGCGGTTCACTCCTCGGCGGCTTTGATAAGCGAAGCCATACGGATCGAAGGAAGGCATCGGCTGAGTTGGTATGACAGTTTGATCGTGGCGGCTGCTATCGAAGCCAAATGCGAGATTCTTTACAGCGAAGATCTTCAGCATGGCCAACGATTTGGCGACCTGATTGTGAAAAATCCGTTCCGCTGACTTCTGGAAAGACAACCTAGCTGGAAGCCACCAACTTGCGCCGTTCCGTCTCCAGGTACGTATACCGGATGCGATGGATCACCGTGATCGTCGAGAACAACGCCAGCACCCACAGTGCCGGAGCCATCACGCCCCAGCGATTGAACAGTGCACCCAGAATGACGCACACAATTCGCTCTGGCCGCTCCATAAAGCCGACCTTGCAGGTACCGATCAGCGCTTCAGCTCGCGCGCGGGTGTAGCTGACCATCAGGCTCGCCGTCATTACAAACGCAACCAGCCCCACGTAAAACAGACGATTCCCGCGAGCGTAGTACACCAGCAGGCCGAAGAAGATCGCCACGTCGGAGTAGCGATCCATCACCGAATCGAAGAACGCGCCGAAGACAGACACCTGGTTGGTCTGCCGCGCCAACCGGCCATCCACCATGTCGAAGATGCCCGCGCCGATGATGATCAGCCCGGCGTAGAAGAACATGCGATTTGCGTGGGCGCCGCGTGCGAACCCGAAGAAAAACGCCGCAACGATGTTGATCAGCAGGCCAATAAAAGTAAGCGCATTCGGCGAGATCCTGGTCAACGCCAGACCGTTGACGATCTTCTGCAGCAGCCAGCCGCTGCCCTTTCCGAATGCGCTTGTCCAGGTCAAAAAACTTGTCCTCAGGGGCCGCTGCCCCGTTGATCGCTCTTTCTTACGGGCACAGCCTAAGCCGTGCGCCCAATCTACTCGGCGGCGTCGTGGATCGTCACGAGCTTCAATACCTCGAGCTCACGCTTGCCGTTTGGCGTCACCACGGTCGCCGTATCTCCAACCTTCTTGCCCAGCAGCGCCCGGCCGATCGGCGAGGTGGTCGAGATCAGTCCCTGCGCCACGTCTGACTCTTCGCTCGTGACGAGCTTATAGCTGAGCTCTTCGTCCTTGCTGGAGTCGAAGACCGTAACGGTCGCGCCGAAACCAACCTTGTCCCTCGGGATATTCACCAGATTGACCATCGCCAGCTCGCCCATGCGTTTTTTGAGCTGGCCCAGCCGCGCGTTGACGAACACCTGCCGCTGCTTCGCCATGTGGTACTCGGCGTTCTCGCTAAGGTCGCCCAGAGCGACAGCCTTTTTGATCTCTGCGGGCAGCTCGGTCGTCAGTTCGTGTTCGAGCAGCTTGATCTCTTCTTCTAGCCTTTTCTTTACTTGTTCGGGCATGGGGCCTTCCGGATCCTGCTGGCCTGCTCGCACGTGTTCCCGCGGCAGCGCGATGAAGTGAAAACTTGATTATACGATGCTGGCCCCCTCAAAGAGGCATTGACACCCTGAAGCGACCACGGATGAACGCAGAAAAGCACGGATAAGGGCACATATTCAGGGGGTTATCCGTGTCCTCCGCGCCAATCCGTGGTCGTAAAATACCGGAAGACAATGCATCGGGCCGGACCCGACGGAGGCACGCAATTTTGAAGTTTTTCGGGTTCCTGTTCCTGCTCGCTCTAATCGCTACAGCCATCGCCGGCTACGTCATCTACACCCCGTTTGGCCCCCATACCGAAACCTTCGTCGATATCGCGCCCGGCACCGGAACCCAGGCCATCGCCCAGCAGCTCCAGAGCAGCGGCGTCATCCGCCACCGGTACGGCTTCGACCTGCTCCGTAAGTTCCGGGGCGGCACCCTCAAGGCGGGCGAGTACCGCTTCGACCACCCCACCCCCATGACCGAGGTCTACGACCGCATCGTCCGCGGCGATGTTTACACCCGCGCCCTCACTATCCCCGAGGGCTACAACATCTTCGACATCGCCCAGGTAGTCGAGGCCGCCGGCCTTGGCTCCCGCGACGCCTTCCTCGCCGCCGCACGGCAACATACCGAGCTGATCGCAGAATGGGCCGAACCGGGTGCACCCCCACCCGCCTCGCTTGAAGGCTTCCTTTTCCCCGACACCTACCGGTTCTCCCGCCACGCCACGCCCGTCCAGATGCTTACCGCGATGGTCCACCGCTTCAGGCAGTCCGCACTGCAACTCAACCTGAATCAGGACGTTACCCGCACCGTCATCATGGCCTCGCTGATAGAAAAGGAAGTCAGCCAGGAATCAGAGCGCCCGCTGGTAGCCAGTGTCTTCGTCAACCGTCTCGCCCAGGGCATGCCGCTCGCCACCGATCCCACGGTCATCTATGCGGCCTTGCTCGAAGACCGCTGGCGCGGCACAATCTACGCCTCCGATCTGCAATCGCCATCGCCTTACAACACCTACAAGCACACGGGCCTCCCCCCCGGCCCCATCGCCAACCCCGGCATCGCCGCCCTGAAGGCTGCGATCTCCCCGGCCAAAACCGACTATCTTTATTTTGTAAGCGACGCGGCCGGGCATAGCCGATTCTCCACCAGCCTCAAGGAACACACCGAGCAAGTCCAGGCCTATCGTCACGCACAGAAGACACAGCTCCAGTAACTTTGTTACAAAATCTCAGAAGCTACGCGGCTTCGGGACACATCTAAAGGCAATATAGCGACATTTTTTGTTGCAGGCCTTGTTGCAGGTCTTGGGTCCCATAGGACTTTGGCCTCGGGCTATCCGCGCGGAGAAAGATATACTTGCAGTTTGTGACCATCAAGTTGCGACATGCGTTGGCCATAGTGCTCCTCGGGATGGTTCCAGCGCTCTCTGGATGCCTCTATCGCACCCGCACCGTCCCTAAAACCCGCGTCGCCGATATCATCATGAGCACCTCGCTCGATGAGATGTCTCGCCAGCTCAACTCCCGCTTTGAATCCATCCAGACCATGAATGCCTCGGTCACCGTGGCGGCAGTCACCGGCGGCGGCCTTCAGGGCAGCGAAAAGGAGTACACCGCCCTCAGCGGCTACATCTTCATGCGCAAACCGGCAAACCTGCGGGTTCTGCTGCGCGTCCCCGTGCTTGGCTCCACCGCGCTCGATATGGTCAGCGACGGAACCACCTTCAAACTGCTGATCCCGCGCTACAACAAGGCGATGGTAGGCACCAACGAAGTCTCAAAGCCATCGAAGAACGGCCTCGAAAACCTTCGCCCCTCCGTTTTCTTCGACTCCTTGTTCGTTCAGGGCCACGGTCCGGACCAGATCCTCTCCATGACCACCGACACACGCATCATCCCGAGTGAAAACAAGAAAGAGCTCATCGAAGAGCCCGCCTACGCCCTTCATGTCCTCGCCCAGCCCGAAGGCCAGACCGTCCGCACTCTCCGCGTCATCCATATCAACAGCACCGACCTCCTCCCCTTCCAGCAGGACATCTACGACAAGGACGGGCAGGTCGTCACCAAGGCCCTCTACAGCAACTATCAGTTTCACGGTGACATCCCGTTCCCTTCGACCATCGTCATTCAGCGTCCGCGCGACCACTACAGTCTTACCGTCACCATCGTTAAAATGACGCTGAATCAGAAGCTCGAAGACGACCAGTTCGAACTCAAAATCCCCGAAAACATCTCCATCCAGAAGATGAACTAAAGCAAATCGTTCTGACACGCGAAGCTGCCGTATCCTTGCTCCATGCCACTCGCCGACCTCGCCGCCGTTAACCACCAGGAAGCCGAGCTCCACTTCCCCCACTTCGACTACGACACCGCATGGAGCCTCGGCCTCACGCTGCGCGAACTGGCCCTCTCGCGCAAGCTTGCCGTCGTCATCGACATCCGCCGCTTCGGCAACCCTGCCCAGCCGCTCTTCTACACAGCCCTGCCCGGCACAACGCCAGACAACGCCCGCTGGGTCCAGCGCAAATCCAACGTGGTCGCACGCTTCCACCGCAGCTCCTACCAGGTCGGTCTATGCCTGCAGAAATCGGCCACCACCTTCACCGAGAAGTACTCCCTCCTCGATGCCGACTACGCCACCCATGGCGGCAGCTTCCCCATCCACGTCACCGGCACCGGCGTCATCGGCAGCGTCACCGTCTCCGGCCTACCCCAGCGCGATGACCACAACCTCGCCGTCGAGGGCCTCTGCATCGAACTCCGCCGCGACTATAACTCGCTCCGACTCCCATAAAGAAAAAACCACCGCCGAAGCGATGGCCTACGAACACGAACGGTTGCCGCCCTTCTCCGGCAGCCGCGAGCCCCAACAGGCATTTGCCCGCCAGTCTCCCCTCCTTAGTTTATTTTTTCGTGATAGCATAGCTGCCCGGCCCTTCAGAAGACCCATTTCTTCCCCAGGAGGTCCTTCCGTGAAAACCTCAACATTTCCACTGCTCTCCGCAGTAGTAGTCGTCTTAGCCGCAACCGCGGCCTTCGGACAAAGTGACGCATGTTCCGATTCGGCGGATGGCGTTTTACTTTCGTGCCAAGCCGGCGCGAAGAGTGATTACCTGCTCTCGCTGGCAAAATGCACGAACGAATCGGATGCGGCAGGACGGAACGTCTGCAGCGAGCAAGCGCAGACAGACCGGAAAGATGCGCTCAGTTTGTGTGACGCACAATTCTCCGCGCGGCAGAAGATTTGCCAGTCGCTGGGCGGACAAAGATGGGACCCCGAAATCAGTCCCGCGAATTTTTCCACCACCATCGACAATCCCTACTACCCCTTAAAACCCGGCACGACATTTGTGTATCAGGCGCATACCGTAGATGGTTTGGTGAAGAATTTCGTCGCAGTCACCCATAAAACCAAAGTCATTGCAGGCGTCATCTGCGTTGAGGTGCATGACACCGTTTACTTAAATGGCAAGCTGACAGAGGATACGCTCGATTGGTTTGCACAGGACCGGCTAGGCAACGTCTGGTACTTCGGCGAAGATTCGCAGGAGCTTACCAATGGCCGAGTTTCCAGCCTGGGCGGATCCTGGACAGCCGGAGTGGATGGCGCGGAGGCGGGAATCGTAATGGAAGCCCATCCCAAGGTGGGAGACGCTTACCGGCAGGAATTACTGCTGAATGAAGCCGAAGACTTTGCTCAGGTGGTCAGCCTCGAAGAGCGCGTTAAAGTTCCGTTTGGCAGCTTCGACGATTGCCTGAAGACCAAGGAAACCAGTGGCGTGGAGCCGGATGCTATAGAGTTCAAGTTCTACGCCGCCGGGGTCGGACTCCTTTACATCAATGACGTATCGGGCCAAGAAAAATCGTCACTGGTCCAGGTTATTACCGAGTAAGCGGAAAGCAAAGTACGCTCTCCACCGACTACGCCACCCACGGCGGCAGCTTCCCCATCCACGTCACCGGAACCGGCGTCATCGGCAGCGTCACCGTCTCCGGCCTACCCCAGCGCGACGACCACAGTCTCGTCGTCGAAGGCCTCTGCATCGAACTCCGCCGCGACCACAACTCCCTCCGCCTGCCATAAAGAAAAAGGCCACCGCCGAAGCGATGGCCTACGAACAAACTGCTTTCAATCAATCGCGCCTGCTCCGTGGCAGGTCTGAAACTTACGCCTGCGCTGCAGGTCCAGCCTCAGATGCAGACCCAGCTTCAACCTGCTTCGCTCCAACCTGCACCTTGATCTGCTTCGGCTGGGCCTCGGCCTTCTTCGACAAGGTCACAGTCAAAACACCCGCATCCGCAGCAGCCGAGACGCTCTCGCTATCCACCGTTTGCGGAAGCGTAAAGCTCCTTACAAAGCTGCCGAACCGCCGCTCGATCCGGTGGAAATTCTCCGCCTTCTCGGTCGACTCGAACCGGCGCTCGCCCTTAATCGTCAAGGTCTGGTTCTCCAGCCGAATATCCAGATTCTCCGGCTTTACGCCAGGAACCTCGAGCTTCAAAACCAGCTTCTCAGCGTCCTCATATACGTCCACCGCCGGAACAAAGGTGCTGCTGGCCGCTTCGCCGGGACCCCCAAAGTCGTTGAAAATCGTATTCAACCTCTTCTGCAGCAAAGCCACGTCCTCAAACGGAGTACGCAAGGGGACGAATCGTGTCATCGTAGCCATATCCATTAATCCTCCAGATATTGAAGTTCAAAACCTCAGGATCTGATTTATTCACCATCCTGCATTAAATTGGACGCGTATCTTCTAAAAACGTTGCATATAATATGACAACGATATGCTCATATTTATCTTTTGATTTATACGCCTGATTCCGAACGAGATACCGCCAACACCTTGTGCTAGGCTGGCTTACATGCGTGAGCTAACTGTCTTTGTAGGCGGTTCCACTGGCTCCGATCCCTACTCCTCCAGAACCTGGTCGGGATCATCCCCCTCTTTCATCAAAGCCCTCGATCAGGCCGGCATCCTCGACAAAGCCGTTGGCCTCAAGGTCCCCAGCCTCCAGAACTATGCGTATCTCGCCAAAAACTTCACCACCAACCGCGCCGTCTGGCGCAAGCACTTCTACTTCGACCCCGCCTACCGCCGCGCCCTCACCCTCACCGCGCGCAGCATTCCCGTCACCAGCCCTTTCTGCCTGCAGATAGGCCACATGTTCTCGCTCCCCACCGTCTTCCCCAGCAAAAAATGCATCTCTTACCACGACGGCAATCTCTCCGAACTGCTCAACAGCGGTTTCGGTATCGAAGGCGTCTCCCGCAACCGCATCGACCAGGCCCTCCGCTACGAAGAGGAGGCGGCCAATCAGATGACCGCCATCTTCACCTTCAGCGAATACCTTCGCCAGTCCTTCATCCACGACTACCGAGTCCCCGCCGAACGTGTCTTTCAAGTCGGTGGCGCCGTCAACCTCCGCGAGGTCCCCTCCGCCACCTCAAACAAGGACTACACCACCAACCGCCTCCTCTTCATCGGCACCGAGTTCAAGCGCAAGGGTGGCCCCCAGCTCCTCGAAGCCTTCCGCATCGTCCGCCAGACCATTCCCACGGCGGAACTGCACATCGTAGGCCCCACCACACTCGACAACCTCCCCCCCGGAGTCATCTTCCACGGCCACCTCTCCAAGGCCGACCCCGCCCAGAGCGCCAAACTCGAAGTCCTCTTCCGAACCTCCACTCTCTTCGTCCTGCCCTCTCTCTACGAGCCCTTCGGCATCGCCCCCCTCGAAGCCATGCTCTACGGTCTCCCCGCCGTCGTCACCAACGCCTGGGCACTCCGCGAATGCGTCACCCCCGGCATCAACGGCAACCTCGCAGAGAAGGGCAACGCGCAAGACATGGCCGCAAAGATCACCCACCTTCTCTCCGACCCCGACCGCCTCGCCACCATGGGCCAGCAAGCCCGCGAGATCGTCCTCGATCGCTACACCTGGCCCGCCGTTGCCAACCGCATCGCCCACGTCATCAAGTCCCTCTAACTTCTCCGCGAGCCTTTACATCAAAGCCGGGGGAGTTCAGGAAATGCGCTGCCGAAAGAGAAATAGACTGGCCCACGATCACCATATGGATGATCAGCTGGATCAAAACACCCGTTCTCGTAGCAGGCCTCTTCGGCTGTCTTGAGAGCGGCCTCACAATCAGGTTCATCACCAGAAAGACTGCAATACCGTACAGCGCGCCGGAAGCAATGGGATACTGAAGCAAGACTGCAGCATGAAGCGCTGCCAGACAAAACGCTCCCGCAGCGGTGAATGCGATAAAAAAGTGCAGCAACAACCCAAACGCCGCACTTTTTGCTCCTTGCCGAAACGCGCTCTCTCCCAGCAAGCCGCTCGCAACTGTCTGCCAGACGCGCATCCCAGGAACTCCCTGTAATCTGAAGGCCGTAGTAGCAGCCACAGCGTCCAGCACACCGCAAAGACTCCCTCCCCGCAAAATTGCGCGGGCAACATCCGTCATCTTTTCCCCTCGATCTGGATTCTCTCCGCGTTTCAGGACGCCACCATTCGATGCTCGATCCTACATGAACGGTCCAGCTTTCCAGGAACAAAAACCACCAGCTCACGAACTGAGATTGAGGAAATGGAGCCTCGCAATCAGTTGCTTCTGGTACTCGGGATGAATCGTCTGGGCGAGATGGATCGCGGTCGCGATAGCCTGTTTCCCTTCCGCTGTGCGCCCAGAGGCTAGCAGGCACTGCCCAAGGGCCGCATTCACCTCCGCCGAATCCGGCGCCTGCTGCACAGCCGTTTGAGCCAATGCGATGGCTTCGGGAAAGCGTCGTTGAAAGAGCAGACTCGTAGCAGTAGCCGCGTTCGCCTGAGCGGCAAGCAGCGGCACGTCGAACGTACCGTGATAGACGAGGATGATATTCCCGATCAAAGCATCCGGCTTACGATCGCGGAAGGTCCGATAGGGGTTCAGCTCGTCCGGTCCCCACATCATCCCGTCGAGGTCCGTACTGCTGATCAGTATTGTGCCGGTAAGGGTTCGCGGCACGGCAGACGCCATACCGAACAGATGGCCAAAGCCGGTGATGAGCGGCTTGCACTGAATTCCGTAATAAGCCGGGCTTTCCAACGGGTTATAGGGATCGAACCAGCAGTCGGGAGCCGGGTGTTGATCCAGATAAGTCTTCGTCCACTTCAACCCCTGCCCCCAATCGGCGTTTGCGTCGGCGAACAAGAGATAGTTGTGCGAGGGACCGCCAATAAGTTCGTTCGAGTACGCCAGGTAGTCAGGAAACGCATGGAGAGACGACACAGCCAGCAGTAGAAGAAGAGCCGCTACAAACGCTTTGCTTAGGGTAGAGCGAGTGGCGAACGCCGCCGCCGCCGCGCCCGCCAGAACAATACAGAATGGATAGATGGGCAGCAGATGCCGAAAGCCGATATTCAGCATCGAGAAGATTGCCACCAGCGCATAAAAAACAATCGGCAGCGTGAGGAACAGAAACTCTCTCCGATGGCCACGAATGCGAGCGAACGGAACAAGCAGAAGAAGAATAATCAGGGTGAGCGACGTCTTAAAGAGGAAGGCGACGGGAAAGTAATACCAGACTCCGGAGCCCAGCACACGACCCAGAACAAACGACGGCCGGTTTCCGGGAATCAGCAGAATGTCCACCCACCCAAAGAGATACGCCTCCGGCAACAGGTGATGACGCGCGAGAAATTCAACAACAGTACGCTGCACAGGATGTTGCGTAAGACCAGCGGAGTAGTCCAGGAACGTAGGGAGGATCTTGAGATCACCCGGGCGCGCCGCATATCGAAAACCGTAAATAGCCCAGAGCAGAACATAGCTCACAACCGCGATAGCAACCAGCGCCATCGTCAATTGGCCGAGAAGACGGCCGCGTCTCTGCAATCGCGGCTCGTCAGATGAACTCTCCGCCGACACAAGGAAGACCTCAGCAAGCGCCAGCAGAGCAAGAATGGGAAAGATAACGACACCGGAGTGTTTGGTAAGGATGCACATCGCCGTCGCCACGGCACACACCGCGAAGCGTAGAAGAGACGGTCTCTTGATGTAGCGATAAAAGGTGTAGACCGAAGCGAAAACGGCAAAGGTCAAAGGCATGTCTGTCGTGATCAGCGCGCCATTCGCAAGCACGATGGGCTCGAAGCAGAAGATGCCGAGCGCCAGAACACCCGCCAGCGGATTGAACATCTCCCGCGCAGCAAAAAAGACCAGAACCCCCAGTGCGATGCTGAACAGAGCAATAACGAGACGTCCCCGAAGCAGAATGGCATCGGCATCCCCGGAGTAGACAAATTGACTGGCGCCAAACATATCCTGCGCTTTGAAAAAAGGAAATGGGACTGGTGGCGGCTCTTTGACACCCATCGATAGAACAGGGATCGCCGCAAGCATCTTTGCAAGCGGAGGATGCTCAGGATTCCGGCCGAAGTCGCCATGCTTCCAATATTGCGTGCCGGCAAAAAGATGATTTGGCTCATCGAAGGTCTGCGATTCCTGCCGCACCGACCCGATAAGCAGAACAGCGAACAGAGCGAGAAGAACGACGACAACAATGCCCGTCGTTCGAGGCGTCATAGTAAATGCAGATACGGACGGAGTCGCGGGCATGGTATCCATCCTTCGCGAGTCATTTGAACAAAGCAGATGGCTTTGCCTTCGTGAGGGCCCATGCAGATTCCTGCTTAGTAGCGATCAACCTACTGCTTTGAGAAGCAAATAGCAACGTGTAATTTCGTCGCGGCATAGGCATCGCAGCCAGATCTTCATAAATGGGCCGCCAAGCCTGCGAGACCGCCGTCCTCAACCGCTACACCTTGCCCGCCGTTGCCAACCGCATCGCCCTAACCCTCAAGTCTCCCTAGACGCATGGGCAGAGGCCAAAAAGCGAATCGGGACGACACGACCGTCTTCTATATCCATGAAGCTATAAAGCTAAAGTAACTCGACTTAGTGACATTTAATTTACAAATACATTGACTTACAACAATGACATCTCGATCCGAATAGTCGAAAACATAGCAAGACTATTACAGCCTTCTGTTATTCAGTTCATTTGTTCTAGATAAAAACTAGTTGTTCGATCTGATAAACGCCAGGTGCGTCGGTCGGACTTAGGTGAACTACGTCCCGACTAACACCTTATGTGCTTGCTTCTATCTCTGCCTCTACTGGTAAGGAGAACTATGATACGGAGGTATTTAACTAAAAGCGCAGGTCCGCGCACATCTTACTTCGCTTGGTTGTTGCTCCTACTCGCGACAATCTGCCCCAAGGCTACAGCCGTACCCAGTTACGCGCGGCAGACCGGCCTTTCATGCAATGTATGTCACAGCAACCCTCCCGAGCTAACGGCATTCGGGCGCAAATTTAAGCTGAATGCTTACACGCTGACCGATCTCAGGCCAGACACAAGTGTCGATGCCAAGAACCTGGCAATCAATCGGTATTTTCCACTGTCGGCCATGATGGTTGTTGCTGACACCGCCATTCACACACACACACCCGAGACACAGAACGGAAGTGTCCAGTTCCCACAGATAATGAGCATGTTTCTAGCCGGTGCCTTCGCAACGCATATGGGAGGTCAGGTGCAGGCAACATACTCCCATCAATCAGATCATTTCACACTGGACAATACTGACCTCAGATTCGCCGACCATGCAACCTTGCACTCAAAGGAGCTTATCTACGGCGCAACACTCAATAACAGCCCGACAATGGAAGATCTATGGAATAGCACGCCCTCTTGGGGATACCCGTGGGTGTCTCCTACTACTGCCCCATCTCCAATCGCGAAACCAGTGTTGTTGGGAGCTCTGGCCCAGGATGTGGCTGGTTTGGGTGCCTATGCCATGTGGGACAACCATCTCTATGCTTCGCTATCTGCCTATCGTTCTGAACACGTCGGCGGCTCACAGCCTGTTGACGGAACCGGGCATCCCTACAACATACAGGGGGTTGCCCCTTACTGGAGAGCCGCGTGGCAGCAATACTGGGGAAATAATAACTACCTCATGGTTGGCACCTATGGCATTTATCTCAGCTCTACTCCGGGCGGTGTCGGAGGCACCCGGGATACATACATGGATCCAGCGGTTGACTTTCAATATGAACGACCGTTTTCGCGTAACCTGCTCACCGTTCACGGCACTTACGTGCATGAGTCATCAAAGCTCCATGCCACTTTTGAATCTGGCGGCGCCGCTGGCCCGGATCACCATTTGGACAGCATTCGAACCGATGTGAACTATCACATTCGGGAACGTCTGCGACTTACAGCCGCCGGCTTCTCAACTACGGGCAGTAACGACCCGATCCTGTACGCTCCAGCCCCGGTGATAGGAAGTGTTCTAGGCAGCCCGCAGACCACTGGATATATCGCACAGGCTGGCTTTTGGGCAAAGCAGAATATTGAACTCTCCTTCCAATACACGGGCTATGGAAAGTTCAACGGCTCCAGCAAGAACTACGACGGATTTGGACGTAATGCCTCTGCCAATAACACGGCCTTTATTGCATTGTGGGTCTCCTATTGATCGCTTGATGGGCCCGTTCTCTTTGTGGAGGTGACAAATGGAGGGTGACGTAAAGTGCGGAGAAGTGTCCGTGCCGGGCAAGACGCGCCGATCTTTCCTCGGTGTGCTGCTTGGATGTGTAGGTACTTTGATGGCGGCGGCAGTTGGGATTCCTGTTGTGCGCCTCATCTTTTATCCACTAACCGTCAAGTCAAAAGAGTCTGATTGGGTCGTGGCGGGTACTCTGACCGAAGCAGCCGATGCGACGACGCCTCTGCGTCGTACACTCCAGCTTGAACTTCGTGATGCCTGGCAAGAGACCGCTGCCGAACCGGTTGTCTTCCTCACCGGCACAGGCGGCAACATTAAGGCGCTATCCGCCATTTGCCCTCACCTCGGCTGCTCCGTTGCCTGGAATGACCAGGAAGAACAATTCATATGTCCTTGCCACGGCGGTAGGTTCGCACCCGATGGAAGCCACCGCTCTGGACCGCCTCCCCGCTGCCTCGACTCGCTTGAGACCAAGGTGGTCAACGGGAAGGTGATGGTGCGGTATCAGCAGTTTCGCCCCAACGTTCCCTATCGCGAGGTGACGAGTTGACGACCGACAGACAACAATCCTCTTCATCTTCGGATCCAGAGCCTGACCGTCCCGAAACAGCTCTCTCCAGGCGCATAGTGCAATGGATCGATGACCGCACGGGGGTCATCCAGATTCTCCACAGAATCCTCGATGAGCCCATTCCGGGTGGGTCTCGCTTTGCCTACGTATTCGGTTCGGCACTGCTCTTCATCTTCGTTATGCAGTTCGTTACTGGCTTGGCTCTTGCGCTGTATTACGTTCCCTCACCGCTAACTGCGCATATTAGCGTGTCCTATATCGTCAAGGAGGTTGCGGCTGGCTCATTCCTTCGCAGTCTGCACTCCTACGGCTCAAGCGCGATGGTTGTCGTCTTGCTGCTGCATTTTTTACAAACGTTCCTCTACGGAGCCTACAAGGGAAAACGCGAGCTATTGTGGCTTGCGGGATGCGTCCTGCTGCTCTTAGTGCTCGGTATGGCGTTTACGGGTTATCTTTTGCCGTGGGACCAAAAGGCTTATTTCGCGACCTCCGTAGGCACGAATGTCGCTGGACAAGCTCCGATCGTTGGGGAATGGGTGCGCCGATTGCTTCGCGGCGGCACCAGCATGGGGACGCTGACCATCTCTCGCTTCTACGTTCTCCACGTCTTTGTCATCCCTGTTTTGATTGTCTTATCCGTCACCCTTCACGTCTTCTTGTTCCGCAAAGCTGGACCAGCGGGCCCAATCAGGGACAGCGCGGCGCACGTCCCTGCCAGGACAGAGTTGTTCTATCCCAATCAAGTCCTCAAGGATATGGCATTTGCTCTGGTCGTAATGGGTGTTCTGGGAATGCTGGCGTACTCGATTCCGGTGAAACTCGGTCCCATCGCCAATCCCGCGGATAGTCATTACCTGCCGCGTCCTGAGTGGTATTTCAGGCCGCTATTCCAGTGGCTCAAGTATTGGGAAGGTCCGCGCGCCGTTATCGGCATGGTGATTATTCCAACAATCCTCGTTGCTCTGCTATTTCTCTTACCGTTCCTGGATCGAGGTGGCGAGCGGCGCCCGTGGCGCCGTCCGATTCCCCTCGGCGCCGTCGCAATCGTGCTCCTCGGCCTGCTGTGGCTCGGCATCAGGAGTCGGGTAGACGACGCGCGCGATCCTTCTACGTCTGGACAGCTTGCGCAGCAACAGAAGGAGGAAGATAAGTATTTTCACAAACCATTCCAGCCTTACCGGGCCTCTCCCTCTTCGGAGGGTTATGTTCCAGCCGGTCTCAGCGAGCAGGCTATGAAGGGAAAGGCCGTCTTCGATTCGCATGGTTGCACAGCTTGTCATGGATCCGCAGGAATTGGCGGAGTTATCGGCCCTTCGCTTACCAACATTGCCGGAAAGTATGAGCCTTCCCAGGTTGTTGCTCTGTTAAAAAATCCAACAGCCCGGATGAGGGCTGGTGGCATGGTACCCCCAAGGCTGAACCCAGACGAGGTTATAGCCTTGGTGTCGTACCTGGGCAGCCTCGGAACACCGAGTGATCCAGCGTGGACGACATTCATGACAGAACCACTGATCGCAGACTCAGAAGATGTGTACCCGGCTGCTTCAGCGTGGCCGTCGAAACCAAGGCGCTCCCTATTGTTGACGGTGGCGTTTGAAAAAAAGGACACCACCAGCGCAAATCCAGGAGCCCAGATCTTTCAGTCTCATACTTGCACAGCCTGTCATGGGGAAGGTGGCGTTGGAACGCAACGAGCGCCGGCTCTGATAAACATTGGCAATAAATTCTCAGCGGCCGAACTGAAACATCTGCTACGGAATCCTACCAACAAAATGACTGAAGGAGGAATGCCTCGACCTGACCTGAGTGATGCAGAGTTAACTTCTCTTGTGTCGTATCTCAGAGATCTCCGACCTGCGCATGCAGCACCGTAGCATCTCGCCTGAGGCCCTGATCAAAAAAAAATGTTGCAACACCTCACGAACAGCACTTGCACCCATTCTCCCGCGTCCGTTGCCGCCGCCGCGGGAAACCCTTGAGGTATCTCTACGGCGAAGCACTGAAAGTTCTGAGATCTACTTTACTGAGGGATCCCATCATCGACCCAGTCGCAAACCATGCGAAGAACTCCTGCGTCGTTGAAAAGAAGGCCATTGAAGCGCAGGGTACTGCCTATACTCAGAGGAGCAGAGTTCCGCAGGGAAGCACTGGAATCGACGTACACATTCACGAGGCTCGCGTCTGGCAAGAGCGTGTAGCCCGCAACGCCAGCTGGACTGTTCAACTGCACGATCGGATCGTACGAAGCCAGTTGGACCGCGTAGATCGTGTAACTGCCGCTGCTCGATACTGAAAAGTGACAGCTCCATCGATCGTCTGCGGAACGAGCGTGAGGCTGGTCGGCAAAGTATCGCTTCCCCCTGCGTAGGAGATGGACTGTGAACCAGTGGAGACAATTTGACCCGCGGCAAGCGGCGAACTGCTGAAACTGGCAGTGAAGGGTAAGGTATTCAGGTTAGGAAATCGCGCCGAGGTCTCAAACTTCGTGGAACTCCCATAAACGTAGGGGTATCCCATCCCAACCGGTTTCGTGGAAAGAAGGTCGCCTTGCTGCTCGGTTGCCAAGGATAGGATGTAGTTGAGGGATGGATCGACCTGTTCGAGTTGGCCCGAAGCCACGTTCGTGGCAGCTGCATCCTGGACTTCGATCCGCGTAGCGGCGTACGAGGCATCGGGCTGGAGCGCAATGTCCATGTTGACGGGGGTCCCGACCGAGAGGCTACTTGCGGACCCGATCCCCTGAAATACCGTAGCGGAACTGAACGTGACAGTGAGCGATTGGCCAGTGGTCAAGGGATGGCCAGCCAAGGTCACAGTCATGGAGTAGTCCCCGCTGTCGATAGCGGTAACCTGGCCGGCGATGCCAATACATTTGCCTTCTTGCGGAGTGGTTGCCTCAGCTGGGATGGCAAATGAAGTGAGAGTGAACGTCGGGGTGATGCTGTATCCGGTTTGATTCGGAAACCCTATTATGGCACCAGACTGCGAGGCCTGCAGGTTCAAAGTCAGACCCAGCGTTGAACCGCTCATGACGATTGGGCTCGTGAGGGTCACGACGGGAGGCGATAGCGCATAACCGTTGCCATAAGCATCGGTGCTCTTAGTGATGGCTCCTTGAGAGTCCATATAGACGTAGGAGAATCGCGGAAGCACCACCGTGACGGCCGCTGAGGTGTACACATCCTGCGGAACGGAGACCGTGGCGAAGGGGGCCGCGTCCCCATTCGAGGGAATGAAGTCCACGTCGGTTGGCGTGCTGAAGATGGTTGTCGTCTCGCCGGCCTTATTGGTGAGAGATATTTGAGCGATCGTCATATTGAAGTGAATGAACTGATCGTTCGCCATGCTCGATAGCTGGATGGCGACTGTGGTGGATTGGCCGGGAATGGGGCCCGTGGTCGTACTGGTTGGTGGCGTGCCTCCACTGCCGCAGCCTATAAGCAGTTGAACAAGTAGACAGAGCGCGTACGAAAAAAAGATGACACTTGGGCGATAGCGACAACTATGCTCGAGGGGCTTGCGAGTCGATCTCACCTGGCATCTTATGAGTGGCAATGTAGGGGATAAGGAACTTTGAATACAGCCTAATGCACTCCGCCTGCAACGAGAGCAAAATCGAACCTTTATTTTCGTGGAACCGGCAGAATCCCAGCATGGAGGCGTACAGATCGTTTCACCCGTAGCATTCAGCGCGGCCCGCATTCGTCAAAGCTGCGCGCACACGGCGCATAACTCCTTTGATCAAATCAGGCCAGACCGCTATGCGATAGCGACCCGCTTTGGCTGATTTCGCTTCACAACGACCAGTCTCGAACTGCTATTCAATCAGGAAGTAGAAAATACTTATTGACATGCATACAGGTCTTTTGTAGTGCGCCGATACTACCCGCATTTAAAACTATACCGAATCGTCATGACCTGCCCCCAGATTCCGCACGGTTGATACTACGACATTAGCTGATGGTTGGAGCTTGAACCAACTGGTGCGCAGGCACTCCTCGCGCAGCCGTCCGTGGAAACTCTCTACGTGGCCGTTCTGCATCGGCCTCCCGGGCTGGATATGGCGCAGCTCGATCTTCCACTCCAGCGCCCAGGCAAGGAAGTGACAACTGGTGAGCTCCGGGCCGTTGTCGCAACGAATCGCCTGCGGCCTGCCGCGCCGCGCGATGACCTCATCAAGCACACGGGTGACTCGCCGGCTGGCGAAGCCGGTATCGACCTCCAGAGCCAGGCACTCCCGCGTGAACGCATCGACCACGCTCAGAACCCGGATGGTGCGTCCGGCAGCGACCACATCATGCGCGAAGTCCAGCGCCCACTCCTGGTCCGCTGCCGTCAGCGACACACGCGGCGAACCGCTGCGGACGCAGTGTTTACGCTTCTTCCGCTTCAGGCATAAGCCGGCTTCGCGGTACACCCGATACAGACGCTTGTGGTTCACTCGCTCTCCTTCGCGTTCGACCATGACCTGCAACTGACCTGCCCCCTTGGATCCGCACATACGCAAGTAGGATCGGATTCAGGAGGAGGTCACACCCGACCGATCACAAGGCTTTCACGAATGCCTAAAAATCTACCTCTCCTTCACCATCGCAAAACCACGTTTACCATCCAATCCACCACGAGCTGACCAGCGTTTTTTACAGAAATTCGAGCTAAAACATCACCCCACCCGGCAAATCAGGCACTTCAAATAATTCGTCTCCGGCAGCGTCAAAACCGATGGATGATCCGGCGCAGCCCCTCTGATTTCAAGCACTTGCACCCGTTTTCCGGCATCCGAAGCCGCCGCCGCAACCACGTTCGTAAACTCCTCCAGCGGAACATGATGCGAGCAAGAGCAAGTCACAAGCGTCCCACCCGCCCGTAACATCTTCATAGCACGCAAGTTAAGCTCTTTATACCCACGCAGCGCCCCTTCCGCCGCCCGCTTCGACTTCGCAAAAGCCGGCGGATCCAGCACAATCGTGTCATAAACCTCGCCCGCAGCCTCAAACTCCCGCAAAAGCTCGAACGCATCTGCCTCAATCCAATCGACTTGCGCCCCAAGCTCGGGATTCAGCGCCAAATTTCGATCCGCCACCTCCAGAGCCGACCGGCTTGCATCTACCCCCGTAACTTGTTGACAACGCTGAGCCATATGCAGCGCAAACCCACCCTGGTAGGTGCAAACATCGAGCGCCCGCCCCGTCGCGTATCTAGCTGCAGCAGCATAGTTTAGCCGCTGATCCAGAAACGCCCCCGTCTTCTGTCCCGACCCGGCATCGAAATTAAACCGCAGCCCGTTGATCGTAAAAACCGTACTAAGCCGCGCCGAATCAGCATCATCCGAGTAGACCGGCCCCGCTGCAGGAGCCGCCAACTGCTCCAACTCCCGAATCTTAGGGTCCGGCCTCTCCCAAACCGTAATCCCACCAGAAAAACGCTCTTTCACCACATCCGCCACCACGCGCCGGACGTCATCCTGGGCCGTCCCCTGCGTCAGCAACTGTAAGATAACAAGATCGTTATACCGGTCCGCCACAATTCCCGGCAGCCCATCCGCCTCCGAAAAAATCAACCGGCAGGCATCATTCTCCATCGACTCCGGTGCCACCTCATCCCGCAGCGCCAGCGCCGCCAGCAAGCGCTCCCGCAGCTGCTCAACATACCGTTCCCGACTAAGCTCCGCCGTCGCCGAAACCACCCGCAGCATAATCTGCGAAGCCGCACTATAAAGCGCTGATCCCAAAGGAATTCCCCGGCTGTCCACAACCGTCACCAAAGCCCCAGCCGCGATCTCCGAAGCCCCCTGCGCCGGCACCAGCGTCTCCACATCCGACCGGTACACCCACAAATGCCCTGCCCGCAGCCGATCCGCCGCCCGTCTCGTAATCGCTACGGCCGGTCCATGCGCCTGCCCCGCAACCACCCGCGGCTCACGTTCTACCACTCGTTTCACCATGAATTCATGGTCGCACAGCTGGTAGAAACGCGGCTACGGACGCTGATTCAGCGCATTACTTTCAATCGCCACCGAAAGCGGAGTCACCACCGGAGCCGCAACCCCAACTATCTGTGTTATCAACCCCGAACCCACCACTGACGTACCAAGATTAGCCACCCACACGTTGCCTGATCGATCCAGCGCGACGCGAAACGGATTCGCCAAAGCCGCGCTCCCATACCCGGATCCTCCCGACTGCGCCCTGCCCGTGCTCAAAAACTCCGACACGCTGCTGCTTCCCGAGTTTGCGAGCCAGACATTACCCAATCCATCGATTGCGAGATCGACCGGGGCATTCAGTCCCGCGCCATAGTACGGACTACCGGCCACGGAATCGCCAAAGCTCGTCAATCGGCTGAGACTGCTTCCAATACGGTTCGCAACCCACGCACCGCCGACGGAGTCAATCGCGATAGCAAATGGACCATTAATGCCAGCCCCCGAATACGGCGAACCCGGGATGGCCGCCCCGGTCTGACTCAAAACCTCGATTTTATTGTTGGCGCTATCGGCGACCCATACATTGCCCGATGTATCCAGCGCAAGTGCCGTCGAGCCAATCCCACCGGTAGGAAATCCTGTACCTGAAGATAGCGCGGCGCCATTTGCGCTGAGCTTGCTCACGGTAGGCCCGCCGTTTGCAATCCACACATTGCCTGAGCCGTCGAATGCAAGCGGCCCTGGTCCTTGAATGCCTGCGCCGCTAAACGGATTGAGCGTCGCCCGGCCTCCAGAGCTGTTCAGCTCAACCAGGTTCGAGGCAAATGGATTCGTAAGCCACGGATCGTCATAAGGGTCAAGCGCGATGCGCCCGAAGTTTGTCCCGGTCTGGGGGAAAGAAGCAGAGATACCACTGATGTTGAGAATGCTGACGGTGGAGGAGTTCGTTCCCGTCGAGCTGAGCACCCAGGCATTACCCTGCGAGTCGATTGCAAGGTCGCTCGGGGTCTTGAAAGTGGGTGAGGTGTATGCAATCGAGACCGTCCAATCGGCCGGTGCGCTCGTCAGCGTGGGCTGAAATGGATTGGTGGACGGAACTGCGTTGAAGAGCGCTCCTACATTGTGGCCCGGGTTTCGAGCAATATCGAGTGCTGCCGCAACGGTATCGCCTGGCGTAGTGCCACCCGTTGGGGTTGCGGCAGAAAAGAGTTTTCCGCACGAAGCCGTCGAAGCCGTGCTCCCGTTCGAATTAACACAACCAGCCAGAATCCCGCCCAGTGTGTTGATCTCTGCTTGCGGAACAGTCGCAATCGATGGAGCATGGCCGGGCGCCGTTCCTGTCTCGATCGCCACCAGATTTTCAGCCGTGGCGAATGCGTTGACTAGTCCCTGTACATTGCCGCCGCTCGTACCGATATGAGCGTAGTCGACCATAAATGGAGCAAGCGCCCATACGGCGGCAACGGTGGTGACCTCGTTGATGACAAAATAGCTGCTGGAGTTCAGGCTCCCGCAGCTTCCAAGCAGACCCATCATGACGAGCGCCGTGTTGTTTGTGCCAGAGGTAAGTCCTGGATTGCCTCCTGTAACGACCAGGTAAACCGGCGTTGAGCTTGAAGGACAGGTAAAGGCATTTGCCAGTGAGAACTGGCCATTGGCGTCCGTCGTTACCAGACGATTCAGCAGCGGCGTCGCAGAAGAACCGTATCCATTGGTTCCGGGCGCATACATCTGAATCACCGCATTGATGATTGGCTGATTGCCGCCAAAGACCTGCCCGCCATAAGCCTCGCCCACCGATGTCGTCGCAGAAGAAGAAGATGTAAGAGAAACTGGCGATGCGCCGCACCCAGCAAGACCCACCGCAAGCGCGGCTATCAGGGCCTTCAGGACAATGGAGCGTGGCCATTGTTGTGGGATTGGCATGGCCGGAACTCTCCTTACTCTATTAGCTCCTTCTAATGTTGGAGAAAGCCCGCAAACCCAGCAATCACTCAAAAGTGTCACACTCTAAAATGGAGCTATGCCTGTGAGAATCCGCGCGGTGAGGTTGTGTGCATAAGGTCGATGTCGTCGTACTGGGTGGAGGCGCAGCCGGCCTGATGTGCGCGCTGGAGGCGGGGAAGCGCGGGCGACGCGTCATCCTGCTCGACCACGCCGAACGCATCGGCAAGAAAATCCTGATCTCAGGCGGCGGCCGCTGTAACTTCACAAACATTAATGCACGCGCGGAAAACTTCCTCTCGGAGAACCCTCACTTCGCCAAGTCAGCCTTGGCGCGCTACACTCCCGCCGACATTATTGCCATGGTTGAAAAGCATGGCATCCGATATCACGAGAAGACCCTGGGCCAGCTCTTCTGCGACCGCTCCGCGATGGACGTAGTAACCATGCTCGAGCGGGAGTGCGCCGAAGCCGGTGCGCGGATCAAGGTCGGCGTGCGAGTTACCTCCGTAGCGCACGATGGCCAGTTTCTCCTCGAAACCACGGATGGCCCTCTTCGCGCTGACTCTCTCGTCGTCGCAACAGGCGGCCTTTCGATCCCGAAGATGGGAGCCACCGCCTTCGGCTACACCCTGGCCGAGCAGTTCGGCCTGAACATCGTCGAGTGCCGTCCTGCGCTTGTTCCATTCGTCTTCGGCCCAGAGGATAGCGATCAATGGTGCGATCTGGCGGGCGTCTCCACTGAGGTTGTAGCCACAGCGGGAGCAGGGAAGAAACGCGGCGTCTTCCGCGAAAAGATGCTCGTGACGCATCGCGGTCTCAGCGGCCCCGCCGTCCTGCAGATCTCCTCGTTCTGGCGTCCAGGCGAGGCTGTCGAATTCGACCTCGCTCCCGACGCAAACGTCATGGAGCCTCTGCTCGCTCGAAATGCCCGGCGCGATCCCGCCGCGGCCGCGCAGGCCATACGCGCTGTTCTGCCCAGCCGCATGGCCGAACGTTGGGCCTCCATCAACGAGCCGGGCGACTGGGCAAACCCTTCACTCGCGCTCATGGAAAAGCAGCTCCACACATGGCGCATCACTCCCGCCGGAACCGAGGGCTACGCAAAGGCCGAGGTCACCGCAGGCGGTGTAGACACAGCAGAGCTCGACGCAAAAACAATGGAGAGCAAAAAAGTTCCGGGCCTCTACTTCATCGGCGAGGTAGTCGACGTAACCGGCTGGCTCGGCGGATACAACTTCCAGTGGGCATGGGCCTCCGGAGCCAGCGCGGGGCGAGCAGTCTAGCTACCTGAGCCGTCGGACGAGCGAGATCTCAATTGTTAGCAACACACGACGGCGCTGCTGCTTACTGCTGAGTCTTCATGAACTCACCTACCAACCCCGCCATCTCGTCTGCTTTAGTATCAAGCGCAAAGTGTCCCGCCTCGAGTACGTAGACCTTCGCATTCGGCACGTCCTTGCGGTAGCGTTCGGGTTCGCCAGGATCGAACGAGAGATCGTGCTTGCCCCACAGAACCAAAAGCTTTGGCTGCGTCTTCTGCATCCATGCCTGCCACTTTGGGTAAGCATCGACGTTCGTCCGGTAGTCGTAGAAGAGATCGCTTTGAATCTGCGCCTGACCGGGCGCGTTGAGAAATGCGTACTCATCGGTCCAAAGATCCGGGTCGTAAAGCTCAACGTTCGGATCGTCTCCGACATGGCGCGTCTTCGTGGTTGCAAGCGACAGCAGATTCTTGCGCAACGCCTCTTCATGAGCAGCCCGGTCGGCCCAGAACGCCCGCCTTGTCGCCCAGTTCGCCCCGAGGCCTTCATTGTGGGAGACTGCGTCCTGAACGATAAGAGCCTGCACCCGCTCCGGGTGTGCCAATGCCATGCGAAAGCCAACCGGACCGCCGTAATCCTGCATGTAGAGCGTGTAGTGCGACAAACCCAGCGCCTGCGCGAAGTCTGTCATTACGGAAGCGATGTGATCGAAGGTGTAATCGAATTGTTTCGGATCGGGCCAGTCACTATGTCCGAAGCCCGGATAGTCGGGAGCAACCAGATGGTAGCTATCTGCAAGCCGCGCCAGCAGCGGCTGAAACATCCGCGACGACGACGGAAGACCGTGCAGCAAAAGTATCGTGTGAGCGTCTTTCGGTCCCGCTTCTCTGTAGAAGATGTTGAGTCCATCAACCTTCACTGTGCGATAAAACACTTGTTGTTTCATGGCTCCGTCCTTTTTCTGGGCATCCATGCAAGTGGTAATGGCGAGGACGAGCGCAAGGGTCGCCAACGTCCGAAGGATCAATTTCGGCGTATGCATTCATGCTCCTATCTACTCTGCCTATTCTGCGACTTCAAAGATGACATCAAGTTCTATCGGCATCCCCAGCGGGAGGCTGGCAACACCGATGATCAGCCGAACCGATGTTTTCTCGATCCCAAAGACATCTCGAAACAAATCGGAGACAGCATCCGCGACTCTGGGCTGGTCGAAGAAGTCCCCGGAAGTTGCTATAAACACACCGAGCCGGACAACGCGAGTCACTCTATCGAGCGAGCCAAGATGCTCTTTCGCCGCGGCGAGAATTCCTAAAGCCGCAGTGTAAGCGGCATCCCGTCCAGCCTCGACATCGAGTTCTTTCCCCAGACGGCCAACATACTTCGGTTTGTGATCGACAACCGGGAGCATCCCGCTAAAGAAGAGCAGGTTGCCCGTCTGGACCGTCTCGACGTAAGTACCAAACGGCGTCGGAGCGGCTGGGAGCTGAATGCCAAGATCCTGCAGCCGGCGTTCTGCACCATCCGGAAGCGGACCTTTAGCGCCTACCATCGGCCTGCGTGCGCACCGCCATCCACGTGCAGCACCTCCCCGGTTACGAAACGAGCTTCCGTCAAATATACGACAGCCTCAGCGATGTCCTTTGCCTCGGCGATCTTGCCCATCGGCGAAAGAGTCTTCATGAAGTCCTTCGGATTGTCTTTATGCAGAGGAGTGTCGACAGTGCCAGGCGCGACCGCGTTGAACCGGATGTTTTGCTTCGCGTATTCGCTCGCAAGGCTCAGGGTAATTGCATTAAGGCCTCCCTTCGTGATCATCGGAATCGACGCCGGAATGCCTGCAATGGGGTTATCGGCCAGCGACGCCGTGATGGTCGTCACGCTGCCACCGCTACCTTGCGATAGCATCTGCTTCACTGCACGCTGAGTGATGAAGATGAATCCATCCAGGTTGGTATGGACGAAATTTTGAAAGTCGTCGGCGGTGTAGTCCGTGAAGGGCTTGACTGCGAAGATGCCCGCATTATTAACAACATGATCGATCGAGCCGAACTTAGCGATCGCGGTCTGAGTGACCATCTCCGCCGTCGCTGCCTGACCGATGTCTCCATCGACGAGGGCGAGGTTTGGTGACGGAGCAAAGCCAGCCTTGGAAACGCTGCGCGAGGTTGCAACGACGTTATAGCCCCTGGCCAGAAAAGCCTGAACAACAGCCGCTCCAATGCCTTGCGAGGCACCGGTTACGACGACTGTCTTTCTGCTCGCCATGCTTAGCTCCTGTCAATTTCTGGTAGGTCCGGGAGAAATCCTGCCCTTTGCGGGTTTGATTCGGTAGCCACTCGCGAAGTTGTCGTAAGGCCTGGCCCACTTCCAACTCGCCAAGTCACTCACCGACGACCGGCTTCTCGGTTTGCAGCCGAGTCTCGTGGGAATGTTAGCAGGCAGTCGAGAGCAACGGCGATAGACAACGACAAGTCGCCTTATATTGACTGATCGATTGCTGATGAGAAGATCGTTTATCGTTACCGACCCAAGCAAGTTGCCGAAAACCCGATTTACTCCCTTTGGTAGCAATTATCGCGCTACACTCAATTGTCTTTTCTAAATCAGTAGAGCAAGGAAGACTTCCCATATGGTGCATTCTGGTTTTTTCTCACGGAAGCCGCGTACGAAAAGTTCTTTGGGCCTGGTGGTATTTTTATCTGCTTTGTTGTTTTGCGGGTTCTTCGCTCCTCCAGCGAAGGCGGCGACAGCTACAACAACGACTCTAACGGTTACGCCGTCAAATTCCATCGCGGCGCAGCAGATTGCGACGTTGACAGCATCGGTTCAGGCAGGTGGTCAGCCAGTCACGGTGGGAACCGTCAACTTTTTCGATGGGAAGCTCTATCTAGGGTCGGTGCAGGTGGTCCGCGACGCTTCACACGGGTACGCGGTTGGTACGGCGATATGGAAGTTGGCTCTCAGCGTTGGGACACATTCGATTACCGCTACATTTCTCCCGACGGCGACCCTTGCTTCGAGCACTTCGACCAGCCAGACGGTTACGGTTAGCTTATCCGGAGCCACCACTGGACCGGGAACGACCAACCTGATCTTGTCAAATGTTGTTGCCCCGATTGTCGGAGAGACCAACTTACTCACAGCGACGCTTACGACATCTGGCGCGAATAAACCAACTGGTTCCATAGTCTTTTCGAATCAAACAAGTAATACTGCTCTTGGAACGGTTGTCGTGAATCCCTCAAGCTTCAAAGCAGGTTTTGCACCTGTCGCTTCGGTCCCTGCCGTGTTTCCACAGCAAATCTATTCAGCGGATTTCAACGGGGACGGGCTTCCTGATTTCTTGTCTATTGTGGGAGACACAACCCCCACTGGGGTACTGCAACCCTATCTCAACGGGGGAGACGGAACATTTCGAGCAGTTGCGCCGATTGTTACGCCCCTGCCCATCTATGAGCCACCACCCTATGGAAATCCAATCCTGGGAGCGGACTTTAACGGGGATGGCGTTCCAGATCTCGCGTTTCAGTCTTCCACCACCACCATCAGTGTACTTTTGGGTGCTGGCGACGGGACATTTCCGTTTACCGTGACATTGACTCCACCCAGCGGTGGTTTGAGCACTACCTTCGAATCAGTCGCAATCGGAGATTTCAATGGTGACGGCATACCTGATCTAATGGCTGTAAGCGATACCAGTGGCTCTCAGGTCGTGAATATCTTTCTAGGCAAGGGAGATGGAACGTTCAGTACGCCAACCGCCAATGCAAGCATTCAAGGCTTCGCTCCAATCGTCCAGGACTTCAACCAGGACGGATTTGCCGATTTGGCAATGGTACCCCCCGAGCAGAAGGTACTTCTGATCCAGCTCGGCAACGGGGATGGAACATTCCAGCCGGCAGTTTCTTATCCCGTAGGCACTTCTCCGATGCTGGGAATGGCACTCCAATCCCGCGGCAATGGCATCACCGATCTTGCGGTATGGAATACAGGCGACAGCACCGTCGGTATTCTGCTGGGCAAGGGCGATGGCACGTTTCTTCCCCAAGTAACCTACACTTACAACGTGCCGGACCCCGCGCTGAACCAGGCGATTGCTGCCGACGTGACGGGCGACGGGCTGCAGGACATCGTGGTCCTGAATTATCCAGTACCGCAAGAGCCTCCCTCACCACAAACCTTCAGCGTCTTTGCCGGAAACGGAGATGGCAGCTACCAGCCCCCGGTTACGTATGACTTTTTGCCTAACACTTTGCTAACGCAGCCTCTTTCGCTTACCGCTGCCGATTTCAACCGCGATGGGGTCGCGGATATCGGTGTGAGCGACCTTGTTAATGGATTGATTGAAGCGCTCTCACTCAGTTCGCAAGGGAATCCGCTCTACAGTGCAAGCTTCCCTCTCACGACAACGGTCTATGGTTCGCCGGGATCGATCCAGCAAGTAGTAGCCAACTACTCGGGAGACTCGAATAATAGTGCAGCCGTTTCGAATCTCGTGGCTGTCCAGGGCAACTCTAATCCGAATCTCAGACTTAGCACCATTGGCTCAGGCTTAACAATTGTCGCAGGACAGACAGCCACGGCAACCATTAGCGTTGTGCCCCTTTTTGGATTTAATGGTTCCGTACAGTTGAGCTGTTCCGGCTTGCCTGTGAACAGTACATGCAGTTTTTCGCCGTCGTCAGTAACGGTGAACGGTGTTGCCACCAACACCACGTTGACTATAGCAACGAACGTTCAATCGGCCGTCAACGAGCTTCCCGCGCACGGTCTTCGTGGATCTTTCGTGTCATTTGCCATCCTTCTCGGATTCGGTTCGCTCGCGGGCATTCGACGCTCAGGCGAAGGCGCGGGCAAATGCTCCTCGGCGCGTCGCTGCTGGCAATGGCTTTTCTTTGCCGTTACGCTCGCACTTGCTGTAGGATCGCCGCTGGGCTGTAGCAGCGGCGGTGGCGGAAGTGGTGGAAATCCGAGCACACCGGTGACACCCGCCGGAATAAGTACTGTCACTGTCAAAGCAGTTTCGTCGGGATCGACGCCGATCACAGCTACTTTGGATTTTGAAGTTACTGTCACAAAGTGAGACCGGCAGGCGGCGGTCGCAATTCTGCAAACTACATCCAATCGCTTTATCGGAAGACAGATGTACGAAAGGGTTCTCACCCGCAAGTAACAATTTGAATATTTGTGGGGAATAAGCGATTGAAGTTGCTCTGCCCTTGGGCAGCATGGAACAGCAGCGATGCTTCTAATAATTCCCGACAAACGAGATTTTCGGAAAGTTCATCGCCGAGCCACGTATCCAGAGAATCGATTAGGCCCGATAAGTCGGCTTGTGGTAAGTGATCCATAATCTTAGTGCGGGGCAACACGAAAGCAAAAGGGGCAAACGCAGGTCCTTCGACTCGTGCTGCGCGCTCGCTCAGGATGACACTCTTTGCTGATGAGCGTATTGTTTTGCGATGGCCGACATCTCAGAATCGAGATATGAAGCAACTGATTGAAGTAGATCCACAGAAATGCCAACCAACACCTGGAGCGATCTATGCAAGAGCAACAAATACGTGAAGCCCTGGACGTGCATTGGCACGCGTCCGCAGTCGGGGATGTAAACGCGGAACACGATATTTACGATGACGATGCCATCTGTGATTACCCCCAATCGGGCGAGCGAATCTTCGGGCGAAGCAATTTGCAGGCCTTGCGTAGTCATCATCCTGGTAAGCCGTCAGGCTTCAACGTCAAGCGAATTCTCGGAAAAGGTGATCTCTGGATAACGGAATACACAATCACCTACCAGGGGCGACCAGCATTCACCGTGAGCATTATGGAATTCCGCAACGGTAAGGTCGTGCACGAGACGCAGTATTTCGCAGATCCCTTCGAGGCGCCCGCCTGGCGTAGCCAATGGGTTCAGCAGATCGCGTGACGCCGAATTGAGATCCCATTAGTACCGATAAGTCGGCCTCACGTCAGTGAAACAGCTGCAGACGAGAAGCGCGTTTATGAGGACTGATGTGCAGATCGGCTTCTAACCTAAGTTAGATGAGTGCATGGCGCTGTTCTCGCCAACTGGAGCTTACCGATCACACATTGTCCTTTCGCCGTCGCCGCTCGCTCTCCTTGATAATTTCGTTGATATCCGCCGCTGGACGTATCTCGATCGTTCCACACCTCAACCTCACTCCCGGAGATTGGGAGATGAGCTGGATTGCGTGATTCAGATCTCGGGCTTCAAGCACCTGAATTCCACCTAATTGTTCCTTCGTTTCCGCGTACGGACCGTCTGTCACTGCAACCTTTCCGTTCTTCCAATACACGGTCACCGCCGTGTTAGCCGGCTGAAGAGGTTCCTCAGCGACCAAATGTCCGTTCTTCCGCAGTTCGTCGCTGTAGCTAAAACACTCGTCAAACACGGTGTTGCGCTCGCTCTCAGACATGTTTTCGAACTTGCCGGGCTCGATGTATCCCAAACAGATGTATTTCATCCATTCCTCCTTGTTTCCCGTAACTCAGAGAGCCGTAGCTCGCCGTTCTCTTATCAGATAACCGTTCGGGAGACGGAAAATCGACAGCTACTCCTTTTTCTTAGCCTCGTCAGAGGAATCTGCGGGTGACTCGGCGATGTTGCGTCGTCGAACTATCCGGTCTTCAAAGGTCCGGCGACCTTGTAAGTACTGAAGATGATGCCGGACGGCAGTGCTTTCGTGCTGACGAGCTCGAAGGAGCGTGGCGGGGTTCCCTCCGCAAAGATGCGCTTCCCCGTGCCCAACAGGACGGGATAGACGATCAGCAGGACTTCATCCGCGAGCCCATGTTCGAGCAGCGTCGATGTCAGCGTGGAACTGCCCCAGAGGATAAGGTCCGGGCCGTCCTGCGACTTGATGCGGCGAATGCCCTCGACGATGTTCGGTCCAAGAGCCTCGAACGGGCCCCATTCCAGACTCTCTGGACGATGGGTAGCGATATATTTTTTGGCCGCATTGATGCCGTCCGCCATCGGACTGCTCGGCGCCTTTGGCCAGGAGCCTGACCATATATCGTAGGTGCGACGGCCAAGCAGCAGATCGAAGCTCCCGCCATGCGAGGCCATGATTGCATCCCGGCCGGCGGGCGTCCGATAGGGCGCGGTCCAGTCGGGGTAGGGGAAATCGTCGTCATCGGCGGAGTGTTGGATTACGCCGTCCAGCGAGATGTGTTCCATGATTTTGAGCTTTCTCATTTGAGTCTCCGTGTTCTGGGGGAGTTTCTATTCTGTTGGCATTACGAGGAACTCGCGCACCTCGACCGGTGCGCGGCAGGCGGCGACGGCTTTGCGTCCCCACGCCACGGCCTCATCCATGTTGGCTGCGTTGAGTATCCAAAAGCCCCCAATGTGTTCCTTGGTCTCAAGGTATGGTCCATCAGTGAGGAGCACCTCTCCGCCGGGCTTCTTACGCAGTGATTTCGCTTGGGGCGCCGACTGCAGGCCGCCGGCGAAGAACCTGGCACCGGCAGCCTCCATCTCTTCATTGAGCACATCGATGTCACGGACCATGGCTTCGTCCTCAAGGGACGGGTCGTAGTTGTTGGGGTGGTGGATTGCAACCAGATATTGCGGCATGTTCCCTCCGTTAAATGGTCTTCAGGCAGTGCTCATGCCGTCTATGCTACGGCGTTCCAGGGCTCCCCGGATGTACATGAGGCAGACACAGTGTCCTCCGTTCCATGGGACCATTTGTTTAGGAACCCTTTGATTGCGATTGCGGCAACCTTCTCTTTGAGCATTGTTTTCCTCCTGAGAATGGGACTTTGGACGCATGCTGTCCTTCCGCGTGCGGCATTCTGTCGCCGTCGTCCGCCGCGCACAGAAAAAATCGACAGCAGCCGTCTTCAGCGTGCAGCGTTCTGTTGCCGTCGCTGCTCACTTGCCTTCATGATTTCGTTCATGTCCCCCGCTGGTCGAATCTCGAAAATGTTGCCGTAGGTCATCGCCGGATGCTGCGCCATGAGCTGTACCGCATGATTCATGTCCCTCGCCTCTATGACGAGAATGCCGCCGAGTTGTTCTTTGGTTTCGGCATAGGGGCCGTCGGTCGTCGCGACTTTTCCGTTCTTCCAGTACAGAGTCAGGGCGGTCTCCTGCCCCTGAAGCGCTTCTCCACCGGCCCAGTGCCCGTTGGCGCGAAGATGGTCATCGTATTCAAAGCATGCATCGAACATGGCGTTTCGCTCGCTCTCCGTCATGCCATCGAATTTGCCTTTGTCGTAGTAGCCAAAACAGAGGTATTTCACTGTTCTTCTCCTCATCCTTCCGTGTGGGAGCCAGCGGCGTAGCTTCGCGCTGGCTCGTTCATCCTATGGTCAAGACGCTGCATCTTCCGAAGTCGCGGCGGCCAGATTGTTTACTTGCTTACGCCGGGTCCTTATTCCGGAGCCGGGTAGAAAAGAAGTTCGCGCACCTCGCCCACCGCATCGCAGGAGATGGAACCCTTGCGCGCCCACGCGAGTGCCTCGTCCATATTGGCGGCTTCCAGTATCCAAAAACCGCCCATGTGCTCCTTGGTCTCGGTGTACGGCCCGTCGGTGACAAGCACTGTGCCGTCGGACTGCTTCCGCACCGTCTTGGCATTGGCGGCCGGGGAAATCCCGCAGGCGAACTTCCTCACGCCGGCGGCAATCATTTCGCGGTTGAGCGCGTGGATCTCTTCGATCATCGCTTCGGTTACGGTGGACGGGTCGAAGTCGTCGGGCAGGTAATTACAGACCAGATACTGTGGCATGACTTTTCTCCTTGGCTCCTGTGGTTTCTTTCCGATGACTCGTTTCCTGTTCCTCCAGGAGCCGTAGCTCATCGTTCTTTTGTCCTATAGTCGTTGGGGAGACGGAAAATCGACAGCTTTCCCAATTTTTATTTCAGCTGCCGAATCCGCTCCTGCAGGAAATGCCGCTCCGGCTCCTGTTGTGTCAGGGCCAGGGCTTTCTCATAAGAGGACCGAGCCTCAGCAGTCCTGCCGAGCCTGCGGTACATATCGGCACGGGCTGAGTGCGCCAGGTAGTAATTTGCCAATTCGCCCTGTGCCAATACTGCGTCGATATGCGTCAGACCGGCCTCTGGACCATCGCGCATTGCAATGGCCACGGCACGATTGAGCTGTACAACTGGCGAAGGCTGAATTCGTACCAATTGGTCGTAAAGCGCAGCAATCTGCCGCCAGTCAGTCACAGCGACCGACTCCGACTCCGCATGAACGGCCGCAATCGCAGCCTGCAGTGTGTAAGGGCCGAAGCGGCGGGACATCAGGGCTTTCTCCACCAATGCCACCCCCTCCGCGATCTGCTCCCGGTTCCAAAGCGAGCGGTCTTGATTTTCCAGCAAAATCAGGTCTCCGGTCGGAGAGGTTCTCGCGGCGCGACGGGATTCCTGGAGCAACATCAGGGCAAGCAGCCCAATGACTTCCGGCTCTGGCTGGAGTTCGACCAGCAACCGGCCCAGTCGAATCGCCTCGGCGGTTAGCTCGGCCCGCGTCACCTCCGCTCCCGCCGCTGCCGAATAACCCTCGTTAAAGACGAGATAGATGACATGAAGCACCGCGCCCAGCCGCTGTGGCAATTCCTGGGGCGTCGGCACTTCGTATGGAATCGATGCCTCTCGAATCTTTGCCTTGGCGCGCACGATGCGCTGCGCCAGCGTACGCGGAGTGGTGAGGAAGGCCTTTGCTATCTCCTCGGTTGTCAGCCCGCACACCTCACGCAAGGTGAGCGCAACCCGCGCTTCCGGCGCTAGAGAGGGATGACAGCAGGTAAAAATCAGGCGCAGCCGATCATCTTCAACGCTGTCCTCTTCTTTAGACTTTTCCGCCGAACTCCATTGCGCTTCGAGATGCCGCACGAGCTCGTCTTGAGACGCATCGAATCGTGCCCGTCGACGCAGAGTATCAATGGCTTTGAATCGGGCCGTCGAAATCAACCATGGCCGCGGGTTATCGGGTACACCACTCTTCGGCCACAGGCTCAGCGCAGCCGCAAAGGCTTCATGCATCGCCTCCTCGGCAAGATCAAAATCGCCGAGCAAGCGGATCAGAGTTGCCAGGATCCGTCGCGAATCCACGCGATAAAGGGAGTCGAGCAATTCGCGTATCTGCTGCGTGGAACGCTCGGACATGACGACGACTGTAGCAAACCAGCTACCCCGAATCAATTTCGATAAAACGGCGGATCGATGCAAAGTGCCCAAGTCGTGACTCTGAGATCTGGAGCAACAGGACCCGCTCCCCCGGTTGACGCAAAATCGCCAAAGTCGCTCATAGTGGACCCGATTGGTACCGATATTTCGGCTTGTGGGAAGTGATAGTCACTCCTCAGTGACAGGCAAACCGGAGATTGAGCAAGCGCGTTTTGGCGACCCCATCCACGAAAACGCGAACTGCGTAGCAAGAAAACCCGCTTCCCCAAGCCAATCCTGTCAAAATAACCACCACATAATCAATAACTTATAAAATAATTTCCCAAAAAACTCCCAAAAATCCATTGTCAAATCCAATAACACATCAAACTCAAGAAAACAAACAAGATAGTAATTGCAAAAGAGTTTTACTCAATCAGATAAACTAAATACAGAATCAAAAAAAAGCTCCAGCCCAGAGGCCGGGGTTTTTTATTTTTTCCCATAACTCCTTTAGAAAGACGAATTTAGCTGTAACCCTTTTAGAATGACGTTTTTGCGACGAGGTAACCACACTAAACCTTTGAATACAAACAACTTATCAAGAGCAAGGGGGGAGGGGGGTGTAGCTCTACTGGACAATCAGGACAAGGTTCAACGTCCGCGTAAGTCCCGCACTGGTAGCCGTTACCGTAATCGGATACGCCCCCGAGGGCGTCCCCTGCGTCGGTGTTGGACTCGAACCTCCCGTACCAGGAATCAACCGGCCAGCCCCGCAACCAGCAGCACCGATCAGGCAGCAAAGAACAATCAGGCAAACCACGCGTGGCAATCGCTTCCGTACCAGCGCCAGGAGACCCACAGGCAATAGCACTGCAAACCAGAGAGTGCGGTGTCCTGTCGAGATCGAAGAACTCACCACTCCCGTCAGAACCGTAACCGAGACCGTGGTTGCCGTATCGAGCCCCACACTGGAAGGCGTCACATTGCAGGTAGCATTCTGCGGCACACCCGTACAGGTAAAGTTCGCAACGATCTTCGATGAAATTCCGGCCGAGGGAGAGAGCAATAACGGAAACACCGCGTTCTGGCCGCTATTGATAGTGATCGTCGTGTCGCCGTTGGGCTCGAGCGCAAAGTCCACTCCAGTCCCGCTAAGCTGCATCACGTGCGGTGAGTTCGGCGAGTTGTCAGAGATCGATAGCGTGCCGGTGCGAACTCCGCTTACCGTGGGCGTGAACGCGATTTGCAGGGTGCAAGCACCGTTCGCAGCCAGAGTAGTGCCGCAGGTATCACCCTCCGCCAGTAAGGCAAAATCACCGGTCGCAACTTTACTCGCGATCGAGAGAGGAAGATCGCGATTGTTCGTCAGCGTAACGACAGACGAGGACACACTGTGGCCAACACCGGTCGCAGGGAACTGAAAGCCGGATGAAGGAGCCAACGAAACCCCTTGCGGAGCGATGCCAATTCCGCTCAACGCAACGGTTTGTGTGCGATACACGTCGGAGATGCTAAGCACTCCGGCACGCGCACCCACGTCCGTAGGCACAAACGAAACACTCATCGAGCAGCTCGAGTGCGCATTCAGTGAGTTGCCGCAGGTGTTCACCACCGTGAAATCACCGCTGGTGATCTGCGCCGCAATCAGCGTAAGCGCAACATCGCCGGCATTAGTAAGCGTAATGACCTGTCCTGCGCTGGCCGTACCAAGCTGCTGCGACGCAAAGGTAAGCGTGGCAGGCGAGAGCAAATCCGTAGCTGGAGACGTTCCTGTCCCTGACAACGAGGCCGTCTGCGTGCCCGCATCATCGGTAATGCTGAAGCTTCCAGTGCGTGTCCCCGATGCCATTGGAGAAAAGACGATCGAAACAGTGCAGCCTGTGCTGGCGTTCAGCGAAGCCCCGCAGGTATTAGCAGCAAGAGCGAAGTCTCCTGTAACCGATGGCGTCTTCAAACCAACCGGTGCGCTAGCCGTATTAGAGATCGTGATGTTCTGTATCGCGCTGGTGGAGTTGATCAATGTTGAAGGAAATGTAAGAGCAATCGGATTCAGGACCACACTCGCGGCAGGGGTTCCGGTTCCGGCAAGCGCTGCCATGGCCTGACCACCCACGACATTGCCATACACCGTGAGACCTCCCGTACGACTACCCGTAGCCGTCGGCAGAAAACGAACCTGAATAGTGCACGTTGCGTTCACCGCAATCGGGCCAGCAGTACACGTATCGGTTTCGCTGAAGTCTCCGATGGCAACGACACTGCTGACAGTCAATGCAGCAGCACCTGTATTTGTGACCGTGATAGTTTGCGCGTCGCTCATCGTAGCGATAGCCTGTGCTGCGAAGTTCAGAGCAGTGGGGTCCAGTGAAATTGCAGGCTGCACCGGCGTATTCGCCGTAAGCAGCGGGATCTGCCAGATGCCGCGCCCGTAGGTTGCAGCGCGCAGCTCACCCGTGCGACCGTCGCCTGTTGGAAGCGCAGGAGCCGCAGCCAAACCAATCACTGGTGCGTTAGGAAGGCTTATGCCGTAAACACTCCAACAGTTGCTAGCGGCGCAATTTGTAACTTGTGTTGTGACGTATACTCCCGTATCGAGAGCAACGTACACGGTATTCGCATCGTTTGGATCGACTACGACGCTGTTCGTGGGAGCGTTAGGCAGATTGCTGCTGATGTTCGTCCAATGCGCTCCACCATCGATCGAACGATAGAGATGGGCCACAGAAACTGTATTGCCGCCGAACCCCATGACCGTAACGTAAACGGTCATTCCAGTAGAGTCGTGCGAATCCACAGCTATGGATGAAATATCGAATCCTCCGGGATTGAACACGCGCTGGTCGGCGGCGGTGCTGTCAACCGGCGACGCTGCAATATCCGTCCATACCGTTGCACTGCTTGCAGTAGCTCCGGCGGTCGTCGAAAATACATGCCCGCCATAACTGCCACCACCATCCAGTGCACCCGCCATACCTGCGTAGAGCACTGGCGATCCCGAATTCTGCGCGGTCGCGGCATGATTCACAAGACCCCCTGCGCCCAGCGCCCGGACAACAGCAGGGTTCGCGGTCGTACAAGCCGCACTCGCCGAACCAGCAAATTTCGCACTGATCGCGTTTGCCGACGACCACAACGTTCCATCATCGGCAGGCCCGCGCCATACACCACAAGTTCCGATCAAGACGTTAGAAGGCAGCGTCGGATCGAGCAGCCAGGGCGCATCGATCAGCGAGACATCCCCTCCAACCTCCGCAGAACCCAGTGTTGGAAGCCCGCTAAAATCCGCAGCCGCACAACTGGTTCCTTTCGCACATTGACGAATACTCACACCCTCAGCCGTGGAGAGATACCAAAGCAGCGGATTGCTTGGATCGATACCAACCGTGCCGCCCTCGCCTGTTGAGAGCTGCGACCATGCAGCACTTGATGTCGCCGACGACGTTGCCGCCGTGCCATTCGCTCCAAGGGCCGCCAGCAGCGTCCCCGGCGCCGTGGAATCCTGCGCAAAGCTGACCACCTCCGCCAGCGAGCCTAACCCCGCATTGAGATTCTCAAAGTGAGTCGCGTCATCGGTAGAGCACGTCGTGCCCTGCGTGTTCGCTCCATCACTCGAGCGCCATAGCCCGCCATCGTTACCGATATACAGCAGCGGCTGCGTCGAAGTAGCCAACGTGGCAACTGCATGCTGCGCAGGAGCGACCATCGCAGAGCCATTGCAGGCATTCTCCGCGTTCGTCGTATTTCTGAAGCTGCATCCACTCGCCAGCGAGCAACGATACAGATCAACTGTTCCCGCATAGAGCAGCGTGTCCGTATTCGCGCCAACAGGAACGGCTGCCAACGCCATATTGTAATCAGCCTGCGTTATCACCACGCTTCCGTTACCAACCTCCAGCACAGTCGAGTCTAGCTTCGTTCCAAACGCGACGCCGCCCGAGCAGCTCCCGCTGATGATTGCACAGCTATCCTGCCATAGACCCTGATCGACATTGTTGCTGTCGGTCGTAAGCGCAAATGTGTCACCAGTCACCGGCTGCACCGCAAGCGCCCCACGAAAGATCGGGCAGGCAGCACTTCCAGCCGCATTGGGATCTGCGGGACACGCCGTTGTCGTCAGCCCACTTCCTGGCTGATGTGGGAGCCGCGTCCAGGCAATCCCATCGGCCGACTCATAATAGCCATGAAAGCGAATCGCTGCATAAAAGCGCTGCCGAATCGGATTCCACACAACCGAAGTCACAGCATTTCCGCCATGGTTCGCACCGGAGGGCAGCGGCGTCTGCACTATCTGGCTGCCATCCTCGATCACTCCCATCTGCCAGGTGACACCCGCATCCGTCGAGTAGTACAGACCCATCACACTATTGGTACTATTCACCGCGTTGACTAGCGCACCTTCTGCCGCCTGCGACAGCGCCGCCACTACCGTCGTCGGACTACTCCACGCAAATCCGGCAAATCCCAAACCGCTAAAGGAGTGATTTCCGCCGAGCCCATCATTTGAATTGCGGATAAGGGTCCACGTAAGGCCACCATCGGCCGAGCGCAGAATACCGCTGCCGTAAAAGGAATCGGAGGCATCGTTGGGATCGCCCGTTCCCGCAAGAATCACTCCCGATTGAACACTGACTGCTCCAATACTCAACGATGGAACGGCAACAGATTCAGCATTCGGGCTGAAGACGGGAAGCGTATCCGTTAACGATGTAAAACTCACGCTCGCCGCCGGTCCCGCTGCATTGACGGACTTCCACACTCCACCCCCCGTCGTCCCCAGGTAGACCGTATTTCCTGTGGCATCCGCTGGATCAATCGCAATCGCAGTCACGCGCCCGGTGATGTTTCCATACCTCACACTCGCCACCTGCGCCGGCCCAAGCGGTTGCCAGGCCGCGCTCAAACTCGAATCTCGCGGCAGGGCCTTAACCATCGCCGCATGTTGGCTTCGTGCCACAGCCATCGCCTGCGCAGCGGACACATCGCCAGCAACCACTCTTCCGCCTAAAAAGCGCCGAGCCCGCACTGTGTGCTGTGGGAGTTTTCCTGCCTGAGCCTCCTCTGCGACAACAGCAGAAGCAGGAGGCGTTTGCGCCTGCAGTGACGGCGAACACGCCAAGCTGAAATTGATGGAACAAAGGAAGGGGAGCCATCCGCCGCGACGGTATAGCGAGCGGAGCAATCGCGCGAATTGAAAAGACTCGATCGGGCCCATGGAGCTCTGCGTGGCGAATAAAATGCTACATCTTGATGCTGCAAGGTATCGCCCGAGGAGTCAACGCAAGAGTACAGAAGAACCTTCTGCGGTTCCAGAAGAGGATGAGAGAGCTCTCATCCTCTTCACTGCATTTCTGTTTATGTTATGTCGCTGTGGTCACTATCCGATGCCTCAGCAACGAACAATCTTGGGTGAATCGACCGACCGTGTAGCATTTCTCGAGTCCACCACGAGCTTCGACTGCGCCACAATCTCTCCAAAGTTGTAGACAGAGTGGTCCGTCACAATGACGACACAGTCAAAACGACCGAGATTTTCCAGCGGTGTCGAATGCATTTGCAAGTCGTACTTACGCCCGCTGCTCACCGTCGGGAAGAATGGGTCGTTATAGTCGACCTTCGCTCCCGCATGTTGGAGCATCTCGATAATCGACAACGCCGGCGACTCGCGCAGATCGTCAATGTCGCGCTTGTACGCCACACCCAGCACAAGAACGTTCGAGTCTTTTGCTGAAACGCCGTTCCGCTCCATGGCGCCTAATGTGGCCTGCACGACATACTGCGGCATCGACTCATTGATCTCGCCAGCCAGCTCGATGAAGCGGGTCGAAAGCCCAAGCTGCTCGGCCTTCCAGCTCAGATAAAACGGATCCACCGGAATACAGTGCCCACCCACACCAGGGCCGGGATAAAAAGCTTGAAAGCCAAAGGGCTTGGTGGCAGCGGCTTCAACAATTTCCCAGATGTCGAGCCCCATACGCTCGCACAGCGGCTTCATCTCATTTACAAGCGCGATATTCACACAGCGGTAGATATTCTCGAGCAGCTTCGTCATCTCCGCGGCTGCGGGTGATGACACTGGAACCGTCCGGCGAAAGACGCTGCCATACAACGCGCTCGCAGCTGCGGTGGCACGATCGTCCATCCCACCGATAACCTTCGGGATATCGCGGCGCGGGGTCATCATGTTACCGGGATCCTCCCGCTCAGGAGAAAAGGCCACCATCACCCCGTCCAGATCTTCCTGCCGTCTTGTCTTGTTCCGCAGAACCTGCAGGTTCTTTTTCGCTCCGTGACGATTGATCGTCTCAACGATCAACTCCTCGGTCGTACCTGGGTAGGTTGTACTTTCCAGCACTACTAACTGACCGGCGCGCAGATACGGCGCAATCGCCTCGATCGTCGATACAACGTAGCTCATATCCGGCGTATGGTCTTCGTGCAGCGGCGTTGGAACGCAGATCAGAACAGCATCCATCTTCGCGATATCGCTATAGTCCGACGTAGCCTCGAATCCAGCCTTCTGGGCGGTCCGAATGTGCTCCGGCTCGATGCGATGTATGTAGGATTGACCGCTATTCAGTCTGGTCACTTTGGCCGGATCGATATCGAAGCCTGTTACCTCAAAGCGCTCTTCGCTGAACAGCAGGGCCAAAGGTAGACCGACATAGCCCAACCCGATAATACCGATGTTTGCGGTACGCTGATGAACACTTTGGAGCCATTCACCGAGACCGATCGCAGACGGAACCGCAAGGTTAGTAGGTGGTGTCAAAGCTTCTCTTCCTAACTAGCAAATTCGTCGCGATACCATGCGACGGTGCGGCGCAAGCCCTCTTCAAAGCCAACCTGCGGCGCATAACCTAAAGCCTCGCGGGCTGCGGATATGTCTGCAAGTGAGTCTCTGACATCTCCATCGCGATCTGGCTCATGCTTAGATGGATGCGCGAAATCGAGCAAAGTTGCGAGGGTGTCGTAGGTTTCATTGAGAGTGTGGCGTTCACCGCACGCAATATTGAACACGCGGCCCGCCACTAAAGTTGCTTCAGCCTGGAGAGAAAGAAGATTTGCAGTTACTACATTGTCGATATACGTAAAATCGCGGCCCTGTTCGCCATCGCCGAAGATCACCGGCTGCTCACCCCGCAGCATCTGCAGAATGAACCGTGCCATCACCCCGGAATAAGGTGAATCAGGCACCTGTCGCGGCCCAAAGATATTGAAGTACCGGAGACACACCGTCTCCAATCCATACACGCGCCAATACGACTGCATGTACAGTTCGCCGTTCAACTTCTGAACCGCGTACGGGGAGATAGGCTGTGGCACCATTGTTTCGACGCGCGGAAAGCCCGGCTGGTTGCCATAAGCCGATGAAGATGCAGCATAAACCACCCGCTTCACACCCGCCAGCCGCGCCCCTTCCAGCAGATTGAATGTGCCGTCGATATTGGTCTCATGGCTCGGCCGAGGCTCTTTTACCGACCGTGGAACACTCGGCAAAGCACCCTGGTGCAGCACATAGTCCACACCCTCACACGCCTCGCGGACTCCGTCGGCATCCCGTAAATCCACCTCGCGCAGATCGATCCGGCCGAGTATGCCCTCCAGATTGTTCCGCAGACCGGTCTCGAAGTTGTCCAGCCCCCGAACCTCTTCTCCCCGCGCCACAAGGGCATGCACCAGATGCGACCCGATGAATCCAGCCGCGCCGGTGATGAGATATCTTGCCAAGTTCCTAGAATACCAGCGAGCCCTGCTCCGGAAGCAATCCCATCTGCTCGATATACCGCTTAGAATCGAACTTCTTGCCCGTAGAGGTACCCGACATGTAACGAATCTTGCCGAATATCGCACGCTCGCCCCACGCCCGATCGAACTTGCCCAGCACTGCCCACGCAATCCCGGCGTATCCATTCGGGTCTCGCCCATCCAGAAAATACTTGTCGTTCAGATGAATGCAGTACCGCATCGCCGTAGCAACATCCGGCGTCCACTCAAGAATCTTCTTCGCCCAGTACATCCGCACGTAGTTGTGCATCCATCCATACCGCACCATCTGCATCTGTCCCGCGTTCCAAAGATCGTCATGCGTCCCGGCACTCTCCAACTGCTCCAAAGTGTAGAGATACTCCCGCTCATCCCGCGCATGTTCGGCGATGGTCTGCTTCGCCCAGTTCTCCGCGCACTCCGACGAATCGTAGTTCGGCGTGTAGCGAACAAAGTTCACCGCAAGCTCGCGCCACACAATCAATTCATTGAAGTACCCGTCACGAGCAGATTTCAACTTCGGATTGGCCTTCACCGCAGCCTCAACCGCAAGCGCAATTGTGATTGGACCAATATGCCCGAAGTGGAGATAAGGCGACAGACAGGAAGTGCCATCCATCTCAGGACGATTCCTATTCGCCTCATAGCCACCCAGTAGCTTGCCGGTAAAGTGTTTCAAGCGCTTCAGCGCCGTATGAGTCCCACCAAGCCAAGCCTCAACCGGCCCAACGCTGCGATCAAGCTCCTCCCAGCCACGCGTCATATCCTCATGCACTGAGTCAGCATAAAAACCACGAGGCTTCTTCCACTCATACTCCGCACGCACGTTCCGATAAGGATGAAGAAACTCCGGCAACAAACGATACAGCCTCGGCCGAATCGTATACGCCCCATACTGAGCCTTCTCAATCAGCTTCGACGGCACAACAACATCCGCATCCACCGTCCAGAACGGAATACGAATCCGCGAGGCAAGCTCCTTTCGCCAACGCTCCGGCTCGCGCATCGGATTCTCATCCCCAATCAAAAAAGCCGCACGAACATCAGCCAGCAGCTTCTCATGCGACTCATGCGGAAACCGCCGCATAACAAACGCAATATTCCGCCGAGCCAAATCCTCTTCGATATCCCTCAATCCTTGATTGAGAAAGACATAATGCCGAAGATTCGCATGAGGAAAATTCGATATCCCCGCGAAGTAAACCACCAGCGGCAGCCCAAGCAGGTTAGCCACCTCAACCGCAATATCAACCGCATGATTATCCACACCACGCTGCGCCCGCTGCATCCAGTACACAACGCATCGCCCATCAGGATCCGGCATCCCACCCTGCCTCACCGTAACCCGCGCATCTTCCGCAAGAACGCGTAATGCTTCATGGACACGAGAATCCTGCTTAGCCATACAGGCAGTGTACGTGCCCGCGTACCACTCTTTTGCCGGTGAACAAGGGCTACAGGGTTCAGATATTAATTTGCTGGCAATCTCATTTCAGCCATGGAGTTACGCTCGTCCATGCCCGGATATAGTGCGAATTCTTACTCAGAACTCCATGATGAGGTTTTCGCTTAGCTGCATCATCGCATCGATCAGATGCGTACGGGAATTGTGCATCGAAACCGAGTTCCGATGATTAAGTTGAATGATAGGATCTGGCGCGGCTCGATAGTCCAGAACCACGTCACTTATCCGCTCAGACTTCCACTGTCGGGATCACATTTACAGTTTTGAAAAGGGATGGTGGAACGGGCGCGGTCTGACAAGGACTTTAGCAACTCGATGTCTGATCGCTGCGCTTGCAGTTCTCTCGTCATCAGTGGATCAAAATAAATCTTAGCCTCGTAGTCGTCTGAGTAGCCATAATCCTCGCGAAGTTGAATAAACATGTAAATGGAATCTCGGCATAAACAAGCGACCTGAAGACAGTGCGAAATATCATCGTCTACACAGTAGTCCAGAGATTCAAGTAGTGCTATTGCTGCGTCGAGAGCTGAAGAGGTGTATACAGATTTGAACTCTTCCGTGTCTGGTGTCACCGCCTCGATAGCCCGTCGAATGTTTTTTAGATTCGTGATGTCGATGTTATCGGTATAGTTCCATAAACTTTGCAGCCCATCACATAAAACTTGAGGATCACCCCAACCAGTCTCCTTATGGAACTGCGCGTAGTTTCCAAACTGGCGTTCACAACAGGCTGCCAAGAACAGCAACCTTTTCCGCCGGGCTAGACCAATCAGTAAATCCGGAAGTTCCGTTAGCCACTCGATGAACGGGAAGTTTTTGTTGAATTCAGTCTTTCCAATATTGACGATCATTGAGGATTTATAGCAGTACAGTTGTTTTGCTGCATCGTTATCGTGCAAACCGGACAGTCGGTCAGCTCGGCGCTATTGAAGCCAGCGTCTGTTCGTTCTGCTTTGCAGCATTGAGTCCTGCTTTCCCCTTTACAGCAACTTCTTCTGGCTAGAGCACGGCTCTTTGGGCTGGACGAAGCGTTCGGATCGGCGATACCGCTGCCTAACGACAAAATGCGGCCCGCAGGCCGCATTTTCTTGATGAAATAGTTTGCCCTACCAAAGACCCCAGGCCCGACTCATATAGTCGGTCAGAGTCATCGTAATCAGCACAAGGAACGTAAAGAACCCCGCGCCGACCGTCATCTTGATGAGCTTCGACTGATACTTCACGTGCATGAAGAACAGGATGACGATCACAGCCTTAGTCGACGCAATCGCAAGAGCCACAATCGGATTCAGAATGCCAAGATTCTTGAACGCCGCAGCGACAGTAATCCCGGTGAAGACCAGAAGCGTCGCAAAGATGATGATGTACGTCTTTGGGCCGACGATATGATGTTCGGCGTGCTCCGGGTTGGTTACATTCGCCGGATCGTGATAATGCTCGGTCATGATCTTCTCCTTACAGGTTCACGCCTACACGGGGTGGCGGTTGATGAGGTAGAGCAAGGGAAACAGGAAGATCCAGACAATATCGACAAAGTGCCAATATAATCCGAAGTTTTCTATAGGCGCAACATACCCTGACGAAAAGTCCCCCCGATGGGCACGCCACGTCAGCCAGAACAACAGGCAGATGCCGATGATCATGTGCAGCGCGTGCATTCCGGTCATCGCGAAATACAGCGAGAAGAATACCTGGGTCTTCTGAGCCATATCAGGAGACATCGGCTCTTCTTTCAATCCGTACGCCTGCGGATTAATGAACTCCGACACGTCGAAGTGTTCGCCCGGAATGTGATGCTTCTCCCACTTCTCGTGGTACTCCACATACTTCACGCCAAGAAAGACCAGCCCAAGCAGCGTCGTGACGGCAAGGAACAGAACAAGCAGCCCCTTCTTCTTCACCTCGGCCGCCCAGACACCCATGGCCATAAAGAAGCCCGAGCCAATGAGCACCGCAGTATTGAACGCTCCAAGAGGAATACTGAGCTGATTCGAAGCCCCAACGAAGGCCGCGGGATACCAGTTGCGGTATAGCAGATAAGCGAAGAACAGCCCGCCAAAAAACATGATTTCGGTCAGCAGGAAGAGCCACATGCCGAAGGTTCCGGCCTCGCGTTGCTGCTGTTCCGTCTCAAAATGATGACGATGCTGCGGCAGAGCAACGTGTGCGTGCTCCTCTGCCTCGTGCGACTGTGTTGCTACGATCGTGTTATCCAACGGTCGTCACCTCATGTTCCGTCTTGTGGGCAAGCCACTCGTAGTCATACGCTTCATGATCCACGATGGGAGTTTCGATAAAGTTTTCAGTCAACGGCGGCGACTGGATCTGCCACTCCAACCCAGTTGCCTGCCATGGATTGTTGCCCGCGATCGCGCCATACTTCAGCGACCATGCGAGGTAAAGAAGCGGAAGCATATAGCCGACGCCGAGAACCGTAGCGCCCGCGGTCGAGAGCACATTCAGCACCTGGAACTCAGCCGGATAGGAGTGATACCGCCGAGGCATGCCCAGGTAGCCAAGAATGAACTGGGGCAGGAAGGTCAGGTTGAACCCGATGAACGTCGTAATCGCAGCAAGCTTCGAGAGCGACTCCGAGTACATGCGCCCGGTCATCTTCGGCCACCAGAAGTGAATTCCGGCCAGGAATGCCATCAACATACCGCCCACCATCACGAAGTGGAAGTGCGCGACGATGAAGTACGTCTCCGTAAGATGGATGTCCATGCCCAGCGCGCCGAGGAAGACGCCCGTCATACCGCCGATCGTGAACAGCCCCATGAAGCCGAACGCATACAGCATCGGCGTCTCAAAGGTGATGGAGCCCTTCTGCAGCGTGAACGCCCAGTTGAAGATCTTGATTGCAGAAGGCACAGCTACAAGCATCGTCAACAGCGAGAACACCAGAGCCGAGTAGTTCGACACACCCATGATGAACATGTGGTGCGCCCAGACGAAGAACCCGAACAGCGCAATCGCCACCGACGAGAACGCGACTGCCGTGTATCCGAAGACGCGCTTACGACTGAACGTGCTGATCACCTCGGAGATAACGCCCATACCCGGCAGAATCATGATGTACACGGCAGGGTGCGAATAGAACCAGAACAAATGCTGGAACAGTAGAGGATCTCCGCCCTTGTTCGGGTCGAAGACCCCGATGCCAATCGTCCGCTCAAGCGCTACCAGCACAAGCGTGATAGCGAGAACCGGCGTTCCGAGCACCATCAGAATCGAAGCAGCATAGTTCGACCAGATGAACAGCGGCATCCTGAACCAGGTCATACCCGGCGCGCGCATACGGTGCACCGTTACGATGAAGTTCAACCCAGTGAAGATCGACGAGAAGCCGATGATGAACACTCCGGTCGCCGCCGTCACAACGTGCGTATTCAGATAGTGCGTCGAGAGAGGAGTCGTAAACGTCCAGCCCGTATCTACACCACCAAGAACCAGCGCCGCCAGCGTAAACAAGCCGCCAATCCAATACAGATACCAGCTCAGCAAGTTGATCTTCGGGAACGCAAGGTCCTTTGCACCAAGCATGATCGGCACCAGGAAGTTACCCAGCGTCGCAGGCACCGAAGGCACCAGGAACAGGAAGATCATTACGATGCCGTGCATCGAAAACAGCTTGTTGTACGTATCCGAAGCCACCAGATCAGGCTGAGGCGTCAACAACTCCAGACGAATTAATCCGGCAAACGCTCCGCCGATAAAGAAGAAGAACGTAATAGAGATCAGATAAAGAATCGCAATGCGTTTGTGGTCGCCCGTAAGGAGCCAGCTAAGAATCCCATCCTCCGCATTGATATAGTTCTTCTTCGGAAGGGCCGCCGTGCTCTGATCAGGCAGGTTGAGAATTGTATGTGTTGCACTCATGGCTTCACCACCCCTGGCGTTGTCGGCGCCACTTGGTTCGTCTCTGACGTGGTCAGCGTCTGCTGGACACGATAGTTGGTTTTCAGTGTTTTCAAATATTCAACCAGGTCAATCAGGCCGTCTTCGCTGATCTGTCCCTGGTACGTCGGCATGATCGGAGCATAGCCCGCCGTAATATGCTGCGAAGGATTCAGGATCGCATCACGCAGATAAGCATCGTTGACCAGAACCTCGGAACCATTCGCCAACTTCAGCTTGGATCCATAGACCCCAGCCAGACTTGGCCCGCGCGCCGCAGCATTACCGGAGTGGCATGCATTGCACCCCATGCTGGCAAACAGTCTCTCACCATTCTGTGCGAGCGACATTCCGCTGGTCGAGCTAGCCGTCCACTTCTCGTAGTCGTCCGGGCTTAGTACCGTAACTTCGCCAATCATCTCCGAGTGGTTTGTACCGCAATACTGCGTGCAGAAGATATGGTACGTTCCCGGCGTCGTCGCCTCGAACCACACCGTCGAATAGCGTCCGGGGATAACCTCACGCTTCACGCGGAAGTCGGGAATCGAGAAGCTGTGGAACACATCCTGCGAGATCATCGTCAGCTGGATGGGCCTGCCAGTCGGCACGTGTAGAGCATTGATCTCATGCTGTCCGCCCGAATGCTCCGCCTTCCACATCCACTGCTTACCCACAACATAGATGTTCATCGAGTTGGGTGGAGGAGTGTAGATGCGGAAATAGAGCAGTGCGCCCCACACAAAGACGATAAGAAACAAGGCAAGCGGAATAATCGTCCACGTCGCCTCAAGCAGCGTCGAGCCCTCAATCGGAGTCGCGACAGGGTGCTCCGACTTGCGATAGCGGATCGAAAAACCAAACACGAGCGTCCCTACGAGCACCAGGCCCACTACCGTGATCAGCAGCAGGAAAAAGTAGAGCGCGTCAGTATAGGGCGCAATGGTCGATGCTTCGCGCGGAAAGAGCGCCGAAGCGTTGAGCCACTTCACCAGAAATTGCCACAGTACTGGACTGATATGCATCGTTACCCTTTATCCATTCTCTTTCTTCGTCAGATCGTGGTCGCGTCCGAGCTTCAAATCTCTTCGGAACATCAGAAAGATGAATCCCCCAAGCCCCGCCATGGTGACCATTCCGCCAAGCTGAACAATGCGCGCAATAATGAGCGAGTGCTTATTGGTCTGGGGATCATAGTGGTAGCAGTAGGTAAGAATATTCGCGACAGGTGAACCAATCTTGTTGCCCGACGCCTCGATCAACCCAAACAGCATGTCCTTGGGTGAATACTCGACGCCAAGATAATACTGAGCCAGCTTGCCGTCCGTCGTCGCAATCTCAATCGAGCTCGCATGGGCAAACTGGGAAAGCCTTCCATCAGGCCCGGGTACACGAACGTAGCCAAATCCAACCGCTTCCGTCACGGCATCGATCGCGGGACGCTGCCCAGTAAGAAAATGCCAACCTGCAGCCGTCTCCGGACGTCCATACCGCTTCAGGTAGAAAGCCTTCTTCTTCGCTGCCTGCTCGGGCGTCTCACTCGGATCGATGCTGATAATGACAACATCGAAATCCTTGCCTGGCGTCAGCTTCACCATCTCAAGCGCGCCCGTCAGCCCATCCAGCTCTTCCGAGCAGAGCATCGGGCAGTTGTAATACACCATCGAGATGATCGCGGGACGCTTGCCAAAGTAATCCCCAAGCACAACTGCCTTGCCCGTCTCATCTACAAAAGGAGCATTGAGCGGAAGCGGCTGGTTCAGCCTCTGAGTCACGCCAACCTTCTGCAACACCTGTGGCAGTTGGTCGCCCGAGTTGTCTCCGCTTTGCTTATCGCCATAGCCTGCGACCTGCGCCAACAGAGGTGCGCTCAGCAACGCGCAGCAAATCGCCACTCGCCAACCGCCTCGAATTGTCCGCCTGATCATCATGCTGTCTTCTCTTTCTCTACTGTTTAACCGCTATTACTTTGCCGGAGTCAGCTCTGCGTGCGCCGCTTCCGTCGCCTTGCCATAAGTCATCTTCTGTTCACGCGCTTCAATCACACCGAGTTCAAAACCTGTCCGCGCGAAACCGTTCGTCAAAGGAACGCGAACCTCAGGCCTTTCCACTCCAACCATCTGGGGCAGCGACGATCCAGGTCGCGCGTATACGGGCAAGCCACGCTGAGCGATCAACTCCATGGCGCGATCGATCGGAATCCGGATCGCATTGCCTTCTTCGGGAGTCTTGCTGTAGTGGTCCAGCAACAAATCCTCACGCGCGTGCAGGTCTGCAGTCGACTGATTGCCGTCGTCAATATCCAGCCGCGGCTCCGGGAACGAAGTCGTCAGCTTGTTCAGCTCTTTCTGCTGCAGCTCCGGATTGCTGGCAAGATCTTCACGCTTCCCGCCAGTTGCCTGTCCGGCAGCAGCGTTCCACTTGTTCACTGGCCCATCAGCCTTGATCAGCGCGTTGTTGATCACTCTGCCCATAACAAAGCAGAAGATAAAGAAGACGAAGACCGAGCCGAGGAGCCCCGCCAGGAACACAACGACGCCATTCACATTAACGTCGGTGAGCTCATATCCCGGTGACTCTGTGTCGGGAGCGCGGTGGCCGTGTTGATTCAGTTCGTTATCGTTAGTGGGCATGTTCGGGCTCCAACATCTCTTCCAGGTGCGGATCGTTCACGTTGACCAATGGACGGCTCTTCAACTGCGTCAGGTAATAAGCAGCCCAGAGCGACAGAACGCTCACAGGTACGGTGATGTAAGCAAGAATCGAATAATTACCGCTGAGACGCAGATTTCCGGCAGCGTCCGCAAAGTTCGGCTCAATCAGCCAGAACATATCCACGCAGCGCGCGAAGATCATGAAACATGTCAGCCAGACCATCTTCTGCTTGTTCCGCTTCAAGTCGCGCGACAGCAACAGGCAGAACGGAATCAGCCAATGGCAGATAAAGTTCAGCGTGCAGATCATCCACCATCCACCGTGAATCCGGTTCAGATACCAGGGAATCTCGTCCGGAATATTGCCCGACCAGATGATCAGGAACTCGGCGAACGTCAGGTAGATGTTCAGCATCGTGAAGGCGAATGCGAGCTTGCCCAGGTCGTGCTGTTCTGTCGTGCGCAGAAGCGTTTTCATCGGCTCGTAGCGCGACAGCAGAATCACCGACAGAATACCCAGCGCAAGAACACCATAACCCTGTCCCACCAGGAACTGAAGACCCCAGATCGACGAGTACCAGGTAACGTCAAGCGACTTGATCCAGATGATCGCTCCATCCGTCAGCAGAATCACATAGATCAGAATGCCGATGCCGGAAAGATTTTCAAACTTGACGCGCCAGTAATCGAAGCTCGCCTGTGTACCGGCTGCGGGATCTACATCTCGCTGCAGCGACCACTTGTTGAGAAAGTACATGAATGTCAACAGCACAGCGAAGATAAAACCCGTCTGGATGAGTACCGGAGTCGGAGCCAGCATCGCACGCTTCGCGTTCGCCGTCAGCGCCTGCTCCTGCGTAATCAAGTGGTCGGCCAACGCCTGCGTGGTTGTGGCAGCGGTCGGATACTTGGCCCACTGATACAGGTGCTTCATGAACACCGCGATCGGAACAAACATCAGCGCCACCAATGGCAGCGTGCGGCTCATCGCCTCCAGCGGACGCCGGATCAGCAGACCCCACTTACCGCCCGAGACATGCTGCAGCATCAATAGGGCAAGACCGCCGCCGGCAAAGCCGAAGCACGTCATATACCCCATCAGGTAAGCACGCAGAAGGTGGTTTCGCCCTTGGGACGTAAAAGCAAAGATCAGCGAGACGGCAGCCGCGACCACCGCAAGTACCAAAAAGCGAGTGCGCCAGGCGGAGACGACCTCTGGTGCGGCGAGCGACGCAGGAAGCGTACGCGGCCCATGGTGGGCGTCGTGCCCGCCTGCTTCTCCGTGATGTTCGTGTCCATGTGACATGCGTTTCAAGCCTTCATTCGGAAGCTTCCGAGGTTACTGCTTAGCTGCTGTTGGTCCGGCGGGCGCGGCAGTAGCCGGCGGCGCTGCGGGTGTAGTCGATGTCTGGCCCGGTGTCGCCTTTACTGGCGCACCACTCGTGCCCTCCACGGGAAGTTTGAACGTCTGGTTATCAGGCGTGCCCGTAACCGCGGTCGGAGGCAAAGTCCACTCATTTGCAAACGAGGCTGGTAGTCCCTGACGCTCCGCAATGCTCGAAAGCGGCTCAACGTGGGACCCACTCGGCACATCCGCCTGCGTCGCATTCTGGCTCAACTGCAATGCGCGGATGTAAGCCACGATCGCCCAGCGGTCAACCGGAGCCACCTGCGCCGCGTAGTCCGGCATCGCACCGTAGCCATTCGTAATCACATTGAAAAAATGGCCGAGCGGAGCCTTTTGGAGCCGTTCTACATGGAAGTTTCCAGCCTTAGCATATCCACGCTGCACGATCATGCCCGCGCCGTTACCCACTCGCGAGTGGCAAGGCGTGCAATACACGTTGTAGCGCTCTTGGCCGCGAGCCAGAACATCCATCGTAACCGGGAAGGGCATGCCATCGCCCTCTTTCCCTCCAGTAAAACCGGTGTAGAAATAGCTGTCTTCGCGAAGCTGATTGCGCGCAACCGTATTCTCCACTTGCGGACGAACGGAACGGCCATCGGCAAAGAACGAGGTGCCGCGCTGCCGATGGAACTTCGGCTGGTCGTGCATATCCTGCCGGCAGCCGAGCGCAGAAAACAGCGCGACCGTTGCAGCGGCAGTGATAACAAGCCTCGAAGCGCGTGTGCTTAGGGTATTAATGGTCCACCTCCACCACGGAGACCGCATGGAACTGCTCGAGGAACGCTCGAGTGTCAGTTGGAGAAAACATTGGATCGACCGCCTCCAGGCAAAGGAAAAACTTGTCCGTCGATGCGCCATTCCGAAAGTTCGGCGCATTGAAGACCGGGTGATACAGCTGCGGCAGCCCGTTGAGCGCAATCATTCCAAACGCCGCCGACAGACCCGAGAACAGAATCGTCCACTCGTACGCCGGAATGATGAACGCCGGCCACGAGAACAGCGGTCGGCCCGCGATATTCAACGGATACGCCCACACCGAGATCCACGTCTCCATCAGCGATGCAGTCGTTACACCCAGCAAACCGCCCAACAAGCAGACCAGCGGCACGCGATTCTTGTGGAAGTCGAGAGCCGTAGCCGCCTCTTCCACCGGATAAGGCGTATAGCACTCCATCCGGCGATAGCCGGCGCGGCGCGCCTCCTCCGTTGCATACACCAACTCGCTGGGAGTATTAAACTCCGCCAGCAAACCGTAAATTCCCTCTCTGCGCGGCATCAGGCAGTCTCCTCAACTACGGTCTCTGCGTCGGGTCCTCTGCGCGTGATCTTGGTCTGCGGCAGCATCATCCGAATCTCAGACATTGGAATCATGGGCAGGAAGCGAACGAAGAGCAGGAACAGGCAGGTAAACAGACCCCACGTTCCGATAAAGATCATGTAGTCCCAGCGTGTAGCGCGGTACGTTCCCCAACTCGAAGGCAGGTAATCGCGATACAGACTGGTCACGACGATGACGAAGCGCTCGAACCACATACCGATGTTCACAATGAACGACAGGATGAACAGGTATGTCACATTCACACGCAGCTTGCGCGACCACAGCGTCGTCAGCGGAATCGCAATGTTCGTCAGGATGAGGATCCAGTACGCCCAGCCCATCGGCCCGAACATACGGTTCCACATCATGAAGAACTCCCAGTGGCTCGCCGAGTACCACGCCATGAAGACTTCCATGCCGTAGCCATAGGCCACAATCGAGCCCGTCGCCAACATGACCTTCGCCATGTTGTCCAGGTGGCGCAGCGTCACCAGGTCTTCCATGTGATACCACTTGCGAATCGGAATCGCCAGCGTCAGCACCATCGCGAAACCGGAGTACACAGCGCCTGCAACGAAGTAAGGCGGGAAGATCGTCGTATGCCAGCCCG
>Ga0210409_10000630_pt1 | contig 53390 bp, 47 predicted proteins | sample IncBWH17MmetaG_FD_161649 | JGI IMG/M metagenome (GOLD analysis project Ga0210409, IMG submission 161649) | Forest soil microbial communities from Barre Woods Harvard Forest LTER site, Petersham, Massachusetts, United States - Inc-BW-H-17-M | ecosystem: Environmental > Terrestrial > Soil >... | reverse complement strand
GGCCTCACCGTTGTGGTAATCGCGCTCCACGCGCACGCGATCTTCGAACTCGAGCGGTAATGTTGAAAGAAAGATTGCATGTTGCGCTCCGCCAAATTGCAAAACCGTGGCTTCTCGGAGCGCGGCCCCACCCGCGCGCAGGGCGGTGACTTGTACCGGGACGCGCACGGCGGCGGAGCCAGGAAAGAAGCGCGCCAATTGCGCGGGGCAATCCGTTTCCTGCTCGTTGACGACTACCTGGCTTGAATGTTTCACGCAGCCTCTCGACGCGACGGCGTACCGGGTCACTATCTTCGCGGCGCTGCACACACGTAGCACGGCGAGCGACAGTGTCCCGGCGATGAGGAATGCACGTCGCACACCAAAACAGCGTTGCGTTGATGGATGGTGAAGCAATTGAAACGATGGGGGTTATGGACTGCGACGAGGAGGCCTATGGCTCAATCGTCTCAGCGTGAAACAGGTGCGTCTCAGCTTCCGTGGGCTGCGGAGGCGGCGAGGACGGGATGAGACAAGCGAGCCTAGTGCGATGCGGCGCGTTGCTGCTCGCCTGTTGCCGGCGAGGAGCCCGCTTTCACCGGAATATTGTAGCGTTTCAGTTTTCGATACAGCGTAGCGCGGCTGATGCCCAGCATCTTTCCGGCCAGCGCTTTGTCGCCGTTGGCTTGCTCGAAAACGCGCAATATGGTCATGCGCTCCATTTCGGCCAGGGCGGTGGTCGAAAGGGAAGCGGTGTCTTGGGCAGATGCAGGCGCGGCGGAGGTGTGCTCGGCGCGAATCGCGGGCGGCAAATCATTCACGTCGATAGTCTTGTGGTCGCCCAGGGTCACTGCGCGCGCCACGCAGTTTTCCAACTCTCGGACGTTCCCGGGCCACTCGTAATGGAGGAGGCTCTTCATGGCCGCTGAGGTGACTTGAAGGTTTGCGCCGGCGGCATAGCGGTCCAGGAAATGATGCACGAGCATGGGAATATCGGAGCGACGATCGCGGAGCGCGGGAAGGTGCACGGTCACAACATTCAAACGAAAATAGAGATCTTTACGGAAGGTGCCATCGCGGTAGGCCGCTTCCAGGTCGCGGTTGGTTGCAGCGATGACGCGCACGTCGATGCTGACCTGATCGTTGCTCCCCACCGGGCGAATTTCCTTTTCCTGCAAGACGCGAAGAAGCTTGGCCTGCATCTCGAGGGGCAACTCGCCGATCTCATCGAGAAAAATCGTTCCGCCATTCGCGGCTTGGAACAGACCCGATTTTGACTTCATCGCGCCGGTAAAGGCGCCTTTCTCGTAGCCGAACAGTTCGCTTTCCATCAGCGTGGGGACCAGCGAGCCGCAATCCACGGCGACAAAGGGGGTTTGCGCCATCGTTCCGCGAAAATGAATGGCGCGCGCCACCAATTCCTTCCCGGTGCCACTTTCTCCGGAAATTAAAACTGGAGTGCGCGTGTCCTTTAGCCGCGAAATCATGCGCAGGACGTCTTGAATGTTTGCTGACGTGCCGATGATGCCGTCGAGACTTTCCTCGGCGCTCACACGCTCCCGCAAAAATGCGTTTTCGGTGACCAGGCGAACCTTTTCCGCCATGCGTTGCAGCAACAAACGCATCTTTTCGACGCGAAACGGCTTTTCGATGTAGTCGTAAGCGCCAAGCTTCATGGCGTCGACGGCGGACTCAATCGAGCCGTGGCCGGTCATGATGGCCACTTCGGTGCGAGGCAGAACGCTCTTGATTTGCCGTAGCAACTCCACCCCAGACTGCGTGGGCAGCTTAAGGTCGGTCAGCACTAAGTCCGGAATGTCCGCCTCGAGTCGCGCGAGAGCAGCTTCTGCGCTCTCCGCCTCGGCGCAAGCAAAGCCGAGTGAGGTGCCGATGGTCATGCACAAGCGGCGGATGCTTTGCTCGTCATCCACCACGAGTAAATGGGTTTTCAGTTCTTCGCTCATGGTTTCCCGAAGGTTTTCTCCACCACGCTCATCAATTGTTGCACGCGGAAAGGTTTTTCAATGCAGGGTGTTCCACTTTGTGCCAGGAATGCCTGGGTGTCACTATTGGCCGTGTCGCCACTGATCAGAATGATGCGCGCGCACAATTCCGGCCGATTCTTCTGAATCCACGCATGCACTTCCGCGCCGTTCACCGCGCCGGGCATGCGAATGTCGGAGATCACGCCAAAATATTTGCCGCCGCTCAGCATCTTGAGTCCCTCCGCTCCAGACGCGGCGTTGGCTACCGCATAGCCATGGCGCTCCAACGCCGCGCGCAAAAAAGCAGTTACCGATGGCTCATCCTCGATCAACAGGATCGGGACCATTGCTGCCGATGCCTGCGCACTCATCGCCCAGCCTCTTTCGCCAGCGCCGCGGCGACGCTCGCTTCATTCGCGAGCGGAACGCGCACCACGAACGTGCTTCCGCTCTGCTCCGAATTGTTCCAGCACAAAATTTCGCCGCCGTGCGCGCGCACGATTCCGTAGCAGATACTCAATCCCAGTCCTGTGCCTTTTCCCGCCTGTTTGGTCGTATAAAAGGGATCGAAGATGCGCTCCGGGTCAGCGATGCCCGTGCCGTTGTCCGTGACGGCCACTTCGATCGATTCGCTCCGCAGGCGTGTGCGGATAGCGATGCGCCCGCGCTGCCCGGCCTCTTGCACGGCATCGTAAGCGTTGTTGAGAATGTTCAAGAAAACCTGTTGCAACTGCTGCGAATCGCCAAGCGCTGGAGGCAGTTTTTCGTCGAATTCCTCCAGCACCTCCACGCCGTGGCTGGCAAAGTCATAACTGCGCAGCTTGATCGTTTGCCGCAAAACGCTATTCAGATGCACAAGTTCGCGCTGCACCGGCCGCTGCCGGGCGAAACTCAACAAGTCTTGCACGATATCCTTGGTGCGCTGCGTCTCGCGCAAGATAATTTGCAAGTCCTCGCGCGCGTTCTCTGGAACCTGGGGGTTCTCGAGCAGCAAATCGGTGAACCCCAGAATTGCGGCGAGTGGATTGTTCACCTCATGAGCTACGCCGGAAACCAGCCGGCCAATGGTGGCCATTTTTTCCGAGTGCGCGAGTTTGGCTTGCAAGAGCGCGGCATCGGTAATGTCAGTCATCACCACAACGACGCTGTTGACGGTATTTTGCTCGTCGCGCATGGGGCTCAAGCTGATCGAAAAATGTCCCATGGAGGCGTCGCTTCGACGCACGCGCAACTCCAGGTTTTCCACTTGCTGGCCATGCGCGGTAGTCTCCAGCGCGGCTTCAAAATCCGAGCGATGCGAGACGTCCACCCAGTCCACCAAGCGATGTCCAATCAATTCGTCTTCACGATAGCCAGCCTCAAAGCACCGGCGATTGGCATAGCTGATCAATCCGGCGGTATCGAGCACCAGGATCATGCTCTGCGTGGTATTCAGAATTTTCTGATTGAAGTCACGCTCGCGCTGCAATTGCGACTGAAAAGTCTTTTGCTCGGTCACGTCCAGCATCAGCCCGCGAATCTGCGCGATATTTCCCCGCGAATCACGGACGGCGGTGATGTTCTGCAGCGTGTGCAGTAACGTGCCGTCCTTGCGGCGTAGCGTTTCTTCGTAATTCCGCAGGACGCCGCGTTCCGCCAAGGCCTGCAAGAATCGCTCGCGTGCTGCTGCCGCCGGATACAAATGCGGCCCAACATCCGCGCGCAGCAGTTCATCGCGTGCGCCATACCCAAGCATGCGCACCATGGCGTCGTTCACATCCAGAAATCGCCCGTCAGGCGTCGCGAAAAACAATCCCTCCTGAATGCTGTCGAAGAGTTCGCGATAGCGTCGCTCTGCTTCGCGGCGGTCGGTAATATCCTTCAAGACGTGAATGGTGCGCGTGTCGTCATCGGAAACACCTGGCGTGCGCGACGTGGACACCAGAAAAATCCGTTCCGGCGAGGCCACCACATATTCTTCCCGAGCCTGCTGTGTGTCCCGGCAGAAGGGGCAGGGAAGATCGCTCCCCGTTTCCGCGATCTGCCGCAAACTGCTCATGGCTTCGCCCACCAGGGCGACTGGCGGCACGCCCAGGTGCGATGCCAGCGAACGGTTGGTTCGTACCACGCGCCAGGAGCGGTCGTGGACGACAATGTAGTCGCTGATCGCGTCGATATCCTCGACCCATTGGCGCTTAGATCGTTCCAATTGAGAAAATCGCCGGAAATTTTCGAGCGATAGCGCCGCGTGGCTGGCGAGCGCGCGCACGAGCCGCTGCTCCGCTTCGCCGAGATCTTTTTTCGCGCGCAGCAGGCAAATGGCGCCCAAACTCTCCGCATCGCTCGCGGTAATGGGCACAAAAACGGCGAAGCTATTTTTTTTCGCCGCGGCCACTTCGTCCGGCTCCGGCGTCAGCGGCCGCACCTCAATCTCTTGGCGAAGCTCCCGCGCGCTGCGGACCAATGCATTGTGCTGCGTGGCAGCAGGCCCATCTTTGCCGTTGGAAGTCTGATATGAATCGGTTTCGCGGCCGCGAAAAACCATCACCGCGCACCATTCGGCAGCGAGCATGCGCGCCGCGCGCTCCGCAAAACGCTCAAGAAATCCCGGCAGATGGCGCGATTGCGCCGCATCCACCGCGAGTTCCATCAATTCCTCGGCCTGGGCATGCAGGGGGCGGAGTTCATCCGCGGGCCTACGCGGGCCGGGGGCTCGCGGCAATTTCGGGGTGGCTTTCGCTCTAGGCATTTTTGGCTGAGACACGCGCTCGCGTCTCAATTTGACGACGACAGCGCACCCTACCACGCTACTGGGCTATCTCAATGTGAGTCAATCACCGCGCATCGGAGTGTTGCCGAATCGTCCACCATCGCTATGGGGGTCCTTTTCCGCGTCTCAGCGTTGAGACCCCGCGCGCCCAATCCGCGGACGCTGAGACGGTGGCGACGATGTACGGCACTCTGGCCGCGTCGTCGGAGGCGACCTAACTCCACTGTTGACTTAGGCTTGAGAGCAAATTCCGAAGCCGCCACCATGCGCCGCCGCCGCGCAAGATGCTGGCAACCCACGTGCCTTCTCTAGCGCCGGGGTAAACCCATCCGGAGGAGGGGTAGTGTCGATGAGACCCGGTTGGATCCGCAAAGTGCTTGTGGGTGTGGCGTTGTCGTCCGTTTTGGGCGCGCACACGGTCGCGCAGGCCAGTTCGGAAGAGGGCAAACGCAAGGTCAAGACCAAGGTTGCCCCTACTTATCCCGAACTCGCCAAGCGCATGAACGTGACGGGCCGCGTCAAGATCGAAGTGATCATCACTGCGGACGGCCGGGTGAAGAGCACGCGTGCGCTGGGTGGCCACCCTCTGCTGGTGCAGGCATGTCTCGAAGCCGTGAAGGAATGGAAGTTCGCGGCGGCCGCGGAAGAAACCACGCAGGTAGTTGAATTTGATTTTAACGGCAACAACTGAGGTACGGCCTCGCGCGAAGCTGCGCGACAAGAGCGGCCGAATCCTTTGCGACGTTTGGTTGGGGAGCGGAGGTTTTTCGTGATGACGATTGGTAAGAGACTTTATCGTGGATTCGGATCGATACTTTTGATCCTTGTGGTTTTGCTTATCGTGAATTGGATCGCCGGCCTTAAAGCGAGCTCGGCCCGCAAGGATTTCTCGACGGCGCAGGAGAGCGTGGACGCGATTGAAGACGTGCGCTACCAGATCATGCTGAACAGCCTGAGTCTGAATAATTTTCTGCTCAGCGGCGACCCTCGCGATGAGGAAAAAGTGACTCGCGGGCTTCAAGACGTTACCGATATCATGAAGCGCGGCGAGTCTCAAGCAGGCAGCGAACTTCTGCGTACTTCCCTTGTGCAGGTGGAAGGGACGGAAGCAAGTTGGGCCGACAACTTCGCCAAGCCTTTGCTGGCGAAACGCCACCAAGTGGACTCCGGGGATGCTACGGTTTCGGACCTGCAGATCTTCTATCTGCAGAAAGATCCCGCATCCTGGTTGGTAAAATCGTCTGCCGTCCTTGATCAGGCGAAAAAGGACGTTAGGAAATCCCTGGAGGACTCTAACAAGTCGGCTGACACCGCAAGCAGGGTCAGCATGGGCATAACTACATTAGGCACGCTCGCCGCTCTCTTGTTCGGATTCTTCGCCGCGTTCACGACCGCTAAGTCCATTACCGAGCCGCTAACCCACTTGATTACCGTCGCACGTGAAATCGGCGACTCCGGCGACCTCGACCAAAATATCGACATCCATCGCAACGATGAAATCGGCGCGCTAGCGACGACATTCAACAATATGGTCGCGTACCTGAAGGAAATGGCCGGTGTCTCCATGGCTGTTGCGGAAGGCGACCTCAGCGTGGAAGTTGTTCCGCGCTCGAAGCGCGACACTTTGGGCAACGCCTTCTTGCGTATGTCTCACGGACTGCAGGAGTTGGTGCGTACGACGCGCGATTCCGCAAGCCAGGTCTCCGCGGGTTCCAATCAAGTTGCTGGTGCGGCCGATGAATCGGCCAAGGTGAGCGTGCAGGCATCTTCCGCGATTGAAGAAGTCACCAGCACTATGCACGAAATGAGCATCAACGTGCAAAACGTCGTGAAGAACACCCAGGTGCAGGCGTCTAGTGTCGCAGAAACGTCCGCTTCCATCGACCAGATGGTTACTTCTATCAATCGCGTCGCGGACACAGCCAAAGTATTGCTCGACATCGCTAACCGGTCTCGCGAAGAGGTGGTCAGTGGCATCGCTACGATGGAAAAGGCCACCGATGGGCTTAATCGCACGAATCACGCGATTCAGTCCTCCGCGGAGATCATCAACGTTTTGGGTCATCGCGCCGATGACATCGGGAAAATCATCGAGGTTATCGACGACCTCGCGGAGCAGACCAATCTTTTGGCGTTGAACGCGGCCATCGAAGCAGCGCGCGCCGGAGAGCACGGGCTCGGCTTTGCGGTCGTCGCCGATGAAGTCCGCAAGTTGGCGGAGAAATCGACGCAGTCCACCAAGGAAATTGCCGACCTCATCCAAAGCATCCAGCGCGAAGCGCGCCAGGCCGTCGAAAATATGGAGCGCAGCACGCGCATCGTGGAAGAGGGGCTGACCCTTGGCAACGACCTGGGTTCCGCGCTGCACAAGATTTCCAACGTGGTTACGGAAGTCTACAAGTTCTCGCAGGAAATTGGAGCGGCGACCAACGAGCAGTCCGTGGGTTCCTCGCAAATCGCGAAAGCCACCGGCCGCCTGACCGAAATCACCCAGGAAATTAATTCCGCCGTCGAAGAACAAGCGTCCGGCGCGCAGGCCGTCGTGCGCGCGATGGACAAAATGCGCGAACTGGTGCAGCAGTCTGCCTCCAGTTCGACCGAGCTTTCCGCCGCTGCCGAGCAGATGCTCAAGCTCTCGCGCAACCTCCTGGATAGCATGGATCGCTTTGTCCTAGAGCAACCTGTTGCACAAGCGAGTGGCCCGCGTCGCGAATCGCAACAAGGGCACCGCAAGCGGGAAATGCATCGGGAAAGGGAAGCGGAGTACGTCGAGACGCGTCCGTAAGCCGGGAACCCTTGCGATGGAAAAAGACCTCCAAGTCGTCGGCTTTCGCATCGGAAACGAAACTTTCGGCGTCCGCATAGGCTCCGTGCGCGAAATCGTGCGCGTTCCGGAAATTACCGCGGTTCCCAGCGCTCCGGAGACCGTGGAAGGCGTCATCAATTTGCGCGGGAAGATTATTCCGGTGATGGACCTGCGCAAGCGGTTTGGGCAATCCGATATTCAGCCGGACAAGAAGAATCGCATTTTGGTGGTCGAGCTGAATAACAAGCTGGTGGGTTTGATTGTTAACGCCGCTTCCGAGGTTTTGAAGATTGCGCCTTCGGAAATCGAAGCGCCGGGAAATCTCTTTGCTGAAGGCGAATCGGGCTACGTCACTGGCGTGGGCAAGCTCAAAGGCCGCCTCATCATCTTGTTAGACATTGCCAAGCTACTGCATCGCCCGGAGTTCAAACGATTTGAGGAGGCCGCGGAACTCGTAGGCGCTGCAAAGTAGCACTCCGTCTGTTGGGAAGATCGATGAAGTGCTTTGCGCGCCGCGCACGTGCCCATGGGAACGCTCACCGCACAGATTCAATTGACGGAAGCGGAGCTGAAGCTCCTGCAGACCCTTGTCTACCAGGAATGCGGAATGTTTTTCGACGAGCGCCGCTCGCATTTCCTGAAGGATCGCTTGCAGCGCAGGCTCAAAGCCTGCCAGCTCGACTCCTTTTACAGTTACTACCGCCTACTCACCAGCCGCGAAGGAAAAAACGAGCTGGCGCTGCTGCTCGAAAATCTTACGGTTAACGAGACCAGCTTCTTCCGCAATCGCCCGCAGCTTGACCTTTTGCAGAAAACCGTTCTTGAAGAAATTCTCAAGCGCAAGCAAGAGCGGCGCGACTGGACTCTTCGTGTGTGGAGCGCAGGATGCTCCTCGGGCCAGGAAGCTTATTCTGTCGCGATCCTCATTTGCGACGCTCTCGCCTACTACTATTTACGCAACCCGCTTCCGTTCGACATGCCGTCTCCCAAGCCGCTGATTCCGCCGCCGTGGAAGCTCGAAATTGTCGCGTCGGACATCAGTTACGCCAGCCTGCGCGCCGGTCAGGAAGGGCTGTACACCGAAATCCAGATGGAGCCGGTCGATTATACGTGCCGCCTGCGCTATTTTGAAAAGTCCGGCGACAAATACGGGGTCAAGCCGCAACTCAAACAACTAGTGCAATTCGACTTTCACAATCTGAAAACCGAATTCTTGCCGCGCCGGAACGACATGATCCTGTGCCGCAACGTCATGATCTATTTTGATGAGGCCGAGCAGAAACGCCTGATCGATAAGTTCTGGCACTGCTTGAATCCGGGTGGCTACCTGTTTGTGGGGCACGCGGAAAGTCTTTTTGGACTTACACAGAAATTCCGCATGGTGCACGAAAACAATGGCACCGCGTATCAACGAGTCGAGGCCAGCGTATGAGCGGCTTTCCCGAAGATCGCAACGGGGAGCTGCGCGCGCTGTTCTTTGAGAGCGCGAGCGAACTCCTGCAGGCGCTGAACGAGGCTGGACTCGATCTCGAGGCGAACCCTTCCGACGAGGAAGTCATTCGCCGCGTGCGTCGCGCCGTCCACACACTCAAGGGCGATTCGGCCGCGTGCGGGTTCCACAAACTGAGCCAGCTGGCCCACGAATTGGAAGAAGTGCTGTCGCCGCAGGTCGGGCAAACGGTTGGTTCACGTCTCGCGGAGGTCGTCCTTGTTGCAGCCGATAATTTCGGCGCAATGCTATCCGCTTACCAACGCAATGCAGAGCCTCCTCCCGCGGACGCTCTGCGCGCCATGATGCAAAGCTTGATGCACGGCCCAGCGGCTTCGCCGCTGTCTGCGACGGCTGCGGGGGGCATCGCGGCGCGCTTTCACTGGACCGAATACGAACAGCTCATGATCTCCGAAGCCGTGCATCGCGGCGAAACCATTTACAACGTTGCGTTGCGCGTCGATCCCGCCAGCCTAATGCATGCGGCGGCGTTCCAATTGATTCGCAACGTGCTGCATAGTTGCGGCACAGTAATCGCATTGCGTCCCGAGGATAATTCCGCCGCCGAGTCTCTGGAGATTGTCGAAGCTGCTCTAGCCAGTCATCAGCCACAGGAGCACATCGCGCAGCGTTGCCGAATTCCATCCATCGTTTCCGATATTCGCGTCGAGCGCGCTGCCACACCGGCATCCGCGGAGCACGAGCTGCTCGGGGACCTATTGGAAGCGCAAGCGGCCAGCGTCGCCTCCAAGGCTGCGGAAACCGGCGGAACAGCAGCGCCGCAAGAAATGCCTCCGGCCGGTTCTGCGGCCGCCACCGTCGCCGAGAGCACATTGCGTGTGGATGCCGCTCGTATTGACGCCGTCATGAACCTGGTCGGCGAATTGATCATCGGCAAGTCTATGCTGCACCGCAGCCTCGCGGAATTTGACCAGCACCACGCGCGCGACCCGGTTCGCGCGAAACTGTCCGATGCGCTGGCCTTTCAATCCCGCGTCCTCGACGAGCTTCACAAGTGCGTCCTGAAAATCCGCATGGTCCCGGTTGAACAGCTCTTCCGTCGCTTTCCGCGATTGGTGCGCGATGTCGCCAAGCAGTGCGGTAAAGACGTCGCGCTGGACCTCTCCGGACAGAATACGGATCTCGACAAAGGCATTCTGGACGCGCTCGCGGAGCCGCTCATGCACCTCGTTCGCAACGCGGTCGACCACGGCATCGAGCATGCCGAGGAACGCATCGCCGCGAATAAGCCCGCTCGCGGCACCATCTATCTCAACGCCTACCATCAAGGCACGCAGGTGGTGATCGAGATTCGCGACGACGGCCGCGGCATCGACCTCGCGCGAATTCGCAAGCAAGCCGTCGAAAAGAAAATTGTGGGAGCCGAAGAGATTCAACGCCTGTCCGACTCCGAAGCGATGAGCCTGATTTTCGAGCCCGGTTTCAGTACGGCGGCGGAAGTCACCGAGGTCTCGGGGCGCGGCGTGGGGATGGACGTAGTCCGTACAGTCCTAAACAATTTGAAGGGCACCGTCCACGTTTCGTCCGTCAAGGGTCGCGGCACGACCATGCAGTTGCGTGTGCCTCTGACACTCGCGAGCATTCAAACGCTGCTGTTCCGCGTCGGTGGCCGTCTTTTCGCGGTGCCGCTCTCGTCCGTCGTCGAAATCACGCGCATCACCGACGCCGACATCCATCGCGTCGACCTGCGCGAGGTGCTGCGTCTCCGGGAACAAATCCTGACGCTCGTGCGCCTCAATAGCCTCAGCCAGATTCATGCGGTGTCCGCCCCGGAGGGCAAAAAGAAAAAGCGCAGCTTCGTAATCGTAATCGGCGCCGCGGAAAAGCGTTTCGGCCTCATCGTCGACAGCTTGGTTGGCGAGGAAGAGTTGGTCATCAAGGCCCTGCCCACCGAGATTATTTCCAGTGATCTAGTCAGCGGAGCTTCCATTCTGGGCGACGGCACCGTTGTTCTAATCCTGAATGTTCCCGCCGTGCTCTCGCGCCTCTCGCGCGCCACCCCTCTGGGGGCCATCGCATGAGCGAGCGCATCCGCGTCCTCGTCGTCGATGATTCCGCCCTCATGCGGAAGCTCATTCCCACCATTCTCGAAAGAGATCCATCCATCGAGGTCGTCGGTACCGCCATGGACGGTACTTTTGCGCTAAAGAAAATCGACGAGTTGCACCCCGATGTAATCACGCTCGACCTCGAAATGCCGCGCATGGATGGCCTGGAAGCCCTGCGCCTCATCATGCGTCGTGCGCCCATGCCGGTGATTGTTTTCAGTACGCATTCCAAGGAAGGCGCCTACTCCACGTTCAAAGCGCTGGCGCTTGGCGCGATCGATTTTGTCGCCAAGCCGAGAGACGCGGCCGCGGGCCATCTCGACGCCATCGCCGTCGAGCTCATTGAAAAAATCAAAGTGGCCAAGCGTGCTTCGGGCCGTAAGATCCGCGCCAACGTGGAAGTGGAAACGAAGCCTCCGCAGAAGAAGCCTGCGCGCGCAACACTTCCGCCCTCTCGTGTGGTCGCCATCGGAATTTCCACCGGTGGTCCCAACGCGCTGCAGTATGTGCTCTCACAAATTCCGGCAGATTTCTCCGCCACAATCCTGATCGTCCAACACATGCCCGAGGGCTTTACGGAAATGTTCGCCCGGCGTTTGGATGAATGTTGCGCGCTCGACGTCCAAGAAGCGCGTTCCGGCGACTTGCTGATTGCCGGCCGCGTGCTGATCTGCCCCGGTAATCGCCACATCATGGTGCGCCGTATGCCTCGCGGCGACATGGCCGTCCTTTCCGACGGTCCGCCCGTCAATGGACACCGCCCCTCCGCCAATGTGCTTTTCAACTCCGTCGCGCAAGAGTTCGCCCTCACTTCCATCGGCGTGCTCATGACCGGCATGGGCGACGACGGTGCCGAAGGCCTCGGAGCCATCAAAGCCGCCGGCGGCATGACCGTGGCGCAAAGTGAAGACACCTGCGTGGTCAGCGGCATGCCTCGCGCTGCGATCTTGAAGGGCTACGCCAACAAGATTGTTCCGCTCGAGTCTCTGAGCGCGTTTCTGATCAGCCACTGCGGCAGTGATCACGCTCCCGACCGGGATCGCGCCGAAAAAGGCGAACGCCCCGAAAAAGGGGAAAAGAAAGACAAGATTGAAAAGAACGAGAAATCCGAGAGGACACACGTTTCTTCCCACCGCAGCTAGTTCCGTGCGAGGGGATAAGGAGAAGGCCATGCAACAATTCGCCGCTCTGCTCCGGAAAGACAGTCGGCCAGTCCGCTACCTGGTGGTGGACGATTCCGTGTTTGCACGCAAGAATCTCATCAAAATGATCGAGATGTTTGGCGGCGAAGTCGCAGGGGAAGCCGGCGACGGACTCACCGCGATCGCGGAATACAATCGCACCAAGCCCGACATTGTGCTCATGGATATCACCATGCCGCAGATGGAAGGTATCGAAGCCGTCGAGCGCATCGTGCGCCAACACGCCGAAGCGCGCATCGTGATGGTCAGCTCCGTCGGCTATCAGGAAAATATTCTCGCCGCGTTGCAAAAAGGCGCGAAACACTTCGTGCAAAAACCAGTGAAGCCCGAAGTCCTGTATGAAATCCTGCGTTATGTCCTCAGCGACGACCCCAGCGCCGCAGGCGCTCCGGTCGCATTCGCCGGAGAGCACCGCTCATGAGAATGGAACTCATCCAGCCGTTCATCAACGCCGCGGACGCCGTCTTTGCGGAGTCCCTGCAGGCGCCCACGAAAATCGTCGACCTTGCTATGGACGAGGAAACCTATCGCCGCAAAGGCATCGCCGCGCTCATCCTCATCAAAGGCGAAATCGAAGGCCGCGTCATTCTCGATTTGGCGCCCGAGGTCGCTCTCAAAGTGGCGAGCCATCTCGCCGGCTCCGCTGTTATCGAAAGCGAGCAGGTCGCGCGTGAGACCGTCTGCGAGCTAGCCAACATGGTCATCGGAAACTCCGTAACCCTGCTCAACGATCAAGGTTTTCGCTTCAAGGTGTTTCCGCCGGAAATTCACATGAACGATCAAGGACTCGCGGGCAACGCCGACACCGAAGCCATGGTCATCTGCATCGAGACGCCCTGCGGCCAGGTCTACCTCAACATCGCGATGCACTACCTGCATCGCCGCCGCCAAGAGCGCGAGACCGCATCCGCGTTAGACTGATGACCGGCAACGGCTCCTGGTACAAGTAATGTCCAAAAGAGAATGCATGGCTTTGCCATTAATCCTAGTTTGCTTTGTTACGCCCGTAGTCCCTTTTCAGGTGAAGAAAAGATCAGCTCGCGGAATCGAGAGGCGGCTTGATGTACGCCGCTCCATGCCGATACAGTCCCGCCGTCGGCAGCGCCTGCGAAAACACAATGCGAATCGGCACAAAGATTGCGCCCGCCCCCGGCGTGAACGGCACCGCAACCTCCGCGCGCGTCCCTTCCGGATACTGATTCCGGCTGCGAAAACTCAGCCCGCCCTTCGATAAGTCCTCGCAGACCGCCACTTCTTCCTGAAATCCGCGCCGCCGTATGCAAGCTAGCACGCGCGCCTTCACGCGGTTCTTCTTGCGATGCGGATTCACTTTCTCTTCCACCGGCTTCGGCGTGATTCCCTCCTGCCTCGCTGTCGAAAGCGCCTCGATCCAAATCGACGGTGCGTCGCAGTGCGTGCACAGCCGCGCCACGCATTTGCGCACTTCAAATGATTTCAATTGCAGCTCGTTCAGGTACACCACTTCCCGCCGTTGGCAAAAGCTGCACTCCATCAGCAAGCGCGCCAGCGCGTCCTCGGCCGTGTGCAGCGCGGGAAAGTCGATGCCCCAGAAATCGTCGCGTGGCTCCAAAAGCACGAACGCGTATAGAAACCCATCGGCATCGCGATCGAATTCCGCGAGCACTCGCGCGCGCGCCATCTTCCAATCGTCGCCATTTTGCCGCCGCAGCGTCAGCTCCTGTCCGGGAAGCACTTTCTCCGGAAGAGCCAGCACGCCGCCATTGCGGCTCACCAACAGTGTCTGCGCCGCTTGCTTTACAACCATGCCTCCGGCTCCAAACCACGACGCCTCCACAGGCATGCGGAAGCTGATACGGTCGCTTTTTCGAAGTCCTTCGGTACGCATGGTTTTTTTCGCGCGCGAAATGCAGCAATTTTCAGACTAGCACGCCCCTCCGTGCGGCAAACCCAGCCGAACCCCGATTTTGTCCTAGGCGCTAATAACGCGCTGAAACCGCTCACGCGCTCCTCTGCCTGTTGCTGTTTTGGCCATGCCCACCGGCAGATTCGCAGTCCCCTTCAGCGTTTTCCGGCAAAATATACACACGGGATCTGTCCCTCCCGAGCACTCCGTCTATCCGTTTGGACGGTCGACACCGGTGAGCAACGTCATCGTCATGGATAATCGCACGACCAAGGGAGCGTCGCCGAAGGCAGGTGTGCGCGACCGCCGCTACGCCATTCGCTATCCGTTTGCGGCGGACGTCGAGCTAATCGACTTGGAAACCGGAGCGCAGGCCACGGGCGTGACCTCCGATATTTCTCTGGGCGGCTGTTTCATTTGTACCAGCAAGCCTCTTCAGTTGAAATCCCGCGCGCGTGTCACTCTCTCGCGCAAGGGACAAACCATCAAAGGCCTCGCCGTCGTTCGCATCGTCAAGCCCCGCATCGGCATGGGCATCGAATTCATCGATATCGAATCCCATTGCAGCGACCTACTCTCCAAGTGGATCGACCAGCTCCGCGAACGGTAATTCAACAAAGCGTGCCGTCCCCTTGTGAGCCGGGCCATTTGGTCAGGACAAAACCAATTTCACTAATTTCTAGTGAGTTCGTCCGTCGCAAGTTCCGTCGGCAGGTCCGGCCGCTCCTACCTCTGCAGTGAATGCTCGCCAGGGTTGCACCCAGTGCTTCACCGCTTCCATCCCGGCCACCGCGCCTGTCCAGCCGCAAGGACAGTGCGGATTAAAAAAGTGGGCGTCCGCTCCTTCCAGATTTTTCTTGTTGCTCGCGCAGGCTGACGCCAACGGTCTCTCGCATTGCGGGCAGGCGAATAACATCACATGCGCAAATTGTTTTGAAATATTTGACAAGGTCCCTCGTGTTCCGAGGGCCGGGGCTATCTAAGGCTACCAAACCCGTCTCTAAGTACAAAACTGTATCCTGCTCCTGCCGAGCTCTGAGTTTCCGCTATTACTGTGTGTCTGCGCGGCCAAGCTTCTGCTTCGTACTCCGCTCTCCCCCGCATTCTCAGCGCCTCTGTGTTATCCTTTTCCGGTTTGTTGGTGTGCGCTCACCGAAACAACAATTCCGTAAAGGCCTCCAAATTTCGCCTCCAAACCATCCACGTATGCGCCCCCGGCGTCTCCACATCCACCTTGTGGACGCCTTTGGTCTCCAGCCATGCTCGCAGCTTCCGATTCAATTCAATCAGCCGGTCGTCCGTGCCGCACGCAATCCACAATAGCTTCAACCGGTCGTTCGCCTTCGCGTCCAATCCGGGAAAATCTTTGTGAAACTCCTCCGGCAATCCTCCTGAACTGAATGCGCCAACCCAAGCAAACTTGTCCAAATGGTTCAGTCCCGCCAGTAACGACTCGCTCCCGCCCATCGATAGCCCCGCAATCGCTCGCGAATTAGCGTCCTTCTTCACCACGTACGCCGCCTCCACGCGCGGCAGCACCTCCGTAAGCAACGCCTCCATAAACTTCGCGTAGTTGCGATCCCGGAGCTCCGTATTGCGAAACGCGCCGAATCCCCCGCGGAGAATTTCCGGCGCGCCGTATCCCAGCGGCATCACCACAATCATTGGCTTGATCTTCCCCTGCGCGACCAGGCTGTCCAGAATCGCATGCGCCCGGCCCACCGCCGTCCACCCGCTCGCGTCATCGCTGAATCCGTGCAGCAAATACAAAACCGGATACATCTGCTTCCCGCGAGCCTCATATCCCGGTGGCGTGTACACATAGAAGTCACGATGGTCTCCTACGATTCCCGACTTGTAAAAATGATGATGCACCTCGCCTCGCGGAACATCGCCCACTTCCCAGGGCAGCGAAGCTGGCCCCGGTACATGCACCTGGCTCGTCGTATTGAGCAGGTTCGGCTTCATCAACGGGTTCGAAGGATCGATCAGGTGCACGCCGTCCGCGACAAACGCATATCCGTAGAAGTCTGGCGTCAGCGCCTCCGTAGTCGCGCTCCAAACGCCCTGCTCATCTTTTTGCATCGCCAAATCCTGCGGCGCGCCTTCCAACGACACCACAACCTCTTTCGCATTCGGCGCACGAAACCGGAACGTCACGCGATTATTCGTGTGCACTTCTGGCGAAATCACCGCCGCAGGCGGCGTCTGCGCAAATCCTGCGCAACCCAAAGCCAACGCTAAGCCTAATGTTGGTGTTATAAACTGAAATGTGCGTCTCATCGCGCTCCTTTGTTCAACGGCGGAGATGGTATCAAAGGTGCGCTATGCTTTGGGCAGCCGAATTGGATCAGCGATGCCTGACGAAGCCAGCAGATCGGAGTTGGACGACGCCCTACTCTCCGTCTGGCGCCAAGTGTTAGTCGAAGGTAAGAAGCGTGTGCTCCTGCAAGAAAATTCCTATCCCGTGCAGCACACGTCGAAAAACAAACTAGCCCAAGTCGATTTTGACTTCAACGGCCAACGTATCCGCGGCCTCCAGCAAAACCCTGCAACCGCCTCCCGCTGGGCAGCTCTCGCTCGCAAAGGCGCCAAAGTCATGCAATTCCTGATCGCCGGCCGCTACATCGCCGCAATAGCCGACGGCAAAATCACACATTTCCGCGGACCAACGTCCGCTACCTAAACTCGAGGTTTCCAGAAAACGCAGGCAGGCGGTCTGCCGGGCATGAACTGCAAGTGAGCTTCATCTCTCAGGGATTTTGCTTGTATCGTGCCTCGCTCGGATACAATCCCAGTGCTGTTAAGCTCATTAAGACCTGAAATAGGAATCGCAAAGGAGAAATCGTGGAAGTGGTCGCGGGAGTCGATCTTGGCGGAACTGCTGTCAACTACACCTTGGTGAATCGCGAAGCGCAGTTTCTGATCGACGCTTTGTGCGAGCACCCTTCGCTGGCGAAACAAGGGCCGGAAGTCTGCCTGCGGCAGATCGAAGACGGGCTCAAGATTGCCGCTGAAAACGCACATGTTCGTCTTTCAGAAATCGTTGCCGTGGGGTTGGACACTCCTGGTCCGGCCAGCGCGGAGGGCTTGCTCAGCGCAAAAGGGTCCACAAATTTCGTGCATTCCGCGTGGGCGGGGTTCGATATCCGGGAAGGTCTGGCGCAGAAATTGGGCAAGCCGGTCAGCTATTTGAATGATGGCAATGCTGGCGCCCTGTGGGGACACTTCACGATTTTTGGCGCCCACAGCAAAGAAACATCGGTTTCTGCGGTGATCGGGACGGGGCTAGGTGGTGGCGTCATCTTGGACGGCAATGTCGTCAAGGGCAGAAAAGGATTTGGCGGAGAGTTGGGGCACGTGCTGCTTCCATACCAGAGCATCGCAGGAATTAACGGTCTGACGCCGGTGTGCAATTGCGGGCGCAGTGGTGACTTGGAGTCCCTCTGCTCCTTGACTGCCATCGAAAATTCTTTGCTGCCTTTTTTCCTGCAGCGGTATCCCGGTCACGATCTTGGAAGATTAGGATCCCTGCATCAGGCCGCGAAACTCGTACGCGGTCTGGCCGACAAAGGCGACGCCCTGTGCAGAGATATTTTCCGTGTTCAGGCGCACGCCTTGGGACTCTTCTTCGACGAAATGGTGAACACCTTCGACCCCGATGCGTTGATCGTTGGCGGTGGCGCTCTGGAAACAACCAGCGAGTTCCAGAATTGGTTTATAAAAGAGATCCGCGCGGGCATGCCAACCCAGCGCGAGGAACAATCCGATATCCCTATCTACGTTATGCCCAACGGCGACACCGCCGGAGCGCGAGGCGCCGCTCTCGAAGCCCTAAAACTCGCCAGGCAAGGCGGCCTCGCGTAACGACGAGTGCTGCTTTGTTCCTTCTACTCTTATTGCGAGTGGGGTGCTCTCTTGGAATTGGCCGAAGCCCGCGAATAATGGCGATCGCGTTATTCGTTGCGGTATTCTTTGTATTCTCTACGCCATTTCAGCCAGTTCTTTACGGCAAACCATGAGCTTACCAATCCTAATGACAAAAAAGCTGCACCACTCATGAACTGTACGGTTTGGCTCGGGCCCGATTTAGAAATCCCGTCATTGAGCAATGCTGCACCAATCGTCAGAAGAGCTAAAACAAGGAAAAAACTCAACATGTCTCGCATACGAAGCCCCATCCAGAGGAGAACGAGCAGTGAATTCTAATTCTCATCGGCTTCGTGGCCGGCCAGAACTCTCATTTCGGGGGTCAGTGCTCGCAGAACCGGTGGCATATATGCTTTCTTCATTGGTTCACCACAGACACATCGAAGATTCATACGGCTCTCCGCGGCTCCCTTGACTACTTTCACTTCGCAACCGCACTCAATACTCTGACACCTGTAAATCTGACCTTCCGTCATTTGCATGGCTACGCCTCTTGTCCCCCTGATCATTGTGGAATACTGAACAGAGCCTGCCTTCGTCCGATCGAATCCTGCCACGTGGATCGTCGATGTGGACTTTTTCGTAATTCCTGATTGCTGTAGCAAGCAAAGCAAGCGCACCCTCACGGTGCTGATTTATGCCCCAACGCGTTTTCGGCGCGGCGGACAGTTCCAACGTGCGCCGGGCAGAAATATCAATTTGCCGATATAGCTTTGGTATTTATAGAGTAGAATCCATTCTTCCCATACCCAATCCGACGACGTGGAAGTGCGCAAGGTCACGTTTTGACGATCGAGGCAAGAACAAATGGACGACCGCACGTTTGAAGTTCGCTGCAACGCCAGCCATGATGGCCAACTCCAGGTTAAGACCCACGCGCTTTCGGTTGCAGTCAGTCAGCTAGTTAGTCGGGGTAAAACTCGAGAAATGTGGCAGTCTATTCTGGTTTTTTGCGAAGAGACTGAAGACCACTGTCTAGTAACAAAGATTATTGTCTGTCATCCAGATTGGGACCAAAATCTGCAGATCGCCTGCGTCCGCTCCGGGGACAATCCCAAGTCTCCATTCGAAGTTGATCTGAATTCGGTCCGCGTCTGAGTTAGCTCCTGCCTGCTTGTTATAGCAATCAAGTTCAAAACAACGCATTAATCTCCCCTCGTTACAACCTCGTTCCGTGTTTCCATTGCCTGTGACTGGGTTTCTTTAGCCCAGATTTCAGCCTCAGGAGACAAAATGAACCTTCGAAAAGTTTGCACCTTGATTCTGGCAGTATTCACATCTCTCATCATTCTCTCTGGATACTCGACGTCCCATCACTGGAGAGGCGGGCAACTCGTCGTCGCTCCCTCACTCCCATCCGAAGTGATCGCGGACGGTGGTGGCCCGGCACCACCCTATCCGCCCAACGCGAGTTTCGGGACACTGATCGCTGACGGCGGTGGCCCGGCACCACCTTATCCGCCCAGCGCGAGTTTCGGGACACTGATCGCTGACGGCGGTGGCCCGGCACCACCTTATCCGCCCAGCGCGAGTTTCGGGACACTGATCGCTGACGGCGGTGGTCCGGCGCCACCTTATCCGCCCAACCCGAGTTTCGGGACACTGATCGCGGATGGCGGTGGCCCGGCGCGGCCGTATCCACCGAGCTTTGCAACGCACGTTGTATAACAAAAATTGCAGAAAGGGGGGAAAGCGCCATGCACTTTCCCCCATCACTTCTCCGTTTCATGTTATCTTCGATTCCGCATGCCCCAGGGTGTTCATGGGAATGGATTTCATTTGGTGGAGTACTATCGCGCTCGAAGTCGTGATACTTGTGCGCGCGAGCAACGCGCGCCTGACCGGTAGGTATTTGTTTTTTTACACCTACATCGTCTGCGTTCTTGTTTCAGATATTATTCGCCTTTGCTGCTATCAGCTCACACCCAATTTGTATCCGACCTTGTACTGGCAGACCGAACTCGTCACGATTATTGCCAGCTACGCCGTGATGCTCGAGATTTTTCGGCATTCCGTTAGACATAACCCGGGCGTCGCACGCCTCGCTAGAAACCTTCTGGCCATCGTTTTCTGCCTCACGCTCACCTGCGCTTCGTTGAATCTGCTGCACGATGGATTTACCCCTTCCCTGGCACGCGCCACGGCTGACATCGGCCGCTATTTTCGCGATGTCGAAGGGGCGCTCCTATTAGGTATGTTGGCGCTTTTTGCGCGGTATCGAATTCCGCTTGGGCGTAATGTCTTGGGCCTAATTCTGGGGAATGCCCTTTGGATTGGCGTCAACGTTGTGAATTTGGCTCTCTGGTCGCTGCCCGGCAATGGGTTCTCAATTGCACTGAGAAAACTGCGTCCCGCAACTTATTTGGTCGCGCTCACGATTTGGTGCGCCGCTTTATGGTCTGCGCAACCCGATCCGGTTCAGCCTGCCGAAAATCAAATTGAACGTGACTACGAGGTTCTTGCCGCGAGGACACGCGCAATTCTGGCCCGTACTTCCAACCGGCTGGTTAGGGCCTTGAAATCATGATTGGCTTAGTCCTGATCTTGTTGCTCGGCTCGCTGATCCTGACCTTCGCTGTTCGCTTGCTTCTGCAATCTTTGCAGGCCAAGATCGATAGCCGACCCGTAACTGTAGATGATTTTTCCAAGGCACGCGAAGCTCTGGATTCCGCGCTTGTCGCCGCCGCCGCCGTAAATCGTATTTTTTCGAGCGAAGATATGGAATTCATTTCTCGGTCTGCGCCCAACGATGCGCGGCGGTTATTTTTAAGGGAGCGCAAATTACTTGCTCTTCAGTGGCTTCGCTTGATGCAAAAGCAAGTAGCTCAGTTAATGGACGTTCATCTGCGACTCGCCAGTCATACCTACGATCCCAGTCCCAGATTCGAGCTTAGGCTCACCGCCAAATATCTGACCTTCGCGCTTTTTTCCTACATTGTTTTGTTCTTATTGTGGGTGCGCGGACCGTTTAAGGCCACCCGTGGTATGGCCTACACCATTCGTGCGGCCGAAAGCTTTTGCTGGGTCTTCAGTCTTCGTCTGGAGCGGATAAACCCCGCGCGACTCATTTCTGGCCGCGAATCTCTGGTACACTAACCCGCCTGAATCCTGAATGCTATGCGATGAGTGCTATTCGTTAGGGAAATCTCGCCAGTGAGCTTACATCGAGATTTGCCGCTAACCTCCGACTCTTGCTCTCAATCTCTCCGACTCGAAGGAGGGCCATGGACCCTGGAGAACGATTAAAGCTCGTTCGTGCCAAGCTGGGAATAACTACGCGTGAGGTCGCGCTTTTTAGCAAACTCATTGCCGACGCCGAAGGTAACACGGAGTTCCTCGTTTCCGGCCCGTGGCTAACCCAAATCGAAAATGAGAAATCGGCCCTGCCAAGCATCTACAAGTTGTTTACCCTCGCCAGCATCTACGGCCTCGGTTATTCAACCCTTCTCGAGATGTACGGTGTCGATCTCAACAAAATCAATGTATTTCACTCGCGTATGCCCATCGCGAAAACCCACCTTGCGCAATACGACCGCACGTCGGACTCTCGCTCGGAATCTCGCACCGAATCACTCGATCTCCCGGTTCGTTTTGATGCCGCGCTAAATTTGCGACAAACGAATCTGCTGTCGCGCATGATCGAAATTTGGGGAAAAGTGCCGCTGGAATTTATTCAACACCTTGATTTGCGCCACCGCTTGTATGGCTTCGTCGGACTCAGCGACTACACCCTTTATCCGCTCCTCAGGCCCGGGTCGTTCGTGGAGATCGATCCCGAACTCAAGAATCCTCACTCCCGCCCGATCCGCTCCGAATTTGATCGTCCCATTTACTTTATTGATCTTCGAACGGAATATGCCTGCTCGTGGTGCGAAATAATCGATGACAAGCTTCTCCTCATCGCTCATTCGCTCTCGCCCATCAAGACTAGGTCGTTCGCCTTCCCCAAGGCCGCCGAAATTATCGGTCAAGTAACAGGCGTGGCGATGCGGGTGGGTGTTTCTCTTCCTGGATCAAGCGAGGAGATTTCAAAAGGGCCATCGCAATCTTAACGTTCGAGCGGAATAGCGCCGCTGTCAGTTCATCGCAATCGCAAGGCACCGTCACACGATATACCTCGAGCTTCTCCCACGCTCGCAAGATTTCTTCGCAATCTTCAGGCGATGAGTGAATGAAGCGCTCAATTTGGGCCACGAGCGATTCCAGCGGAGCCGAACTAAGATCGTAGAAAACTCGTTGGTGAGAGATCGTAAGTGCCGCGCTGGCGGCGGATTCCGAAAAAGAATGCGCCAGCCCGTGGTGATAGTATTTTCCCGTACTGAAGTCTCTTAAGGAAGACAAGTAAATCAGTTTCGCAAAGTCATAGTCGAATCGCGCTAGCGTCCGATTCTTCAAATCTTGCTGGGCAGCTTCCACATCCATTCGCGTGAACCGAGCGTGCATGTTAACCGAATGTTACGCCAGAAACCCCGGCTCTGGAAGCCTAACTATTCCTGCTCATAGAATCCCGCCGATAGGTCCGTAGCATTGCTCCGGCCGGTGGCGGGCTTCCGCGTTCAGGGGCGCGTGTCTAGCGGGTGCTTACTTTTTTCGTAGAATTCGTTTTGGATCTTCAGGCTGGCGTCGTCCGCTTTCACGGCGCGAATGCATTCGACAATCGAATCGATCCAGCCTTTCATGTTCCATTCGCCGAGTTCTTTCGTTGCGACGGAACCGTCGCCCGAATAATGATTCGGGAAGCGGGCGTACCACCAAATTCCGGTGTACAAACCCTCCGGCAAATTCTGCCGCTTCAGGTCCGCGCCCGACTCGTCTTTCGCGCGGTCCAGATGCACAAGATCCGGATGCGAAACCATGGTGTTTGACGTTTCGTCTTCGCCGGCATGGTAATCCACGCCGGTTGATTTCTTCCCGGGGCCTCCGGGCCGGCTGCGCCCTCCACTCAGGACATAGACAACGTAGTCGTGCGGCTTGTCGAGCTGCGCTTGCGCAAAGAACGGAAGGAGATGCCCGTTGCCGCCGTGGCCATTTACGATGATTATCTTTTTGCAGCCATTGCGCGCCATCTCATCCGTGGTTTCCTGCAGCAGGCGCAACTGCAGGTCCATGCTGTAGGCGACCGTCCCAGGTTCGTGCTTGGCCTCGAAAATTTGTCCGAAATAATATTCGGGGAAAACCACGGCGTATTCTTGCGAGACCGCTTGCAACGATGCGTACCGCACGTTGAGGAGATCCGTGCCGAGCGGGAGATGCTGGCTGTGCTTTTCCAGGATTCCGAACGGAAGCAGGCACGTGCCTTTGGCTTGCTGAACTCCATCGCGGAAATCGGGCGCGGTGAGTTCTTCCCACTTCGGCGAAAGTTTGTTTTGCGCGCCCAGTGCGGCGGCGCTGCAGCTTACGGCCAAGATAAGAATGCTTGCCCGACGGAAATTCATGTGTCCTCCGAATCGGGCGCATTCTACCGTCGAGCGGGGCGGTTCGCCAGAGTGAACCGAAGACGAAGCCGGCGATGGCGATGACGAGAAGGGGCGCAAGGGAAAAAATCGCGCAGTAGGCGAGAGCCGCAGGTACCGACCCCCCGGTATTTTGTCAAAGAGTGCGCAAACGATTGAAAACAAAGGATAGGAGCGCGAAAAAGAGCGGCAAGAGAGATAAAGAGTGCGCAAGGCAATGAAAATACGTAACTTACTGCAGAGACGCAGCGTACGCAGATGCGGAAGAAGTCTTTGACAGGCCCTGTTGGAGGGTGACACCCGGGGGCAATGCGGATGGTTTTGAAAATAAAGGGCTTGCGGGAAAAGCAATTCGTAAGAATATGAAAACAAAGGGCGAGGAAAGTGGCGAGAGGCGAGTGACCCCTCTGAAGATCGGGGTAAACGAGTGACGAGAAAGAGCGAAGGCCGACCCCCCACACCCCGGTGTCTTTGCGTACCCCTCGGCTTGGCTCGGGGCAAGAGGGCGGTAGATGAAGGACTTGCGGCTCTAGACGAAGATGGAAACGACGACTGGGCAGATGGAAGCGGGTGGGAGAAAAAAGGCGAACGAAAGTGGGCGGTCCGCGGTTCGTGTCGAGACGGAACGCTGGCGGGGAAAGTTAAGAGAGCGCGAAGGCGAGGCATCGGTGCGAACGTCGGGCTCGACCCCTCGACGTTACTCGGGGTAAACGATAGCAGGAGGGGTACGCGGGGACAACTGGTCGGAGGGACGGTTGTGGGGCAGCTGGCCGGGATTTTCATCCGATGAAGAAAGTGTGCCGCAGGGCTCCATGTGCTGTTCCCTCACGAGCTCGAAGCTCAGGCGGCACTCGCGGCACTCCGAGCGGCGCCGGAGCAACAGTCCGACGCCGAATAGACCAGTGCCGGTGGGTAGCAATGAGGAGAGTGGCGGAAATCCTATGGGGACTGTTTTCGACGGCGGCCCATTAAGCCCAGCAATCCGGCGCCGAGCAGGAGCAGCGAAGAGGGCTCCGGGGTGGCGGCAGGGTTGCCACCGGGAATTATGGTTGTCTTCAGGGTTTCGTAGTCGACCGTGACGGTTTCAGTCGGAGGCTGGTCCGGGCCCGTGGCACCAAGCACTACGCTTGTCACGAAATCGTTGCCGAAGGTCAGCACTTCCTGCTCCATCGTCACATTATTAGTGTTGGTGAGGATCATGGTGGCAATGCTTTTTCCCTGCGCTGCATCCTTGAAGAGCTCTTCTGAGAAGGTGCTTACGGGCAAGGTAAAGGAGAACTTGCTAAAGCCGCCGCTGCTGCCGCCAAAACTGAACGAATCGATAGGATTGGCTGCTCCAGGGGGGATAGCTATTGTCCGAGTCACGTCAGCTTTGGCAAGCGCCGGTTGAAAAAAGGTCATACCACCCAAAAGTAGCGCCGATAAGCAAAGGCGAGGCCGTAAAGGAGTTATGGTTCCCATCACATGCCACCTGATTTCTTGATTCGATATCGCGTACGCGAACGGGGAAATTCCGGTGAGGTGGGGAGCAAGCGTCACGCCAATCTTGATTGCTGGAAAGAAACGACTTAATAACCCTGAAAAGTGGACACGCCCCAGATAACTGCACAATTTGTGCAAGTGCGTTCGTTTTAATGCATATCTCCTGCCTCAAGCATCTCGTTTGAAGGATGGGAAGGGATCCTCAACGACACTCTTTCCGACCCGCCCAATCTTGGGACGAGAGGGAGACTGGAGCTATTTGCTTACTTGCGGCGGAGCGCCAGCATGGTGAGCGCCCAGAGGCCTGTGCCGAACAGGAGAATACTGCTGGGCTCGGGCGTGGACGCACCTATCCCTTGGATTTCGTTTATGTAGATCTGCTCACCTGGGGCTCCGGCCGTGTCGTTCAAGAAGCCGTTGACGATGCTACGGCCGCCGTTCCCGACGATTATGGCGGCTTCTCCGTTAGTGTTGGAGAGATTGCCAGGGTCGGAGAACGTGGCCGCGACACTGCCGCCGGCCAACGCGGACAAACCATCGGAAAAAGTCGCATACGGTGGAACAGGATTGGTGATTGCAACCGGGTTGCTTACGCCGGAGTTGAAAGCCGACATGTTCACTGCGGGGCCGTTGACATTGCCGGTGAAGGCGGCATCGAACGGCGCGATATCGGCACCAGACGGGGTGAACCAAGAATTTACGATCGCGTTACCGCCCCCGGCCACGAAGGTTCCAAGAGCGGTAAGGGCAGCCGAATAGTCGGGGCCATAGTTGAACTGCGCGGAAAATATACCTAAGTTGTATGTTCCGCTGGCAATCTTTGTCGCGAAATCGGTGGGACTCGCGGCGACCGTTATAGTATCGCCCGAGAGCGTGGCCAGGGCCGCCGCCATCTGATCGGTTCCATTATTCACGTCAACGAAATACAGAATGGCCTCGGCCTTCGCTTGAGCCGCGACGATCATCGCAAGGGCGAGCACTACCAGTACCTTTGGGAAAAGTTTCATGGTTTTCTCCTGGCCAATTTGAGGTAGGGAAGCACATCTGTTACCAAACTTCATATCTGTAAGCCCTATCGAAACAATAGACTTACGAACCCTCGCCCACGTCGAATGCAAACCGCTGCAGACTCTTGGAAACGGCTTTCCTTTTCGCCATGCACTAAGCGTTGGCACGCGAAGACCAGGGCTAAAGTCCATTTTTGTGCGGTCTTCATTTCCGCAGCCTAAAGGCCCGCTCCCCCGGACTGAAGTCCGGGGCTTCCACGTTGCGGAGGCTCGCTTTCGCTCGCGGCGCTGGGTTCCGCTCGTGGGGGGCGCGAACGATGTTGTCAGCTGGCAGCGGCGGCTAGGGGGACGTGGACTTTTACGGTGGTGCCGGATCTGTCGGAGTCGATTTCCAGGGTGCCGCCGAGTTGGGAGAGGCGCTCGCGCATGCCGAGAATGCCGACGCCCACGACCTGTTTACCAAGGCCGGATTTCGATACAACTTTGGGCGGCATTCCTTTTCCGTTGTCACGGACCTCGAGGAAGACCGCGCCTTCGCCGCGGCGCAGCTTTATCTGGGCCTGCTTGGCGCCAGAGTGGCGGCGGATGTTACTGAGCGATTCCTGGATTACGCGAAACAGGGCCAGTTCCACTTGCTGAGGAAGACGTCCGATTTCGCCGGAGACTTGAAGGTTGGTCTCAATTTTAGCGCGGTCGGAAAAACCGTCGACCAGCCAGCGGGTGGCGGAGAGGAGTCCGGCTTCGTCGAGGAGCGGAGGATGGAGAAGTTGCGAGAGGGTGCGAACTTCCTGGAAGCAGTCGTCGATCCACTGGGCAGTTTCCGTAATGGTTTTTTCATGGGACTTCAATTTTCCGGATTTTATGAGGGTATCGAGCTGAAGCTTTGCAGCGGCGAGCTTCTGGCCGGTGGAATCGTGCAATTCGCGAGCGATGCGGCGGCGCTCTTCATCCTGCAAGGTCATGAGGTAGGTGGAAAGGCGGCGCAAGGTTTCTTCGGATTGCTTTCGGTCGGAAATGTCGGTATTGATTTCCATTACGACGGGGTCAGCGTTTTCTTGCTTTAGCAAAGCCCAGCGGCTATTGACAAAACGACGGTCGCCGGCCTTTGTAGTGTGAACCAATTCGCCTTCCCAACGGCCGGCATGGCGAAGATCTTCCTCGATTTCGCGCAAAGGCTTGGGAAATTCGGTGCGCAAAAGCGAATGAGTAGTCTTACCCAGAACGTGCTGCTTGTCCCAGCCGTACGTTTCATGAGCGCCGCGATTCCAAAGCAAGATGGTGCCGTCGAATTGGCGCACGATGACGGCGTCGTGGGCCAGGTCCAGCAACGCGGCCTGCGTCTCCAGGGCCTCCTTGGCGCGGCGGCTTTCAGTCACATCCTCGATGGAGAGAAAGATCAAGGACTGCTTGGCGCTGAGACGGCGAGCGTTCAAAACCATGATGCGTTGGCCGATGCCCTCAAATTCATGGCGCACTTCGAAGTCATCGACGCGAGTCTTCTGTTGGGTGATGCTCTCGAGCAACTTGCGCAGACCAGGGATGTCCCACTGGTGATTGCCAAGCTCGAAGATAGGGCGATTCACGGTTTGCGCGTGCGCGACGTGGAAGGTGGCATAGAAGGCCGGGTTGGCGACAACGACGTTGAGATTGGCGTCCAGAATCAAAATGGATTCGCGAGCGGTCTGAATGAGCGTGTCGGCATAGGTGCGCGTTTCTTCGACGACGGGCTTGAGAGCATCGAGGTTTTTGAGGCCGCTGGCGGAGGCGCCCACGCCGACTACGGGGAACACTTTGTCTAACGCTAAAGTTTTTTGGTCGGAAGCTTGGCGAGGGGATAGAGAAACCCCGGTCTTGCGCTGCCGTGATAGACGCTTCTTCACCGAGCGGCTCCATGCGACCGGGTAGAACTCACGGCAAATAGAGCAAACGAGTGAGGTCAGTGTCAGAAACCGGAAGCTTTAGAGTCGATACTAAATGTGGTAAGCGCATGGTGTCAATTGGGTGGAGGAAGTGAGGGTTGGGCGTCGGTTTGGCGTCGAACAAAGGGGTAGGAAATTCGTCCGGCGCGGCCTGATGGCCGTGCTGGGATGCGCCCTTCGAGGTTCAGGATAAACTAAAGCGCACCCCAACAACGGTGGAGTGCGGCGCGCAAGGAGTTACTACGGGGCGGCGGAGATCCACCACAGGACGCGGGCGACGATGCGCCAGCCGGAGCTTTTGCCGAGGACGACGGCTTGGTACTCGCGATTTTCGGACTCGAGCACGTCGAACTTGGGATAGCGGCGGAGACGCGAGACGCAGAGGCCCTTTTCTTCGCTGGTGACGATGACAACTTTTCCGTCGAGCTGAGCGCGATCGGTCTGCGAGGAGTCAACGGCAGCGATGTCGCCGTCGTGGATGAGCGGTTCCATAGAATGCCCGCGAACGCGGAGCAAGCTGGTGTAGCCAGGATTGGGACACCATTCCACCGGGGCGCCCATGATTTCTCGCGCGGGAATGTAGTTTAAGTTGCCGTGGCGATCGCCCTGGCCGCCGTGAGTGCCGACGGTGACCTGCAGAACGGGGATGGGAACAACCTTCTGTTTACGAACGCCGCTGCCCGCGGCGGCCAATTCCATTGCATCTTCGACACGCACAGGGAACTGCTTTCGTTCGCGCTCGTTCAGAACGGGCACGACGTCGCTGCTTTGCAACCCGGCGCGGCCCCAGTAGAACCAGCAGTCCTGCTTGCCGGCGAGTTTGCCGAGCTCAATGTAATAGCGGGAAGTTGGAGCAAGAAGTCCATTTTCCCAACGCGAGACGGTCATGGCGGAGCAGTCCAGCTTCCGGGCGAGTTCGCCTTGGGAGATTCCAAGTTTTTGGCGCAGACTACGGATCTGCTCAGCCCACTCGGTGGGACCGTGTTCCTTCCTTTTTCTTTTAGCCATTTGCTTCCTTGGATGCGTAAAGCAGCTTCACTGTCGAGAAACGCACCGCGATTTCAGATCTTCGAGCAGAGCGACGACGTTCGCGTAAGTGTCCGGCCTCTTCCAGGAAGAGAGAAGTCGCGATTGCACGAAAGCGCGAGCGAACCCGGAGATGCGCCTGGATTCGCGTTGACAGGTACGGCCACGCGCCTGGTGGAGGATGTGCCGCGAGTTTGGGGACGACGCCGCATGTTTGACTGCGCTTGCTGCGACCCCGTTGGGTAGTGTACGGCGAAGCCGGCGAGGTGTCTAGAGATATTGAGAGAGAGAGAACGGTAGGAGAAAGGAAAAAAAGGGAAGGGTGAGGGAGGAAGAGCATTGCAAAGAGTAACAGCAGCGATGTACCATCGATGTTACCCGATCGTGAGCGCGTGAAGCGTGACGGCGGGATTTTTATAAAGAGAACTCCGATGAACGTGCAAGACAACAATCAAAGTCCCGACCTGCGGTGCCTTCCTTCGCTTTGCCGCGGCATCTATAATCGCGTGGCGCAAAAGGTGGGATGTGATCCATCCTACGTGAGCCGCGTGGCGCGTGGCGAACGCAACTCCGAAGCGGTATCGGAAGCTTTGCGCGCGGAAATTCAGCTCACGTGGGCGAAAGCCAGCGAGGGCGTTGGCGAATCCGCGGAGAAGGCGTTGAAGCGCAAGGCGAGCACCGCGTCCGCGCAGTTTCTGTCGAAATTCTGACCCGAATCCGAAAAAACTCAGTCTTCGGTGAAGTGCGTCTAAATTTTGTCAGCAGACGCTTTGGCGTGGGGTAGCGTGACCACACCAGAAAAAAGCTTGAGGTCCAAAAAGGGGAGCCTTCGAGGCTTAGGGCAAATCTGAGCTACAGGTCTATCGTTTAGACTGCAGATAGCGTTGTTGGATGGTCGCGATAAATCCTGATTTGTCCTTTCGCATTTGCCGGACGAGAGCTTGATTTTCAGTTTTCTCGTGCTTGGCGGCCCAGAGGACCATTTCGGTGAGGACGGGAGCAAGATCGAGGCCCTTGGGGGTGAGCACATAGATGAGTCTTCGTCCGTCCGCTGAGTCTTCTTGCGTGGTGACGATACCATGAGCGATTAGCCGTTTCAGCCGGTCGGCAAGTATGTTCGTGGCGATCCCTTCGTAAGAGCCGAGAAATTGGTTGTAGCTGCGAAATCCGCGGAGCATCATGTCGCGGAGAATCAAGAGGGACCAGCGATCGCCGAGCATTTCGACGGAGGCGTTGAGCGGGCATCCGGAGCGTCGCTTGGCGATGGGCTTTTTGGAAGGCACGGGGCATCGTAGCATTTATCACTTGCAATTCGCAAGCGATGTGGCAGACTGACCTCCTGCAGCCGCTGAAATCTTTGGTGCCAAATTTTCGTAGGAAACGGAAGAGTCGCCTGGTCGTGTAGAGGCGTTATAAAAGGGAGCAACGAATGAGCGGAGTACGGCTACTAGTAGGCACACGTAAAGGCGCATTCATCCTGGCGTCCGATGGCAAGCGCGAGAAGTGGGATGTCAGCGGTCCTCACTTTGCCGGCTGGGAGATCTACCATCTCAAGGGATCACCTGCGGACCCGAATCGGCTGTATGCGTCGCAGACCAGCGGATGGTTTGGGCAGATCATCCAGCGCTCCGATGACGGCGGCAAAACCTGGACGCAGCCGGGAACGCCCCCTGGCGAACGGACCACGCCGGAGGGAACGCCGAAGGCGGAGAGCAACAAGTTCGTGTACGACACGTCTGCGGAAACGGGCAAACCGCTAACCACTCACCAGTTTTACGACGGGACCCAACATCCGTGGGAATTCAAGCGCGTTTGGCATCTGGAGCCGTCGCTGCATGATCCAGATACGGTTTATGCGGGAGTCGAAGACGCAGCGCTGTTCCGCTCCAAGGACGGCGGCAAAAACTGGCAGGAGCTCTCCGGATTGCGGGGTCACGGCACCGGTCCCAAGTGGCAGCCGGGCGCGGGAGGCATGTGCCTGCACACGATCGTGCTCGATCCGAGCAATCCGCAGCGGATTTATGTTGCCATTTCGGCGGCGGGCGCGTTTCGCAGCGACGATGCCGGGAAGACATGGCTGCCGATCAACCGCGGCCTGAAATCGCAATATATTCCCAATCCCGAGGCGGAAGTGGGGCACTGCGTTCACCGCATTGCGATGCACCGGTCGAAGCCGGGAGTGCTGTTCATGCAGAAGCACTGGGACGTGATGCGCAGCGACAATGCGGGGGAATTGTGGCGAGAAATTAGCGGGAATTTACCGACTGATTTTGGTTTTGTGATCGACGTTCACGCGAATGAGCCGGAAACCATTTACGTAGTGCCCATCAAAAGTGACTCGGAGCATTTCCCGCCGGACGGAAAGTTACGTGTGTACCGCAGCCGGAGCGGCGGAAACGAATGGGAGGCGCTCACGAAAGGTTTGCCGCAAAAGGACTGCTACGTTAACGTACTGCGCGACGCCATGGCTGTGGACTCCCTCGATAAATGCGGGGTGTATTTCGGAACGACCGGCGGGCAGGTCTATGGTTCGGCGGATGCCGGAGACAACTGGACGCCCATTGTTCGGGATCTTCCTGCGGTACTTTCCGTGGAGGCGCAGACCCTGCCATGATTCGGGTTGTGCTGCCACCCCACCTGCGGGGGCTGGCGCACGTGACCGGCGAGGTGCAGGTCGAAATCCACGGCGCGGTCACGCAACGCTCGGTGGTGGACGCCATCGAAGCAACTTACCCGATGCTGCGTGGGACGATCCGCGACCACGTCACGCAACAGCGCCGCCCTTTTTTGCGGTTCTTCGCCTGCGAGGAGGATCTCTCGCACGAATCGCCAGACGCGCCGCTGCCGGAGGCTGTCGTATCAGGCAAGGAGCCATTGCTCATCGTGGGAGCGATTGCCGGCGGGTGAGCCAGCGAAGTTTCTTTAAAAAATGCTGAAACACCCGACCGTGCGCGCACGTTGAAGTAAGCAAGGAGAAGTCCGTAAGAAGTGGGCCAGGCGGTGTCAACCAGCAATCTGCATTCACTGGTAAGGAGAGGCAGAGATGAGACTCGAGTTGTTCTTTCACGATCTGACAGTCGCGCTCAGGTCCCTGGCGCGCGCCAAAGGCTTGGCGATTACGGTGGTGTTGACGCTAGCGCTTGGCATCGGAGCGAACGCCGCCATCTTTAGCTTGGTGCGTGGTGTGCTCCTTCGCCCGCTCGTCAACCGCGACGAAAATCGCTTGATCTACATCCGGCAGAGCGCGCCTGGTCTCGGCATCGACAACGCCAATTTCTCGGTACCCGAGATTCAGGATTTGCGCGCCGGCATGAAATCGCTCAGCGCCATCGGCGACTTCTCCACCATCGGCTTCACCATGGTTGGCCTCGGCGATCCTCGTGAAGTGCGCGCTGGCGTGGTCGGCGGAAACTATTTCGAGGTAATGGGCTTACATCCGGTGCTCGGCCGGCTCCTGGACATGCGTGACGACGGACGCAACGCCGCTGGCGCGGCAGTACTCACCTATCGCTTCTGGACCACGGTGCTCAAGAGTGATCCTTCCGTGGTCGGCAAGCAGGTCCGGCTGGGCGACCGTTCGGCCACAATCGTGGGCGTGCTGGAGCCGTCGGTTCCGTACCCTGCTGAAACCGAAATTATCGCCAACGTGGTCACCAGCCCGCATCACCTTTCGGCGACCATGGTCACCGGCCGCGTTCACCGCATGACCGAATTGTTCGGCCGCCTCGGTCCCGGCGCCACACTCGGGTCCGCGAACGCCGAATTGGGGACCGTCTACGCAGCGATGGTTCACGAGCATCCCAAGGATTACGCAAAGAACGGCGACAACCGCATACACGCCGTGCTACTTCGCGACCAAATCACCTCCGGAGCGAAAACCATTCTGTGGGTCCTGCTGGCCGCCTCGGTCCTGGTCTTCATCATTGCGTGCTCCAACGTTGCCAACCTCATACTGGCGCGCAGCGTGCGCCGCGAAGGCGAACTTGCCATCCGCGCCGCATTAGGCGCAAGCCGCGGAGCCTTGCGCCGCACCCTTCTCGCCGAAAGCCTGTTGCTCTGCGGCGCCGGCGCGATTCTTGGAGTGCTCAGCGCGCGTCCGATGGTTGCCATTCTCGCTCGCTACGCCTCGCGCTTCTCCGTGCGCGCGCTCGACCTCACGATCGACGCCAGCATGCTGTGGGTTGGCGCCGGACTCGCCATTCTCGCCGCCGTTCTCCTCGCGTTTGTCCCGCGCTTGCCTTCCGCAGGCGCCTCGCAGGGATTGGGGTTGGCTACCGGGGGAGTCCGCATCACCGGCAGCACCAGCCGCCGGCTGCGTATCTTCGCGGTCACGCAGATCGCGGCATCGTTCATGCTCCTGGCCGGAGCCAGTATGCTCATCAAAACGCTTCTAACGCTGCAAGCAACCCAGACAGGCTTCGACATGCATCGCGTACTCGCCATGAACGTGCCGGTGATGTCTTACGGGAAGAGTTCCGATCAGATCATCAATTTTTATAGGGAGGCGATCCGCCGCATCAATGAACTCCCCGGCGTGGATCGTGTCGCTCTTGGCACGACCGTGCCGTGGCGCGACGCCGGCAGCTTCGGTCCCGGCTTCTCGTTCTCCGGCGAGGGGCATGTTAAGAGCGATCGCGAAGAGGACCCTCGCGCGATGCTTCGCGTTGTTTCGCCATCATTCTTCGCGGCTCTCGGCGTGCCGATTGTTGCTGGACGCGACTTCGACAACAATGATCGTCGCGGCGGCGAACCCGTGGTGATCGTGAGCCAAAGCGTGGCGCAGCGAATGTTTCCCGGCCAGGACCCGATCAACCGGCACATCATGTGGACCGATCCCGTGATGGATTTTATCTATATCACTAAGGGGCCGCGACGCATTGTAGGCGTCGTCGCCGATGTGGACGATGAGCACGTCGTGCCTGGCGCCGCGCTTACCGTCTACCACCCCTTCGGTCAGATACCGGATAATGAGAGCGCAAGCAAGGAGCTGCCAGTCTTTGGCGGCCGTATGTTCGTTCACACGCGCATGGATCCGTACGCGCTGGTGACCCCGATCACCCGCATTGTGCGCGATATGGCCTCCGACCAGCCCGTCGAGCACGCCGCCACGCTTGAAGACATCCGCGCAGAAGTGCTCACCCCAGATCGACTGAACACGATTGTCTTCGGCGGGTTCGCCGCGGTTGCTCTGGCGATCGCCATCGTAGGCGTCGCTGGCGTGCTCGCGTTTTCCGTGAGTGCCCGCACGCGCGAATTTGGCATCCGTCTCGCCGTCGGGTCGCAGCCAGGGCGGCTCTTAGCTAAAGTCATCGCTGAGGGTGCCGTAATGGCTGGAGCCGGTGTCGTTGCCGGTGCTGTCTTGGGATATGCTCTCGCCCGCTTGGCCGGCGGCTACATCTCAGACATCCGCATGCCTAGCGCAATTCCGGTCATTGTCTCGGCGTTCGTGCTGCTTGCCGCCGCCGTCGTTGCTTCCGCTCTGCCGGCTGCGCGTGCGGCTCGCGTTGATGTCATGCAAGCGTTGCGGACGGAGTGAGGTCCCGACGGCGAGACTGGAGTCGGATGGGCCGGGTCCGCACGGGAGAAGGTGTTGCCGCGATCGCGATCTCGGTGCTGCTGATGTGCAGCGTCGCGGCCAAAGAGAATTCTTCCGCAGATCGAATTCGCGTAATTCCGAATGAGGAGCAGCGGCGCGTCGATATCCTCGTTGACGGCCAACCGTTTACCGCATACGTATGGCCGGAAAGACTTGCTAAGCCGGTTTTGTACCCTTTACGTACGGCCAAAGGTACGATCGTCACGCGCGGTTTTCCGCTTGAGCCGCGGTCGGGGGAACGAGTCGACCATCCGCATCATACGGGGTCGTGGTTCAACTACGGGAATGTCAACGGTTTCGATTTCTGGAACAACTCCGAAACCATCAAGCCGCAAGACGCGCCCAAGATGGGCAACGTCCGGCAGCGCGCGATTACGCTGGCAAAGAGCGGCCGCGATCAGGGTGAGCTCGAAGTCGGGGCAGACTGGATCACAGGGAAACAGCAGATCATTCTGAAGGAGCACACGCGATTTGTGTTCCGTGGCGGACCTGATTTCCGCAGCATCGATCGCATTACGACATTGCAGGCTCTTGGCGACAAGGTTGTGTTCAACGACGACAAGGAAGGCGTGCTCGGCATGCGCGTCACCCGGGAACTCGAAGCGCCGTCGGACAAGCCGGAAGTTTTCACCGATGCGAGTGGGCGGCCCACAACCGTGGCGAAGCTCGACAATACCGGAGTGAACGGCGTGTATCTCACTAGCGAAGGGAAAGAGGGGGACGCTGCGTGGGGCACGCGCGGGCGCTGGTGCAATCTGAGCGGCACGATTGGGAACGAACAGGTAACCATCACGATTTTTGACCATCCCGCGAATCCGGGATTTCCCACGTACTGGCACACCCGCGGTTACGGCCTGTTCGCCGCTAATCCGCTGGGGCAGAGAATTTTCAGCAATGGCAAACAGGAGCTGAATTTTGCGCTTGCGCCAAAGGAAAGCGTAACTTTCCGCTACCGTATCTTGATCTCATCCGAAGTTATCACCAGGGAAAAATCCGAAGCGGCCTATCAAGATTTCGCCTCCCAGTATCGCTAGATAGCCTGGAAGCTCGCCATATTGTTTGACTCCGCAAGCAGCACGTACCAGAATACGAAACTCCAAAGCTCATGCCTCTGAAGGATCCCAAGTCCCTCCGCAGCTATCGTTGGTACGGCCCGGATGACTTGCGTTCGTTCGGTCATCGTTCGCGCGCCGCATCCATGGGTTGTGTGCAAGCGGACTATTCCGGCAAGCCGGTGATTGCGATCATTAACACCTGGAGCGATATCAATCCCTGCCACAGCCATTTGCGCGCACGCGCGGAAGACGTGAAGCGCGGCGTGTGGCAAGCCGGTGGATTCCCAGTGGAGATGCCGGCCATCACCCTCGGCGAGACATTTCAGAAGCCGACGACGATGATGTATCGAAATCTATTGGCCATAGAGACGGAAGAGCTGTTGCGCTCCTATCCTGCGGATGGTTGCGTGCTCCTTGGAGGATGCGACAAGACGACGCCGGCGCTGCTTATGGGAGCGATCAGCGCGAACCTTCCGGCGATCTTTGTTCCCGCGGGTCCAATGCTTCGGGGTAACTGGCGCGGGCAAATTCTCGGAAGCGGCTCGGACGTGACCAAATATTGGACCGAGCGGCGCGCCGGCAACATCGACCAGCAAGCCTGGACGGAAATCGAAGAGGGTATCGCGAGGTCGGCGGGAACGTGCATGACCATGGGCACTGCGTCCACCATGACCAGCGTGGCGGAAGCCCTTGGGCTTTCACTGCCTGGGGCCAGCAGCATTCCCGCGGTCGACGCCAATCATCCCAAAATGGCGAGTCGATCCGGACGCCGCATCGTGGAAATGGTTTGGGAGGGTCTCAAGCCACGGGATATTTTGCGTGAAGCTTCGTTCAATAATGCGATCGCGACGGTGCTCGCGCTTGGGGGCTCGACAAACGCGGTGATTCACATGATAGCGCTCGCAGGACGCGCCGGAATCCGGCTGACCATCGACCGCTTCGATGAGCTTTCGCGCAAGACTCCGCTCCTGGCAAACATACGGCCCAGCGGCAAATATCTGATGGAGGATTTTTATTATTCGGGCGGTTTGCCGGCACTGCTGAAGGCTCTCGGTTCTCATTTAGATTTGCAGTCGCTGACGGTCACGAGCAAAACGCTTGGCGAGAACATCGCGCACTCGGAAATTTACAACGATGACGTGATTCGCGGAACCGATAACCCAGTTCTCGCCTCCGGAGGCTTGGCCATCCTTCGCGGCAACCTGGCTCCCAGCGGCGCGGTCATCAAGCCTGCCGCGGCCGATCCTGCCCTGTGGAAGCACGCCGGCCCCGCCATCGTGTTCGACAGCTATGACGAAATGAACGCTCGCATCGACGACCCCGCGTTGGACGTCGATGCAAACAGCGTATTGGTTCTTCGCAACGCGGGCCCGAAAGGCGCTCCAGGCATGCCCGAATGGGGTAATCTGCCGATCCCGCAGAAGCTGCTGAAACAAGGTGTGCGCGACATGGTGCGTATATCCGATGCGAGAATGAGCGGTACAAGTTATGGGGCGTGTGTTTTGCACGTTGCGCCGGAATCATTCATAGGCGGACCGCTGGCGCTCCTAAAAGAAGGGGACATTGTGGAACTGGACGTCACCACACGCCAACTGACGATGCGCGTGAGCGACGAGGAACTGGCGCGGCGTAGGAGTGCGTGGAAGCCGAAGGACGGCATTTATCCACGCGGCTATGGCAAGCTGTTCTTGGAACACATTAAGCAAGCCGACGAAGGATGCGACTTCGATTTTCTCGAAGGCACTGCGCCAATCCCAGAACCGGAAATCCACTAGGCGGTCCGAATTGGGTGGCTCGGCTTTTCCCGAAAGACGTATACGTGTCTGTTGCTAAAGGCTAACCTTCGGGCCTGTGGTCATTGCACTATTAGGTGCGAACCCGCTCGCTCAAAACGTTTGAGCAACGTCGGAGGAGAATACGGCAATGAGTTCCATCAAAGGGTATTTTGAATGGTCGGATTGTCATAACCTCTGGTGCAAGCGGAGCCTGCGATGTTACCTCGCTTTCCTATTGGTTGGAGGCCTGCCGGTATTCGCCCAGCAAGGCGAATCGTCGCAGCACGGTGCTGAAGATGGTCAGAACCTCCAGCGAAGGGTGGAACAACTCGAGCGGGAAGTAGCCGAATTGAGGCGCTTGATTCAGGAAAGGAACTCGCTGCCTCCACTAGCGGAGACAATCCCCGTGGGTCATATTCCTGTTAATTCAAATGCGCCGGCCGTCTCGCCTTCATCGACGGAAGGAAAGTCGCAAGAACCAACGACAGCACATGGCGCGTCCCTCACTGCGGAAGATCGAAAAACACTCGATTTTCTGCGCGATACGACGTTCAATGTGGGCCTTGACGGCTACTACGCCTACAACTTTAACCATCCGGTTGGCCGCGTGAATCTGTTGCGCGCGTACGATGTTCTGAGCAACAACATCAGCCTGAATCAGGCGAGCGTCATTTTCGAACGCGCTCCCGATGTTTCACAGGGACGTCGATTCGGTGGCCGCCTGGACCTGCAGTTCGGCCAAGCCACCGATACGCTGCAAGGAAATCCCGCAAACGAGCCGCGGCCTCAGATCTACCGGAATATTTTCCAGGCGTACGGAACTTACATCGCGCCGGTAGGGAAGGGCTTGACCGTGGATTTCGGAAAATGGGGCAGTGCCCTTGGAATCGAGGGGAACTACACGAAAGACCAGATGAACTATTCGCGCGCCTACTGGTTTGATTTTTTGCCTTTCTATCACATGGGTGTTCGCGCCAGTTATCAGGTCAATGAGCGTTTCGCCTTGAACTATTGGCTGGTGAACGGCACGAATCAGGCCGAGGCAACCAACGGTTTCAAAGACGAGCTTTTCGGATTCGTCATGAAGCCGAGGAGGTCCGTCACCTGGACTATGAACTACTATTTGGGCCAAGAACATCCCGATCGAGTCGTAGTGAATCCGGTCGGCCCGATTCCGGTTCAGCCTGGCCTAAGTTTTGCAGCTATCCGTCCCGCGCCGGACGGACGCTTGCACATTTTCGATAGCTACGTTACTTGGCAGGCCTCGCGGAAATTGGCAATGGCGCTCGAAGGTGACTACGTCATTGAACGCTTGTGGAGAAACGAAGCGCTCGGCCGATCATCGGCGCCTTCCCATGCGGTTGGCGGGGCGGTTTACGCGCGCTATGAGTTCACGCCGAAACTTGCCGTGGCCGGCCGAGCCGAATATCTTTCGGAACGTGGCGGCCTTTTCAGTGGGTTAACGCAAGCTCTGAAGGAGACTACCGCCACTCTTGACTACAAACTGGGCGATGGCTTTTTGATGCGCTACGAATGGCGCCGCGATTTTTCGAACCAGCCCAGTTTCTTGACCGATACGCAAGGTGTGTTGAGCAAAGAGCAGAGTACCGCAACCGTTGGGTTGGTTTGGTGGTGGGGCCGCAAAGAAGGAGTATGGTAGGGGCATAGGCTAGTATCGAGCATCGCGACTAGAGACGCAGCGAACTCGGAGACCGAGTGGGCAGGAGGATCAGTATCCCAGTTTTTTATCCACGACGTTTAACAACGTCTCTCCGCTGCGGAATCGTTCGAATTGAGTGATAAAAAAACGCATAGCGTTGTCCAGCCAATCGGGTGTGTGGTCCGCACAATGCGGGCATAGCAGAACGTTTTCCATCTCGTAAAAGGGATGGCCCTCGGGCAGGGGCTCCTCATCGAAAACGTCCAAGGCGGCTCCTCTAATTGTACCCTCCGATAGCGCCTTGATCATCGCGTTTTCCTCGATCACCGGACCACGGCCGACATTGATAATAACGGCCCCGGGCTTCATGGCCGCGAATTCGGCCGCGCCAATTAATCCGCGCGTCTCGGCATTCAGAGGTGCAGCCACAACGATGTAGTCACAGCGAGGGAATACACCGATGCGGTCTTCTGCGCCGCAGATTTGATTCACTAAGGGGTCTCCACTATTTTCCTTGGAAACACGGCGCTTAATCGCAAGGACATTCATTCCTAGCGGCCGCACCCTGGCCGCAACGGCGCGCCCTATATCGCCGTATCCGACAATGCCAATTGTCTTACCCGAAATGGGGAGCACGTCAAAAGGTTCCCACACTCCAGCCATTTGATTGCGAATCATGCGCCGAAAATCCTTGGCGAAGTACAGGATCGCGGCCAGCGCGAATTCTCCGAGGGACGGACTGAACACGCCGCTCCCATTGGTCATCACAACGTCGCTGGCAATGAGCTCCGGAAACAGCGTGCGCTCCAGCCCGGCCGAGCGAGAATGAACCCAGCGCAAGCGGGGAGACATTAGGAACACTCCGCGAATCAAGGACAGCGAGCCGGACCAGTTGAAAATGACTTCCGCATCGGCAGCGGCCTTTTCGAATACATGTGTGGTATTGCCAACGACGACGTCCGCACTCTGGTCCAACTCGCCGAGCATCGAGAGCTGCGGCATGTCGGGTTCGCACAAAACGAGGATGGAAAGTTTTTTCATGGCTGCGCTTCAACAGGAGCGCCAATATTTCCAGTATCCTTCGTTGCGCGCGCGATGGGCTCTGACGGGCGCGCTCTGCCCACAGCGAGCATCAGCACGCCTGAGAGAAGAAAGCTTCCCGTCAAATACCAAAGCCCTCCACTAAAAGACCTGGTGCGCGAAACCAAGTAACCCAGGATCAGCGGACCTAAAAATCCTCCAAGATTGCCAACGGAATTGATCAGGCCGATGGCCGCCGCGGCCGCGGACTCGCTAAGAAATTCCGTCGGCACGGACCAGAAAGCGGGATGAAACGCATAATACGCGGCACCCACCATGCTGAAGAAAAGAATCGCCAGCGTCAGGTGCGACCCCGACTTGATGGCGAGAAAAAGCGCCAGGCCGCTGAGCATTACAGGAATAGCCGCATGCCAGCGCCGCTCGCGGCTTTTATCGGAATGCCAGCCATTCAGTTGCTGCGTCAGAAATCCCGCAGCATAGGGTAGGGAAGCGAGCAGTGTTACTTTAGAATCGCTCTGCCCAGACAGCCGCTTCAGGATGGTGGGTAACCAAAACGCGATTCCGTAGTTTCCGGTCAGCGCAAAGAAATAGCAGGCAGTAAGCAGAATAACGTCGCGATGACACAAGGCCTGCCTGATGCTGTAAGTGCGGACATCCTGTTTGGCCTTTTTCTCCCGATCAAGTTGCGTGACGATCCAGTCCCGTTCGTTGGCAGGCAGCCAGCGGGCTTGCCCCGGCCAATCGGTCAGATAACCGAACGCGATCACGCCCAGAACGATTGCGGGAATTCCTTCGAGAATAAAGAGCCAACGCCAGCCTCGCAGGCCGAGCCAAGACAGCCCAAGGAGCAAGCCCGCCAGAGGCGAGCCAATGACATAAGAAAGCGGCATCGCCGCATAAAAGACGCCTACGGCCTTGGCGCGATCCGCAGCCTGAAACCAATGCGTCAAATAAACGACCACGGCGGGGAAAAAGCCAGCTTCGGCCGCGCCTACAAAAAACCGCACGATATAGAGTTCCCGAGCGGTGTGGATGAAGGCCATCAGTACGGTGAGCATTCCCCACGAAATCATGATGCGCGCGATCCAGCGGCGTGCACTCCAGCGTTCGGCGATCAGTGCTCCCGGAATTTGCAACAACAAATAACCAAGAAAGAAAATGCCGGCGCCAAGACCAATGGCGCGATCGCTGAAACCCAAGTCCGCAGGCATCTGTAGCGCAGCGGCGCTTACGTTCATGCGGTCGAGAAACGCGACGATGTAGAGCAGGAAGAGAAACGGCAACAGGCGGATTGCTATGCGCCGCCTAGCGCTCCGCGCGACATTTCCTGGCGCGGTTACGTGAGATATTGGTATCGCTTCGTCGCGTTGCACCCGCGCACCTTATGTTTTCAGGGTCCGCGTCCGCCATTCGGCCCTGACGTCGCGCGTAGTATAGCCAAAAAAACAATGGCCAACCCGGCACCATTGTGTCTGGTCCGGTAGAGCAAGCCATTCAGCCGCTTCGAATAGGCCTATTCGGCATGAAGGCAGTGCGGTGCCGACGCTTCAGAAGGAAAAACTGACACACGATCTGAGGGGAAGGTGCTGGCGAAACGTTTAATTCGGCCGACTACGGAAGGCCATCGATTCTCTACCACGTATTATAAAGCGTGCCGTCCGACGATACTTTATCCGAATTCGAATGCACATCCACAATCCCCGTCGTCGACTGGTCCGGGCTCATCACCGTGTCCCCAATATCAACGTGCCAGTCCTTGGCGCTCGTTATCGGGTCCGTGGGAATCTCGCGCAGGTATTGCGATTGCGGATTCACTAAATCTTCCAGGGCTTGTGGCGCCGCTTCTTTGTCCAGCGTGTAGTGGTCAATCGCCTGTCGCATCACCGATAGATCGCTGCGCAGCGTCGCTTCTTTCGCTTTTTGTACCGAGCGCTGGTACATCCCGGCCGCAATTCCGATCAAGATCATGATGATGGACACCACGATCATCAGCTCGAGCAGTGTGAATCCTCGAGCTGTCTCTCCGCCGGGCCGCCTAATGCTACCAGTTCGCATACCGCGTCCCATCGCTCGCTGTGGCCTGCGATTTCGAGTACACATCGAAGACATTTTTCCCGCACCAACTCGTCGAATCCGGATCGTCGGACACGCATCGCAATCCCCAATCCGCCTGCCCCGTCATTGGGTCAATCGGTACGCGCCGTAGGAATCGCACCTTCTTGTCGTCCCCGGCGCCAAGTTTTACGCCCTTTACCAGCGTGTCAAGGTCGGGAGGATAGCCCTCGCTACCAACCTCTACCCGAATCTTGTTGGAGTCCGCGAGGTCCTTGTAGCGATCGATCGCATCCTTCATTTGCCGCAAGTTGTAGCGCAGCAATTCCTCTTTTTTGTGCACGAGCGTGAATCGCGCAATCGGAAGCGCCGCCGAAGACAAAATCATCAGAATGGCGCAAGCCAGGATCAATTCCAGCAGGGTCATACCCTTTTCTGAAAGCCTTTTCCGATAATTAGTGGAAATTCTGCGCATATCACTAGCTCTTGCCGTCTACGGCTGTACCTGCAAAGTCGCTTCGCCGGTCACCAGCGCGATGGGTTTTTGCTGCGAATCCTTGGCGTTTACCTGCACAATCGACAGGTTCGAAGCGCCCGCCGCGATCCCTTTCACGACAATCCCCATGATCGTACCCGTGCCGCTCACCCCTGCCGTGTTCGGCTGCCGCGTGGCGGAAATGATCGTCTGCCCGTGCTCTTTGTCATCGTGCGAAACGATGGCGATCTCCTGCGTTCCACCCGACAAAAACCCTCCGTGCTGCACTTCTACGATACTGATTACCGCCGGGTTGTATTGCAGCAGGTACGGAATCGAAAACAGGTCATTCACATTCTCGACCACCACTCCGATGGTCTGCTGCTGTCCAACCTTCAGCGACAGGCTGTGCGGCTCAAACCGGACTTGCGCGCTCTTCGTGCCGCTCGGCACGGTGGTCGCCGCACCCAAAGCGGTCGGTGTCGTCGCAGGCGCTCCCGGCGACGCAGGAACCGCCGCTGCTCCTGGAACCTGTTGCGCTGTGTTCGCGGAACGCGGTTGATTCGATGCTTGCGGCTCGCTGTTTGGCAATCGCACCGATGCTTCGCGCCGCACCTGCACTTGCGACTCAGTGCCCACATACAAGGGCCGCAGATTCGCTCGCGTCCATTCCGGTAGGCGTACGATATGCGGCGTCAGGATAATCAGGATCTCATCATCTTCACTGGTGTGTGTGTCCTCAGAGAAGAAGTAACGAAAGAACGGTATGTGTGCCAGCCCCGGCCAGCCATTAAGACCCCTCGCATCGCTGCGCGTTATCAACCCGCCCAGAACGTTGGATTCCCCCTCTTTTAGCCGGATTTCATGTTCAATGTGTCTTTGGCTGATGATCGGTTGCGTAATTCCACCGATCGGTTGCTGTCCAGTTACCGAGGATACTTCCACCATCAACTTTAAACTCACTTCGTGATTCGGGTGGATGCGCGGCGTCATATCCACGTTCACGCCCACGTCTTGATACTGGAACTGCGTGTTCACCAACGGGTTTACAAAGCCCGTTCCCGCCGTTCCTCCCACTCCCACGCCAGCCTGAAAGCTGCCCGTTGCGATCGGTACCTTGTCGCCGATGCGCAGCTTTGCCGGCTGCCCGTCCACCGACCGTATTTCCGGGTTCTGAATAATTTTTGTCGTCGTATCGTTCAGCAGCGCGTTCGCTGTAAAGCTCGGCAACGTAACAGCGTAATCTGCTCCGGTCAGGTGCCCGAGCTGTTGCAGTGTGATTGCACCAGTACTGTTAGTGGCGGTGCTGGTATTTCCGGTGTTGCCGTTCGTGACCGTGGCGGTCGTCGAGCCCGGGGGCACCACGGAAATGCTGGCCGTTTGGCCCGGCGCAATCCCCAAATTGCGTGCTTTATCGACACGCGCTTCCACTACTTGCACTTGGATCACTACTTCCGGCTTCGCCTTGTCTACATCCGTGATCATCTTTCCGGCGATCGCCAGCTTATCTGGCGAGTCCCGGATAACGATCGCGTTCTGCCCGTTGATCTGAAAAATGCGCTTCAAATCCAACAACTGCCGCAGCCCGGTCACCACTTCCGTCAATTCCTGCGCTTGCACCGTGTTCGACAAATAGAAAGTCTGCACCACGTTTTCTTCATAATCGCGCCGCTTCGCCGGCTGGTCGGGATACACGAAGATCACATTCTCCGTCACCGGCTTCCACGCTGCCTTGGCTTCCATCGACACGATGTCCAGCGCCTGCTCCAGCGTCACGTTGTTTAATTGCACCGGGATTCGCCGCGCCGGAAAGTCCGGGTCAAAAATTACTGTAAGTCCCGCAAGCTTCGCGATCGTTTCAAACGCGATCTTTGCGTCATTCGTCATCGACAGGCTGATCGACGTGTTGGGAAGAGGCTTCAGCTCCGGGGGCATGGACGACAGTGGCGGCTCGCCGCTGCGATCTTCCTTCGGAGGCTCCGTAGCCGCATTATTCGCGCGATTCTTCTCCTCGATCTGGTTCACCGTCTTGCGCAGTTCCTGCTCTGCAATCGGGCTCGAAGGGTCGATCGCCACCGCGCGCTGAAATTCCGAAGCCGCCGCCTCCAGTTGACCCCGCTCACGTAACTTCATTCCATTCTTTACGTGCTGCGTGCTGGCCTCAAACCTTGCCTGGTTGAATTTGATCAGGTATGTCGCGTTCTCGGGGTCGTTCTTCAGTGCCTTCTGGTAGTAATCGTAGGCGGCGTCATAATCTTGGAGATGCTCCGCTTTCCGCCCTTGCGTATAGTCCGTTTTGCCCTTGGGACACCCCGCCGCCATCAACACGGCACTCAGGCAACACATCAACTTGCTAAAACGCCGCATGCACTCTCCAAATTTGCTTCAAAATACGTAAATCGAGTCTAGCATCGGGTTAGAGGTCGGACAAGGTACGGCGGGTTGGCTGTCTTGCATACAGTAACCCCTCACGGCTAAGATTTAGTCTGCCGCAATATATAATCGGATCTAGTGCCCAAACCATCGAAAAAGACCGAAAAGGCCGAAAAAAGCAAAGAACAGATCGTGGCGCAAAACCGCTCCGCTTCTTACAATTACCACTTGCTCGAGCGTTACGAAGCGGGTCTCGTACTCCACGGCACCGAAGTCAAGGCTCTTCGCCAGGGCAAGGCCAATATTCGCGATGCCTACGTCGATTTCAAGCCCAGCGGCCCCTGGCTCATAAACGCCCATATCGCTCAATACATGCCCGGCGGTCCGTGGAACCATGAGCCGTTGGGCTCCCGTAAGCTCTTGCTGCACAAGAACGAAATCCACAAGCTGGCCGGCCGCACCCAGGCCAAAGGTTTGACCGTAATCCCTCTGCGGATATACTTTCGCGACGGCATCGCCAAGTGCGAAATCGCGTTGGCCCAAGGCAAAAAGACCTGGGACCGCCGCGAGGATGAGCGCAACAAGGAATCGCGCAGGGAAGCCGAACAAGCGATGTATCGCAACCGGAGGCGTTAACCGAATCATGCAGATCACCCTGGAAACAAAGCCGTTTGCCACGCTGGAAGCGGAGGCTGCGGTTTCTTATGTCTTCGAGGATGCCGATCCTATTCAGGGCCGCATCGCCGAAATCGATCAGTTCACGGACGGCCTGCTTCGCAAACTGGCTACCAGCGGCGAACTTACCGGCAAGCCCTTGGAAATGACCCTGGTGCACGCCCCGCGCGGCCTCAAAGCTTCCCGTTTGCTCTTGGTCGGAGCGGGGAAGCGCGAGAAATTCGATACGGCAATGCTTCGCAAGCTGGCCGGTGCCGCCCTTCGCTATCTTAAGTCCCGTTCCGTCAAACAGTTTGCCTTCGTTCTGCGCGAAAATGAATCGGCCGAAGCCGCCGCGCAAGCCGTTGCCGAAGGCGCGCTCACCGCGAACTTTGAGTCGGACAAATATAAGACCGACAAGAAAGATGCCAAGTCCATCGACTCGGTCGTCCTGACCGGTTTCCCGGATCAGGATCGTTCCGCAGCTGAAAAGGGTTTAGCGCGCGGCCGCGTCATCGCCGAATCGCAGAACTTTGCTCGCGACCTCATCAACGAGCCTTCCAACAAGCTCACCCCAAAGACTTTAGCCGAAAAAGCGGAGGCCATGGCCAAGCAAGCCGGCTTGAGCGTCGAAATCCTGGACGAAAAACGCATTGCCGAGCTAAAGATGGGCGCGCTCCTCAGCGTCGCGCAGGGAAGCGTCGAGCCTCCCCGCATGATGGTCGTCACCTACACGCCCGCGAATCCCAAGCCCGGCGCGCCCGTGATCGGCCTTATCGGAAAGGCTGTCACCTTTGACACCGGCGGTATTTCCATCAAACCCTCCGACGGCATGGAAAAGATGAAGTACGACATGGCTGGCGGCGCCACCATGCTCGGTGTCATGCGCGCGCTCGCAACGCTAAAACCAAACGTCAAAGTAATTTGCGTGGTCCCCAGCACGGAAAATATGCCCGGAGGCCGCGCTCAAAAGCCCGGCGACATCCAGACCGCCATGTCGGGCAAGACTATCGAGGTGCTGAACACGGACGCCGAAGGCCGCCTCATCCTCGCCGACGGCATCCACTACGCCAAGCAGCTCGGCGCCACGTATCTCATTGACGCTGCTACGCTTACGGGTGCCATCGTCGTCGCCCTCGCCAACGTCAACGTCGGCGTCTTCGGCTCCGACCAACCCTTCACCGACAAGTTCCTCGCCAGCGCGAAAGCCACCGGCGAAAAAATGTGGCAAATGCCCATCGACGACGACTACCGCGAATTCATCAAGGGCACCGTCGCCGATATCCAGAACATCGGCAGCGGCAAAGGCGGCGGCGCGATAACCGGCGCCATGTTCATCAAGGAATTCACCGGCGACTCCCCCTGGATCCACCTCGACATCGCCGGCACCGCCTGGAACGACGACGCCAAGGCCTGGCTAGCCAAAGGCCCCACAGGGGTCGCCCTCCGCACCCTAATCCACCTGGTTATGTCCTACTGACCGCCCCTCCGGTGTGGAGAGGGGCGTGTTGAGTTTTCGTGTGGTACGAAAATCACTGCACTAAGAACCTTGGTTGGCGCCAGGAACGTCGCGTACGGCAGGTTCTCGCGGGAGCAAAGCCACTCGGAAATCCCCGAACTCCTCGTCCAGGATCGCCGAGTAAATCACAAACAGGCCAACAGCTCCGTCGATCACTACTTGAGCGATGATAGGTACCCACGCGGCCGCGGCTCGACTCATCGAGCTTAAAATTCCGATCGTAAAACCCAACGCAACACTGCCCGCAAATCTCACGATGAGTGAATAGATCACCGCGCGCCAACAGAATGCCCACCAGACGCGAATTGTGCGCCCCAAGGACCGCGACATGGCTTCAGTACCATCTCGGGGATCGCGGGGCAGCAGCGCAACGCGGAAAGATCGGAAGCTCCTCCCTAGGACATACCGGATGGTGAATACCGAAAAGCCGTAAACGACTACGTAGGGCAAGATCCGACTTGACCACACGACAACGGGCGCAGAAATTAAGACGCTTTCCCATGCCTTGCGGAGAAGGAAAGTGAGAAAGACGGTGACAAATAGAGAAACAAGCGAGGTCGGCCAGTAGTAGGCCCACCAGATACGCAACCCGTGGCCAAGGGTCGGTTGAACATAATTCTCCAATGGCGAAGAGTGGCTCGGCGCGGACGCAACGTTGATCAAAGTGGGTTCGCTAGGCATTGAATCGCGCGGATTCTGGCCCATGGTTAAGTTGGAGTCAAGTACAGAAAACACTACTGGTTGCGAGTGAGGGTTTTTGCGTTTGTGGTCACGAGGTAAGCCCTAACGACGAGAGTCGGCGGATCGTGCATCGCCTCAGATAACATCCCCAGAGTGTGGCGCAGTAGACGCTGCGCCCTTACATTTTCTCCGGCGCCTCAATTCCCATCAAGTCCAACGCCCGCACCAATTGCGCCTCCACCAATTCCGTCAACCCTAACAAAAACGCCCGCTTCTGCTCATCCGCTTCCGACAAAATGTGGTGCTTGTGATAAAAATTGTTGAACGCCTGCGCCAACTGGAACGCATACTTGGCGACGAACGCCGGCTCCTGCGCGACGATCGCGGCGTCCACCGCATAGTCCAGCGATCCTGCCGCCAATAGCACTTCCCACAGTCCATTGCCTTCCGCGCCCGCTAAAAACTTCTGTGCCGTTTCCGGCCTCACCGCCACACGCGTCGCCCCAGCCTCAACACCCTTGCGGCGAATTCCGCGGATGCGCACCACCGCATACTGGCAATACGGCCCCGTTTCGCCTTCAAAACTCAATGCATCTTTAAAATCAAACGCAATGATCGCGCCGCGCGTGAACTTCAGCAGAAAAAAACGCAGCGCCCCCACCGCGATGGCGTGCGCCGTCTGCTTCTGCTCCTCCGCGCTCATCTCCGCATGCCGCTGCTGCACTTCGTCGAGCGCCGCGGCCTCCAGCCGGTCGATCAAGTCATCCGCTTTCACGCCCAAGCCTTTGCGCCCGCTCACTTCCACATAGGAGTTCTCAACGTCCTCCGCCGACAACTCGTATCCCATCTCCGCGGCGCAGCGCGGAGTAAGCACCACCCTCTCGTACGACAGATGAATCGAATTCTCCGCCGCCGCAGCATGGCCCAGCCCACGCAACCCCTGCGCCACAACGTCCTGCACATACGCCTGCCGCGTATCAATCACGTTGTAGACCGTCCGCGCCGGCGCCCCGAAGTGGGGCGCCTTAGGATCTGTCGGTCCACTGGTAGTGGCCCAGACTTCATCGCCTTCCGGGGCATTCACCCATTTCGCGTAATGAAAATCTTTCCCCAGCAACCCAAACTTCCAAAGCTGGTAAGCAATATCTTTACCAACATAAGTAACTGTCCCGTTCGACCGCACGATAATCTTGTCCTGCGTATTCTCCTCTTCCGTCTTCTCTGCGACCTCTGCGGCTTCCTCGGTGTCCTCTGCGTTAAGCTTTTGACTTTGTCCGTCCTTCCAGGGCATAACCCAGCAACCCGCCATCTTCCCGTGCTGCACAAATTGAATTGCGCCAGCTTCCTTTAACTTAGAAAACGCCAAATCCCAAAAATGCAAATGCAATATCTCGCTCTCCCGCGCCAGCAATTCGTAGGAAATCCCCAGCCGCGCCATGGTCCGCAGATGGCAAGTGACAATCGCGTCCGCCACCACCTGCGCCACCTCCGCTTCTTCTCCGCGCCCCTCCTCAATGGCCTTTAGTGTGTCGCCGCGCCATTTCGCTGCCTTCTCTTTCTCTTCCGCGAAAAGTTGCGTGGCCTTCGCATACACGTCCCAGCAGTAATAATCGAAGCGCGGATCCATCGCCATCATCTTCACGCTGACCGGCGTGCGCTTTTCCATATGCAGCAAGCCGATGACTACGTCCGCGACCTGCACCCCAGTATTGTCGATATAGTTCTGCACCTGCACATTGTTCCCTGCGTACGACAGCGTCCGCGCCATCGTGTCGCCCAGCACCGCATTCCGCACGTGCCCGATATGCGCCGCCTTGTTCGGGTTAATGCTCGTATGCTCAACAATAATCTTGTGAGACAGCCACTCTTGGCTGTCGTCCCCGTGGCTCATGTGGGACAGCGATTTTTGGCTGTCCGGTGTTGCGTCTACGAACGCTGCCGCGCTCGACCAAAACGCTCCGCGATCAAAATACGCATTCAAATAGCCCGCGCCAGCAACGTCCAGTCTTGCGACGCCCGGAACAGACGGCAGCGCATTCTGAATCTCCTGCGCAATCTGCCGGGGCGCCCTCTTCAACCGCTTCGCCAGCTCAAAGCAAACCGGTGAAGCCGCCTCGCCCATCTCAATTTTCGGTGGCCGCTCCAGCACAATCGGCAACTCCACGCCATACTTAGCGCGAATGTGCTTCGCCAGCGCCTCTCGCAGCCTAGTAGTGATGTCTAAGTACACGCAGCCTCAATCAGTTCCGTTGTAGGGGTGCGCTTTAGTTTAGCCTGAGCCTCGAAGGGCGCATCCCCGCGAGCGAAGCGAGTCGGTCCCCCAAAATAGGCGTCGCCAGTTCGCCCTAGCTTGCCAATCAATTTGCAATTGCGAACCCGGTAGGGCACCACAGTATAGAGACGCGCTCATCCGCGGTCAAAGCTTGCAAAAACACAAACCCCATTCTTGCGCGATAGCCGCCGGGCCGTTCTTCGTCCCAGTTTGGCATTCGCCCCAACTCCCGTCATTTCAGCCATTTACCAAACAATTAAATTCTTGACAAGCACATGCCTCTGTGCTATTCTGTCTTTGGGTAAAGTAGCGCCTACACTCCAGTCGGTCTCCCAAACATAACAACATGACCTGTAGCTCAGAGCTTGCCCTGAGCCCCGAAGGGTCAGCCTTTTAGACCTGAGGGCTTAGACTTAGCCTGATCTCAGTCTCAGATTTGGCAAGCCTTGAATTAGTCGCTGCGGCTAACTCCACTAGAATGTGCAGATCCAAAACGTTTCGGAGTTAAGTCCTTTAGAATACGCAGATCCGGGAAACTAGGGGGGAGGGGGTGGGGGTCCATCCAGATTTGACACCTCGCAAGCCCGCCGATACTATCGAAATGCTCCCGTCGACACATTTCTTGCGGGCTTGGCAGCACCGCCCCGGGGTTGCCTCGATTGTGGCGTACTCCCATGAAACTTGCGTATTTTGACTGCTTTTCAGGCATCAGCGGCGACATGACTCTCGGCGCTCTGCTCGATGCCGGCTGCGATCTTCAACATTTGCGAGAAGAGTTGCGCGGCTTACAAGTGCCGGGGTGGGAGCTGTCCGCCGAAAAAGTCTGGAAGAACGGCATGGCCGCGACGCACGCTACTGTGAAGACCGAGGATCAGCAAAAGCACCGCCCTCTCAGCGCGATCCTGCAGATTCTCAAAGAATCAAAGCTGGCGCCTGCCGTCCGCGACCGTGCTTCCGCCATTTTCCAGAAACTCGGGGAGGCGGAAGCGCGCGTTCACGATGTGCCCCTCGACAAGATCCATTTCCACGAAGTCGGCGCCGTCGACGCCATCGTCGATATCGTCGGCGCGTGCATCGGCTTTCATGCTCTGGGCATCGAGAAGTTCGCGTGCTCGCCGCTCAATGTCGGCGGCGGCACGGTGAAAATGGCACACGGAGTCTTGCCAGTCCCCGCTCCGGCCACTGCAAATTTGCTGCAAGGCAAGCCTACCTACTCCAATGGCGTGCAGCGTGAACTGGTCACACCGACCGGCGCGGCGATTGTGGCCACATTGTGCGATTCCTTCGGCCCGCAGCCGCCGATGAGCGTTTCCGCCATTGGATACGGTGCGGGGACAGCCGACCTGGAAGGCCAGCCAAACGTGTTGCGGCTGATGATTGGAGAATCAGTGGAAAAAGTGGTGCCCGGTTACGACCAGGAGATCACCGTCATCGAGGCAAATCTCGACGACATGAATCCGCAAATCTACGGATATTTTCAGGAGAAAGCTCTGGCCGCTGGCGCGCTTGATGTGTTTACCGGGTCAGTGCAAATGAAGAAGAATCGTCCAGGCACTCTCCTGACTGTTTTGTGCCGGCCCGCCGACGCGCAGGCGCTCATGTCCCTGATTTTCGCGGAGACCACCACCTTCGGCGTGCGCACCTACACGGCGCAGCGCCGCGTGCTTCCGCGCGAATCCGTAAAGGTCGCGACGAAATTTGGTGAGGTGCGGGTCAAGCTGTCCCGCGTGAACGGGCGCATTCTGCACGTTGCTCCCGAGTACGACGATTGCCGCAAGCTCGCGGAAGAGAAGAATGTGCCGTTGCAGCGTGTCATCAACGAAGCGCTGCGCAGCTACGAAGGCAGCAAGTAGTGTTCGGCTGTAAAGGCAACTGAAAACCCCAAAAATGGCGCAAGCGAAACCAAAATTCTATCTGACCACGCCGATCTACTACACCAACGGCTTGCCGCACATCGGGCACACCTACACCACTGTCGTGGCCGACACCATCCGCCGCTACAAGCGCATGAACGGCTATGAAGTGGTGATGACTACTGGCACGGACGAGCACGGTGTCAACGTCGAACGCGCCGCGCAAAAAGCCGGCATCAAGGAATCGGAGTTCGTCGCCAAGATGGCCGAGGCGTGGCGCTCGTTGTGGGACGAGCTCGGTGTTCCCGCCGACGAGTTCATTCGCACCACGGAAGTGCGTCACGCGCGAACGGTGCAGTGGTTATTCAAGTTGTTCCGCGAAAACGGCTACGTCTATCCCGGCCACTACACCGGGCAATACTGCATCTACGACAACGCTTACGTGGATGTGAAACCGGGCGAAAATTGTCCGGACTGCGGCCGGCCCACCGAAACGGTTACCGAAGCAAATTATTTTTTTAAGCTTTCCGCATTTCAGCAACCATTGCTGGATTTCTACAAGAAGAATCCCACGTTCATTCAGCCGGAAACCCGGCGGAACGAAATTCTCAGTTTCGTCGAAGGCGGGCTTCGCGATCTAAGCATTACGCGCACTTCAATCCGCTGGGGGATTCCGGTTCCCGGCGAGGAGCCGCACGTTTTTTACGTGTGGTTCGACGCGCTCACCGCCTATCTCAGTGCGGTGGGCGGACCGGAATATGAGCGCCGCGGATTTTGGCCGGCGGATTTGCATCTTGTGGGCAAAGACATTATTCGCTTCCACATGGTTTATTGGCCGGCGTTTCTGATGGCGGCGGGGCTCCCGGTGCCCAAGCAGGTATGGGCGCACGGTTGGTTCCTGATCGACGCTGGGAAAATGAGCAAGTCCAAGGGCAACGTCGTGCAACCGCGGCCTATCGCCAATGTGCTGGGCATGGACGCGCTGCGCTACTACATGCTGCGCGAAACCGTTTTCGGCCAGGACGGGAATTTCAGTTACGACGCGCTCGTGCAGCGCTACAACAGCGACTTGGCGAACGGACTCGGCAACCTCGCCAGCCGCACGCTGACCATGATCGAGAAATATTGCGGCGGCGCATTTCCCAAGGGCAGCGCCGATCTGTCCGTTTCGCTTGCACCGTGGCGCGCTCCGGAAAGAATCCAGCAGATTCGTTCGTTGTACGAGCAATATTCATTCACGCGCGTGCTGGAAGAAATCTGGCGCCTGATCACTGACGTCGATTTGCTGATTTCGGACCAAAAGCCGTGGGCGCTCGCGGAAGATCCCGCGAAACGGGCGCAACTGGATACGGTGTTATGGATTGCCGCCGATACCTTGCGCGTGGTCGCGGTTCTGGCGCACC
>Ga0210409_10000629_pt1 | contig 53528 bp, 57 predicted proteins | sample IncBWH17MmetaG_FD_161649 | JGI IMG/M metagenome (GOLD analysis project Ga0210409, IMG submission 161649) | Forest soil microbial communities from Barre Woods Harvard Forest LTER site, Petersham, Massachusetts, United States - Inc-BW-H-17-M | ecosystem: Environmental > Terrestrial > Soil >... | reverse complement strand
GACCAGCAGCACGGTGCCGTTCTGCTGGGCCGCTCGGCGCGCCTGGCGCTTGACCTCGACGCAGGCGGCGCTGCCCCCGATGAAGCTGGCAAAGGTGTATTTCGGAGCGCGCTGCTCAGCCAGGCGGCGGCGCGCCTCGGCCAGCTCGCTTTGCAGCTGGGCGAATTTCCCAACCAGCGGCTTGAGCGCGTTGAGCTGATCGTACAGCACCAGCCCGATCGCACCGATCACCTGGCGCTGCTCGTCCAGCAACGGCATCCGCGTCACCACCAGCGATTGGCCGCCCAGCGCCATCACGTCGAGCAGGATCGGCTGACCGCTGCGGACGACTTCGCGCAGCAGGCTGTTCGGGATCACTTCCTCGATATCGCGGCCGAGGGCTTCGTGGACGCCCTTCAGGCCCAGCGTGGCCAGGTATTTCTCGTTGATCCAGACGATCCGAGCCTGCCGGTCCACCGCGACGGCGCCTTCGCACAGGCTGTCGAGCCGCTCGAACAGCGATTGCATCGCCAGCCGGTGGATCGCCACCGAGTCGCGCAGGAATTCGTCGGTGATCACGGCGGACATTGGGGGCGCGCGGGGCGGGGCAAATCGAGATTCGTTATGGCCCAATTGAATCACGGGGCACCGTAGCCGCCAAGGGCCGTACGGCGTGCGTTGCCGGCGCGCCCGCGCGGCCGCCTATTGCGTCGCACAATCGCTTCAGTCCACCCGTTCGCGATGCACGTCGTGGGTGATGAAGGGCTGATCCTCGCTCGGCTTATCCAGCCAGGAAGGGTGCTGCAGGGTGGCGCGAATGTCCGTCAGGCCCGTGGACCAGTGCTCGTTCATGGTCAGCAGGCCGAATTGGTAATCCTTGTGATAGCTCTCGTACGGCTTGTCGCGGTAGATCAGATGGATCACGCAGCGCCGCGCCGGGCAGGCGAGCTGGGCGGCATGCAGGTAGGAGGCGCTGCTGCGCGCGGATTCGGGCACCAGTGCCATCAGCTGATGCAGCAGCCGGCGGTAGTTCTGCTCCTCGTGCATGTAGGTGGTGATCATCCGGGTGCGGCTCGAGTACTGGATGTCCTTCTGTCGCACCGCCACCCTAAGCAGGTCATCGGGCGGCTTGCCGTTGGCGCTCCACAGATCGACCTGGAAGATCAGCGCATCGCGCCGCGGCGGCTTGGTCAGCACGTATTGCAGCGGCGTGTTGGACACCAGACCGCCGTCCCAGTAGAACTCGTCGTCGACTTCGACTGCAGGAAATCCGGGCGGCAGCGCGCTCGAGGCCATGAAATGCTGCGGCCCGAGCTTGCGCTCGGCGCTGTCGAAATAGACGAGGTTGCCGTTGCGCACGTTGACCGCGCCCACCGCCACCCGCACCTCGCCGCTGTCGTTGATGCGGTCGAAATCGACGAAGCGCTCCAGCGTGGTCCGCAGCGGTCGGGTGTCGTAGAAGCTTGCGCTGTGCGGGCCCCGCTGCGCCAGCGCATGCGAATACCACGGGCGCGGAACGAAGAACCCATTCTGACCTTCGAACAGGGCGCGCGCAGCTTCCACCGAGTCGACCATCAGACGCACCGCATCGGGCAGCTCGACCGGCGCGTCCGGCAGCACCGGCATCGTAAGCGGCCCCCAGGGCTGCCGGCAGATGAATTCCCAGAACGCGCGCAGCCGTTCGATGCGCCGCTCCGGCGGATTGCCCGCGATCACCGCGGCGTTCAGCGCGCCGATCGAAATGCCGGCGACCCAGTTCGGATGGATTCCAACCTCGGCCAGACCCTCGTAGACGCCGGCCTGATAGGCGCCCAGCGCCCCGCCGCCCTGCAGCACCAGTGCCGTGACCGGATAGTCCAGGTGCGGCGCCCCCACGGCGGGGCCGGGTGCCCGTTGCATCGGATGCGCCAGCCGTTACTGCATGAACCAGCCGTGGCTGACGATGAACGACTGACCGGTCAGCGCAGCCGACGGGAACGCACACAGGAAAAGCGCCGTCTGCGCCACGTCGTCGACCGTCGTGAAGACGCCGTCGACCGTTCCGCCCAGCATCACGCGCCGCACGACCTCCTGTTCGCTGATGCCCAGTTCCTTGGCCTGCTCGGGAATCTGCTTGTCCACCAGCGGCGTGCGCACGAAGCCCGGGCAGATCACGTACGAGCGCACATTGTGCGCGGCGCCTTCCTTGGCCAGCACGCGCGCCAGCCCCAGCAGTCCGTGCTTGGCGGTCACATAGGCCGATTTCAGCGGCGAGGCCTCGTGCGAATGCACCGAGCCCATGTAGATCACGGTGCCGCCGCGATTGTTCTGATACATGTACTTCAAGGCCGCTTTGGTCGTCAGGAACGCCCCATCGACGTGGATCGCCAGCATCTTCTTCCAGTCCGAAAACGAGTAGTTCTCGATCGGATTGACGATCTGGATGCCGGCGTTGGACACCAGGATGTCGACGCCGCCGAACGCGCGCGCCACCCGATCGGTCGCGCTGTTCACCGCCTCTTCGCTGGTGACGTCCATCGCAACGCCGATGGCCTTGCCGCCGGCGTTGCCGATGGCAGTGGCCACGTTCTGTGCCGCATCCAGGTTCACATCGGCGATGGCTACGGAAGCGCCCTCGCTGGCGAGCAGCTCGGCGATGGTTTTGCCGATTCCGCTGGCGGCACCGGTCACGATCGCGGATTTTCCCTTCAGGTTCATCGTCTGGTCCTTTTGCGCTATGCGAGATAGTCAAACACGACTTTGCCCAGACCCAGGGTGAGGTCGGCCACGAAATGCTTGGCGCCCAGCACTTCGAGCACCGGCAGATCGGCCACCGGGGCCAGCGCGTGCGGCGCAAGCGATAGCGAGGACGGTCCTTCCCAGGCGCCCTTCATCGTCACGTCCTCCAGGTAATAGCACACCAGCTCGCAGATGCGCGCGCTGCCGTCCACGTGCGGAATGATCTTCAACAGGTAATTGGGAGTGGAGCCCAGCGATCGCGCCAGCGCCTGCCCATCGAGCGTACGGTGCTTGTACCCCATCGTTCCGGTTGCGACCCGCACCGGACCGTAGTCCAGGGTGCCGACCAGCGTGTCGATTTCGGTGTGCAGCTTGGGCTGGGCCAGCTTCTTGGGAAAGCCCCACAGCTCCCGGCCGCCCGCCAGCGGCGGGTGGTCATCCAGGTACATCGCATGCGTGTAGTTGCCGGCCTGTCCCTTGTACTGCACCGGGATCACCTGCCCGGATTCGGTGTAGTCGCCGAAACCGGTCGAATCGGGCATCCGGATGAACTCGTAGCTGACCGTGGGCGACACGATCTGGAGCGGCTCGGGCACGACCGCGCGCAGCCGGTCCGGATCGGTCCGGTACGAGATGATGAAGAATTCGCGATTGACGAAGCGGTATGGCCCCATCGGGTAGGCGGGGCTGGTGAGCGGCATCGCGAAGGCTTTGTCTCGGACGGTTTTGATGTCCATCGGTTGACCCTTGAGTCGGATATCCGGGCGATCGTATCGGTCCAGATCACGGAACGAGTGACCGATCGATGACGGCGCGATATTGCGATGTGAAATGGAGGCCGCGAGTTCTCCTGCCCAAGTCAAGTTTAAGCCTTGTTCGCAAACCGCACGGCCACGCGCAGCCCCCCCAGGTCGGAATCGGCCAGTTCAATGGTTGCGCCGTGGCGGTTCGCGACGCTGCGCACGATCGCCAGGCCCAGGCCGCTTCCGGTTTCCTCCTGTCTGGCCGCTTCGCGGTCGGCGCACCGGTAGAAGCGGTCGAACACGCGCGTGCGGTGCGCGACCGGGATGCCGGGACCGGAATCGTCCACCGTCAGCACCACCTGGCCCTGGTCCTGGCGCACCATCGATTCGACCTGCCCGCCGGCCGGCGTGTAGCGCACCGCGTTATCGACCAGGTTGCGCACCAGCACGCGCAGCGCCGCAGCGTCGCCCTCGACTGCGCAGTGGTCCGGCGCTTGAAGCGACAGGCGAATCGACTTGGCATCGGCCAGCGGCACCACGTCGGCGACGGCCTGGCGCGCGGTCTCGGCCAGGTCGGTGGGCGCGAGCGGCGCCTGCGGGCCGCCGGGCTCGGTGCGCGCCAGCGTCAGCAGCTGTGTCACCAGGCGCGTGGCGCGGTCGATCCCGGCCGACAAGGCCCGGATCGCCTGTTCGCGCGAAGCCGGATCGGTCGAACGCTGCAGCAGCTGCAATTGAAGCTTCAGCGCCGTCAACGGCGATCGAAGCTCGTGCGCCGCGTCGGAGACGAAGGCGCGCTGGGCGTCGAAAGCCTTGCGCAGGCGCGCCAGCAGCGCATTGATCGATTCGACCAGCGGCGACACTTCGGCCGGCAGGTCGGCCTGGCCCACCGGCTCGAGCGCGTCGGCGTCGCGCCGCTTGACCTCGGCGGCCAGCCGCCGGACCGGTCGCAGCGAAGCGCCCACCGACCAGCCGATCGCCACCGCCAGGATCGGCGCCAGCGCCAGCATCGGCGCCACGGCGCGCAGCGCGGCCCGCGCTGCCAGCTGGCGGCGAATCGCCAGCGGCTGGGCGACCTGGATCACGCGGTCGCGTGTTGCCGTGCTGAACAGGCGCCAGGTTCCGTCGCCCAGGCGCGTCTCGGAGAAGCCCAGCACGGCGCGAGGTGGCAGCGCCAGGCCCGGGTGCGAGGCATAGATGCGGGTTCCGTCGACGGTCCAGATCTGCACCACGAAATCGAAGTCGTCGTTGGCCAGCGCCGCGGCCTCGTCGGGCGCGATGAACCCCTGGTCGCGCAGCGAAAGGGCCATCTGGCGCAGCTGATAGTCGAACAGCGACTCGGCCTCGTGCAGCACGTTGGTGTAGGTCACCGCGCCGCCGACTGCGGCGCTTGCCAGCACGACCGACAGCAGCGACACCAGCAGCCGGGTGCGGATCGACTTCATCGCGACGCCTCGGGCCGGCTGACGTAGTAACCGACCCCGCGCACGTTGCGGATGAAATCATTGCCCAGCTTGCGGCGCAGCTGGTGCACGTAGACGGAGACGGCATTGCTCTCGATCGCGTCGCCCCAACCGTACAGACGGTCCTCGAGCTGCGCGCGCGACAGGATCGCGCCGGGGCGCATCATCAACGCCTCCAGCACCGCATATTCGCGCCCTGACAGCGCGACCGTCTCACCGGCCCGCGTGACCTGCCGCATCGACGGATCGAGCCGCACTTCGCCGATCTCGATGGCCGGCTCGGCCCGCCCCGCCTTGCGCCGCGTGACCGCCCGGATCCGCGCTGCCAGCTCCTCGAGTTCGAAGGGCTTGACCAGGTAATCGTCGGCGCCGGCGTCCAGGACATTGACCCGGTCCTGCAGCGCGTCCCGGGCCGTCAGCACGATCACGGGCGTCTGATCGCGGCGCGACCGCAGCGCCCGCAGGATCTCGACGCCGTCGCGCTGCGGCAGTCCCAGGTCCAGCAGCACCAGGTCGAACTGTTCGGTGCCTAGCGTAGATTCGGCACTGCGGCCGTCCCGCACCCAGTCGACCGCGCTGCCGTCCTGCCGCAGCGCGGCACGGATGCTCTCGCCGATCATCCGGTCGTCTTCGATCAGCAGTATCCGCATCGGATCGGTTGCCCGGATGGCCCGAGAGCACGAACGCAAGCCGGATCCTATGGACGCAGCTCGGGCCGGTTCGTATGCTGTCCAGGATATTACGGTGCGCGCGAATATGGACCAGGACGAAAACCCGTACCGACCGCCCAACAGCGAAGTGCTGCTCGCGAGCGAAGTTCGCGTGGTCGGTCCGGCCGGCCGCTGGCGCCGCTTCGGAACCCTTTTGGTCGACTATGGCTGCTTCGTCGTTCTGGGGGTGATTTTCGCGCTGGTGGTTGGCGTCGTCTTTGGTGCGAGCGGGATTGCGGTCATGAAACGGATTCCGGACTTCCTTCTTGGATCCGTGCTGATTTCCTGCTACTACGTTGCGTTCGAAGGTGCCTGGTCGAGAACTCCGGGCAAATGGGTCTTCGGCACGGTCGTGGTCGACGAAAGCGGCGCCAGGCCGTCGCTGAAGCAGGTACTGGGCAGGACCGCGTGCCGGTTCATTCCTTTCGAGGCATTCTCGTTCTTATCCAACCAACCCGGGTGGCACGACCGCATTCCGGGCACGCGCGTGGTGCGCTGCCGGTAGCGCGCCGGTGGACTGCGCTTTCGAATCGCGCTGCGGTGAGCCGTGGCCTGGGCCTGACCCAGTCAGGCCGTTGCGCCGGTCGTGCCGCCGGGTGCAACAATTACGCTTCGACGGGAAGGGAGCGGCGGGATGAAGACGCTGTTGACGCTGATCGCGTGGTGTTTTCTGCTCGTGCTGTGCTGGCCGGTTGCGCTGCTCGCGCTGCTGTTGTGGCCGCTGGTCTGGCTGGTGTCGCTGCCGCTGCGCCTGGTCGGCATCACGCTCGACGCCGTGTTCGCTCTATTGCGCGCCATCCTGTTTCTTCCCGCGCGCGTGCTGGGTTACCGGGGTAAGCAGGCCTAGCGGCGCTCTCAATAAGTCATACAGGCCGCGTTCAGCAGGCCGAACGCGCAGCCCGATGCCGGCCGGCTCGCCGTTGACGATCCAGCTTCCGACCGCCACGTGATCGTTGCCGAAGCGCGGCAGCGGAGCGAGCGCCTGGAACACGCAGTCGGCCGCGTCGTAGGGCCCGTCCGACTGCTCGATGGTCGCGCCATCGACCAGTCTCACATTGGCCCCTTCGCGCGCCAGCTTCGGCTTGCAGGCGTAGCGCGCTCCGAGCGGGCCGGGCTCATAGTAGGCAGGCAGCAGATTCGGGTGGTCCGGAAACAGCTCCCACAGGATCACCAGCAAGGCCTTGTTCGACAACAGCATCTTCCAGGCTGGCTCGATGAAGCGGACGTGCGAGGTCGGCAGGTGGACCCCGAACTGCTCGCGCGCCATCCACTCCCATGGGTACAGCTTGACCAGATACTCGATCGGCTGGGCGTCCTGATCGACGAAGTCGATGCCGCCGTGTCCGATCTGGTCGATCGGCAGTGCGACAGTGCTCCACCCGGCCTGTATGGCCGTATCGCGCAGGTACTCCAGGTTGCCCCAATCCTCCGGACTGTCCTCTTCGCCGACCGCGGCGAAGTGCAGCGTCTGGCTTGCGGCGGCCGATCTCAGTCGCGCCCAGGCGTCAATCAGTTTTTCATGGATCGAGTTGAACTGGTCTGCCCCCGGCCGCACCGCCTGAAGCCAGTGCCACTGTGCCACGCTCGCTTCCAGGCACGCGGTGGGCGTGTCGGCGTTGTACTCCAGCAGCCTGGGCGCATCGGCGCCGTTGTAACTCAGGTCCATGCGTCCGAACAGCGAAAACCCTGCGCTGTCTCCCTGCTCGAATGCCGCGAAGGTGCGCTCGATCAACGGTACCAGTTCGGGTCCGATCCGGAATTCCTGATAGCGATCCTTTTCGATCACGTGGCGCGCCGCGTCCAGTGCGCGCTGATGCAGCTCGGCGCTGGCCGACTCCAGCCGGTCGATCTGCTCCGACGTGAAGTGGTAGCAACGACTTTCGTCCCAGTACACCCCGTCGATCGAGTGATAGCGGAATCCCAGCGATTCCATCTGTTGCTGCCAGCCGTTGCGCGGCTCCAGCAGTTCCCTGCGCATCAGCCGAGCCCACCGAAAGAGTGGGCCGAGGCGCCGAAGCCTCCGCGCGTCGGGACCGCTTCGATTGCGTGGTTGCCGATGCGCGGGGCCGTCACGTCCAAGGACCCGAGGCGGAGGGCCTGTGTGCGGGCTTCAAGTTGCGCCTGTTCGCGACCACCCTGAGGGTAGTTTGGGCCACGATAAATGACGTGGGGACCGCCGTAACTGCCGGGCAAGGGGCGGCTGTCGTTGTCCTGATCGCAGACCTCGGGCCGGCCCCAATCGGCCGAACAGTCCGCCAGGCTCGCATAGCGATCGTGCACGGTGCGCGAGGCAAGCGGCATGCAGGCCGGCAGCGCGGTGGTGCCGATCAGTACCAGCACGATGGTTCGGGAGCGGCGAGGCTTGGACATCGGGAACCGTACCAGCCTACAAGAGACCCGGCTGCGGCCACAAGCCTGCCCGCCGAAGCGTGCGCAGGCGGATTGGCGGTAGCATCTTTCCCGTCGAACCGGCTACGCCATGGCCGCCATCCTGCGCGCGCTGCGCGCCGACATCACCACGCTGCGGGTTGATGCGATCGTCAACGCCGCCAACTCGTCGCTGCTCGGCGGCGGGGGCGTCGACGGCGCGATTCATCGCGCCGCCGGTCCCGAGCTGCTGGCCGAGTGCCGACGGCTGGGTGGCTGCAAGACGGGCGATGCCAAGCTCACCGGCGGCCATCGCCTGCCGGCGCGGCACGTGATCCACACCGTTGGACCGGTGTGGCGCGGCGGCTCGAGTGGCGAGCCCGAGCTTCTGGCATCCTGCTATCGGCGCTCGCTGCAGCTCGCCGCCGAGCACGGAATCGTCACGCTGGCGTTTCCGAGCATCAGCACCGGCATCTACGGCTATCCGATCGATCAGGCAGCCCGGATCGCAGTCGACACCGTTCGTTCCTCGCTGCCGGAGCTCGCGCTCATCCAGGAGGTCGTCTTCTGCTGCTTCTCGCCGAGCGATCTTCAGGTCTACGAGACTCTGCTCGCGCAAGCAGCCGGCCAGGGGCGAACCTGACGCGTCAGCGCTGGGCGGTTTTGGCAGTTGATCCGGCGGGCAAGTCGACCGGCGTGCGTGTCGACATTCTCAAGCAAAATACGGTCTGACTGCCTCGTTTGGCGGAATGCAGCGCCATCGTAACGGGTTCACGCATGGGAGGGCCGAGTGAGCAGCCGACCTAACTCCGCCGACGCCGACGGCGTTTTCCAGCCGTTTCCGATTGCCGAGGTGCCCTGGGAGGAATTCCTCCATGGCGAGCGCTTCGGCATGCGTTTTCAGCACCTGAGCTCGTTCGCAGGTGCAACCCGGATCGGCGTCGCCAACGAGGTGCTGGCCCCGGGCCGGCAAGCCAATCCGCTGCACTATCACCTGCTGGAGGAGGAGCACGTCTTCGTTCTCGAGGGGTCGTTGACGTTGCGGCTGGGCGAGAAGTCCTACATCATGTCCCCCGGCCACTACGTGTGCTTTCCGGCCGGCCAGAAGGTGGGTCATTCGCTGTTCAACCACACGGGCGAGCCGTGCCGCTACCTGATCATCGGCAATCCCCATCCGCACGATGTCGCGGTATTCCCCGAAACCGGTCGAGTCAGCGTGAAGCTGACGGGCGAGGCCTATCGCAAGTCCGCGACGATGGACTACTGGGAGGACATCGATGCCGATCAGCCGGTCTGAACCTTTCCGCCGCACCGGCGAAATGTTCACGCTGTACGGATGCAAAGGCTCCGGCTCCGCCGCGGTGGAAGTCGCGCTCGAGCGGTGCGGGGTTGCGTATCGCACGGTCGAGGCGGCCTCGTGGCAGCCGGAAACGGCCGTGGCGGAGCTGGAGCGCCTGAACCCGCTCAAACAGATCCCGACCCTGAGAGCGCCCGACGGCAGCGTGCTGACCGAGAGCGCAGCCATCCTGATTCAGCTGGGTCTGCAGTATCCGGCCTCGGACATCCTGCCGGTGAAACTGTCCTTGCGGGCCCAGTCGATCCGCGGACTGGTTTACATCGCTGCCAACTGCTATGCGGCCGTCAGCATCATCGATTACCCGGAGCGCTGGTGCGTCGATGCCGACGAGGCCACCAACGAGCGCATCCGCCGCGGAGCGCGCGATCGACTGTACCGGCACTGGGAGATCTTTTCGGATCAGTTTGCGGCGCGCCCGTTCCTGTGCGGCCCAACCGCCGGTGGCCTGGACTTCCTGGCCGCGGTCGTCTCGAAGTGGTCGGCGACCCGGGCCCATCTTCGCGATGTCCGCCCGCAATTGTATGCAGCGCTCGAGCGCATCGACCGCGATCCGTCGGTCGCGCCGGTGTTCGCCCGCCACTGGCCGGCCGCGTGAGGCGGCCCTTTCCCTGGAGGAGCATTCCATGCATTACCTGCTGATCTACGAGGTCTCGCCGGACTACCTGGCCCGGCGCGGGCAGTTTCGCGGCGCGCATCTGAAGCTCGCCTGGCAGTTCGCCGACCGGGGCGAGCTGCTGCTCGGCGGCGCGGTGGGCGACCCGATCGAAGGATCGATACTGCTGTTTTCGGCCGACTCGCCGGCCGCGCCGGAGGCTTTTGCCCGAGGCGATCCGTACGTGCAGAACGGACTGGTCACCCGGTGGAGCGTGAAGCCGTGGCGCACCGTGGTCGGGGATCAATCGGCCAACCCGACGCATCCCGACTGAGTGGGCAGGTGGCCGGTTCGATCAGCGCCAGCCCGTTCGTCCGTTTCGCCGCGCTGCTGGGGTGCGCGGCGGCGTTCGTCTGGGCCACGTCGCTTTCGATGCCGGCCGTGGTGGCCTCCCACTTCGAAGGGGACGGTTACGCGAACGGCTTCATGTCGCGCGGCGCTTACATCGGCTTCATGCTGGCGGTCGTGGTCGCGCTTCCGGCGCTGCTGCTATTCGTATCGCAATTCGCGTTCGGCAGGCCAGGCGCCCGCATCAATCTGCCCAACCGCGGCTACTGGCTTGCGCCGGAGCGAAGGGACCAGACCCTCTCGGCCCTGCGAGGCGGCGTGCGACAGTTCATGGCCGCGCTGGTGGTGTTCCTGTGTTACGTGCACTGGCTGGTGGTGCGCGCCAACGAGGTCAACCCGCCACATCTGTCGACGCCGTGGATGGTCGGGGGCCTGGTGACGTTCGGCGCATTCGCGCTGGTCTGGACCCGGCGACTGTTGCGGCGGTTCCGGGTCCGGCCTTCTTCACAAGAATAGGTGCGGGTTAGGTCCGATGGCCGGTGTGATGCAGGCGCTGCGGATCCGTCCGGCCACGATCGACGACGCCGAGGCGATCGCGCGGATTTACGGTCATTACGTCTGCAACACGACGATCTCGTTCGAAGAGCAACCGGTCGGCGCGGCCGAAATGGCCGCGCGCATCACCGAAGTCGTCTCGGCCTCGCTGCCGTGGCTGGTCGCCGATCAGGGCGGCGAGCGGCTGATCGGCTACGCGTATGCTGGCAAATGGAAGGGGCGATGCGCGTATCGCCATTCGGTCGAGAGCAGCGTCTATCTGGACCCCGCTTGCACCGGTCAGGGCATCGGCACCCGGCTGTACCAGGCGCTGCTGCAGATCCTGCGCGAGCAATCGATTCATGTCGTCATCGGCGGGATCGGATTGCCGAACCCGGCGAGCGTCGCGCTGCACGAGCGGCTGGGATTCACCAAGGTGGCACACTTCAAGGAAGTCGGATATAAGTTCGGCCATTGGATCGACGTCGGTTACTGGCAAAGATGTCCTTGATGTCCGACTCAAAGCCGGCGACCGCTTTGGCGTAATCCGCTCATGTACGTACCGCAGCACTTCCAGGAGACACGGGTCGAGGTCCTGCACGAACTGATCCGTGCGCATCCACTCGCCACCGTGGTCACGCTGGCCTCCGGCGGAATCAACGCGAATCACATCCCGCTGCTGCTGTCGGCCGGGGCAAACGGATCGGGCACGTTGCGCGGTCACGTCGCGCGCGCCAACCCGATGTGGAGCGATCGGGTCGAGCAGGTCGAAGCCCTGGCGATTTTCCAGGGTCCGCACGCGTACGTGTCGCCCTCCTGGTACCCGGCCAAGCGAGAGCACGGCAAGGTCGTGCCGACCTGGAACTACGTCGTGGTGCACGCCCATGGGCCGCTGCGCGCGATCGACGATCCGGCATGGCTGCGCGCGCAGCTCGAAGCACTGGTCGCCCGGCACGAGGCGTCCTCGGCTTCGCCCTGGTCGATTGCGGACGCGCCGGACGAATACATCGGGCGGATGATCGAGTCGATCGTCGGCTTCGAGATCGCGATCTCCAGGCTGGTCGGGAAGTGGAAGATCAGCCAGAATCAGACTGCGGCCAACCGCGCCGGCGCAGTGGCCGGGCTGATCGAACGCGGGGGTGCCGACGACCTGCAGGTGGCCGCTTTGATCGAGGAGGCCTCGCGCGGCCGGCCTCCGGGGTGAGCAGCGAGAGCCGAAGGATGACCGAGCTGGGATTTGACCCACTGGAGGGCGGCTGCACCTGCCGGGCCGTGCGCTACCGGATGACCAGCAAGCCGCTGTTCGTTCACTGCTGCCACTGCCGCTGGTGCCAGCGCGAAACCGGGACGGCGTTCGCGCTCAATGCGATGATCGAAACCGATCGCGTGCTGTTGCTGCAAGGCCAGCCAGAGGTCGTCCATACGCCATCGCTGAGCGGAATCGGGCAGAAAATCTGGCGTTGCCCGACTTGCCGGATCGCCGTCTGGAGCAACTACGGCGGCGCCGGCGATGCGGTTCGCTTCGTGCGGGTCGGCACGCTGGACGAGCCGGATCGGTTGCCGCCCGACATCCACATCTTCACCGAAAGCAAGCAGCCGTGGGTCGCGCTGCCGCCGGACATTCCGGCGGTGCTTCAGTACTACGACCGCGATCAGCACTGGCCGAAGGAGAGTCTGGCGCGCCGCGCCGCGTTGCTCGCTGCCAAGGCCAGATCGTGACGCTGCACCCGGCCGCAGGTCACACGGACGGCGCCTCCGCCGGTGGCGCCTCGGCCGCCGCGCTGGGCGGCCACAGGGTTTCCGGGTCGATCTTGACTCGCACGTTCTCCGGCTTGACGTCGGCGATGATCTCGAAATCCCGATTGTTCGCCGTCAGTCGCTTCTTCGGGGACTCGTAAGGCGCCGTGGTGTCCTGGTGCAGCGCATAGACCACTGGATGCTTCGGATCGATCAGCCGGCGCACGACGATGGCCGTTTCGCCGTTGGCGAGCCGCACGTAGGCGCCGGGCGGATAAAGGCCGACGGCGGCGATCAGCCCGGCAATCAATGCCGGGTCGGTCGAACTGGCGCTGCGTTCGTGCAATTCCTTGATGGCCTGGCGCGGTGAAAACGCGATCCGATAGGCGCGCTGGCTGACCATCACGCAGTAGCGGTCGGCCAGCGACACGACCTGGGCCTCGCGGCAGATGGCCGGATCCTTCAGGCCGGCCGGGTAGCCCGATCCGTCGCGCGCTTCGTGATGCTGCTCGACCGCCTGAAGCCAGAGCGCGTCGTTAACGCCGAAACTGCGCAGCATCTTGACGCTTTCGCTGGGATGAAACTTTAACGCTTCGCGCTGTTCGCTGGTCACCGGCTCCTGCTGCCGGTACAACGTATCCTGCAGCGTCAGGATGCTGATGTTCATCGTCAGGGCAGCGGCGATCGCTGATGCCGACTTGGCCGGGTCGTGCTGGTCGCGGCTGAGCAGAATCGTCGTCAGGATGGCGGCGTTGGTGGTCTGGCGCAGCGCGTACCGCAGCGACCCCGACAGCATGATGTGCGCCAGCGCCGCATCGCTGTCCAGCGCGCAGCATTCGCGGACGTCCGCCACGGCGGCGCGGATGCCGCCTTCAAATCCCTCGGCCGGCAGACCCAGCGAGTACAGATCGTCCAGGGCGTGAACGACCTGCGTCAGGCGCTCGAAGATCGAGACCCGGTTGCGCACCAGTTGCGAGGGCAGCCGGTCGAATTCGTGGACCACGCGCTCCGTCTGGCCGCGGTTGCGAAAGGGGAACGCCTCCGCGACGGTCGGGTCGTAATGACCCGCGTGGACCAGCCGGTCCAGCTGCTCCTCGGACTCGATCACGTGTCCGCGGCGCAACAGCAGCCGGCCCTCCGAGCTGTAGATGTCGAACGGCACTGCTGCGCCGACCTGGAGCTGGTCGACTCTGATCCTGACCCTTTGCAACTGGCGGATCCTGGTCCCTGACAAAAACCTCCGCGACAGTATAGGCGGAACGGACCGCCCCGATATAGTAGGAACGCGGGCTGGCAGGCCCCTCGAATTTGAAAGCAAGACCCGGAGTGCCACGGGCGCGCACGATGATTAATGTGACCCCCATCGAGATCGGATTCGAAGGCGAGTCATGAAAGCGAACGTCGGGAACGAAGGCAGCGCGGCGGCGATCCTCGCCGATCCGCGCTGGGCAGCCGTCCTGGCACGTGATCCGGATGCCGATGGCCGGTTTTTCTATTCGGTGCGGACCACGGGCGTGTACTGCAGGCCGACCTGCCCGTCGCGGCGCGGCAGGCCCGAAAATGTCGCGTTTTTCGCGACGGCGGCCGAGGCCGAACGGGCCGGCTTTCGAGCCTGCCTGCGCTGCAAGCCGGATCAGCCGAGCCTTGCTGCAGCGCACGCCCGCACCGTCGCGCAGCTGTGCCGGTACATCGAGGCGGCCGAGCAGCCGCCGACGCTGCACCAACTGGCGCAGCGTGCGGGGATCAGCGCCTATCACCTGCACCGGGTCTTCAAATCGGTGACCGGGGTGACCCCGAAAGCCTACGCGGGCGCACATCGTGCGAGCCGCCTGCAGCGCGAATTGAAGCAACGCGGCACGGTCACGGACGCGATCTACGGCGCAGGCTACGGCTCGGCCGGCCGGTTCTACGAGCAGGCCGACCAGATGCTCGGCATGACACCCAGCCGCTACCGGGCCGGCGGGTCCGATACGGAAATCCGCTTTGCGATCGGGCAATGCTCGCTGGGGTCGATCCTGGTGGCGCGCAGCGCCCGTGGGGTCTGCGCGATCATGATGGGCGATGACCCGGATCAGCTGGCGCGCGAGTTGCAGGACCGCTTTCCAAAGGCTCACCTGATCGGCGACGATGCGCAGTTCGGCGAGTGGGTGGCCAAGGTGGTCGGCTTCGTCGAGGCCCCGCAGCTGGGGCTGGACCTGCCGCTCGATATACGAGGTACGGCATTTCAGCGTCGCGTCTGGCAGGCGCTGCGAAAAATTCCGATCGGGCGCACCGCCAGCTATGCGGACATCGCCCGGCGGATCGGCTCGCCCAAGTCGGTGCGCGCCGTGGCGCAGGCGTGTGCCGCCAATGCGCTGGCCGTTGCCATACCTTGCCACCGCGTGGTGCGCAGTGACGGCGCACTGTCCGGATACCGGTGGGGTGTCGAACGCAAGCGGGCCCTGCTGCAGCGCGAAGCGCGCCGATGAATGCGCCCGGTTCGCACACCGCGGTCAGCGCGCCGGTGGCCGACCGCATCAGCCTCGGTGCGGGGGCCTTTCTGATGCGCGGCTTCGCGGCCGCCTGCGACGCGCGGTTGGTGTCGGATCTGCGACGGGTTCTCGAAGAGGCACCCTGCCGGCACATGGTCACCCCGGGCGGGTTTCGAATGACGGTCGCGATGAGCAACTGCGGCGCGCTGGGATGGGTCAGCGACGAGGCCGGCTACCGCTACGACGGCGTCGACCCCGGCAGCGCCCGTCGATGGCCGCCGCTGCCGGCCTCGTTCCTGGAGCTGGCGCAAAGAGCGGCCGACCGGGCCGGCTATTGCGACTTCGTTGCCGACGCGTGCCTGATCAGCCGCTACGAGCCCGGCGCCCGGCTCACGTTGCACCAGGATCGCGACGAGCGCGAGCTCGATTGGCCGATCGTGTCCGTTTCGCTCGGATTGCCTGCGGTGTTCCTGTTGGGCGGGACCAAACGCTCGGTCAAGGCGGCACGCATCCCGGTGGCGCACGGCGACGTCGTGATCTGGGGCGGACCGTCGCGGTTGCGTTATCACGGCGTGCTGAGTCTGGCCGACGGGTCACACCCGCTGACAGGTCGGTATCGGTTCAACCTATCGTTGCGCCGGGCGGGTATATCGCAAAGACCCCAAAACCCTTAAGACGGCCACGAATTCGGATCCGACCTCAAGCGAGACGACGACCTTCACGATCAGGTCACCTGCCGCGCCCATAGTCTCCTGCGCTCGTGAGGACAACGAGGAGGAGATTGGTATGCCCCGGTTCGACCTGTCACCGTCAGGAAACAAGACCCCAGCCCTTGGCGCACTGCTCGCGGCGAGCGCGTTGTGCGCGGCCCTTTGCGCCGGCCCGGCCGCAGCCCAGTCGGTCGTCCCGCCCTACAAGCTTTCGACCTTTGCCCAGGGAACATCGGCGTACTCGCAACCCGATTCGATCGTGCAGTGGCGCAACAGCGTGCTGATCGGTTATCAGAACCATGTGGCCAAGGACGGGACGGACGGCAAATCGAGCACGATCGTGCAGTACGCGTCAGACGGCGCGGTGCAACGTACATTTTCGGTGCTCGGCCACAATGACGGCCTGCGGGTGGTCGGCGGCGACCAGCTCTGGACCATACAAAACGAGGATGCCAACCCGTCGGTCGTAATCATCGACCTGATCAGCGGCACCGCGAAGACTTACTTCCCACCGGCGCCGCATGGTGGCGGCTACGACGACCTGCGGGTGGTGGGCGACGATATCTACATGACGGCGTCCAATCCGAATCTGGACGTCAACGGGGTTAACGTCTTTCCCGCGCTCGTGCGCGTTACGGTGTCAGGCAACTCGCTCGATCTGGAGCCGGTGATCTACGGCAACTCGCAAGCCGTCAACATCGCCACCGGCAACACCGTGACGTTGAATCTGACCGACCCGGATTCGCTCAGCGTCGACCCGCGCGGCAACATCGTCGTCAACAGCCAGGCGGACGCCGCACTGGTGTTCGTCCGGCATCCGCTGGCGGAAAACCAGGCCGTGGGGGTTCTCGGAATAACGAGTGGCGGAGCGGCCACTACCGTCGACGACACCGCATTTGCCCCTCGCGGGCGCTCCTTCGCCCTGTTCAGCGACGTCACGGCCAACAAGGTATATCGCCTCGACAGCTCGACGTTCGGGTTCGAACCCGGAACGGCCTATTCGACGTCGGACACCGCCGGCATCGTTGCGGTGCTGAACCTCGACAGCGGCGCGCTGGCGCCGATCGGGACCGGCTTCGTCAGCACGCGCGGAATGATCTTTGTAACGCCCAGCGACGACTAGGGCCGGGTCGGCGCTTGGGCGTCCGAGCGCCGACGAGCCCGCGCCGGCTCGAACTCCCATCCGGCACCGGAGCCGGAGCCGTCCGGCCTTTCCGGCGCTTCTCGCAGGATCGACGCGACCGCTGGTCGGGCAAATTCTCATTCTCATTTCACGCTGACGCAGCAGCGTCGACAGCGGGGAAACGGGAATGGGCCCGTCGCGCTTCACACTGCCGAACCCGCAGACGATTCTCCTGGACGTCGCCGCCTTCGCGGTCGGCCTGGCCAGCGCCCGGTTGCTCGGATGGAACACGACCGACCTGGTCTGGAGCCTGTGGCTCGGCAGCCTCGTGGTCGGGTACCTGTCGATCCTGTCCGTGATCGCTAAGGGCGCTTACATTGGCTCCGTCATCGTCGCCGGCGATGGGTTTCCGGCGCAGTATCGGGGCCGGGCGATCCTGATCGGATCGGCGGTGGCGCTGTTCGTACTGGCGTTCTTCTCACTGCATTTTTGCGCGTTCCATGCGGTGCACGCCTCGTTTCTGTCCTCGTTCTTTCCGCTGGGCGAAGTGCCCAAAGGGGCGTTTATCCGGGGAATGTTCAATCCCATCGGGCTCTGGAACGACGCCCTGCATTACGTCGCACCGAAATATGGCGTTTTCCTGATTCCGGTGGCCATCGCAGAACGCCGGGCCCTGCTCGGCTCGATCGGCACCCTGATTCACGCAGGCCGGCTGAGGCCGCAGCAAGGCATCGTGCAGCTGCTCAAGAGTTCCGGAGCTTCGGCCCACGGCCTGTTCGGCCGCCCCTACGTCAATGTGTTTCGGATGCACCTGCTCATCATCTTCTTCGCGATCTGCCACGTGCTGAAGATCGACTCGTTCCCGGTCTACGTGGTCGTGTATTCGGTCTATTTCTTCCCGTGGTCGGCGTTCAAGAAGACCGCCGACGAGCCGCAGGCCGCGTAAGAAACCCGTTCGGCGCACGCCTGGGGGACGCTTTTCCCCAACGACATCACGCACCTGCGCTTCACCCGCAGCGACGAGCTCGACTGCGACTGACCGCGTAAGGAAAGGGCCGGTGCGGCGACCAATGCCGGGTCCACGCTTCGGACTGCACCTTTTTGGACAGGGAGAAAACCATGGCTCGTTACGCAACAGCAGCTTCGACTCTTTCGGCCGCCCTCGGGCTGGCCCTGGGGCTGCAGCTGGCGCCGGTGTCGGCGCAGGAAATGAACAAAGGCAAGGATGAAATGTCGCACGCCGCCAAGGACGACGCATCTCACGCGATGGCCGACAAGCTGGAGAAGTGCTACGGCATCAACGCTGCCGCCAAGAACGACTGTGCAGCCGGGGCGAATTCGTGTGCCGGCCAGGCCACCAGGGCGCGTGACCCGAAAGCGTTCGTGCTGCTGCCGGCCGGCGCCTGCAACAAGATCGCGGGCGGCAAGCTGAACCCGTCCTGACCGGCGCGGTGCGCGTGCCAGCCTCACAACACGCAGCGACCGGCCCGATCCCTGCCACAGCAGGGATCGGGCTGCGCTTTGGGCACCACCGCGAGGTGATCGAGGCGCGACCGCGCGTCGCCTGGTTCGAGGTGCATGCCGAGAACTACATGGGCGGCGGGCCGACGCCGGCCATCCTGGAGCGGGTGCGCCGGGATTATCCGATCTCGCTGCACGGGGTGGCCCTCTCGCTCGGCAGCGCCGAAGGCCTGTCAGCGGAGCACCTCGCGAGGTTGCGCGTCCTGATCGAGCGCGTGGACCCCGGCCTGGTCTCCGAGCACCTGTCGTGGAACGTCGTCGACGGGACCTACCTGGCCGATCTGTTGCCGCTGCCGATGACCCCGGAGGCGCTGGATGTCGTCTGCCGCAATGTCGAGCGCGCGCAGCAGGCGTTGCGGCGCCAGTTGCTGATCGAAAACCCGTCGAGCTACCTGCAGTACCGCCACTCGACGATTCCCGAATGGGAGTTTCTGGCGGCGCTGGCGCGGCGAACCGGTTGCGGCATCCTGTGCGACGTCAACAACATCTACGTGAGCGCGTGCAACCACGGCGGGTCGGCCTCGGACTACCTGGCCGCCCTGCCGCCGCAGACGGTGCAGGAGATCCACCTGGCGGGCCATTCGGCGCGCGACTTCGAAGGCGGCGGCCGGATCCTGATCGACGATCACGGCTCGAAGGTGTCGCCACCGGTGTGGGCGCTGTACGCCGAGGCGGTTGTGCGCTTCGGGTGCGTGCCGACCCTGATCGAATGGGACACGGACGTTCCACCGCTTGCCGTGCTGATGGCGCAGGCGCGCAGCGCCCAGAATGTGCTCGACCTGCAAGCCGATGGCTGCCGCCGCTCCATCGCTGCTTGAATTGCAGCGGGCCATCTGCGCGAGCCTGACCGGCGCTGGGCCCGTGGCGGCGTCCCTGGAGGTCGTCGTCGGCACCGAGGCGAAACCTCGCCTGTCGATCCACGGCGACACGGCGATCTCCACGCTGACGACCGCGCTGCGGCTGACTTACCCGGCGGTGCGCAAGCTGGTGGGAGACGAATTTTTCGAAGCCGCCGCGCGTGTTTTCATGGGTGCACACCCGGCCCGCAGCGCCTGGCTGGACGAGTACGGGCAGGGATTCGGCGCCTTCCTGGCGCAGTTTCCTGCGGCCTTGGCCTTGCCGTACCTGCCGGATGTGGCCGACCTCGAGTGGGCCGTGAGCTGCGCGCTGCATGCGCCGGACGCGATCGCATTGGACCTGCAGCGCCTGGCCGCGCTGCCCCCGGCCGCCAGCGCCGCGCTTCGTTTGCGCGCCCACCCCGCGCTGAGGCTGGTGCGCGCGAGCACGCCGGCCGACGCCATCTGGCACGCCGTGCTCGAAGGCGACGATGCGGCTTTGGAAGTGATCGACCCGGCCGCAGGCCCGGTCCACCTGCTGATCGAACGGCGCGGCTCGAACGTGCGCGTACAGCGGCTCGGCCGGGCGGCGTGGCACTTCACCGCGGCGCTGTGCGCCGGTACGGCGCTGTCGATCGCGCTGCGGGACAACCCCGATTGCGCCGCCGATGCGCTGCTCGCCGAGCACCTGGGCGCCGGGCGGTTCTGCGGTTTCGAGCTGAGCGAAGCCGCCGATGGTTAACTCGATTTGATGGAGAACCCAATGAGTCAGATGGCTGCGGCATCCGCCACGAACCCCGCCTGGGGGGCGATCCGGCGTGTGATTTCCTTCCTCGACCGCGTTCCCTACAGCCTGCTGGCCGTGCCGCTGCGGCTGGCGGTGGCCACCGTGTTCTGGAATTCGGGCACGACCAAGCTGGACGACTGGAACGCTGCGCTGGCGCTGTTCACCGACGAATACAAGGTGCCGCTGCTGCCCCCGCAGGTCGCTGCATACCTGGCGGTGAGCATCGAGTTGTCCATACCCGTGCTGCTGGTGCTGGGCCTGCTGACCCGCGGGGCGGCGCTGGTGCTGCTCGGAATGACGATCTTCATCGAGGTTTTCGTCTACCCGCTGGCGTGGCCGACCCACATCCAGTGGGCCGCGATGCTGCTGGTGCTGCTGTGCCGCGGGCCCGGGGCGCTGTCGCTCGACCGGCTCTTGTGGCGCCGGTTCGGGTAGGCCGGCTTCATGAAGCGGTGGCGGTCAGTTTGACATCGTCAGCGGCGGTTGCGATACTTGCCTCAGGCAACTATCCGATCGCCCGATGGGCACCGGCACAAATCCCGATCCGGAATGCGTCGCAGGGGTACGGCGCTTCAGCCGCTTCTACACGCAGCGCCTTGGCCTGCTCGAGCGCGAGATTCTCGACAGCGACTTCTCGCTGACCGAATCGCGCGTGCTGTGGGAACTGACCCATCGCGCCCCGCTCACCGCCAGCCAGTTGTGCCGTGACCTCGGGCTGAACGCGGGTTACCTGAGCCGACTGCTGCGCCGCCTGCGCGCGGCTGGCCTGGTGCGCGACCAGGTCTGCCGGGAGGACGCGCGGGCCCACCGGCTGTCGCTGACCGCCAAAGGCGGCCGCGCCTACGCGCAGCTCGACCTCGCCTCGCGGCGCCAGGTGGCGCGAATCGTCAGCCACCTGCCCGGACCATCCCGGCGGCAACTGATCGACGCGATGGATACGGTACGTTTGCTGATGATGGCGCCGCCACACTGCGCCGAGATCACCTTCCATGAGCCCAGCCCCGGCGACATGGGTTGGGTCGTTCAACGGCATGGGGCGTTGTATGCGCAGGAATTCGGGTGGGACATCCGGTTCGAAGCGTTTGTCGCCCGTGTCGCGGGCGATTTCATCGAAGGGTTCAAACCCGGCCTGGATCGCGGCTGGATCGCGCGGCGCGAGGGCGTGAATGTCGGCTGCGTGTTCGTGATGCAGGCTCCGCCGGCCGAGTATGGCGAGGGCGTCGCAAAGCTTCGAATGCTGCTGGTGGACCCGGCCGCGCGGGGCCAGGGATTGGGCGATCGGCTGGTGCGCGAGTGCGAGCAGTTTTCCTTCAGCGCAGGCTACCGGAGAATGACTCTCTGGACCAATTCAATACTGCATCCCGCGCGGCGCATCTACGAGCGCAACGGCTGGCAGCTTGTAAACGAGGAGCCGCACAGCAGCTTCGGGCACGACCTGGTCGGACAGACGTGGATGAAGGAGCTTCACCATCAAGTCGAGTGAACTTCGGTGGGACGACAGAGCTATGATCCGGCTGCAGCTCGTTGACATCGACCATGCGCACTCGTTTGCTGTTCAATGGCGCGGCGGCTATCGGCCGATTTCGATTTGCTCAACGCATATCGGTGCCCGCCATCGCGGCTCTCTGCTCGATCGCGGCCGCAGTGGCCGCCGGGCCAACGAAAGCACCTGCCTCAAACTGGACGTCTCCGAAAACCGCCTGGGGCGAGCCTGACCTTCAGGGAGCCTGGACCAGCGACGATTCCATCGGCGTGCCGTTCGAACGGCCCAGGCGCTACGGCAACAGGAAGCAGCTGACCGACGAGGAATTCGCCCAGCGCGAGAAGGAAAACAATCTAATCTCGTCCAGCGTTCAGGCCGGCATCGTTCCCGAGGCGGGCTACTGGGTCCAGCATCAGGGCGTGGATGCCAAACCGTATTCCTCCAACTGGACCGAGTACGCGCGGCAAACCTCGCGGCAGACTTCGCTGATCGTCGATCCCGAAGACGGCCGCTTTCCCGCGCTGACTGAACAAGCCGCGATCCAGCGCGCTGCCGCGATCTTCGCCGTCAGAAGAAAACCGCTGCCGGAATCGTGGGAAGACCTCAGCATGTACGCCCGCTGCATCACGCGCGGCGTCCTGGGCTCCATGCTGCCGGTGATCTACGGAAACGGAACGGATATTCTGCAGTCACCCGGTCTGGTCGTGATTCGCTATGAAATGATCCACGAGACCCGCATTGTTCCAATCGATCCGCCCGATCATCCACGCCCACACCTGCCCGCCGCCATTCGCACCTATATGGGAGACCCGCGGGGGCACTGGGACGGCAATACGCTGGTGGTGGAGACCACGAATTTCATTGGCGATCGTCTCGGCATCGGCGAAAACGGCGGTGGGATCCGGTACACCGAGGATCTGCGTCTGGTCGAACGATTCACGCGCATCGGCGAGAACGCCATCGAATACGAAGCAACTGTCAACGATCCGAAAACCTTCGTCGCTGCCTGGACCGTTTCCTTCCCGCTCATCCACGAATCGGGCTACCAGATCTTCGAATACGCCTGCCACGAAGGCAACTACTCGATGGCCAACATGCTGAGCGCAGCCCGCGCCGAAGAAAAGGCCGACGCCGCTCCGAAGTGAGACGCTCACTTCTTCTTGTATTCGCCGTAAAGGAGCTCTTCGGCAAACTCCACGCACTTGAATTCCAGCAGCCGGGCGTTCTTCTCCACGCGGCGGTACAGCGGCATGCTGATTTTCCAGGGGCGGCTGAACACCGACGGATCTTCGACGATGGCTTCGTATTGCAGGTGGTCGCGGTCGATCCGGCTGAAGCGCTCGACCACGTGCAACTGGTCGCTGGCGAAGTCTCCCGCGCGGTCAAACCAGGCCAGCCCGTTCAGCCCGGTCACGTCGATCACCAGCGTGTCGCCTTCCCAGTGGCCGTTGTTGGTCCCCATCCAGCTATCGGCTGGCGCCTCCACCGGCCGGCCCATGTTGACCAGGCGATTGGCGCCGGCGAACTCGTAAGCGAACAGAATGCCCCTGGGCGACTGTACGATCTGAAACGGAAACGGCATGTAATTCGCGCGGGGGATGCCCGGCATGTAACATTTGGCCTCCGGGTCGCTGGTGCGCCGGTTGGCGAAGTTGGCTTTCTTCTGTTCGAGCGCGGCCGCAAGATAGGGAATCGCACCGCCTTCGACGATGCCTTGGCCGGCCGGTTCGGCGCCGATGGCGCCGGTCTGCCACATCGGCCCGGCCTGCGCCGAGTGGTCCTGCAGGTCCCAGTTGGCGGTGTTCAGAGCTTGCCAGATGCCGCTCAAGTCCGGGTGGCGATCGTTGGCGCGGGCTGCCTGGGCGAGCGTCGGGGGCGGCGCCAGGGCCAGCAGCGCCGCCACTGCAATCAATGACTTGAGCCCATTTCTCATCGATGACTGCTCCAATCGAATTCTGCCACTGGCTCTCCGGCACGCCCGGAAGCGTCGCGTTTCACGAATCGATCTGGGTATACCCGATCGTCGAGTCGATACACGTTCTGACGCTTTGCGTCTTTCTGGGACTGACCGTGATGCTGGACCTGCGCCTGCTGGGAGCCATCATGCCGGCGACGCCCGTTTCGCAGGCCATCAGACGGTTGCTGCCGTGGATGATCGGCGGATTCTGGGTGATGGCGGCCAGCGGCGCCCTGCTGTTCTACGCCGACCCGGTCACGAATTACTTCAACATCTTTTTCCGGCTAAAGCTGATCTTCCTGGTGACGGCGGGCTTGAACGCCGCGGTCTTCCATGTCATGGCGTCGCGCACCATCCGGCAATGGGACCTGGACCCGAGGCCGCCCATCCGTGCGCGTCTGGCAGGAGGTCTGTCGCTGGCGCTGTGGGCAGCCGTCGTGATTTGCGGACGCATGACCGCCTATCGCTGGTTCGACGGGGATCTTGAATCCCTGGCGCGGTGAAGGCCGATGTCCGCCCCCGCGTTCTTCACCTGGTGCGAAACGTCCTGGATCGGCGCAGGCATCCGCGACTCGACCTGGCTTTTCCCGGTGATCGAATCCCTGCACCTTTTGGGACTCGCGGTGATCGGCGGTTCGGTGCTGATGGTGAACCTGAGCCTGCTCGGTCTCGGGCTGGGGCCCCGGTCGGCGGCTCAGGTCTGGCGCGACACGCGACCCTGGTTTGTTGGAAGCCTGGCGGTGATGCTCGGCTCCGGCCTGCTGCTGTTCACCTCTGAGGCGGAGAAGCTGTACTACCACGAGGCCTTCTGGGTGAAGATGAGCGCGCTGGTCCTGTCGCTCGTGTTCACCGCGACTGTGCAGCGTCGCATTGCCCTGGGCGATCCGGACCGCATCCCGCCCCTGCGCAGTCGCGCGGTCGGGCTGGTATCGCTGCTGTTGTGGTTCGTGGTCGGCGCCGGCGGACGGTGGATCGGTTTTTCCTGAGCGCCATTCGGCTGGCGCGCTGCCGGCGCCGGGTCAGGCTTCGTTACTTCTTTTCATCGTACGGCGCACCGGTTCCGGAGGAGCCCAGGAACAGCTTGCGTCCGTCCGGCAACGTGATATCGCGGCCATTGGCGCGCATCGAGCCATCCTTGGCCCGGTAGCCGTCGACCACCACCTGGGTGCCAGGCTTCACGCTGGTCTTGGTGACTCCGCGTCGCAGCAGCACGTTCGGACTTCCGGCCTCGATCATCCAACCGATCGCTTTGCCATCCGGGCCCTTTACGTCCACATGGATCCACGTGTGCGGATTGATGAATTCGACGCGGGTGATGACGCCTTCGAAGTGGACGGGCTTGTTGGCGTCGAACTCTGCCGAGAATGAGTGATGCGCCCGTGCGGGCACTGCGGCCAGCATCAGCGTGAAGGCGGTGATCGCGAGTGTGCTGACCTTCGTCATCGTGATGCCTCCCACCGCCTGGCGGCTGTCTGAAGCGCGCTCATCGTCGCGCCCATCCGACCGTGGATGATATAAGGGAGCAAGGCTCAAGAGACCGGCGACGACCCGAGAGACCGGTTACTGCGAATCAGCCGAACGTGAACGCGTAGGCCTCCACGCCCGCATCGAGGAACTCGATCTCGAACTGCCGGTCAGCGATGGGCTCCGGCTGCCGGATCAGCTGATACATCCGCGCCTCGGTAACCGCGCCGTTGCCTTGTTCGTCGACGTCGACTCCGTGAGCAGCGCCCGGCGGATGCCCATCGACGAGCACGCGAAATCGGACAGGCGTTCCTCGCGCCGCCGGCCCCATCACGAGATGAAGATCGCGGGCGTGAAAGCGGTACACGATCCGCCCGTCGGCCTTGTTCAGCGCGGTCGCCTGTATCCCCATGGTCCAATCGCCGGAAAGAGCCCAGTGATTGAGACTCAGTCGCGTCGGGGCAGCATAGAGGCGGGCCTCGTTCAATCGTGCGCCGCCAGGCGACGCGAAGTTCTCGGTGCGCGCGTAGCCGACATAATTCTCCGCGGACCTCAGGCTGCCCAGATCGGCGGCCGCTTCCGCGTCGCGGGCATCGACCGAAACCAGTCCTTGGTTGATGCGTCCGGTTCCGGCCTCGGCCAGCAGCTGTTGGATGATCATTTCCGACTGTTCGTAATCACCCTCGCCGAACTGGTGGTGCCGGATGCGGCCCTGCGCGTCGATGAAATACAGGGCCGGCCAATATTCGTTGTTGAAAGCACGCCATATCGCATGGTCGCTGTCGATCGCGATCGGATAGTCGACCCGCATGTCCTTCGACTCCCGGCGCACGTTATCGACGTCTTTCTCGAATTCAAACTCAGGCGAGTGCACGCCGATCACCACCAATCCCTGGTCCCGGTATTTCTCGGACCAGGCGCGGACATACGGGAGCGTGCGCCGCCAATTGATGCAGGTATAGGTCCAGAAGTCGACCAGGACGACTTTTCCCCGAAGGCCAGTGGCTGTCAGTGGCGGCGAATTAAGCCAGCCCTTTGCGCCCCCGAGTGACGGCAACTCACCTTCAACCGGTAATGGAACCGCTCTTGGCATCATCTGGTGCACCATGCGTTTGTCCTCGGCCAAGGCTCCGACCGCAGCCGCGATTGCGCCGACGAACAGCGCGGCGAGCAAGACCCGATTTGCCGTCATGACGACTCTCCTACGATAGGACTTGAACGTGCCAGCAATGTGGAAGCAGCCGATGACGGTCGATATTAAGGTGCGTAGCGGGTGAAGACAAAGCCGCGAGCTTCGGCGAGCTTGTGGCAGGGGAAGCAGGCTCTGTGCACCGCCTCGTCGGCAGGTTTGCCGCCCCTTGGGACGCCGACCCTCGGCTAAGTCAGTCCTGCCCAACCTGCATCTTTACGCGTCATCCGTTCCTCACACCTAGCAATTTGTAAAACCGCACCAACATAGGGTCTGCAGAGCAATTGGCACCGGTCAATCAATGACCGGCCCTGCCGTCCTTCACGATCGCCGACAGGCGTCGGATCCGGGCGGCTACGTTGTCCACATTCTTGCGCAAGCGGGGGCCATGCGACCTCTGCTTGCGCAGTCCATCTGCGACACACCGCGTTCCCCGCTTATCGGCGCCTATCGACAGGCCGAGGTCGTTCGCGCGCCTGGTCGGTCTGATCGACCGAGAGCTAACCGATTACGTGAGCTTGGTGCTCGCAAAAGGATTCATCCATGAAGCAGTACATCGTTGAGTTTGCGCACCCCACCGGTCCGGTCAGTTTGATCGCAGCGAGCGTCCGAGCCCGGTCAATAAAGTCCGCGATCCGCATCGCGCACGACCGTTTGCGCGAGATCGTGGCTGAGCAGTCCCTACCCAAAGTGAGGGAGTACTCCGCAGAAATCGACGAGGTCACCGCATCGATGCTGTGTAGTGCTTTCCGAACCGCAACCGACAACAACCAGGAAAAATTAGCTGTTCTGATTTCCGCGCTCGATCAGTATTCACCGGCACTCGCCACCCGCATCCGCGAATTACTCAACGCAAACAACTGACCGGGTCGAATCCCCCTTTGGTATTGATGTTGTCGTTGCCGGTACGGGTTCCATTGCTGCGGAGCAGCGTTGGAGAGCTTGGCCAGAGACGGTGCTTCGAGTATCGCTGGGTTTGAGGCGGTATCTGTTGTGGTCGGTGGTATCTCATGGCGCGAGCATGCGCGGATAGGCATCCCGGTCACACTCGCAACGCTGGCGATCGCCGCTGTCTACCTGGCTCTCCGCTGGGCTGGACCTAACTGAGTGATGGGTGCGAAGCGAGCCGTGCTCAAGTCACCTGTTGGTGTCTGCTTCCACGGGTACGGAACATTCGCTTCAGCCAGAATCGACCGACTCCTTGGGGTCGCGTGCGGGCCACACCGCAGCCCGAACACGAAATCCCCGCAAGGCCGACCGCATCAGCCCGGAATAGCCGGCCGCTTTCGAGGCTTGTGGCCTGCGGCAGGTTAGCGACGAGCTTGGCCAGTTCCGGATCAAAAGGGGTGAAGGTCACTGCTGGGCTTCCAGCTAAATCGCTTCTACGTCCTTGGGATCGCCGCTGCAACCGGGTTCAGCCGGGGGTCGAGAGCGAACGCCTCGCTACCGCGCAATGAAAATAGTCCGGCGGCGCCGGCGACGTCGATCAGCAGATTCCACGAATGCGTGCTCACCACACTAGGAACCACGACGAGCGGGTTCGAAGCGAGCAAGCCATCGCCGAAGGTCTGTTGCCCCGCACTGATTGTCCCTGGTCGCAGCCAGCTCGGATTTGGGAGCGCGGTTGGCTGGACTACGTAGACTCGGGCGGGATCCGAAATTTCGATTTCGATAAGGGTGTGAGGCACCGCGTCGAGCGTGTTGAAGCCCTTGTGTACGCCCACCTCCACGATCGCTGTGGAAGGATCAATTGAGGTGTAGAGCACCCGGCGGCCGGCTGAACTCCACCGACCACCCACGAGGAAAGCACCTTCCGCTGTTTGCCACGTCGGGAAATGCTTGCTCGTCTCCAGGCGCCAAGCGATAAGCTCGGTGCCGCCCAAGGCCGCCGGTAAAGGAGTCAAGCGTAGACCCCGTAATCCATTCGAGTCAGCAGCGTCTTGACCAACTCGGTCCCCTCGGAGCTTTGAAGTAGGTCGATCGGTCTGCGCCGGTCAAGCGCCATGGCCGGTGACGACAGCCAGCGCTCTGCCGCCTCCTGAGAGCCGAGCACCTCGATTGCTTGTTCGGTGACCGAGGCCAGCCGTATCGCTCGGTCACTCGCATTCTGATCAAGGGTTTTGTGCGCGCTGGCCGCGCGCCGTTGCATCGTCCGGGCAGTAATGCCAAGGACGCTGAGAAGACTCCCCTCACCGATGATGGTGTAGCGGCGCATCAACTGCCTGGCAAGCTTAACTCGCAGGCCTTTCGTTACCAGGTCGTGTGTCTGCAGGCTCGTGAGCTCGCTGATGGACCGAAACCAGCCGCGCTTCGCCGATGCGTTCGGTACCGACTTCTGCAACGGCTGCTTGTTGCGCGACAAACGCTTAGCCGACGTCCTTTTCTTCCTTGGAGTGCCTTGTGGGTCCGTATCCATGGTTTTGTCTGCCAAGTGTCGCAACATCTTTGGACAGTTGTCATTCTAACACCTACGCTAGGGGTGGAGGCCCAATGGGAGTTCACGCCTCCGATGAGCACAGGACAAGATCTCGAGCCCCGTAGCGGACCTGCGTCTCCGGCGAAAGCCGTGGATCACCGCTGGATCACCGTTTTTGAGTGCATCGGGTCGCACTGAAGCGACGCGACGGTGCGCACAGCGAAGTCTCGAGAGAGAAGATTCCTCCGTCAAGTCAGTGACTTATCGCCACTCACTGGCACTTTCCTGCACACACCGGAGGAAGGTTACTGGTGGCCAAGGGCGGAATCGAACCACCGACACAAGGATTTTCAGTCCTCTGCTCTACCAACTGAGCTACTTGGCCGTCGTGGGATTCAGACGCGACCCTGCACATCGCGACGCCTGCAGCGTTGCACGTACCGGGCGAAACTTAAATCATAGCGGATCGGGAATCTGCGGCCATGCAGCCGGTTTCTGGCGCCCGCAATTCGCCGCACGCCCGCGGATGTGGGCCCCGCACATTGGCATAGGACCGTAGGGTTTCCTGCTGAGTCAGGTCCTGACCCTCGTCACGACCGCGACGGCCTGCCCTCAATCCAATGATTAAGGCAGCGGTATTGCAGTCTGCTTGCCGATATCAGGTGATCTATGGGAGCTCAGCGTCGCGCTACTATCCCAATCGATCGGGGGAACAGCGCATGCCGACTTCCGTTTTGCTGATCGACGATCACCGGCTGGTGCGCGAGGCGCTGCGCGATACGCTCGCCAATGAAACCGATATCGAAGTGGTCGGCGAGGCCGGCGACGCGGCCACGGCATTCGAGCGCACCCGCAGCCTGGCGCCCGATGTCGTGGTGCTCGACATCGGCTTGCCCGACCTGAACGGGATCGAGGCCGCCGACCGGCTGCGGCAGCAAGCCAATGGCAGCCTCCGAATCGTCGCGTTGTCGGCCTACACCGACCGCCGCTTCGTCACCGAGATGCTGCGGGCGGGCGCCTCGGCGTACGTGACCAAATCGTCGGCTGGCACGGAACTGGTGCGAGCGATCCGTGCTGTGGCTTCCGGTCATACCTACATCTGCCCGGAGGCGGCTGACTCGCTGGTCTCGGCGGTTCGCAGCGCCTCGGAAGCGGAGTTGGCGCCGCGCCTGAGCCCCCGCGAACGGGAAGTCTTGCGGCTGATCGCGGAGGGCGTGCGTTCCCCGGCGATCGCCGAGCAGTTGCACATCTCGGTCGGGACGGTCGAGGTGCACCGGCGCAACATCATGCGCAAGCTCGACCTGCGCACCGTGGCCGAGCTCACGCGCTACGCGGTTCGCGAAGGCCTCGTTTCGCTCTGACCGATCCCTACCGGTTAACTGGTAGGCAGGATTGCCGGAGAGCGTGGATTCCTCAAGAGGCCGGCGACGGCTAACTTAATGGGCTTCGCTCGTCCGAGGCTCATCGCAGTGGCGAATAGCGTGGAACAGCTGGCCCGGGTGATGGAGCGCTCCGGCGAGGCGGCGCTGATCACCGACGCCGCTGGAGTCATCCAGTACGTCAACCCGGCATTCGAAGCCATAACGGGGTTCGCGTCCGATGAGGCGATGGGACGCACGCCGGCGATCCTGAAGTCGGGGCTGCTGTCGCTTGAGTTCTACCAGGATCTGTGGCGCACGCTGCTCGGGGGACGCGAGTTCCGCGGCGTGCTGATCAATCGCCGCAAGAACGGCGAGATTTATCACGAGGAAAAAACCATCCTGCCGCTGCTGGGCCCCGATGGCGCGATCACGCATTTCTGGTCCTGCGGACACGACGTCGGCGAACGGCTGGCGGCCTTCGAGAAGCTGCGCCACGAGGCCCTGCACGACCGCCTGACGGAATTGCCCAATCGCACGCTGTTCACGGATCGCCTGCGCCACGCGCTTTCCAGTACCCGGCGCAGCGGGGCCGGCTTCGCACTGGCAATGGTGGACCTGGACGGCTTCAAGGCGATCAACGACACGCTGGGGCATGCAGCGGGCGATGCCGTGCTGCGCGCGGCCGCATGGCGCCTGCGGTTGTGCGTACGCGAGATCGACACGGTGGCCCGGCTGGGCGGCGACGAGTTCGCGGCGCTGCTGCCGGGACCCGCGGACGCTGCCGCGGCCCGCCCGGTCCTGCGCAAGATGGTCGAGGCCTTTGCGGTGCCGGTTCGCGTTGAAGACGGCCGCGTGATCAAGCTGACGATCAGCGTCGGGGGCTGCTGCTGCCCGGACGACGGCAGGGACGCCGGCGTGTTGATGCGTGCGGCGGAGCTGGCGATGTATCGCGCCAAACACGACGGCGGAAACGCCTTCCGGATGAGCGAGGAGGGCGAGGTCGGGCGCGCCGCCGTGCACGCCGACGGGCCGCCGATCCGGGCGCTGCGCGCCGAAGACGTGCTGCGGACTCTGGAACGGGGCGTTCCCGTGCATCGGCGCACGCTGCGCGCCGGCCAGAAAGTCTTCCGTGCCGGCGATCGTTTTTGCGACATCCACGTGATCCGCTGCGGCGTGTGCAAGCTCATCAAGACCACCTCCGACGGGGGTGGCCAGCTCGTGTCGCTGGCGTTCAAGGGCGACTGGATGGGCTTCGATGGCATCGACAGCGGCCTGTACGGGTGCGACGCCGAAGCGGTGGACGCCGGCGAAGTCTGGGCCGTCCGATACGAGGCGCTGCTGCAGGCGGGAGCCCGCACCCCCGCCCTGTTTGCTTTGCTGCACGCGGCGATGAGCCGCGAGATCGTGCGCGAACGCGACGCGACCCTGTTGCACGCCGCCTGGTCGGCGGACGCGAAGGTGGCCAACTTCCTGCACCACTTGGCCGACAGTCTGGCCCGCAGCGGCCTCGGCACCGACCCGATCCGGCTGCCCGTGAGCCGTGCCGAGATCGGCAGCCACCTGGGCCTGACCCACGAGTCCGTCACGCGCGCCATATCGCGCATGGTCCGGGAGGACGTCATCCGGTTCGGCGACGGCGGCCGCCGGGAGCTGCATGTTCCGGCCCTGACCGCGTTGCAGGAGTTCGTGCGCCGCTGCGCCTAGCAGGGCTCGAACCGGTAGCGCATGCGAAGGCGCCCCGAGCGCCTTATTCCCGATCAAAATATAATCGTCTGTCTCCGCTCATCCGGACGCACGTGGCTGCTGCTCCGAGCTCGTTCGACGTGGCCGTCGTCGGCACGGGCGTTGTCGGCCTGGCGGCCGCGCTCGGGTGCGCCCACCAGGGCTTGAAGATCGCGCTGATCGGCCCGGTACCGCGACTGCGCGTGCCGACGGCCGATGCGCCGTTCGATCCCCGCATCTACGCGCTGGCGGGCACCTCGATCCGGCTGCTCGACGACGTTCGCGCCTGGCCACAGGTCGACCCGGGCCGCATCCAGCCGGTGGTGCGAATGCAGATCGAGGGCGACGCCGGAGGATCGCTCAGCTTCGATGCCTACGCCGCCACCGTCGATCGCCTGGCGACGATCGTCGAGGAGTGCGAACTGCTGCGGGCGCTCTGGATGGCGTGCGGTTTTGCCCCGGGCATCTGGCACCTGGATGACACGTTCGAGACGCTCGATGCGCGCGCCGAGGGTGCGCGCGTACGCGTTGCCGGCGGGCGCTGGCTCGAAGCGCGGTTGGTGCTGGGCGCGGACGGCAGGAACTCGGCCGTGCGCGCCGCCGCCGGACTGAACACGGTCGAAACGCCGTACCGGCAGACGGCGGTGGTGGCCAACTTCGGGTGCAGCGAGCCGCATCGCGGCGTCGCCCACCAGTTGTTCACGGGCGAGGGCGTGGTGGCGCTGCTGCCGCTTCCGGGCCGGCACGTCTCGCTGGTGTGGTCGGCCCCGGAGCAGCTCGCTGTGGAGCTGCTCGCGCTGCCGGCCGCCGAACTGGCCGCGCGCGTCAGCACGCGCACCGGGGGCCGCCTGGGCGAGCTGACGCAACGGGGCCCGGCGCAAGGCTTCGCATTGTGCGATCTGCGCGTGGACCGCGTGGTGGCCGATCGGCTGGCGCTGCTGGGCGATGCGGCCCACGTCGTGCACCCGCTTGCCGGGCAGGGGCTGAACCTGGGGTTGCAGGACGTCGCCCAACTGTGCAAGGTGCTGTCGCAGCGCGAGGCCTGGCGCGACCCGGGCGACCTCGCCCTGCTGCGCCGTCATGAGCGCGCCCGCGCCGAACCGGTCGGGCTGATGCGCCTGACCGTCAATTCGCTGGCGCGCCTGTTCGAAACCCGTGACCCAGCCGTGCGCTGGCTGCGCAACCAGGGCCTGGACTGGGTTCAGGCCGCCCCGCCCCTGAAGAACCTGCTGGTGCGGCGGGCAATCGGTTGATTGCGCGCCGGGCGGTCGATTGTTCCGACGCCCGGGTCGCCGGAGCCGGTTAGACTCGCATGTCGCCTCGGCGCGCGAGGCCAAGTGGAACCGAAAATGAAGGCCATCGTGATCGCCGCACTGACGCCGCTGCTGTTGTCGGCCTGCGCCGTCCGGGCCGGTGAAGAGGCGGCTGCGTCCCAGCCGGCACCGGCAGCCGCCCAGCCGGCGCCTGGGGCTGCTGCGTCCGGTCCCGCACTGGCGTCCCGGTCGATCGAAGAGTTGGTGCGCGAACGGGTGTCCAAGAAGATCCCGGGCAAGGTCAACTCGATCCGCAGGCTGCCGTTCGGCATGTTCGAGGTGGTGATCGACAGCGAGATCGTCTACGTCGACGAGAACGCCAATTACCTGATCACCGGCCATCTTTACGACACCCGCACCCAGGAGGACCTGACGGCCAGGCGCAGCGAGGAAGTGCTGCGAGTCGATTTCGGCTCGCTGCCGCTGAACCTGGCGTTCAAGCTCGTTCGGGGCGACGGATCGCGTGCGGTCGCGATCTTCGAGGATCCGAACTGCCCGTACTGCAAGAAGCTCGAGCGCGACATGCGCACGCTGGACAACGCCACCATCTATATATTCCTGTACCCGATCCTGTCGGACGATTCGGTCGCCAAGTCCAATCAGATCTGGTGCTCGAAGGATCCGCCGGCGGCCTGGACCAAGTTGATGGTGGATGGCCTGCAGCCCGAGAAGATGGCCGACGGCTGCAAGACGCCGGTCGATGACGTGCTCCAGCTGGGCCATAAGCTCAGCGTAACCGGAACCCCTACGCTGGTATTCGCCGACGGCCGGCGCGCGCCGGGAATGGTTCCGCTCGACAAGATCGAGCAGATGATGAATTCGGCCGCGCGTCCGCAGGTGATGCACAACTGACCCGGGAACTGCGCACGGACCTTCGGATCGAGCCCGGCGATCCGGCCAGCGCCGCGGTGCGCGCGCTGATCGAGGAACTGGACGCCTACCAGCAGGCCTTGTATCCGCCCGAGAGCAACCACCTGGTGCCGGTCGATGCTCTGCGCCGGCCCGACGTCGTCTTCCTGGTGGCGCAACTTGGCTCCGAAGTGGTCGGCTGCGGCGCGCTGGTCGACCAGCGCGGCGAGTACGGAGAGCTCAAGCGCATGTACGTGCGGCCGTCCAGCCGCGGCATGGGCGTCGGGGTGGCGCTGCTGGCCGCCCTGGTGGCGCAGGCGCGCTGGCGCGGCCTGCGCCTCTTAAGGCTGGAGACCGGCATCGCCCAGCCGGAGGCCTTGCGTCTGTACGAGCGGGCCGGGTTTCAGCGGCGGGGCCCGTTCGGCGCCTACCGCGACGATCCGCTTTGCCTGTTCCTGGAGCTGGAGCTGGGGTGAGCCTCAATGCAGGGTGCGCGGCACCGACAGCAGGAACTCGGGGATCGGCACCTCGAAGGCGGTGCCGTCTTCGGCCACGCACTGATAGCTGCCCCGCATCGATCCGAACGGGGTCGGCAGCGGGCAGCCGCTGGTGTATTCGAACGCCTCACCCGGGTCCAGCCGCGGCTGCTCGCCCACGACGCCCGGACCGCGCACCTCCTCGACGTGCTGGTTGGCATCGGTGATGATCCAGTGGCGCGACACCAGCTGGGCCGCCACCTCGCCGCTGTTGACGATCCGGACCCGGTAGGCGAACAGGTACTTCTCGCCTTCAGGATCCGACTGCTCGGGCAGGAAGCGCGGGGCGACGCTGACGGTGAATTCGTACTTGGCCATCGGTTGCGGTAGGGTGCTGCCTCAATAGAATCCCAGTGGATGACAGGGAGATGGGAAATGGATTCTAGCTTCCGAATCGCGCCTTCGATCCTTTCGGCGGATTTTGCCCGCCTGGGCGAGCAGGTGCGCGACGTGGTCGATGCCGGGGCCGACTGGATTCACTTCGACGTGATGGACAATCATTTCGTTCCCAACCTGACGATCGGCCCGCTGGTGTGCGAGGCGATCCGGCCGCACGTGCAGGTTCCGATCGACGTGCACCTGATGGTCCGGCCGGTGGACTCGCTGGTGCCGATGTTTGCCAAGGCGGGCGCCAACATCATCACGTTTCACCCGGAAGCCTCGGACCACGTCGATCGCACGCTGGCGCTGATCCGCGACCAGGGCTGCAAGGCGGGGCTGGTCTTCAACCCGGCCACGCCGCTGGGCTGGATGGACCACGTGATGGACAAGCTCGACATCGTGCTGTTGATGTCGGTCAACCCCGGCTTCGGGGGCCAGTCGTTCATCACCGAGGCGCTGAACAAGCTGGCCGACGCCCGGGCCCGGATCGATGCCTGGAGTCAGGCAACCGGCCGCACCATCCTGCTGGAGATCGACGGCGGCGTTAAGGTCGACAACATCGGCGCTGTTGCGGCCGCCGGCGCCGACACGTTCGTGGCCGGATCGGCCATTTTCGGCTCGTCGGACTACAAGGCCACGATAGCGGCGATGCGCAACGCGATCGCCGAATCGCGCCGCAAGGCGATGCGCCGGCACACTATCTGAGGACAGGTCGCGCGATGCCGGATCGTGAAGGGCTGCGTGCCATCCTGATCGATCTGGACGGCACCCTGATGGATACCGCGCCCGATCTGGCCGAGGCGGCTAACCGGATGCGGGCCGATTTCGGCCTGCCGTCCCTGCCCGTTGCTCGCGTTGCGCAGTACGTCGGCAAGGGGGCCGATGTGCTGGTGCACCGCAGCCTGACCGACCGGATGGACGGGCAGGTCGGGCCCGAAGACTTCCCGCGTGCACGCGCATCCTTCATGCGCCACTACCACGCGGTCAACGGCGACGCGTCGGTCGCGTTCGAGGGTGTGCCGCAGGCCCTGATGCGGCTGCGCTCGCGCGGCTGGCGCCTGGCCTGCGTCACCAACAAGCCGCGTGAATTCACCTGGCCGCTGCTCGAGCGCTCCGAGCTCGCCCCGCTGCTGGATGCGGTGGTGTGCGGCGACGAAGTGGAACGCCGCAAGCCTCACCCGGACATCGTGCTGCAGGCCTGCAGTCGCCTGGGCGTGCCGCCGGAGCAAGCCGTGATGATCGGCGACTCGATCAACGATGTGCTGGCGGCGCGCTGCGCGGGCGTGCGCATCGTGCTGGTGCAAACCGGGTACAACGAGGGCGAATCGGTCGCATCGCTGGCGGACCAACCGGGGGTCGATGCTATAGTGCCCGGCCTGGTCGAGGCGGTCTGCTGGTTGGACCCGCCCGCGTGTGATCGGGCAGGTCCACGGTCATGACCGAACTCGAATTCCGCGCCCTCGCCAAGGAGGGCTACAACCGGATCCCGCTGCTGGCGGAAAACTTCGCGGATCTGGACACGCCGCTGTCGTTGTATCTGAAGCTGGCGCGCAGCCACGGCTCCAGCGCCCATTCGTTCCTGCTCGAATCGGTCGTGGGCGGCGAGCGCTTCGGACGCTATTCGTTCATCGGCCTGCCGGCCCGCACTGCGGTGCGGGCGTGGATCGGCGACGGCGTGGGCGATGCGGGCCGGCACCGGACCGAGGTCGTCTCGGACGGCCGGGTGGTGGAGGAAGATCGCGGCGACCCGCTGGCGTTCATCGAGGGCTACTTGAACCGTTTCAAGGTGGCCCTGCGGCCGGGGCTGCCGCGCTTCTGCGGAGGCCTGGCGGGCTATTTCGGCTACGACACGGTGCGGCTGATCGAAAAGACGCTGGCGCGCACCAAGCCCGACGACCTGGGGCTGCCGGACATCCACCTGATCCTGACCGAGGAACTGGCGGTCATCGACAACCTGACCGGGCGCGCCTACCTGATCGTGTACGCCGACGCCTCGCAGCCGGAGGGCTATTCGCGCGCGCGCGAGCGGCTGCGCGACCTGCGCACCCGGCTGGCGCGGCACGTGGAGCCGCCGCACACGCGCGCCAGCGTGCGGCGCCCCGAGCAGCGCGACTTCTCGCGCCAGGACTACCTGGCCGCAGTCGCGCGCGCCAAGCAGTACATCCAGGCGGGCGACATCTTCCAGGTCCAGGTCGGCCAGCGCATCAGCAAGCAGTTCGCCGATGCGCCGCTGTCGCTGTACCGTGCGCTGCGGACCCTGAATCCGTCGCCCTACATGTACTACTACGACCTGGGCGATGTGTACGTGGTGGGCGCCTCGCCCGAGATCCTGGTGCGCGCCGAAACGCGACAGGGCGAGCGCGTGGTGGCGATCCGCCCGCTGGCCGGCACGCGGCCGCGCGGTGGAACGGTCGAGCAGGATGCGGAGCTGGCGGACGAGCTGCTGGCCGACCCGAAGGAGCGCGCCGAGCACCTGATGCTGATCGACCTGGCGCGCAACGACATCGGCCGCATCGCCCGCACCGGCACCGTCAAGGTGACCGAGCAGATGGTGATCGAGCGCTACTCGCACGTGATGCACCTGGTGAGCCACGTCGAGGGGGCGCTGCGCCCCGGCATGAGCAATTTCGACGTGCTGCGCGCCACCTTCCCGGCCGGCACGCTGTCGGGCACACCCAAGGTGCGCGCGATGGAAATCATCGACGAGCTCGAGCCCGTCAAGCGAGGCATCTACGGGGGCGCCTGCGGCTACATGAGCTTCGCCGGCGACATGGACCTGGCCATCGCGATCCGCACCGGCATCATCAAGGGTAACGTGCTGTACGTGCAGGCCGCCGCCGGCATCGTGGCCGACTCGGTGCCCGAAAAGGAGTGGCAGGAGACCGAGGCCAAGGCGCGCGCGGTGCTGAGGGCGGCCGAGCAGGTCGAGGACGGGTTCGAATCGGAGTAGCCGCGCCTCGCGTCGATTGGCCGCTTCGCGCGGTTGACGGGTCGGAATGGCGTGGCAACAAGCGTCGCAGTGGTCGAATCAAAGGCGCCGTGGACGATGATTGATTTTCGCCAGGTGCGGCTCCGATCGAATCCGCGCTTTGGCCTGGTCCCATTCGATCGCCTGCCGGCGGTTGAGCGGGAGACGTTCCACGGCCTCAGCGAGGATCCGGATTGCTTCGGAATCCTGGTTCCGCCCGAAGCTTCGTCTTTACCCGTCAAGTCGGTCTCGCGCGATGCGGCGCTGCTGTTCCTGTCGCTGCGCGAGCCGGCCTGCCTGCCACACCTGTTGCAGAACCTGTTGGGCGCCGATGCGAACGAGCGGATGCGCCAGCTGGTGCTGGACGGCGTGTTCGAGGTCGAGCAGTCAGGACAGTTTGTGTCAGGTGCCGGCGCGCTGGCTGTGCTGGGCGATCGTTCCGATGGCGGCTTGAGCACGCGCTTGCGATCCTTGAGTGACGAGGCGATCGCTTACGCAGCCGCACTCGAGCAGGTGCCGTCGTACGATCTGGCCGCGCGGTTGTATTGCTTTAATACGGCGCCGGGTCGGCCGGACCTGCACCATCGTTTCTGCGACGACGATCGGCTCCTTTCGTTCCTGCTGAACGACCAGGCGATCTCCCGTTCGCTGCGGTCGCGCTGGCACCGCGAGCGGGTAGGGGACTCCTGGCTGAGATGGCACAGCGGGAGCTCGGGCGGCCCGGCGCGCTACAAGCTGTATGTCAGTCCGGCGTTGCAGCATCTGCCGGCGATTTTCGAAGCTTCGATCGATGCGTTCGCAGAGTCCCAATGCTCGGGTTTCAAGGTGGGGCGGGGAGCATTCGGCCTGCTGCGCCCCGACAAGCTGGTCGCTTATTTTTCCGACCTGGATTCCTTGCAACGGGCGAGCGAGTCGATACGCGGGTCAGCGGGCCATGCGGTGGCGCAGGGGGTGCCCTTCACGGCGCCGATCGGCTCCGATGGAATGCTGTCCTGGGGCATGGATCCGCCCCGTTTCGAGCAGGTCATGCAGTCTCAGCAAATACAGAGTTGGCGCCAGTGGCTCAGCGGCCGGATCGCCGTCTACGTGCTGGCGGCCCGCGAAGCCGGCGCCGATGTTCATTCGTTCGTCCGCAATCGGGTCGAACTGGACGGCGTCGATCCCCAGACCTGGACCCCGAACCTGGCGATCTGGCGCGGGCCGGTCGGAACGGAGCAGGAGGCCAGTTGAGCATCGACGGCCTTTTGGTGCTCTCGCCGGACGTGCACATTGGTCCCGCCCTGGAGCTCTCGCCGGACCTGCGGGAGAAGATCGGTGCCTCCGAGCAGGACTTCACGGTCACGCGCCAGCGCGCGCGCGCCACCTCGCGCGTGGTCGACAAGGACAGCGCCGAACTGTTGCAGCGATTTCGCACGCCGACCCGGATTGTCGATGCCATTTTGTCATTTGCCGGCGAACGGGGCATCGACCCGGCCTCGACCCTCGACCAGTCCTACCCGGTGCTGAGCCGACTGTACCGGGGTCGTTTCCTGGTGCCGGCAGACAGCGACGGCGCGCGTCCGATCGCGGGTCAACTGGAGTCCGGAGACGTCATCGACCGGTTTCGGTTGATCCGATGCATCCAGGTGCTCGAAGACAACGAGGTGTTCCTTGCGCGCGACGAGGTCGGCCGCTATGCGGCCGTGAAGTTCTATCGAGCGCCGAGCTCCGACGTGATCGCCATGTTGCAGCAGGAAGCGGATCTGATGGCCCGCGTTGGTCCAGGGCGTGCCCCGCAAGTGTTTGGCCTGATCAGCGTCGGTTCAGGCCTTGCTTTGCTGACCGAGTGGATCCTGGGGGACGACGCGCGGACCGCTGCCGAATCGCTGCGCGGCCGGCCCGGGCCGTGCGGCGAACGCCAGTTGCTCGCGTTGTGCGCGCAGGTCGCCGCAGCGTTCGCGGATGTTCACGATTGCGGGGTGTTGCACGGCGACGTTCACCCTCGCAACGTGCTGGTCGAGCGCACGGGAACCGTCCGCCTGATCGATTTCGGTCTGGCGCGCCGGATCGACAGCCTCACCGCCCGGGATACTCGGGGCGGCGTGCCGTTCTATTTCGACCCACAGTTCGCCCAGGCGCAACGTGAACGGCGGGCCGTCGCCGCGAGCTGCGCGGCGGAGCAGTACTCGGTGGCAACTCTGCTGTACCAGATGTGGACCGGCGTGCACTACCTGGACTGGAGCCTCGAGCGCGAAGCGATGCTGAGGCAGATCGTCGAGGACGAACCCGTGTCGTTCCAGGCGCGGCGGATCGCGCCCTGGCCCGAACTGGAGCAGGTCCTGCGCCGAGCGCTGCGCAAGGATCCCGGGAGGCGCTTTGCCGACCTTCGCTCGGTTGCCGACTCTATGGCCGCTTTGCTGCCGGCTGCGGAGGAGCGTGAGCGCCGCTCGCTGGCCGGATACCGCGAGCCGTCGCGGGCCGCAGGCTTGCCCGCGCGCGCTCTAAAACGCTACGAGATGGGAGGTGAGGCGCTGCGCGACGGGCGCCTGGAACCTCCTCGAGCTTCGATCCACTACGGTGCCGGCGGTGTGGCGTATGCGCTGCTGCGGGTTGCGCAGCGGCGCCAGGATGGGCGATCACTGGCACTCGCGGACCTGTGGTCGCAGAAGGCCTATACGCTGGCGACCGCGGACGATGCCTATTACAACGCGGCGCTGCAGATCGATCGAACGACGGTCGGCGAACGTTCGCTCTTTCATTCCGCCGCCGGACTGCATTGCGTCAGGGCGTTGATATCGGCCGCCCAGCGCGACAACGCCACCGCGAATCGGGCCATGGACGCCTTCGTGCGTCACTCGCTGGGTCCGAATGAAGGCGTCGATCGTGTTTCGCGGCTCGATGCCGTGGTGGGAAAGGCCGGTGTGCTGTTCGGGTGCTCGGAGCTGCTCGAGGCCATCCCCGAGTCGCCGCAGTTCGATCTGCCCGCCGTGCGCGCGCGGGGCGAGCAGATCGCGGGCGAGATTCTCGAATTTGTCGAGTCCGGCACCATCGAATCGTCGGAACAATTGACGACGCTGGGCATCGCGCACGGATGGGGCGGATTGGCCTTCGCGTTGTTGCGCTGGGCGCGCGCGAGCGGTCACAGCCCGCCCCCTTCGGTGCAGACCCGCCTGGAGGAACTGGCTGCGCTGGCCGAACCGGATGGCGCGGGCGTGCACTGGCCGGTTCAATTGGGCGGGTCGACGTTCCTGAACGGTTGGTGCAATGGATCGGCCGGCTACGCGATGCTGTACGCGCTGGCCTGCCAGCTGTTCGATGAACCCCGCTTCGGCGAGCTGGCCGAGCGCGCGGCGATCAGCGCGTGGAACGGCGAGATGGCGCTGGGCACGCTGTGCTGCGGCCAGGGCGGCATTGCCTACGGACTGCTGGCCGCTTACCGCTTGACAGGCTCGCACCAGTGGCTGCAACGCGCGCGCGCCTGCCTGCGGCGCGCGACCGCCGACCCGTCGCCGCACTTGCTTCAGGACGCTCTGTACCAGGGCGGGGTCGGCGTTGCGCTGCTGGCGGAGGAGCTCGAATCGCCCGAAGCGGCCGCGATGCCGCTGTTCGAGCCGGTTTCCTGATGGTCCGTCGTCGGCCGGTCGACGCCGATACGCGCAGGCACGTGGTTTATTTGTCGGATTTCCGGGAAGATAATCGTCTGAGTGGTCGCGGGACCATATCAAATATGGATCGGAGGAGAGGGAAATGTCGGCATTCAAGATCCTGGACTTGATGGTTTTGCTCCAACCGGGTTGCGTCGAGCGCGCCGGCTCGATCGACCCGACACTGTGCAGGGCCAGCATCACAACCTTCCAGGTTTGCCAGCAGAACAGCGCCGTGTTCATCGATAAAATCGATGGCACCTCTCCCGACGAACTGAAGATTTTGAGGCAACAGCTCGCCGAAGCGCTCGAAGTTGTAAACCAGGCTCTTTGGAATAAGACGTCGGTAGGTCAGACCGGCGCTGAGTCGTAATCCCGATATCGCGACGGCGTTCGGGACTGCGCGTTAATCAGGACCCGGCCAGCTCGCGGTCGGCGAGTTGCTGCTCCAATTCGGTCCAGGGGCGCTTGTAAAATGCGCTCACCCCGGGCTGCTCTTTGAAAGCCCGCCGGGCGGCCACGCGCATTTCGCGAGCGACGGTCAGCTGTCCGGCCTTCAGCGCGCACAAGCCGACTCGCGCGCGCAGCGCTGCGATTGCCGGGCTGTTGGCGGCGAACTGGCCCTTGGCCCCGTCCAGCGTCGCGGTCAGCCTGGCCAGGCCCGCTTGCGGCTGACCGGTGTTGCACTCGACAACGCCTTGCAGCGCGGTGAGCCCGCCAGGCGGGAAAGCGACGATTATCAATTCCTTGCGGCGGGCTTCGGGCACGCCGGAAGTCCATTGATGGATCAGCCGGGCGGCCTCCGTGAACTGCCTGGACTCGACCTTGATCAGCACGTCCAGCGCCAGCGCCTCCCATTGCGGATCCCATTGAGAACTGATCAACCGCGGATGGTCAGAGACGATCTGTGTTCTCAATTCCGCCAGCCGCCGCCCGGCAGACGCCAGGTCCCCGGCCATGACGCGCGACTGGATCGCGTACACCTCCGGATCCAGAATCGCGTCCACTCGCACCCCGTCCGCGTGGAGCGCCGCAAACCGGGCCTTGTAAATCTCGTCCCACAGGCGGGTCGCCTCCTCGTGCTCGCCGCGGTCGTCGGCCCACTGTGCGTACGCGTAGAGGGCGCGGTACTTGATGCCGAAGACCGGCGCCTCCGGGCCCTGAATCGAGGGTCCCTCGACCAGGATGGGAAGCGCGCGGCGCATCAGCGGCGCGGCTCGCTCGACTTCGCCGTGCTGCCAATACGCGGTTCCGGCCACCAGATCCGCATAGGCCCGCAATGCGGGCGGCACGCTCGAACCCTTCTGATCGAGGGTGGCCGAAATGCGCTCGATGCGGGGGATGCCGAGGTCCGGCTGGGCGCCAGCATCATTCAGGAGGTCGATCAGGTACAACTCGAGCGAGGCGGCCTCCAGGTCATTGGGACCCGAAGAGCGGCGCATGTCCGCAAGCAGCTGATCGAACAGCGCGCGGCCGGCGTCAATCTGGCCGAAATGGATCAAGTCCCTGGCAAAGAACTGCCGTTTCGCGTTGGCTTCGGAGGACAGCGGACCCGACAGCTCCTGAGTCAATTTGATTGAAGCGTCGAACGTCGATCGGGCTGCCGCCGGGTCCTTGCGGTCCCAAAGCTGAAGAGCGGCACGGTACAACAGGGTGTCGGCGAAGACCGCGGAATGGCGATCCGATTCGGTCGTCAGCAGTGGTTCGGCCCTGCCCAGCTGCTCCGCCGAGGCGGCGAACTTGCCCCGAGACAGCAAGACGCGCGCGAGCGCCGTATGCAACTCTGCCCGTTCCCGCGCCGTCAGCGAGCCACCCTCGCGAATGGCCTGCGTCAGCGTCTCCTCGGCCAGGTCGTTGCGCATTTCCTGGACCTGGGCCCTTGCCAGAACGCGCAAAGCCTCCACCCGTTGGCGATCGCTACCGCCGGTGGTGTGCAGCGCCGCCAGCTGCCCGTTCACCATCTCGATCGCGTGCTTGGAGTCGCCGATGTCGGCGAAAATCGTCCCTGCAATTCCCATCATCTCGGCCCGGAGTGCGGGCCGGCTTTCGTAGCGGGCCTGGATCCGGCGTGCCCCGCGTTCGACCAGGGCATCGGTTGGAAGCTGTCGGAGGTAGAGCTTGTTTGGATCGTCCCCATGGTTCAGGTCGAACAGGCCGATTACAAAATCCCGCACCGCGTCGGCCCGCTCCGCCTGCGCCTGGGCTCGCTGCGCCTCCGTCCTGGCTCTCTGCGCCTGGATCATCGCCACGCCCAGCCCGATCAGCACGGCCACCAGCGCGGCCGAGGCCAGCGCCACGTAGTCGCTGTGACGCTGGATAAAGCGGCTGGCCCGGTACCAGCCGCTGTCGGGGCGCGCCAGTACCGGTTCGCCTGTGACGTGGCGGTCCAGGTCGTCGATCAGCGCATCGACGGTGCGGTAGCGCGCCTCGGGCTCCTTGCGCAAACACTTGGCCAGGATCGTATCCAGGTCGCCGCGCAGGGCCCGCTGGGTCGGCCGGGTCGGCACGCGGCTGCTGGCGAGCGGCGCCGGCTCGCGCAGCACGCACGCCTCCAGGTCGGTGAGCGAGGCCCCGGTGACCTTGAACGGGCGGGTGCCGGTCAGCATTTCGTACAGCAGCACGCCCAGCGACCACACGTCCGATGCGACCGTGATGGGCTCGCCGCGGATCTGCTCGGGCGAGGCGTAGTCGGGCGTCAGCATGCGGCCGGCCCCGCGCGTCAGCTGGGTCAGTCCCTCGCCCTCGTCTCCCAGCAGCTTGGCGATGCCGAAATCGAGCAGGTGAGCGCTGCCGTCCGCGCTGACCAGCACGTTCGACGGTTTCAGGTCGCGGTGAACTACCAGGTGAAGGTGCGCGTAGGCCACGGCAGTAGCCACCTGCTTGAACAGCGCCAGGCGCTCGCGCAGCCCGCGCGGCTTCTGCAGGAGGTACTCGTCGATCGGGACGCCCTCGACGTATTCGAGCGCCAGGTAGGGCCGGCCTTTTTCGTCGGTGCCGGCGTCGTACAGCCGGGCGATGTTGGGGTGAGTCAGCCGCGCCAGGATGTCGCGCTCGCGCCCCAGCCGCGCGTTCAGCGCCGGGCCCCAAGCCACATGCGGCAGCTTCAGCGCGACCGATCGATCCAGGGCGCCGTCGGCGCGCTGCGCCAGCCAAACCGAGCCCATGCCGCCGGAGCCGATCTGCCGCTCCAGCAGATAGGGTCCGACCCGCACGCCGGGCTGCTCGGCAGGCTGGTCCGGTGCGCTGGCGCGCCAGTGACCGATCGCGGGCGTGGCCAGGAATTGGTCGTCCGAGTTGGCATCGGCCAGCATCAGCGCCAGCCGGTCGCGGTGCCCGGCGTCGGAGCCGCAAAGGCCCGCCAGCCACCCGGCTCGCTGGGCCGGGTCGAGGGCCAGCACCTCGTCCAGGAGGCGACTGAGGGTACGTAGTTCTGCAGCACTGGCAGCCATCGACGTGGGCACCGTTGTAACGATTAACGTTTAAAGACGGGAACCGGAGCCGTAAGCCGACATCCAGTTCACGCGACCGCCGTTTCGGACGATCCGGCGCAATCCGCTCAGGATCGCTGCAGCGCGGCCTTCAGCAGCAGACGGGCCTTGCCCCAGTCGCGTTGCACGGTGCGCTCGGTTACCCCGAGTGTCTCGGCGATTTCCGCCTCCGAGTAGCCCCCGTAGTAGCGCATTTCGACCAGTCGGGCCAGCCTCGGTTCGGCCTGCTCCAGCACGAGCAGGGCCTCGTGGACCTCGAGGATCGCCTCCTCGCCGCTGGACAGGTGGTCCAGCAGCTGGGTCGACAGCGTCAGCTCGGCGGCGCCGCCGCCGCGGCGCTGCGCCAGCCGCGCGCGTGCGGTGTCCACGATCACGTTGCGCATCACCTGCGAGGCGAATGCGAAGAACGAACGCCGGTCTTCCGAGCGCAGCTGCGAAGACTGGATGAAGCGGATGTACGCCTCGTGCACGAGGGCGGTGGTATCGAGCAGGTTGTTGCGACCGCCCTGGTACAGGCGCACGTGCGCGAGCTTTTTCAGCTCCTCGTAGGCGAGCGCGAACAGCGCATCACGGGCCTCTTTATCGCCGCCGTTGACGCGGCCCAGCAGCTCCGTGATTTCACCCATCGGCTCCCCCGGAAGCCAGCCCCTTGTTTTTACAAAGCGATTGGACCAAATCCCGGGCGGAGCGGGCCATCCCGGATGTTAGCCGGCGCCGGCACGCCCGACCGGGCGCCCTGCGCGGAAATTTATTGCTTGACGGCCTCAGTGGGCGGATCCGCCTTGCCCGAGCCGGCCACGTCGACCACGGTCCGGACCGCTGAACCGGTGACCGATGCGGCCGTGCTGGCGGCCGAGCCCGCAACGGAAGCCGATGTGCTGACGGCAGCGCCCGCGACGGAGGCGGCTGCGCCGACGGCGGTGCCCGCGGCGGAAAACACCGAGCAGGCCTGCAGCGCTACGACGGCGCCTGCGAGTGGAAGTGTTCGGAATGCCATTGAGCTGGAAAGGTACCTTGAATGCCTCGGGGCGCGCAGCGCGCCTTGGCACGGTATTGCAGGCCTTTTCCGGATTAGTCGGACTCGATGTCAGCGCACGTGGAGCCAGAAAAGGGCGGCTTCGGCTCAAATATTGTGCGACGCAAGAATGTGCCTATTTACAAGTATTTATATGAATTTTATGACTAAACTAGTCTAAATTATTAGATGTCAGAGATTATTTGGATGCATATATTGCAGCGCGGCATGAGATAATCCCGACAGTTTTTGTCAGGAAGGATCCGAAATGAGAACGACTCAAGCCATGGCTTGCTGCTCCCTGATCGCCTGGGCGCTTGCCCAGCCGGCAGCGCACGCCGGCGAGAATTCGCCCGACGAGCCCGCCCGCCTGTGCGACCACCCCGCGGTGCTGGTGGCGCGTCAAGGCGTGCGTGCCGACCCGAACGCGAATTTCTACCTGCACCCGGCCCGCCTGTCCTGGAGTCTGCAGCGGCCGCTGTCCGAAGGCGAGCACCCCGCGGTGCTGGTGGCGCGCCGTAACCCGGCGGCTCCAATCGACCCGAACCATTTCATCCTGGCGCACCCGGCGGGCGGCGCCCCGACCGTGAAGGAGACGGCGGCATCTGCGATTCGGTAAGCTTGGGCCGGGTCTTCCCGGTCCCGCGAGCCGACCGATGCTGCTGATGATCGACAATTACGACAGCTTCACCTACAACCTGGTCCAGTACTTCGGAGAGCTCGGCGAGGACGTTCGGGTCTATCGAAACGACGAACTCGAGGTGCAGCAGATCGCCGGGCTCGCGCCGCGACGCATCTGCATTTCACCGGGTCCCTGCACGCCCAACGAGGCCGGCGTGACGCTGGCGCTGATCGAGCGGTTCGCCGGATCGATCCCGATCCTGGGGGTGTGCCTGGGGCACCAGGCGATCGGGCAAGCCTTCGGCGGACAGGTGATCCGGGCCAAGTCGTTGATGCACGGCAAGACCTCCGCCATCGAGCACACCGGCGTCGGCGTGTTCTCAGGGCTGCCCAGCCCGTTTACCGCGACGCGCTACCACTCGCTGGCGGTGCGGCGCGAGACGCTGCCGGACTGCCTGGAAATCAGCGCCTGGACTGCGGACGGCGAAATCATGGGGTTGCGGCACAAGTCGCTGGCGGTGGAGGGCGTGCAGTTTCACCCCGAATCGATCGCGACCGAACACGGGCACGAGTTGCTGCGCAACTTCCTGACCCGACACTGAACGCGGCTGCGCGCTCGCCGCTCAATCGAGGCGCAAAGGGAACGCCCGTGTCGATTTCGCCTTCCGAGGCGCTGACGCGCTGCATCGAGCACCGCGAGATCTTCCACGACGAGATGCTGTCGCTGTGGCGGCGGCTGATGAGCGGGGAGCTGTCGCCGGTGCAGATCGCCGGGCTGCTGATGGGATTGCGGGTGAAGAAGGAGACCGTCGGCGAGATCGCCGCGGCAGCCCGCATCATGCGTGAGTTCGCCACCCAGGTCAGCGTGTCCGATCACCGTCATCTGGTCGACATCGTCGGCACGGGCGGTGACGGCGCGAAAACCTTCAACATCTCCACGGCCGCGATGTTCGTGGCCGCGGGTGCCGGCGCCCGCGTGGCCAAGCACGGCAACCGTGGCGTGTCCTCGGGCTCCGGCAGCGCCGACGTGCTGGAGGAACTGGGCGCGCACATCGCGCTGTCGCCCGACAAGGTGGCCGCTTGCCTGCAGCAAACCGGCATCGGCTTCATGTTTGCGCCCAACTACCATGCCGCGATGAAGCACGCGGCCCCGGTCCGCAAGGAGCTGGGGGTGCGGACCATTTTCAACATCCTGGGGCCGCTGACCAACCCCGCCTCGGCCCCGAACCAGCTGCTCGGCGTGTTCCACCCCGACCTGGTCGGCATCCTGGTGCGCGTGCTGCAGCAACTGGGCACCGAGCACGCGCTGGTCGTTTACGGCAAGGACGGCATGGACGAGGTGTCGCTCGGAGCGGCGACGCTGGTGGGCGAGCTCAAGGACGGCCAGGTGCTGGAGTACGAGATCCATCCCGAGGACTTCGGCCTGGCCATGGTGTCCAATCGCGGCATCAAGGTGTCCAACGCGGCCGAGTCCCGGGCGATGGTGCTGGAGGCGGTCGATGGCACGCCCGGCACCGCGCGCGAGATTGTTACGCTGAACGCAGGCGTGGCGCTGTACGCCTGCGGTGCGGCCGGCTCGATCCAGGAAGGCATAGCGCGGGCGCGCGAGGCGATCGCCAGCGGGGCCGCGCGCCGCAAACTGGATCAGTTCGTCAGCGCCACCCGCGCCCTCGCAGCTGCCTGACGCGAACGGCGGGGCTGAGCCTGCGCACGATGGGGAAACCGGTGTCGGACATCCTGTCCCGCATACTGCAGGTCAAGCGCGCCGAGGTGGCGCAGGCCAAGGAGCACGAAACGCTGGCCGCGCTGCGCGCGCGGGCCGAAGCCCGCAGGGATCTGCGCGACTTCACCGGCGCGCTGCGGGCGAAGATCGCGCAGGGTGCAGCCGCGGTGATTGCCGAAGTCAAGCGCGCCTCGCCCTCGCGCGGCGTGCTGCGCGAAGACTTCGATCCGGTCGCTATCGGCGCCAGCTACGCCCGCGGCGGCGCGGCCTGCCTTTCGGTGCTGACGGACCGGCACTTCTTCCAGGGCGCACCGGCCTATCTGCACGAGGCGCGCAAGGCGGGCGGCCTGCCGGCGCTGCGCAAGGACTTCATCGTCGACGAATACCAGGTGGCCGAAGCGCGCGCATGGGGCGCCGACTGCGTGCTGCTGATCGTGGCGGCGCTCGATCCCGTCCTGATGCGCGATCTGGAGGCCGCGGCGCAGGCGCTGGGGCTGGCGGTGCTGGTCGAAGTGCACGATGCGGCCGAGCTGGAGCAGGCGCTGCGACTTTCCACGCCCCTGATCGGCATCAACAACCGGAACCTGAAAACCTTCGAAGTATCGCTCGACACCACGCTGCAACTGCTGCCCCGCATCGACCCGCAGCGGCTGGTGATCGCCGAAAGCGGCGTGCTGCAGCCGGCCGATGTGGCGCGGTTGCGCCAGGCGGGCGTGAACGCCTTCCTGGTGGGTGAGGCGCTCATGCGGGCCGACGATCCGGGGGCCGAGCTGGCGCGCCTGTTCGGATGAAGTACCCGCATCGGCTGGGGGAGCGCGAGGGGGCCGGCCCAGCCCCCTCGCTGCTGAGCCTGGCCACGCAGTTCGAAGCGCTGCCGCCGCGCTGGCGCGCCGCCAGCGCCCCGTTCCTGCGCAGCGCCGCCTGCGAGCGGCTGTGCCGCTTCGTCGACGGCCGAATCCAGACGGGAGCGATCGTGTACCCGCCGCGCCCGCTGGCGGCGCTCGAAGGGGTCGCGCCGCAGGACGTGCGCGCCGTGATCGTCGGCCAGGATCCGTATCACGGCCCCGGGCAGGCGCACGGTCTGGCGTTCTCGGTGCCCGAAGGCGTACCGCCGCCGCCCAGCCTGCGCAACATACTGGACGAGGTCGCGCGCAACTGCGACTGTCCGCGCGTCGCCAGCGGTTGCCTGCAGCGCTGGGCGCGCCAGGGCGTGCTGCTGCTGAACACGGTACTCACCGTCGAGCAGGACCGTCCCGGCAGCCACGCACGCCAGGGCTGGGAGCCGTTCACCACCGCTCTGATCGAGACGGTGGCCCGGGAGCCGGCGCCGAAGGCCTTCATGCTGTGGGGCGCCCATGCGCAGTCGCTGCAGCCCATCATCGCGGGCGTGGGCGATCGGCACCGCGTGCTGCCCGCCAACCACCCTTCGCCGCTGTCGGCCCGGCGCGGGCCGGTGCCGTTTTGCGGCTGCTCGCATTTCTCCGCGGCCAATGCATTCCTGGCTTCGCACGGGCGCGCTGCGATCGACTGGTGCGCTACTGAGTGAGGCCCTCACCCCCTCCCCTCTCCCGCTGCGCGGGCGAGGGGCGACCCGCCGAAGCAATTCCGAAGTCGTTCCAAGGGCACGCCGAATCGCCCCTCGCCCGCGCAGCGGGAGAGGGGAGGGGGTGAGGGCTCGCGATTCAGCCCCGCCGCGGCCCGCACCAGGCGGTGCGGCGGCGCTGCGCCGCGGTGCCCCCGCGCTCGTCGACCTCGAGCACGAAGCGCGGCGGCGGCTGCGTGGCCAGCGTCAGCTCGAAGCGCTGCAGCTCTTCGCGCCGGAACGTCAGCAGCTCGATCGTGTCGCCGGGCGAGTAGCGGGCCAGTATCGCATCCAGGCGCGCGGGCGCCACACGCAACCCGTCGAGCGCGACCAGCAGGTCCCCGGCTGCGACGCCGGCCTGCTGCGCCGGACCGCCATCGAACACATGTGCCACGCGCGCCTCGCCGCCCCCGCCGTGCAGCTTCAACCCGAGCAGCGCGAAGTGGGGCGATTCCAGCGCCAGCTTGCGCTGCAGCCGGATTCCGACCGTCTGCAGCAGCGTGGCCAGGTCCGGATCGCGCGTGCCCTCGGTCCAGGCGCGCACGGTGCGGGCCAGGTCCAGCCCGGTCGCCTGCGCGATCGCCTCGATGATTCCGTCCTCACTGACGCCGCGGTAGGCCGGGCCGGCCGAGCGGAAGCTGCGCCACAGCCAGCGCATCACGTCGTCCAGCGATCGGCGCGCGCCGCTTTCGTGCCGTATCGCCAGGTCCAGCGCCAGAGCCACCAGCGCACCCTTCTGGTAGTAACTGAGCACGCTGTTGGGCGCGTTCTCGTCCTGCCGGTAGTACTTGATCCACGCGTCGAAGGAACTCTCGGCCAGGCTCTGCTTCAGGCGGGCACTGCGCTGCATCACAGTCGTGATGGTGCGGCTCAACGTCTCCAGGTACTGGGCCTGTGACGCCAGGCCCGCGCGCGCCACCATCAGGTCGTCGTAATAGGCGGTGAACCCCTCGAACGCCCACAGCAGCCGCGTGTAGTTCTCGCGTGAAAGGTCATACGGCACGAAAGCCTGCGGGCGGATCCGCTTCACGTTCCACACGTGGAAGTATTCGTGGCTGGCCAGGCCGAGGAAGCGCCGGTACCCCTCGGTCGCCTCCTTCATGCCCACATATGGCAGATCGTCGCGCCGGTAGATCAGCGCCGTCGAATTGCGATGCTCCAGGCCTCCATAGCCTTCATCCACTGCGAACGTCAGAAAAGCGTAGCGCTCGAAGGGCGGGTGCGGCCGGCGCGGCTCGAACAGGCGCACATGGGTCTCGCACAGACGGGCCAGGTCGGCCTGCAGGCGGCCCAGGTCCAGCCGCGCCACGCGCCCGCCGACGGCAATCTCGTGAGGCACGCCGCACACCTGGAAGCGGGCGTGCGCAAAGCGGCCCATCTGGACCGGGCCATCGATCAGTTCCTCGTAGTCCTGGGCCAGGTAGGTGCCGAACCCCCCGGCCCGGGTGCCGCGCGCAGCCGTCAGGCCCGTGATCAGCTGCCAGCTGGCGGCGCGCGCGCCGGCCGGCGGAAAGATGTCGATCCGACAGGCCGCGCGCTCCTGCCCGAGCGGGGCCAGCAGCAGCGCCGCCCCGTTGAAGAAGGCCTGTTCCGGATCCAGGTAGGCAGCGCGAACCGAAAGATCGAACGCGTAGACCTCGTAGGCGAGCGTGACCTCGCCCTCCGCGCGCGCGCAGCGCCAGGTGTGCTTGTCCAGCTTTTCGACGCGCAGCTTGCGTCCGCCCGACAGCGCGGTCAGGCGCACGATATGCCGCGCGAACTCCCGGATCATGTAGCTGCCGGGGTTCCAGGCGGGCAGCGCGAAGCGCTGGCCCTCGGGATCGGGACCGTCCACGCGGACGGTGACGTGAAACAGGTGCGCGCCCGGGTCGGCGGGCCGTACCGCGTAGCGGATCGTCATTTGCCCTTCAAGCGGGCGATCAGCCAGAGGACCAGGCCGGCCGCCATCACGCCGAAAGCGACCTGCAGCGCGTGTTGCGATTGCGCATACGCCAGGCTGCTCCAGAGCAGGAATGCGCAGGTGCCGACGAACACCAGCGGGAGCACCGGGTACAGGGGCACCGAGAACGGGCGCGCCACATGGGCGTACTTTTTCCTCAGCACGAACAGTGCAACGCCGGTCAGCATGAAGAAGAACCAGAACACCGGGGCCGTGAATTCGACGATGGTGCGCACCTGGCTCTGCTCGTACGCGGCGAAGGCCACCAGCGCCAGCGTGATGCCGCCCTGCACCAGGAAGGCCGGCACCGGCACGTCGCGCTTGCGGTCCCAGCGGCTCATGAACGAAACGATCGGCCAGTCCAGCCCGAGCGCGTAGTTGGAGCGCGCGCCGACGATCATCGTGGCGTTGCTGGACGCGAGCACCGACAGGCACACGATGGTCGCGATCAGCGTCTGCCCGAAGGATCCGAAAGCGCGCCCGGCCACGTCAGCGGCCGGCGCGTGGCTGCTCTTCAATCCCTCGAAGCCGAGTCCGATGTCCATAGCCGCCACGAACACCAGGTACAGCGCCGTGATCACCGCGATCGCGGCCAGCAGCGCGGTCAGGATTGCACGCCGGCCGCCGCGCAGCTCGGCCGAGATGTAGGCGGCCTCGTTCCAGCCGCCGTAGGTGAACAGCACGAACACCAGGGCCGAGCCCAGCAGCGCCGGCGAGGCGGGCGCCTGGCCCAGGGCCTGCATCGATGGCACGGCCGTGCGGAAGCCGCCGAACGCCACCAGCGCCATGCCGGCGATCAACAGCAGCGTGATCACGTTCTGGGTGCGCGACGACTCTTTCAATCCGAGGATATTGAGGGCCGTCAGAAGGACCACCACCAGCGCCGCGTAGATCGCCGGCGAGGCGCTGCCGAGCGACACGAGGCGCGAGGCGTACTCGCCGAAGATGTACGCGTGCACGGCGGTCGGTCCGGTCGTGGTCACGACCACGCGCGCCCATCCGAAGAAGAAGCTGACGTCGCGGCCGAACGCGCGCGTCAGGTAGTGGTAGTCGCCGCCGGCGTGCGGAAAAGTCGACGCCAGCTCCGCATAGCACAGCGATCCGACCAGCGTCAGAACGGCGCCCAGGACCCAGGCGGCGAACATCCCGCCAACCGAGCCCGAGGTGGACGCCACCAGCGGCGGCAGCGCGAAAATGCCGCCACCGATCACGATGCCGCATACGATCATCGTGGCGTCGAACGTTGACAACGCCGGGAGCGGTGCTCCCTGCGCGGCGCCGGCCCCGGAGGGCGTCACGCGGCGCTCAAGTCGAACGGCAGTCGTCTGAAGCGTTTGCCGGTCAGACGCGCCAGGGCGTTGGCAACCGCAGGGGCGATCGGCGGCGTACCCGGCTCGCCAAGTCCAGTCGGGTCGGCGCTGCTGGGCACGATGTGGACGCTGGTCTGCGGCATTTCGTCGAATCGTAGCACCGGGTAGTCCGGGAAGTTGCTCTGCTCGACCCGGCCGTCCTTGAGCGTGATGCGCCCGTACAGCGCCGCGCTCAGGCCGTAGGCGACGCCCGAGGCGACCTGGGCTTCGACCGTGAGCGGATTGACCGCCACTCCGCAATCGATCGCGCACGTGACCTTGTGAACCCGGATCCGGCCCTGGACGACCGACACCTCGGCCACTTCGGCCACGACCGAATCGAAGCTCTGGTGCAGAGCGACCCCGCGCGCGCGACCGGCCGGCAGCGGGCTGCCCCAGCCGGACTTGCGTCGAACCAGCTCGAGGGCGGCCCGGTGGCGCGTCTGCGCCGGATCCAGCAGCGCCAGTCGATACTCGATCGGATCCTTGCCGGCCGCCGTGGCCAGCTCGTCGACCAGAGTCTCCATGACGAACGCGGTGTGGGTGTGGCCGACCG
>Ga0210409_10000628_pt1 | contig 53596 bp, 38 predicted proteins | sample IncBWH17MmetaG_FD_161649 | JGI IMG/M metagenome (GOLD analysis project Ga0210409, IMG submission 161649) | Forest soil microbial communities from Barre Woods Harvard Forest LTER site, Petersham, Massachusetts, United States - Inc-BW-H-17-M | ecosystem: Environmental > Terrestrial > Soil >... | reverse complement strand
CATCAACCTTCCCGAGCCCGAACTGGCGCGGCTGATCTTCCACGAGCTGGCCCACCAGGTCCTGTACGTGCGGGACGACACCGTCTTCAACGAGTCCTTTGCGACCGCGGTCGAGCGCGAAGGCGTGCGGCGCTGGCTGCAGGCGCAAGGCTCCGATCGCCTGCGGGCCGAATGGCAGCAGATCGAACAGCGCCGCGCCCAGTTCCTGGACCTGCTGACGCGGACGCGCGCCGCGCTGGACGAGGCCTACGCGGGCACCGCGCCGGATCCGGACAAGCGCGAGCGCAAGCGCGCGCTGTTCGCCGAGCTGCAGGGGCGCTATCAATCGCTGCGCGACGGGCCGTGGGGCGGGTTCAAGGGCTACGACCGCTTCTTCGGCCAGCCGCTGAACAACGCCCATCTGGCGGCGATCGGCGCCTATTTCGACCGGGTCCCGGCGTTCGAGGCGTTGATGCGCCGTACCGGGCCCGACATGGCGGCATTTTTTCGCGAGGCCAAGCGGATTGCCGCGCTGCGCAAGGACGCGCGCGATCGCGAGCTCGACGACCTGACCAAGCGGGTATGATCGAATCCCGCAGTCAACGCGGACGCGGCTGCCCAAAGCGCGCGCGTTGCTTCCCGAGCCCATGTTGCAGGCCACCCGCACCGAACAGCTCGACCGGTTCTGGCTGAAGAGCTACCCAGCCGGCGTCGAGACGACGATCGACGAAAGGCGAATCGGCACGCTGGTACAGATGCTGCAGGAGTCGTTCGCCCGCAACGGACCCCAGGTGGCGTTCGCCTGCATGGGGGCGGATCTGACTTACCGGCAGGTGGATCGGCTTTCAAGCGCGGTTGCGAGCTGGCTGCAGTCGCGCGGGCTGGACCGCGGGGACCGCGTCGCGATCATGCTGCCCAACGTGATGCAGTACCCGGTCGTGATGGCGGGGATCCTGCGCGCCGGCTGCGTGGTGGTCAACGTCAATCCGCTGTACATGCCGCGCGAGCTCGAGCACCAGCTGGCCGATTCCGGGGCGCGCGCCATATTCGTACTGGAAAACTTTGCCGCCACCGTGGCGGCGGTGCGCGCACACGTGCCGACCGACAGCGTGTGCGTGTGCCGGCTCGGCGACCTGCTGGGCCCGGTGCGCGGAGCGCTGGTCAATTTCGTCGTGCGCCGGGTGCGCAAGCTGGTTCCCGCTTACTCGCTGCCCGATGCGGTCGCGTTTGGCGACGTGCTGCGCCAGGGCGCCCGCACACCGCCCCGGCCGGTGCCGATCGAGCCGGGCGACGTCGCCTGTCTGCAGTACACGGGCGGCACCACCGGCGTGGCCAAGGGCGCCACGCTGCTTCACCGCAACCTGTACGCCAACGTGCTGCAGGTCGAGGCCTGGTTTCGTCCGGCGCTGGACCTGCTGCCGCCCGGCGAGCAATACACCACGGTGGCGGCCCTTCCGCTGTATCACATCTTCGCGCTGACCGGCTGCGCACTGATGTCGGTGCGACGCGGCGGAAAATGCGTGCTGATTCCGAACCCGCGCGACATAGCGGCGCTGGTGCGCGAAGTTGCGCGGCATCGCGTGCACTGCCTGCCGGCCGTCAACACCCTGTTCAACGCGCTCGCCGGCAACGAGGCGTTCCGGGCGCTGGACTTCTCGTCGATGCGCATCTGCCTCGGAGGCGGAATGGCGGTGCAGAGCGCAGTGGCCAAGCGCTGGGCCGAATTGACCGGGCGCACCATCTGCCAGGCGTACGGATTGTCGGAGACCTCCCCCGGCGCAACGGTCAATCCGGTGCTCAGCGAGGAGTTCAACGGCAGCATCGGCCTGCCGCTGCCGTCGACCGACATCGCGATCCTGGATGATGCCGGCAACCGGCTGCCGACGGGCACGGCCGGCGAGATCGCCATCCGCGGGCCCCAGCTGATGGATGGCTACTGGCTCAGGCCCGATGAGACCGCGCGCGTGATGACGGACGACGGATTCTTTCGCAGCGGCGACATCGGCGTGATGGACGAGCGGGGCTATGTCCGCATCGTCGACCGCAAGAAGGACATGATCCTGGTGTCCGGGTTCAAGGTCTTCCCCAACGAGATCGAGGACGTCGTGGCCTCGCACCCCGGCGTGCGCGAGTGCGCGGCGATCGGGGTGCCGGATGAGCGCGCGGGCGAGGCCGTGAAGCTGTTCGTGGTGCGGGCCGATCCGGCGCTGACCGAACATGACCTGGTCGAGTACTGCCACGAGAATCTGACCGGATACAAGCGTCCGAAATTCATCGAATTCCGCTCCGACCTGCCCAAGAGCAATGTCGGCAAGATCCTGCGCCGCGCGTTGCGTGATGAAGCCGCAGCTGCGCACTGACCCTCCTAAGCTGCTGCGCAGCTTCGGAGGGCAGGCCCTGCTCTGGAGCTGTTATATTCGCGCGAACCGGTTTCAGAGCGGGAGCCAACCATGAATGCGCTGAGATCCGCGGTGATCATCGTTGCGCTCGGGCTGTCCAGCGCTGCATTTTCAGAGCAAGGCCCGATGACTTCGCCGGCCGAGGGCGCCAAGGAAGCCGGCTTGGTCACGATCACTTCACCCGCCGAGGGCGCCAAGGTCGGACTGAGCGGCATCAAGGTCGCCTTCGAGGTGACGCAGGCGCCGAAGGGCGACCATGTCCACGTCTTCGTGGACGGCGAGCAGGTCGCCGAGCTTCGGCAGCTCAAGGCCAGCTATACCGTCGACAAGCTCACGGCCGGCCGGCACTGGGTGTGTTTCCGCGTCGTCGACAAGGGTCACACGCCGGTCGGCGCCGAAAAGTGCGTCACGCTCAACGCCGGCAACGTTCCGCCCATGGTTTACGAATCGAACAAGCCCGAATCGAAGAAGCCCTGATCGCCGGCGCCGCACGGGCGCGGGCGATCGCGCCAACCGCTGCGAGGCGCCGTGTGAATACGCAGGATCTGGCCTACGCGCTGACCCAGGTCGTTCACAATTTCGGTGCAGTCGCGGTGACGGCCGGGGCCGCCGGCGGGCGCTGGACGCAGGCTGCGACCGAACCGAAGCGGCAACGCCGCCTGCAATGGCTCGTACTGGGCGGATGGGTCGCCCAGATTCTCAGCGGAGCGACATTCGGCGGCATCAGCTACGCCAGCTTCGGGCAGTTTCCGGAGATTCACGGCATCGCGGTAGCTGCCTTGCGGTTGAAGATCACGTGCGCAGTGGCGGGCGTTTCGGTCAGCACGCTGCTGCTGGCCCGGGCGCGGGCCTGGAACGAAACGCAGCGGAGCCACGCGTGGAGTGCGCTGCTCGGCTTCGCCGCCATCGCGCTGTGCGCGGCCGCCTTCCTGCGCTGGTTTTCATGATGGGACGCAACCCCAAGCTGGTATATTTGTTTGATAGATTCGTACAAGCAGCCGGCCGGCGGGCGAGCGATACTCGTCGCCGGCCGATCCCGTTCTAGCCAGCGGACACCGGGGGAGACACATTTGTTGCAGGGCGATCGGGCATCCGTTCTGCTGCGGCCGACCCGTGGCTTGAGCCTGCGTCTGTTCTTTGACCTGTTCAAGCTGCGCATCGGCCTGGTGATCGGATTCACGGCGCTCGCCGGCCTGGCGGTCGCATCGGGCCGATCGCTGCCGGCCTGGCGGGTGTTCGCACTGGGGCTGGCGGTCACGCTGGCGTCAGCGGCCGCCGGTGCATTCAACCAGATCGTGGAGCGCGGGCTGGACGCCGGCATGCGTCGCACGCGCAACCGCCCCTTCGTCAGCGGCCAGCTCACGGCCGGGCCGGCCTGGCACGCCGCGATCGCGGCAACCGGCGCCGCCGGCGTCGCGCTGGCCGCGTTCGCACTGAATCTGACGACCGCCATTTATACCTTCCTGGGCGCGTTCACTTATGCCGTCGTCTACACGATGTGGCTGAAGCGGCGCACATGGTGGAACATCGTGATCGGGGGACTGGCCGGCAGTTTCGCCGTGCTGGCCGGCGCGGCCGCGGTATCGCCGCAGGCCCTCGAGCCCCTGCCGCTGGCGTTCGCGGTGGTGCTGTTCCTGTGGACCCCGCCGCACTTCTGGAGCCTGGCGATCGCCTATCACGACGACTACGCCGCCGCCAAGGTGCCGATGCTTCCGGTCGTGGTCGGCGATGCGCGCGCCGCGCGTGCCGTCCTGGCCGGCTCGGCGCTGCTGGTGGCCGCCTCACTGGTGCCGGCGCTGCTCGGCATGGGGTGGCTGTATCTCGTGACGGCGGTCGGCGCCGGCGCCTATCTTCTGGTCAAGAGCGCGCAGCTGGCGCGGGCGCCGAGCGCTCGCACGGCCATCGCCAACTTTCACGCGTCGCTGTTCTACCTCGCGCTGCTGCTCGCTGTCGCGATCCTCGACGCCGGCCTGAGGCTCTGAGATGCGGCGCACCGCGCGCGGCAGAGTTCTGTCGCAACATCACGCGCTCCTGGGATGACCCGGGTCAGACAGGGACGGTAGAGTCTGCCGACTGAAAAGAACCATTTGACGGATCGAGGGAGGCAACCAGTGACGTTGGGCGCAATCGAAGGTCTGCCAGGGCTGCCGTCATGGTCGTAGCCATCGTCCTGATCATCCTGGTGCTGGGGTCGCTGTTGTTCCATTTCCTCAGCCCCTGGACCTTCACGCCGATCGCGTCCAACTGGGGCATGATCGACCACATCATGACCACGACGATCGCTGTCACCGCCATTGTCTTTGTCGCGGTCAATCTCTTCATGGCGTATTGCGTGATGCGCTTCCGCAACCGCCAGGGATCGCAGGCCGCTTATGAGCCGGAAAGCAAGAAGCTCGAAGCCTGGCTGACCACGTTGACCGTGATCGGGGTCGCCGGACTGCTGACCCCGGGCCTTTTCGCGTGGGCGAAGATCGTCAACGTCCCCAAGGACGCGCAGGTGGTCGAAGCGCTCGGGCGCCAGTGGAACTGGATGTTCCGCTTCCCGGGCAAGGACGGTGTGCTGGGTGCCACCGACGCGCGCTTCATCAGCGAATCGAACCCGTTCGGCATCGATCCGAACGATCCGAACGGACAGGACGACATCGTGGTGGCCAATCCCGAACTGCATCTGCCGGTCGGCGTCCCGCGCAAGGTGCTGCTGCGCTCGATCGACGTGCTGCACGATTTCACCGTGCCGCAGTTCCGGGTCAAGATGAACCTGGTGCCGGGCCTGGTCACGCACTACTGGTTCACCCCGACCAAGGTCGGATCCTATGATCTGAACTGCCAGGAGCTTTGCGGCATCGGGCATTTCACGATGCACAGCAAGATCGTGGTCGAGGACGATGCACCGTTTCAGACCTGGCTGGCGAGCTATCCGACCTTCGCGCAGTCGTTGGTACCGGCGCCCGCCGACGCCTCTGCGGGAGCGCCCCTGTTTGCGGTCTGTTCCGCATGTCACGGCCAGCAGGCAGAGGGCAACCCGGCGATGCACGCGCCCAAGCTGAGCGGCCAGCCCGACTGGTACCTGGTGCGCCAGCTCAAGAGCTTCAAGGCGGGCCAGCGCGGCACCAACGAGAAGGACGTGTTCGGCCAGACGATGGCGCCGATGGCCGCCACGCTGGCCGACGAGGCCGCAATCCGCAACGTCGTCGCTTATATCGAAACGCTGCCGGACCAGCCTGCGCCGCGCACCGTGAACGCGGACCTCGAAAAAGGCCGCGTGCTGTACAGCAACTGCGCGATCTGTCATGGGGCGGACGGGCACGGCAACCACGCCACCAACGCTCCGCGGCTTGCCGGGATGAGCGACTGGTACGTGCTCACCCAGCTGGAGAATTTCAAGCAGGGCATTCGCGGCCGGCATCCGGACGACCTGTACGGAATCCAGATGTCGTCGATGGCGGCGATGCTGACGGGCGAGCATGAGACCGCCGAACTGGCCCAATACGTCAATTCGCTCCGGTGATCGCCGGCCGGGTCAGAGGCGAGCCGATCTTCAGGCCAGGCCGTGCCCACGATGCGCTGACAAGACTCGTTGAGAGGAAAGAATCATGGTTGCCGTAACGCATGACGCATCGGCTCACGCTCCGCCGGCCGAAGTCGAGGAGGTCGAGCTTCCGCACGCGCACACGTGGATCGGAAAGTACGTCTTCAGCCAGGACGCCAAGTACATCGGGATCCAGTACGGCGCCACCGCGCTGGCGATCGGCCTGGTCGGCCTTGCGCTGTCGCTGCTGATGCGCCTGCAGCTGGGCTTTCCCAGCGTGTTTTCGTTCATCACCCCGAGCAATTACCTTCAGTTCGTCACGATGCACGGACTGATCATGGTGGTTTACCTTCTCACGGCGCTGTTCCTGGGCGGATTCGGCAACTACCTGATCCCGCTGATGGTCGGGGCCCGAGACATGGTGTTTCCGATCATGAACATGTTGAGCTACTGGACCTACCTGGTGGCCGTGCTGATCCTGGTGGCGACTTTCTTCGTCCCGGGCGGCGCAACCGGCTCCGGCTGGACCTTGTATCCGCCCCAGGCCATTTTGCCGGGGACGCCGGGGTCGAGCCTGGGAATCGTCCTGACGCTCGTTTCGCTGGCGGTGTTCATCATCGGCTTCACGATGGGCGGATTGAACTATGTGGTGACGGTATTGCAGGCGCGCACGCGCGGGATGACGCTGATGCGCTTGCCGCTGACGGTGTGGGGCATCTTCACCGCCACCATCATGGCGCTGCTGGCTTTTCCGGCCCTGTTGGTGTCCGCGCTGATGATGACGCTGGACCAGACCCTGGGCACCAGCTTCTTCATGCCCGAGATGGTCGTGGCGGGAAAGCATCTCGAATACGGCGGCGGCAACCCGATCCTGTTCCAGCACCTGTTCTGGTATTTCGGCCACCCGGAGGTCTACATCGTCGCGCTGCCGGCCTTCGGCATCGCCTCGGACCTGATCAGCACGCACGCGCGCAAGAACATCTTCGGCTACCGGATGATGGTGTGGGCCATCCTGGGCATCGGCGGCCTCAGTTTCGGGGTGTGGGCGCACCACATGTTCGTCAGCGGGATGAACCTGTACTTCGGTTTCTTCTTCGCCACCACCACACTGATCATCGCGATCCCCACCGCGATGAAGGTGTACAACTGGACCCTGACCCTGTGGCGCGGCAACATCCACTTCACGGTCCCGATGTTGTTCGCGATCGCGTTCGTCTTCACCTTTGTCAATGGCGGCCTGTCGGGGCTGTTCCTGGGCAACGTGCCGCTCGACGTGCCGCTGGCCCACACGCTGTTCGTGGTGGCGCATTTCCACATGGTGATGGCGGTATCGCCGGTGCTGGTTTTTTACGGTGCGATCTACCACTGGTACCCGAAGATCACCGGCAAGATGATGGACGAGACGATGGGCAGGATCCACTTCTGGGTCACGTTCATCGGCGCCTATTGCATCTTCTTCCCGATGCACTACCTGGGTTTCCTGGGCGTGCCGCGCCGCTACTACGCGCTCGAGTCGGCGCCGTTCATTCCAGCGTCGGCCCAGCACCTGAACGAGTTCATCACGATTTCGGCACTGATCGTCGGCGTGACGCAGCTGCTGTTCATCTACAACCTGATCTGGAGCTATTTCAAGGGCAAGCCGGCCGGCGACAACCCATGGCGCGCGACCACCCTGGAGTGGCAAACGGCGCACACGCCACCGCAGCACGGCAACTTCGGCGAGCACCTTCCGGCCGTCTACCGCTGGGCCTACGACTACAGCGTGCCCGGCGCCGCCGAGGACTTCACTCCGCAGAATCAGCCGGCGGCCGCGGGCGCCGCCAGCCATGGGTGACAGACGGTGATGACCCCGCTGGTCGTGGTGATTTCGATCATGGCGGTAGCCATGGTCTGGCTGTTTCGCCAGACGATGAACGTGCGGCCGTGGGCCGATCCCGGCGCGGTGGACGACAGCGCCGCCAGCGGGGCCTCGTTCGCGCGCCCGGCCGCGACGGTGGGGCTGGGCGTGTTCCTGGCGGTGGCCACGTCGCTGTTCGTGCTGACGATCTGCGCCTACTTCATGCGGATGATGGCGGCGGACTGGAGGACGCTGGTCTTTCCCAGCGTGCTGTGGCTGAACACGGGCCTGCTGATCGTGAGCGACCTGGCGATGCGCTCGGCGCGCACCGCGGCACGGCGCGCCGAAATGGACCGCGTGCGCACCGGCCTGATCGCCGGCGGCATCACGAGCTTCGCGTTCCTGGTGGGACAGGTCTGGGCCTGGCTGCAGCTGAACTCCTCCGGATACTTCGGCGCCCAGGACGCGGGCGGCGCTGCGGCGGCCAGTCCGGCCAATTCGTTCTTCTATCTTTTCACGGCGCTGCACGGGCTGCACCTGCTGGGCGGCCTGTGGGTCTGGGGCCGGACCACCGCCCGGGTGTGGCGCGGCGCCTCGGCGGCCCGCGTCCGCCTGAGCGTGGAGCTGTGCACCCTGTACTGGCACTATCTTCTGGTGGTGTGGCTGGTGCTGTTCGCCCTGCTGGTTCCGGCCATCAGCGAGTTGTGCCGCGGGCGCCTGTCGTTCTGAGTCATGCGGAAGAAAACGGAGACCCGATAAGATGACGCAGCCCGCGCCGGTCAGCAGCGCCGCATCCGTGCCTGCCCCAACAGGCCTGAACAGCCTGATCGCCGACATCTCGTCCGACCAGCGGGCCTTCAAGAACGTCCCCTGGGCCAAGGTGATGATGTGGATCTTCCTGCTGGGCGACGTTTTCGTCTTCGGCAGCTTCCTGATCGGGTACATGAACGTGCGGATCTCGACGCAGGTGCCCTGGCCACACACGGCCGAGGTATTCGCGCTGACGGTGGCCGGGAAGAAGATCCCGATGCTGCTGGTGGCCATCATGACGTTCGTCCTGACCAGCAGCTGCGGCACGATGTCGCTGGCGGTCGGCTACGGATACCAGAACGATCGCCGCAGGACGCTGCTGTGGATCCTGATCACCGCGCTCCTGGGCGCCTCGTTCGTCGGGATGCAGGCCATCGAATGGACCTCGCTGATCCACGAGGGCGTGCGGCCCTGGGGCAATCCGATGGGGGCGGCCCAGTTCGGCGCGAGCTTCTTCCTGATCACGGGTTTTCACGGCACGCACGTCACGATCGGGGTGATCTTCCTGCTGATCACGGCCGTCAAGGTGGCGCGGGGGGACCTGGAAAACAGGCGGCCCGGCTTCATGACCGGGCGCAAGGGCGGCTACGAGATCGTGGAGATCCTGAGCCTGTACTGGCACTTCGTCGACCTGGTGTGGGTGTTCATCTTCGCAGTCTTCTACCTCTGGTAAGAAAACCATGACACAGGAACACAGCCAGCAGCCCCTGATCGCGACCTACGTCAAGATCTGGGGGTTGCTGTTCGTACTGGCCGCGGCATCCTATTCCGTCGGCTACTTCGAGGTTCAGGCGCCGCTGCGCCAGATCCTGCTGATCGCGCTGATGCTGCTGCAGGCCGGCCTGATCGTCTCGGTGCTGATGCACCTGGTGTGGGAACGGCTGGCCCTGGTGTACGCGATCCTGGTGCCGCCGTTGCTGCTGATAACCCTGATCAGCATCGGCGCACTCGACGGCCTGTACACCGTCACGACCCGCAACACCTTCTTCGGACCGCCTGCGCCGGTGGCGCCCGAGGCCGAGCGCCGCTAGCAGGTCCTTTTCCGGCCTTCGGCCGGAAAAGGAAGGGAGGAAGAGAACGAGGGGGCTGGGCTGGCCCCCTCGTGCTCCCCCAGCCAATGTGAAGGCGCGGGCGAGGGGCGAGGGGCGATGCAGCGTGCCCTTGGAACGACCTCGTCGGCCCGTACCGGCCCGATCACGGAAACCCCTCTGCGAGACCAGATCGGTCCATGGAAGGTACGGGTCGCTGCCCTACCTTTCCTAAAGGTAAACACCCTAAATGGGATGCACGCCCGGCGCACGCATGAACTTTTCTGCTGCAGCGGGATTAACCGTGTGTACGTGCTGAAGCCGAGTCAGCAGTGATGGGTCTGCGCCGCGCGAGCGGCGTGCATCGCGATCGGCCGTAGGACCCGGTCCTGAACCGTGTCTTGCGAGCCTCGTGGTGTTCGAGGCAAGAAGTCCCGCCTGGTTCGGCACCCACTGATCCGTTGTCGTCGCAACGACCCGGAACGGCCTAATTTTGCACGTTTTTGGTGCGATGCAATATATTTTTTAAGGGAACGTAAGTAAACCGACGAACGGTACCGCATTATCGTTGACATCACGCGTTCTAATCACCTACGATGCATTCACAAATTGGGCGTTGTGTGATTATTTTTGCCTAAGTCATTGATTATATGTGATTTTTACCTAGATTTAACCAAAAAATAGGGACTGCTTGATATACCGTATATCAGACAGGTATCCCACATCAACGTTACTTAATTTTTGGGGCCAGCAATGGGGAGTAATACCCATGTCAGGGTTCAAGAAGGGTGGAGCCCTACACGCTTCAGCTGGGTAGGATCTTTCCTACTGCTTTGCACAATGCTGCTTTTCGCCGGCCAGGCCTCTGCGCTGCCGAGCTACGCGCGGCAGACGGGGTATGCGTGCATCAAGTGTCACGTGGGCGGGTTCGGTCCGCAGCTGACCCCGTACGGGGTGCGCTTCAAGCTGGCTGCCTACACCGAGACTGATCACAAGGGATTGAAGATTCCGGTGGCGGCGTTCATTTACGGCGGCTTCACGCACACGGAGAAGGACCAGCCCACGCCACCGACGCCCCACACCGCGGTGAACGACAACACGACGCTGGACCAGATTTCCGGCTTCATCGCGGGGCGTTGGTTCGAGGACATGGGCAGCTTCGTGCAGGTGACCTACAACGGCAACACCAAAGGGCTGTCGACCGACAACACCGACATTCGCTACGCGCACGACTTCGTGATCGGCTCCACCGACGCGCTGGTGGGCGTGACGGTCAATAACAATCCGACCATCCAGGATCCGTTCAACACGCTGTTTGCCTGGAATTTCCCGTACCTGTCCTCGGCGGTGGCGTTCGGGCAAGGCAGCACCGGCACGCAGATCAGCGGCGGACTGGGACCGGCCGTGCTGGGCGAGTCGCTCTACACCTTCATCAACGATTCGATCCTGGCCGAGGTGGGCACCTACCACGCCTGGTCGCCGGCCATGCAGGTCAAGCTCGGACTGGGCGCCGGCAATGACATCGGCCGCATCGGCGACTCGGTCTACTGGCGGCTGGCCTATCTGCAGGACATGAACACGCAGGCCTTCTCGGTGGGCCTGGTCGGCTTCAATGTGAGCCGCCAGCCCGAGCGCATCCCGGGCGGACCGATCGACCGCTACCGCGACATCGGCGCCGACGCCTGGTACGAGTTCCTGGGCAACGGGCGCCACAACATCGCCGCCTACGCCAGCTATGTTCGCGAAGATCAGAACCTGGGCGACATGGTCGCCAACGCGGTGGCCGCCGGCGGGCCGGTGCCCAACCCGAACGAACGCCTGTACGACTTGCGCCTGAACGCGTCCTATTACTACGACCAGACCTACGGGGTCACGATCGGGCGCTTTTCCCGGCGCGGCACCTCCGATCCGGTGCTTTATGCCCCGACCGGCAGCCCCGACACCACCGGCACCATTTTCCAGGTCGATTACACCCCGTTCGGCAAGGCCGACTCGTGGGGCCGCCCCTTCGCCAACGTCCGGGTCGGCCTGCAGTACACGCTGTACGACAAATACAACGGCGCCAGCACCAACTACGACGGCACCGGCCGTAACGCGGGCGACAACAACACGACGTACCTGTTTGTTTGGATGGCCATCTAAAGGGCGGAGAGCGCTATGAATCTAAAAACTTTTCTGCGGGTGATCCCGCTGGCCTGCATCTCGATCGCGGCCGGAGCGGCTCAGGCGGGCGGTGATCCAGCCCACGGAGCCGAGTTGTTTCAACAGAACTGCGCGGCTTGCCACAGCCATGAGCGAGGCCAGAACCTGGTCGGCCCGTCGCTCTTTTCGGTGGTCGGACGCGCGGCGGCCAGCATCGCGGATTTCGCCTACTCGGATGCGATGAAGCGCAGCGGGATCGTCTGGACGCAGGATCAGCTGGTCGCCTACCTGAAGGCGCCCCGACGCTTCATTCCCGGCATCAAGATGATGTTCCCCGGCCTTCCTGATCAGAAGGACCGCGAGGACGTCGTCGCCTTCCTGTCGAAGGCGCAGGAATCGGCGCCGGCGAGTCTGACGACGATCGACGTGCCATCGCCCAACGCCGCTTTGGGCGTGGCGAAGTAGCCGGTCAGGCCGCGCCCAGCCGCGGCTGGGTGCGTTGCGCTCGGGACTGCGCGGCCCGATCGGCGCCCGCCGACGCGCGGCTGAGCGCATCGGCCGTCCACAGAGCGCTCGCGTACAGCAGGACGGCTCCGGCCTGGTGCGCCGCCGCCAGCGGGACCGCGACGACCGACAGCAGCGTGGCCACGCCCAGCGTTACCTGCAGGGCCAGCGCTCCCAGCATCAGATTCGACTGCAGACGCGCCTGCGGCGCTGGCACCGTCCGGCGGATCCACCACCACAGCGCCGGCACCAGAACGATCAAGGTCCACCCGATGGCGCGGTGGACGAACTGCACCGTGGCGAGGTTATAGAAGAAATTCAGATACCACGGGCTGATGCGCAGCAGATCCGGCGGCACCATGGCTCCGCCCATCAGAGGAAACGTGTTGTATGCGAAGCCCGCCCGGGTTCCTGCCACCATCCCGCCGGTCATCGCCATCAGGAAAACGACCGCCACCGTAACGGCCGCCGGCGCCGGCACGCGCCGCCGTTCCGCCAGACCGTTCCCCAGGCCCCACGCGGTCCACAGGATGGCTCCAATGATCAGCAAGGCGAGCCCCAGGTGCGCGGTCAGCCGGAACGGGCTGACCCGTGGATCCTCGACCAGGCCGCTTGCGACCATGTACCACCCGAGCGCGCCCTGCAGCGCCCCCAGCGCGAAGATCGCGGCCAGGCGCCAGGCCAGGCCGCGGGAAATCATCCGCGCCCCGATGAACCACAGCAGCGGCAGCAGGAAGACCAGGCCCGCCAGGCGGCCCATCAGCCGATGCGTGTACTCCCACCAGAAGATCGACTTGAAGCCTTCCAGGGTGAGGTCGAAGTTCACGAGCTTGAACTCGGGCGTGGCGCGATACTGATCGAACAACGCCGCCCAGGCCCTGCCGGACAGCGGCGGCAGCGCCCCGATCAGCGGCTGCCACCGCACGATCGACAGCCCCGAGTGGGTCAGCCGCGTAATCCCCCCCACGACCAGCACTGCGTACACCAGCGCGGCGCAGGCCAACAGCCAGACGGCGACCGCGCGCCCCGGCGTCGATTCGACCGCCCGTGTCACCGACGCCGACATTCGACGACGGGTCCCATCCAGCCGGAACGGCGCGCCCGCCCAGTCAATGCACGTCGCGCCAGAACACGGCGTTCAACCACCGCCCGACGCCCACGAACACCACCAGGAAAGCGATGGCCCACACGCCGATCCTGCGGCGCGTCTGCGCCGTGGGTTCGGACATCCAGTTCAGGTACGCGACCAGGTCGGCCACCTGCGCGTCGAACGCCTTCGCCGCCGCCGCATCGGCCGACTTGAAGCCGTACGCGAAGCCCGGCTCCCCGTGGTCCAGCTCGGTCCGGTTGACCACGGCAACGCCGTTCGCGTCGAACTGGCTGACGGTCTGAACCAGGCGCTGCTCGGGCCCACCCTTGCCGATGGACGCCGGCACGTCCTGGTACTCGGTCCTGGTCAGCGTGGCTTCCCGGGGACCCTGGCGCTCCCAGAAGATATCGGGCATCGAAATGTTCGGGTAGACCACGTTGTTCCAGCCGGTCTGGGTCGAGCGGTCACGGTAAAAGCCGCGCAACAGCGTGTAGATGTAGTCGGTGCCCGAGTGCTCGACCGTGTTGCGGGCCCGCACGATGACCGACAGATCGGGGGGCGCCTTGCCAAACCACGTCTTGGCGTCGTGCGGGTTCATCGCCACCGTCATCAAATCGGTGACGCGCTGGTTGCCGAAGATCAGGCTGGCCTTGATCTGCTTTTCGTCCAGGCCGATGTCACCGAGCCGATTCCACCGCATCAGGCTGGCGCCATGGCAGTTCAGGCAATAGTTCGCGAACGTGCGCGCGCCGCTCTGTAGCGCGGCCATGTCGGTGGCGCGGCCGCTCGGCCACTCATCCAGGCGCGGTTCCTGCGCGTTCACGCCGACCCAGATCACGCCCATCGCTGCGGCCACCCACCGGAAACTGGTTCCCCTCATCGTCGCCTCCCGTTCAGTGCGCGGCAAACTTCACGCGGGTCGGAACCGGCTTGAAGGTTCCCATCCGGCTCCACCACGGCATCAGGAAAAAGAAGCCGAAGTAGCAGGCGGCGCACAGTTGCGCCACCAGCGTGGTGGCCGGCGTGGGCGGGTTCATGCCCAGGTAGCCGAGCACGACGAAGGCCACGATGAAAACGCCCACCACCGCCATGTGCCAGCGCGGTCGATACCGCATCGACTTCACCGGCGACTGGTCGATCCACGGCAGCAAAGCGAAAACCATGACCGACAGCCCCATCAGGATCACGCCCCACAGCTTCGGGTCCAGTCGCACCTGCGGCACCGTCATCAACACGAACGCCACGAACGTGACGGCAGACACCGTCAGGCGTGGCCACCATCCGCGCACCCGCAGGTAGGCCAGCACGCCCAGGAACAGCGTGCCCAGCGCCAGCCACAGCAGGAACTCGGAGGTCGTGGCCCGCAGGATCGAGTAGTAAGGCGTGAAATACCACAGCGGCGCGATGTGCTGGGGCGTCTGGAACGGGTCGGCCGGAATGAAGTTGTTGCCCTCCAAAAACACGCCCCCCATTTCCGGCGCGAAGAACAGCACCGCGCAGTAGGCGAGAAAGAAGAACCCCAGGCCATACAGATCATGCACCGTGTAGTACGGGTGAAACGGGATACCGTCCAGCGGCCGGCCGTTGGCGTCGGTCTGGTCCTTGATCTCGATCCCATCGGGGTTGTTCGAACCGACGTCATGCAGCGCGAAGATGTGCGCCACCACCAGCACCAGCAGCGCCAGCGGGACCGCGATGATGTGCAGCGAGAAAAAGCGGTTCAGCGTGGCATCGCCGACCACGAAGTCGCCGCGGATCCAGGTCGACAGAACGTCTCCGATCTTCGGAATCGAAGAGAACAGATTGATGATGACCTGCGCGCCCCAGAAGCTCATCTGCCCCCATGGCAGCAGGTAGCCGAAGAAGGATTCGGCCATCAGGGCCAGGAATATCAGGCAGCCCACAATCCACACCAGCTCGCGCGGCTTTCGATAGCTGCCGTACAGCATGCCGCGCAGCATGTGCAGATAGACGACGATGAAGAAGAACGACGCCCCGGTCGAATGCATGTAGCGGATGAACCACCCGCCGTTGACCTCGCGCATGATGAACTCGACCGACCAGAACGCCTGATTCGAGTCCGGCTTGTAGTGCATCGCCAGCAGGATGCCGCTGACGAACTGGATCACCAGCACCATCAGCGCGAAGGAGCCGAAGAAGTACCAGATATTGAAATTCTTCGGCGCGTAGTACTCCGACATGTGGGTGCGGAACGCCGTCATCAGCGACGGCATGCGCGCGTCGATCCACCCCAGCAGGCCTTTGTAATTCGTCGCGTGAAGCCCCATGATCCTCCCCTTGCTTCGCTCTGAAGCGGACCGGCCGCGAACGCTGCCCGACCGCCTAGCCTGATTACGTGCTCTTCTTGTCGTCGCCGATCACGATGAGCGCGTCGGTCACGAACTTGTACGGGGGAACCTCCAGATTATCCGAAGCCGGCTTGTTCTTGAAGACGCGCCCGGCGACGTCGAAGGTCGAACCGTGACACGGGCACACGAATCCCCATTGGTCGCCCAGTTGGGGATTCTCCGCCGGAGCGAACGGACCGCTGGGCGAACAGCCCAGATGGGTGCAGATGCCGATCGCCACGAAGTAGTCGGGTTTGATCGAACGCAGCGACGGATCCTTCATCACGTAGGCCGGAGTCGGATAGGCCGCCCGCTTGGTCAGCGGATCGGCCAGCAGGGTCTCGTCGCGCTTGAGCGAAGCGATCATCGCCGGGGTGCGGTGCAGGACCCAGACCGGCTTGCCCCGCCACTCGACCACCTGCATCTGGCCCGGCGCGATCGAGCTGATATCGACATCGACCGGGCCGCCGGCCGCCTTTTCCCGCTCCGAGGGGCCAAACGACGCCACGATCGGAACCGCGACGCCGACGCAGCCGACGCCGCCGACCACGCACGCCGTGATCACGGCGTTGCGCCGCTCGGGATCGACTGCTGCAGCCGGCGCGACCGGCCCGCCGGCGGTTTGCAAGGACGCTGTCATGATGGTGAGAGCCTTCGAAGGATGGGTTGAGCCGCGCCAGCCGAAATCGTTGAATATTAATGCATCGGAGAGCCTGCTTACCGTCGCAGCAGCGCAGCGACCATGAACGGATCGCTCGCGATGACCGCCGATCCGAACAGCTCCATGGTGCCGATGTCGCCGTGCGCCACGGCCGGATCGCCGCGATCGACGAACCGCCACAGCACATCCGGCCACTGCGCGAAGCGTTCCGGGCCCCCGTCCCCCGCAACGTGCGCGGGCGACAGAATCGCGGCCAGCGAGAAATTGCGCGTCCCGTGCCGGGCCAGGTCGCGCCAGATCCGGTACATGAACCGGGCTCCCTGCGTGACGCTGCGGGACAGCGCTGTGAAGTCCCTCTCCTTGACGGGCGCCAGGCTGACCCATCCGGCGCATTCGCCTTCGGTCATCGCAAGGCCTGCTTGCTGGTGGGCGGCCAGCAGCCGCTGCCAGTAGTCGATCGGGCAGCGCGCGGCGATCCATTCCGGATAAGCAAAATGACGATCGTCGCGGGCAACGATCTGAACGTGCGCGTGTTCCAGGCTGCTGGCCGACTTAGGCCCGCCATTGAGGAACAGGACCGCGAAGCGCGTGGCCGCGCGCACCCGGCGCGCCGCGGCCAGGTAGCGCTCGCCGGTTTCGAACAGGCCGACGAAGTCGGATTCGGCGAGCGAATCAACCGAGTGCATCCGCTCATCGCCGAAGGCCAACCCGTTGACCGGACTCTGCCGCGCCCAGTTCGGCCGGGTGCCGATGCGCCCATCGGCGGACGACACCGGTCCCCATTCGTCCGCCCACAATTCGGACTGCCGAACGCTCCATTCCCGGCACCAGGAGCAATGCGCCGGCGCAGAATCCGGTGATGACGGCGCCGGCCTCGCCGGTTCACCTGCACCGGCCTTGCGCCTGGCCCGGATCGAATTGATGATCGCCTCGTGTCCGGTGAACCGGTCCTGGACGATCGAGACGATCTGATGCTCCACCGCCTCGCGCGGCAGGCCCATGACGCCGGAGGCGACGGCCCAGCCCTCGGAATTCATCAACAGCGGGCTGCACGCCGCGCTCCGTATGTCATAGAGCTCCCGAATCAGATTGAATTCGGGCGAGCCGATTCGCGACGCCAGATCCGCAGCAGACGCGATCAGTCGAGCAGCCCCTTCTCCAGGACGTATCGCGTCAGCGCCGCGTTGTTCTCCAGCCCCAGCTTCTCCAGCACCCGGGCCCGGTAGGTGGTGACCGTCTTGGGGCTGATGTTCAGGCTCTGGGCGATCGACACCAGACTGTTGCCCGATGCGATCATCCGCATCACGGCGAACTCGCGCTCCGACAACGCCTGGTGGGCGGACGCGTCGCCGTGCCCGAGCACCTGCGCCACGTGCGCCGCGAACTCCGGGCTGACGAACTTGCCGCCGGAAGCCAGGCGGCGAATCGCCGAGATCAGCGTCTCGGCCGGGCTGCCCTTGTTCATGTAGCCGTCGGCGCCGCTTTTGAGCGCCTGCACCGCATATTGCTCCTCGGTGAACGCGGACAGCATCAGCACCGGCAGCGGATTCGGACTGTCCTTGACCGACTTCAGCACATCCCAACCCAGACCGTCAGGAAGCTTGACGTCGCACACGACCACGTCGAAGCGCTCCTCGGTCAGCAGCTGCAGCGCCTCGGCGCGCGTCGATGCCTCGCCCGCCACGATCATGTCCATCTGACGGCTGATCACATGTTTCAATCCCTCGCGCACCACCGCGTGGTCATCGACGATCAATACCCGAATCAGTTCCTTGTTCATGACATCCCGCCCAGCTCGCGCCTCCTTCGGCCACGCCGGAAGAGCGTCGTGCATGTTAAGACTTGGGCGAACCCAGTCCAGATGAACGTAGGGGCGTGCCTGGCCAATACCGTGAGTCTGGTTAAGGAACGCTAATAAAACGACCGGCCGCGTACAAGGAATTTGTCTGCGGGCTGCTCATAACCATGTAGCTTGTACCGGTTATTCCGACCGGACAATCACGTATCAGGGGTCGGAGTCGCCGGAGGCGCCGCCGGCGCCGCCAGGTCCCGGCTAACATCGACGCCCGTACCATGAGCCCGCCCCCATGCAGCTGATCGAAGCCCTGAGGCAGTCCAAATCCGAGTTGCAGCAGATCCGGCGCGACCTGCACGCCCACCCGGAACTGCGCTTCGAAGAGCATCGCACCGCCGACCTGGTGGCTCGCTCACTGGCCGGCTGGGGCATCGAGGTGCACCGCGGCCTCGGGGGAACGGGCGTGGTCGGCCTGATCCGGGCGGGCAGCGGCCAGCGCGCGATCGGTCTGCGGGCCGATATGGATGCGCTGCCGATCCAGGAGATGAACACGTTTTCGCATCGCTCCTGCTTCGATGGCCGGATGCATGCCTGCGGGCACGATGGCCACACGGCGATGCTGCTCGCCGCGGCCCGCCATCTGGCCGCCTCGCGTACCTTCGACGGAAACATCGTGCTGATCTTCCAGCCGGCCGAGGAAGGCGGCGCCGGCGCCGACCGGATGATTCGCGACGGTCTGTTCGAGCGCTTCCCCTGCGATGCCGTGTTCGCGCTTCACAATTGGCCGGGTCTGTCGGTGGGCCAGTTCGCAGTCGCGCCGGGCCCGATGCTGGCGTCGACCAACGAGTTCGACATCCAGGTGACCGGGCGCGGCGGCCACGCGGCGATGCCGCATCTGACCGTCGACCCGGTGCTGGTGGCGGTGCAGATCGTGCAGGGGTTGCAGGCCATCGTGACCCGTGCCAGAAATCCGAACGATGCGGCCGTGCTGTCGGTGACGATGATTCACGCGGGCGATGCGACCAATGTGATTCCCGACGTGGCGCGCATCGGCGGCACGGTGCGAACCTTCGCCGATCCGGTCACCGACCTTTTCGAACTTCGGATCCGGGAAATCGCAGAACACACGGCGCGGGCGCACGGCGCCAGCGCGACGATCCAGTTCCAGCGCACCTACCCGCCCACAGTTAATCACCCGCAGGAAGCCCAGTTTGCGGCGCGCGTGGCCGACGGCGTCGTCGGAACGCAAAACGTCGTGCGAGACGTCGCGCCGACGCTGGGTGCCGAGGATTTCGCCTTCATGCTGAAGGCACGTCCCGGCGCCTATCTTTTCATCGGCAACGGCGACGGCAACCACCGCGACACGGGCCATGGGGCCGGCCCCTGCACGCTGCACAACGCCTCGTACGATTTCAACGACGAGCTGATCCCGATCGGGGGAACTTTCTGGGTGCGGCTGGCGGAGGAGTTCCTTCGTCGGCCGGCGCCATAACGAGGACAGGACGCAAGATGCTGAAATGCCTTTCCATTGGTCCGATCCGCGCGGCCGGACCCGTGCTGGCGGCCCTGGCGGTGGCGGTCTTGCTGATGCGACCGGCGCTGGCCGATCCGCTGTATCCGAACCCTGCCAACGCCCGCTCCGACATCGACGCCGCGCTCGCGCAGGCGGCCGGCGCGCACAAGCGGGTGCTGATCGATTTCGGCGCCAACTGGTGCACGGACTGCAAGGTGCTCGAGCAAAATTTCCGCAAGCCGGAGAATGCGGCGCTGCTGGCGACCCACTTCGTGCTGGTGCGCGTCAATGTCGGCGATAGCGGAATCGACCACAACGTCGACCTGGCGCAGCGCTACGGCGTCCCCTTGAAGAAGGGCGTGCCGGCGCTGGCCGTTCTCGAGGGAGACGGACGCGTGGTGTTCAGCCAGAAACAGGGCGAGTTCGAGGCCATGCGAACGATGGATCCGAAGTCGGTCAACCAGTTTCTGACGCAGTGGAGCGGGTTTCCCTGAGGCGGAAATAGAAAAAGCGCGGCGAACCGCGCTTTCTCCCTTGGCGCCGGGCTTCGCCCGACTACTGCAGAACGCCGTCGATCACTTTGGGGGCAGCGGTCGCCGTGGGCATCGCACCCAGGTATTCGCTGTCCGCCGAGCTGGTCGGGTCGTGCAGACCGCCCGACGGCAGCGTCATCGTGGTCAGCGTCATCGACGCGCAGGCTGAAGACGGCATGCTCGGGCCCAGGTCTCTCAGTCGCAGTTCCGCGTCGAGCGCCTTGACGATCAGCGGCGTCGCAGCCGTGCTCGAAGTCGCAGGCAGCGTCATCGTGGTGCCGTCCGCCAGCGAAAACATCGGCACGTAGCGCGAATTGGCCGTACTGCAGTCCACCGTGGCATTGGTTGCCGGGTCCACGCAATAGCCGGGCACGCCAAACAGGTTGCCGAACCCGTTGAACTGCAGCAGGATCGACTTGCCGGCAAATGATCCGTAAGCGGTTCCGGTCGGAACCGTGTACGGCACGTTCTGCGGCGCATCGAGCTGGACGACGCTGCTGTCGCTCGCCTTGGTCAGCCACAGCGACTGGCTCCACTGGTTCGGTCCGGTCTGCCACGTGTAGTAGGCGGCCGGATTGGACGGCTCGCACACCATCCCGGTCGGACAGTTCGTGGTGCCAAATGCCGTATCGAACAGCCGTCCGGTCATGATGCCGCCTTGTGCGTACATCGACCCGGACGGATACTGGAACGGTTGCTCGAGCACCATCGAACTGCCGCTTTCCATCAGCCCGGTGGAGCTGAAGGTATAGCTGACGGTATTGGCGCTGGGCGCGCTGAACCACTGCTGGTCCGTACTGTTTCCGAACGGCGACGACTGGCTGCCGGCGGAGAAGGCGGTCAGAGAGGCGGCCGTGGGACACTGGCTCAGGCAGTACAGCGCAGTCGGCGCTCCGCTCGACCCGGGGATCACGGTCGATTGCGTAAAGTAATAGACGGCATCGGTGGCCAGATGCGCACTGCCGGTCGCCGGTATATTGAGATTGCCGCCGAACGAGTCAGACCAGCCCATGATGGGGTTGGCGGCCAGGAACGCCGTGTTGATGGTCGCCGTTACGTTGCCCGCGAGCGCTGACGGCACGCAGCCGTTGGACCCGCAGTTCTGCACCCCGGTCACGGTGATTGTCTGGTTCGCCGAGTTCCACTGGGCGATCCAGTTGTTCCAGCCGGATACGGCCGTCGTGTTGCTGGTCTGGCCGGTCAGGTCCGCCCCGAACGAGAACGGAATGCCGTCCAGCGCGGCCAGCGTCGTGGCCGCCTGGGTCCACTTGGTCAGCTTTCCGCCCACCTTGGACAGGTTGTAGGCGGTGGTGTTGCCGGGTCGCTGGTCGGTGACCGTCAGGCCGGCAATCGGGCTGGCATCGGCAATGCTGTTCAGATCCAGACCCTGAAAGTTGATTCCCCAGTAATTGGCGTATCCGTAGTACGTGGTCCCAGCGGAGACGGCCACGATCGGAAACCCCGGATGCGCCTGGTCCACGCGCGAGCCGTCGTTGGCGTTGTACGTGCCGTACTGCCACACGGAGACGGCGGCGTTGGCCTTGGAGCGGTCGAAGCACTCGTCGACCGTGCCGTCGCTGCGTCGGAAGTACCCCGAGTTGTAGGCGAAGTTGAAGGTTGCGCTACCCGTTCCGCCGCCGGACCCGCCGGCGATGTTCATCGTCCCCTGGCCCGACGTCGTCGAGCTCGCCGACATGGCCAGCGCGGTGTTGCTGGAGTTGGCACCGGTCTCGAGGAAGCTGATGGAACCGGGCTGCGAGTTGACGTAGCCGTTGAATCCGGCCTGGCCGTTCTTCTTGCCGATGTAGTCCATCCGGAACACGCCGTAGGGCGGTGCCGCATCCGGCGACTGGGTCGCGCTCAGGTACGCGTATACGTTCGTCGTCGAGCCCTGCTCGGTGAGCGACATCCAGACCTTGCCCACCATCGGGTCGCTGTTGCTGGCGCGGGTGACGTTCACGACGGCGGTGGCGTAATTGGTCGCGCCGGTGGCAGAACTGTTGCTGCCGCCACCCTTGTTGTTGCACTTGTTCATGTCCACCAGCGCGATGTAGGCGCCGGCGTTGACCATGTCGCCCGGGTCCAGCGCACCGATCACGCACAGCACCATGTTCAGGTTGCCAATGCCCTGCGAGGTGTCGTCCTGTACGTATACGTTCTGCAGGTCCGTGACGTACGGAGCCGTCGACGGGATTTGCGCCTGGGCGGCAACGCCGGCCAGGGCCAACGCGGCCAGCGCCGCGTTACGGATTCGGAGTCTCATCGCGGGCCTCAATTGGCGGTGACCACGGAAACGGACTTGGGCGTGGCCACGCCCTTGGCGACCGCGGCGTTGGCGCTGCTGCTCGACGACGAAGATCCGCCGCCGCACGCCGTCAGTTGCAATGCCAGGGCCAATACGGCCAGCACGGTGAAACAGGCTTTCATGAAGACGCTCCTTGGATGCCGAGGCCGCATATTGGCCGCCTCAGCAGTCCTTAGTGGCGTCGAGAACATGGAATTGGCGTGCCGAATTCTTCGTCTGCCGCCGCTCAAGGACGGCGGCTTGCGGCCGATAGGCCGCGGCGGCCCATCGGTTGGCGAGCATTTTCTCCGTTGAAATCAGCGCCTTCCCAAATCGGCGAAAATGCCGGTCATGTCGGTCCGTCATCCCGCGATCCGCATTCGCGGCGCGCGTCAGAACAACCTCAAGAACCTCGACCTGGATCTGCCAACCGGTGAGTTGATCGTCGTCACCGGCGTGTCGGGATCCGGGAAAAGCTCGCTCGTGTTCGACACGCTGTACGCAGAGGGTCAGCGCCGCTACGTCGAAACGTTCTCGCCGTACGCGCGCCAGTTCCTGGACCGGATGGACCGCCCGGCGGTGGACCGCATCGATGGCGTGCCGCCCGCGATCGCGATCGATCAGACCAACCCGGTGCGAACGTCGCGCAGCACGGTCGGCACGATGACCGAAATCAACGATCATCTGAAGCTGCTGTTCGCGCGGGCCGCCGTGCTGCACTGTCGCAACTGCGGCAAGCCGGTCCAGCGCGACTCGCCGCAGCAGGTGGTCGACGAGCTGCTGCGTCGCTGCGCCGGCTCCGGCGAGGCGCGCCTGACGATCACCTTCCCGATCACCGTGCCCGTCAATTTCAAGCCGGACGAGGTGCACGCTCACCTCCAGGCGCAGGGCTATTCGCGCGTGCTGGGGCAGCAGGCGACCGCTGCGGGGCAGCGGATCGACGTGGTACAGGACCGGATCAAGGCGCAGGGCGCCGATCGTCAGCGTCTGATCGAGTCGATCGAGGCGGCGCTGCAGCGGGGCGGCGGGCGTGTCGATGTGCACGTGGGCGACGACGGCGCTCCGGTCTGGCATTTTTCGTCGGACCTGCATTGCGCCGACTGCGACATTCACTATTCGGATCCGACGCCGAGCGCGTTCTCGTTCAATTCGCCGCTGGGCGCCTGTCAGACCTGCCGCGGCTTCGGTCGCGTGATCGGGATCGACCTGGGGCTGGTGATACCCGACGTGAACAAAACGCTGCGCGGCGGTGCGGTCAAGCCGTGGCAGACCGAAAGCTTCAAGGAGTGCCAGCGCGACCTGGAAAAATATGCTCCCGGATTCGATATCGCGCTGGACGTCCCCTGGAAGGCGCTGAGCGAGCGCGAGCAGCGCTGGGTCATCGACGGCGATCCGGCCTGGCGCGGGAAGTGGCAGACCCAGTGGTACGGCATCCGCCGCTACTTCGAGTGGCTCGAGTCCAAGGCCTACAAGATGCACATCCGGGTGCTGCTGTCGCGCTACCGCAGCTACACGCCGTGCACGGTCTGCGGCGGCAGCCGCCTGCAGCCGGACGCTCTGCTGTGGCGATTCGAAGGTCACACGATCCAGCAACTGGTGCTGCTGCCGCTGGCCCGCCTGCGGGAGTTCTTCGACCAGCCGCGCGGCCGCGCCGCGCTGGATCAGGCGATCGAGCTGCTGCTGAAGGAGATCCGCGCGCGCCTGCGCTTCCTGTGCGAAGTCGGCTTGGGGTACCTGACGCTGGACCGGCAGAGCCGCACGCTCTCCGGCGGCGAGGTGCAGCGCATCAACCTGACCACTGCGCTGGGCACCTCGCTGGTCAACACGCTGTTCGTTCTCGATGAGCCTTCGATCGGACTGCACCCGCGCGACATGCACCGCGTGATCGGCGTGATGCGGCGCCTGCGCAACGCGGGCAACTCGCTGGTGGTGGTGGAGCACGACCCGCAGGTGATGCTGGCGGCCGATCGCGTGCTCGACCTGGGACCGGGCCCCGGCGAGCGCGGTGGCCAGGTCGTGTTCGAGGGTCCGCCCGAGGCCTTGTGCCGCGCTTCGACGCTGACCGGGCAGTACCTGTCGGGCCGACGCCAGGTCGAGGTGCCGCGCGCGCATCCGGTCGCTGCGGGCGCGCCGAGGATCGTCCTGCAGGGGGTGCAGCAGCACAACCTGAAACGCATCGATGTGGAATTTCCGCTGAACCGGCTGGTGGTCGTCACCGGTGTGTCGGGCTCGGGCAAGTCGACGCTGGTGCAGAACGTGCTGTATCCGGCGCTGCGCAAGGCCAAGGGCAAGTCGGCCGAAGTCCCCGGCTTGCACGACCGCTGCCTGGGAGCGGAAGGGATCGCGGAGGTGGCGCTGGTCGACCAGTCCCCGATCGGCAAGACCACGCGTTCCAACCCGGCCAGTTACGTCGGCGCGTTCGAGGCGATCCGGCGCCTGTTCGCGCGCGCGCCGCTGGCGCTGGAACGCAGCTATACGGCCGGGACCTTCAGCTTCAATACCGGCACCGGCCGCTGCCCGACTTGCGGCGGCAACGGCTACGAGCACGTCGAGATGCAGTTCCTGTCCGATGTGTACCTGCGCTGCCCCGACTGTGACGGCCGGCGCTTTCGATCGGAGGTGCTCGAGGTGACCCTGGCCCGCCAGGGAAAGGCGCTGTCCATCGCCGACACGCTGGAACTGACCGTCTCGGAAGCGTTGGAGCGGTTCGCGCAGGACGCCGAGGTGGTGCGCGGGCTGGCGCCACTGGCCGAAGTCGGACTCGAGTACCTGCGGCTGGGCCAGCCGGTCCCGACCTTGTCGGGCGGCGAGGCGCAGCGGCTGAAGATCGCCGGCTTTCTGGGCCAGGCCGGTCCGCTGCTGGGCAACGGCGCGCAACTGGCCCGCAAGGGCACGTTGATGCTGTTCGACGAGCCCACCACCGGCCTGCACTTCGATGACATCTCGCGGCTGATGCGCGCGCTGCGCCGTCTGGTCGACTGCGGCCACTCGCTGATCCTGATCGAGCACAACCTGGACGTGATCCGCGCCGCCGACTGGATCATCGACCTGGGACCGGAGGGTGGCGAGGCCGGCGGCACGGTGGTGGCCGAAGGCGATCCGAGCGCGATCGCCGCGCATCCGAGTTCGCACACGGGCAAGGCGCTGCGCGAGTACGAGGCAACCCTCACCCCCGCTGCGACGACCCTCACCCCCGACCCCTCTCCCGCAAGCGGGAGAGGGGAGGAACTGCGCTACCTCCCTTCTCAAACGCCCCTCGCAGGGGGCAGAAGCGCCGCTTCCTCCCCTCTCCCGCTGGCGGGAGAGGGGCCGGGGGTGAGGGTCGTCGCAGCAGAAGAACCCATCCCAACCACCAACGGCATGATCGAGATCCGCAACGCCCGCGAGCACAACCTGAAGGGGATCGACGTGACGATCCCGCGCGACGCGTTCACCGTGATCACCGGCGTGTCCGGCAGCGGGAAATCGACGCTGGCGTTCGACATCCTGTTCAACGAGGGGCAGCGCCGCTACCTGGAATCGCTGAACGCCTACGCCCGCTCGATCGTGCAGCCGGCCGGGCGCCCCGATGTGGATGCGATTTACGGAATCGCTCCGACGGTGGCGATCGAACAGCGTGTCAGCCGCGGCGGCCGCAAGAGCACGGTCGCCACCCAGACCGAGGTGCATCATTTCCTGCGGCTGCTGTTCGTGAAGCTCGGCATACAGCATTGCCCCGAGTGCGGCATCCCGGTGACTCCGATGTCGTTCGACGCAATCGTGGCGCAGATCGGGCAGAGTCTGCGCGGGCGTCACATCGGCGTGCTGGCCCCGCTGATCGTCCATCGCAAGGGCTATTACACCGAGCTCGCCAAATGGGCTGCGGCCCGCGGTCACACCCATCTGCGCGTGGACGGCCGTTTTGTGCCGACCTCGCCGTGGCAACGCCTGGAACGGTTTCGCGAACATACGATCGAGCTTCCGCTCGGCGATCTGCAGGTCGGGCCGCACACCGAGCCGCAGTTGCGGGCCCTGGTGGAGCGCGCGCTGGAGCTTGGCCACGGCGCGGTCCAGATCCTGTGGCCGCTGGAGCACCTGAAGGCGGCATTGGAGGGCGACAGCGGCAGCGCGCTCGAGCATCGCCTGTTCTCGATCCGCCGCACCTGTCCGTCGTGCGGCCAGGCCTTCCCGGAGCCGGATCCGCGCCTGTTTTCGTACAACTCCAAGCACGGCTGGTGCCCCGATTGCTTCGGCACCGGTCTGCGGCTACCGGGCTTCGGCGCCGAGGACAGCGGCGAGGAAATCGGCTGGAACGCATGGTACGAAGGCGAGGAGTCGCCCTGCCCCAGCTGCGCGGGACAGCGCCTGCACCGGGTCGCGCTGGCGGTGCGCTTCGACGGACGCAGCATCGCCCAGGTCGGGGCGCTGACGGTCGCCGAGGCGCGCGCCTGGCTGCAAGGGCTGCGGCTGGCCGGGCGCGAACTGGCGATTGCGCGCGACATCGTGACCGAGATCCGCGGACGGCTGGATTTCCTGCTCGAGGTCGGTCTCGGGTACCTGGCGCTCGATCGCGGCGCGCCGACCTTGTCCGGCGGGGAGTCGCAGCGCATCCGGCTGGCGGCCCAGCTCGGATCCAATCTGCAGGGCGTCTGCTATGTGCTGGACGAGCCCACGATCGGTCTGCACGCGCGCGACAACCGGATCCTGCTGTCGGCGCTCGCCAAGCTGCGCGAGCGCGGCAACTCGCTGGTCGTGGTCGAACACGACGAGGAAACGATCCGCGCGGCCGACCACCTGATCGACATGGGCCCGGGCGCCGGCAGCCAGGGCGGCTGCGTGGTGGCGCAGGGCAGCCTCGAGGACGTGATGGCCAATCCGCACTCCGTGACGGGCCGCTTCCTGCGCCACCCGCCGCAGCGCAGCGCGCGTCCGCGGCGCGAAGCGCCGATCAGCGGTCCGCGCCTGACGGTCCGCGCGGCGAGTCTGCACAACCTGCGCCGCATCGACGCCGACATTCCGCTGGCGCAGCTGACCGTCATCACCGGCGTGTCGGGCAGCGGCAAGTCGACGCTGGCGCGCGACGTGCTGCTGAGCAATCTGCGTTCGGCGCTTGCACAGCGACCCGCGCGCGCGCGTGCCCTCACCCCCGGCCCCTCTCCCGCAAGCGGGAGAGGGGAGAAGAAGCGCAGCCTGAAACGGAACTCCCCTCTCCCGCTTGCGGGAGAGGGGCCGGGGGTGAGGGCTGCCGAGGCCGCGTGGACCGGGTGCGCCGGCATCGACGGCTGGGAGCAACTCGCGCGCGTGCTCGAGGTCGACCAGACGCCGATCGGAAAGACGCCGCGCTCCTGCCCGGCAACCTACGTGGGCTTCTGGGACGCGATCCGCAAGCGCTTCTCCGATACGAGCGAGGCGCGCATCCGGGGCTATGGTCCCGGGCGCTTCTCGTACAACACCGCGGGCGGCCGCTGCACCGCCTGCGAAGGTCAGGGGATGCGCACGATCGAAATGAGCTTTCTGCCCGACGTGAAGGTGGTGTGCGACGTGTGCGGCGGGCGGCGCTTCGACAAGGCCACTCTGGAGGTGCGCCTGCGCGACCGTTCCATCGGCGAAGTGCTGGCGATGCAGGTGGACGAGGCGGTCGAATTCTTTTCCTCCACGCCCGCCATCGCCCATCCGCTCGGCTTGCTGCGCGACGTCGGTCTGGGTTACCTGACGCTGGGTCAGCCATCGCCGACGCTTTCCGGAGGAGAGGCGCAGCGCATCAAGCTGGTGACCGAACTGGCGCGCGCGCGCGCCGTTGGCTCTGGCACCGGCCCCACGCTGTACGTCCTCGATGAACCCACGGTCGGACTGTCGATGGCGGACATCGAAAAACTGCTTGCGGTGATCCACCGGTTGGTCGATGCCGCTCATACCGTCGTCATCATCGAGCACAACCTGGACGTGATCGCGGACGCCGATTGGATCGTCGACCTGGGCCCGGAAGGCGGCACGGCGGGCGGGCGATTGATTGCGCAGGACGTCCCGTCAAGCATCGCCCGCTGCGATTCACCGACCGGAGTCGCACTGCGGGCTCGGCTCGCCCGCAACGGCGGATCGAACGTTTCGCTTAACGCGTCGGAGTTCCCCGCTCTTAAGCTTGTTGAGTAACAGCATCATCCGTTTGCGCGCCTATGCAGGTGGCTGCGTCGAGGCGGCCTCCCTGTTTAACATGGCGCATCGACCCTGCAGTCCTCCCCGAGCGAAAGCCTTGATCACCTCTCCGATGCTGCGCTTGACCGTTGTCGTGTTGGCCAGCGTGCTGGCGGCCATGCTGGGTGGATGCGCCACGGTGACCGGGGATCCGACCCAGACCGTGCACATCGAGACGCTCGACGAACGGGGTCGTCCGATCGAAGGGATGCGCTGCCAGGTGCGCAATGACTCGGCCGAGTACTTCGGCGATTCGCCGATGTTCGGTCTCGAAGTGCACCGCTCGTTCTCCGATCTGAAGATCGCCTGCCACCTGGGCGATCGGATCGCCGAAGGCACGGCCGTTTCCCGCAGCGGAGTGCGAGGCGGCGTCACCGGCGTCGTCAATCTGCTGATTCCCGGGGGATCGGGCTTGATGGCGATCGACCACTTGACCGGGTATCGGTATACGTATCCGTCCTGGGTGGTGTTGCAGATCGGACAGAAGCTCGAGTTCGACGCCGGCGACGACGCCGGCGGCAGGCCCGTGCCAGGCATGCGAACGGATGTCGAAAAGGCGGTGGCTGCGACGCCGGCGCCCGGGCCCACCCTCGTTCGTTCGGACTAGCCGCTCGTCCAGGGCAAGCCTCTCCAGCCGCGCATCCCCATCTCCGATACATATAGGAGATGGCCGGTGCGGGGGACAATCGATGAATCTGATCGTGCGCTGCGGCGCCGCAATGGCTCTGGCAGGGTGGCTGGCGGGCTGCTCGACGATTCAGGGCGACTTTCACCAGAAACTGCAGATCGACGCGCTGGACGCGCGGGACCGTCCGGTCGAAGGTCTGCCGTGCCATATCGGCAGCGGCGAGGCCGCCGTCAACTTCGTCACGCCGGGGCGCGATGTGCGGGTGCGACGCTCGAGTCACCCACTGGCTATCGAATGCCGGCGGGACAGCCAGATCGCCTCGGCGACGGTCAAGTCGCAGCGCGAAAAAATGGAAGAAGCGCTGCTGCCGTTCGGGGTCGGAACGGCCGGCGTATTCATCGACCACGTGAGCGGATCGCTGTACGCGTACCCGACCACGCTGCATCTGCGCGTGGGACAGCACGTGGTGCTGGAACACGGTGGCGCGAGGGTGGCCAGCTCGGAGCCGATTGCCCCGCCGGCGGATGCCAAAGCAGGCGCAGCACCCCAGCCGCAGCTGGCCGCGCTGCAGCCGCCGCCGGCCACCTCAGCCGCAAGCGCCCGGCCGGCGCCAGCACCACAGAAGAACGGTGCGGCGGTCGCAGCGAAGGCCGTGCGCGCGGCGCCCAAACCGGTCAGGACCGCCAGCGCGGCACCCGTCACGCCAAAGCCCCTCGCGCCCGCGACGGCCACCGTTGCGCCCGTGCGCAGCGCACCGCTGAACTGGTAAGCCCTCACGCACTCAACGCCATCGAGGTCAGCAGGCCCCCGTTCAACGCGCCGGCGAAGCGCGGCACAATGCGCGTGCGCACGCCAGTGCGCAAGGAGGCCAAAATGGAGACGAAGTACGACGACGCCGAATGGGCGCGGCGCTTGAGTCCGGAGCAATACCGGGTGCTGCGCAAGGAAGGAACCGAGCCGGCCTTCAGCAGCGCACTCAACGACGAGAAGCGCTCGGGAACCTTTCGTTGCGCCGGCTGCGGGCAGCCGCTGTTCGAAAGCCAGGCCAAGTTCGACAGCGGAACCGGCTGGCCGAGCTTTTTTCAGCCGCTGCCGGGCGCCGTCGAATTCAAGCGCGACTTCCACCTGATCCTGCCGCGCACCGAATACCACTGCTCGCGCTGCGGAGGCCACCAGGGCCACGTGTTCGACGACGGTCCGCCGCCGACCGGCAAGCGCTTCTGCAACAACGGGGTGGCGCTGAAGTTCGAGCCCGCGCAGCATTGAACCACCGCCAGCGCGAAGGCCCGATCGCTGCGCCCTTCGCTCAAGCCGTGACCTTGCACCAGCGGGTCAGGCGCGCATCGTGCTGGCGCCAGGCGGCCCGAAAGCGGCGATGCGCGGCCGTATTGCGGGCATCGACATCGCGCGCCGCATCCAGCCAGGGCTTCGGTTGCACCAGCAGATCGATGCCGAAGTCGATCATCGTGTCGGGACCGGCGCCGCCCATCCGGCCGGCAGCGCGCAACTGCGCGTACGCGGCCACCTCCGCCATGCTGTTCCAGGTCTCGGCCAGCCGCTTGGGCTGCCGGGTCAGGTGCTCCTGCGCGATGCGGTCCTCGACCGGCTGCAGCTCGCGCACCACGAACGCCCGGCCCCCGATCGGCATCGCGGTCAGGAACGCCGGACACGCCGCCTGGGACATGTCCTGCACCGTCACGACGCGCTGGGCCTCGTCGGCCCAGGCGATCTGCTGAAACCGCGCCAGCGCAGCGGACGCCGACGATGGCGCCGCCAGCTTGAAATCGATCATCGCGTTGCGATCCGGGTCGCCGCGGCCACGCACCAGGGCCACATAGCGCGGAAGGCCGAGGCTGCCCATTCCGGCCACCCGCCGCGCAAAATCGCGCGGCAGGAAGTACTCCGCGCCTTCGTACAGTTGTCCGAGCGACTTGAGCGCCTCGGCCAGTTGATCGCGCAACTCGCCTTCTTCCGGCATCGGGAGCAACCGGTGATTGTCGATCACGAAGGTGCGCCGGCCCCGTCGCAGCTCGGTGCGGCGCTCCAGCAGATCGCGCCGCCGCCGCAACGTGACCTGCTCGAGCAGGGTGCGAATCGGGCCGCGCGCGGTTTCGGGCTCCAGCCACAATGGCTTGCCGCGCGCCAGCGCCTCGGCGTAGTGGATCAGCGCGTCGGCCGCCAGGGCGAGCGCCTCGTCGCGCGTCAGGCCGAGCCCGGGGGCCGCGGTCAGCATGCTGCCCAGCAGGCGCAGCAGGTCGACCGGCAGCGGCAGCCGCGCCGCCTCGTCGAAATCGTTCAGGTCGAAGTAGACGAGGCGGTTGAGGCCGCGAAAGCATCCGAAGTTGTTCAGGTGCAGATCACCGCAAACCCATCCGGCGGGCGCCGGCGGCAGCGCGGCCAGATCCAGGCTCGCGTGCGCCAGACCGGCGCTGCCGCGCAGAAAGGCGAAGCGGTCGGCCGCCATCGCCTCGAATTTTCGCGCCAACAGCTGAGGGTCGCGCCCGCGGTTGACCGCGACGATCGCTTCGACTGGATCCAGCGCCGCTGCGTCGGACGTCATCGAGCAAATGGCTTCAGAATCAGCGTGGGCGCTGGGTGCGCGGGTTGACCGATTGGACGATATCGCACTTTGCTCCAGGCTTCGAGCAAATCTCCGTACTGGGACGAAAACGGATTGCCGGACTGGCCGGGGCCGAACATCCAGACACCCGGTGCGTCGCTCGACGACATGTCATAGATCATCCGCAGGCTGGGTCCGGCGCGCACCTCGAACGGCTGTTCACCCTTCAGCCGCAGTACCCCGACGTCGATCGTGTCGCCGTCGCCGGGCTGGGCCACCCGCTGCTCGAACCAGCGGCGCAACAACGGAACGGACGAGAACGGCCGATGCTCGAACACCGCCGGATGGCGCCAGCCCCAGCGCAGCCGATCCAGGTCTTGCGGATCGCGCGCCAGCTCGCCGGCCGCCTGATCCAGCGCTGCGGCCGCCAGCGCCGCGCAGTCGACGTGCCGGTCGGGGACGGCGGTGTCGTCACACCAGTTGCGAGCGTGGGCGCGACCGCTTAAGACGCCCAGAATCGCCGCGGTGAGCGGCACCGGCTCGACCAGATCGGCTGCCAGGGGACCCAGGTCGTCGTCGAAGATCAGCTCCTTGAGCCGGCGGATCCAGGCCTGGTAGATCAGCGGCTCGGGCGCGTCCGCGCGCATGGCCCCGTCCCAGGCGCGCAGTCGTTGCAGTGCAGCGCGACCGACGGCCGTTACGGGTTCGGTCGCGCCCAGGGCCCGCATCATCTCGCGAGCGGCCAGCGAGGTGACATCGGCCTGGATCCGCTCGAACGAGGCCACGTCGTGCCGCGGCACCGCCTGCAGCAACTGCTCGATGCGCCGCGCGCGGTACGGTGCCTTCCACTCCATCGTCAGGAATCCGCGGTACCCGGGCGGGGTGATCTTGTTGTTCGCGGTGACGATGATCGCCTGCGGCGGGTCCAGGCTGCGCGGCAGCTCGTCCGGACCGATCCAACCTTGCCAGTCGTAGCGCGCCTCCCAGCCCGGCGACGGCACCAGCCCGTACAGGTCGTTGTCGGCGCTGCGCAGCGGCACCCGCCCGACCACGCGAAATCCGATGTGGCCGTCGTCGCCTGCGAATACGACGTTCTGCACGATCAGCGTCACCCCGCGCAGCGCGCCTTCCAGCTGCCGCGTGTCGGCGGCGTGATTCATGGCCCGAAACGCGCGCAACGTCGTATCGCCGGGCTCCAGAGAGGCCCAGCGCAACGCCAGCACGTAACCGCCGGGCGATCCATCGCCGGGCAGCGCCGCGTCCGCTGCCGCCAGCGCGCCGGAGATCACCGGCCCGTGGCGCGTGCTGCGAACCGTCAGCGAAACCGGATCGCCGCCGCGCACCTGGATCGTTTCCACGCGCGTCTCGAACGGCGCGCTGCCCTCCGGCGTCCGATACCGGTCCGGGTGGTCCGGTTCGATCCGTTCCAGATACAGGTCCTGCGTGTCCGCATAGGTGGTGGTGAATCCCCACGCCACGTGCGCGTTGCGTCCCAGCACGACGAACGGCACCCCGGGCAGGGTCGCGCCGAAAACGTCCAGGCCCGGTGCCTTCAGACGGGCGAAGTACCAGACCGACGGCGACGACAGTGCCAGGTGCGGATCGTTGGCCAGCAGCGGCCATCCGCTGACGGTGCGCGATCCGGCCACAACCCAGCTGTTGGAGCCCTGGCCCAGCGAGGCGGCAAAACCGAATTCGGGCAGCCGCTGAACCAGCTGCTGCGCCTGGTCCGTCAGCGTGTGTCCCGGCAGTCCCAATTGCCGATACAAGGCGACGTAGTCGGCCGTGCGCGGCGCGGACTCGTCCCACAGCGGCAGGAAGTCGTCGATCTCGGCCATCGAGAAGCGCGCCGAAAGGCGCAGGCGCTCGAGCTCGTTTCGCATCGCCTCGGCCGACAGATCCCACGCCATCATCAGCGTCCACGCCACCACGTCGGCCGGCACCCAGTGTTCCGGGTAGGGCGCGCGCAGCAACAGGAACTCGGCCGGCGGCAGATCGTGGTGTCCGTCCAGGTACCCATTGATGCCGGCGCAATACGCTTCGACCAGCGACTTCGTTTCCGGATCGAACTCGCGCGCGATCGCCTGCGCCTGGCGGTAGATGCCGACCGTGCGCAGGAAGCGGTCGGTGTCGACCCCGGGCGGACCGACGATCTCGGCGATGCGGCCCTGCCCGATGCGCCGGTTGAACTCGATCTGCCACAGCCGGTCCTGCGCGTGCGCGAAGCCGAGCGCGAACAGGGCGTCCGCTTCGGTTTGCGCGGTGATGGTCGGCACGCCGGTCTCGTCCCGCACGATCTGCACCGGGCGCGACAGCGAGAGCACGCGCAGCGTTCCCTCGTGTTCCGGCAGACTCGCCTGCCGATACCAGAGCCACACGCCGATCGCCGCCACCAGCACGACCGACACGACCGCCAACGCCCAGCGTACGACGCGCATGCTTCGACCGGCCTCCGGGACCCGCCCGAGCGATCGGCGCGATTATTGCAGCCCGATCCATGTCCGCACAGCGTTTGTTATGCTGCGCAGCGGCCGGTGTCGCCTCCGAAGGGGCGCGCTGCGGCCTGCCGTCCATCGCCGATGAGCCTATCGACTGTCGAGACCGAAGCGGCCCGCTGGAGCGTCGAGCGGGTGGCCGCGCTGTTCGAACAACCGTTCAACGACCTGCTGTACCAGGCGCAATCGGTGCACCGGCGCCATTTCGACCCCAACGCGGTGCAGATCAGCACGCTGCTGTCGATCAAGACCGGCGGCTGCCCGGAAAACTGCGGCTATTGCTCGCAGTCGGCGCACCACCAGACCGCCGTTGCGCGCGAGGCGCTGTTGTCGCGCGAGCGCGTGCTGCAGGCCGCTGGCAAGGCCAAGCAGGCCGGCGCAACGCGCTTCTGCATGGGTGCGGCCTGGCGCGGGCCCAACGCCCGGGAGCTCGCCGACGTGATCGAGCTGGTCAAAGGTGTGCGCGAGCTCGGTCTGGAAACGTGCGTGACGCTGGGCATGCTGCGCCCGGGACAGGCCGAGCAGCTCAAGGAAGCGGGCCTGGACTACTACAACCACAACCTGGACACGGCGCGCGAATACTACGGAGCCATCGTCACCACGCACACTTACCAGGACCGGCTCGATACGCTGGAACGCGTGCGCAACGCCGGCATCAAGGTGTGCTGCGGCGGCATCGTCGGCATGGGGGAGAGCCGGCTGCAGCGCGCTGCGCTGATCGCGGAGCTGGCCTCGCTGGATCCGGCCCCCGAGTCGGTGCCGATCAACATGCTGGTGCCGATTGGCGGCACGCCGCTGGCCCAGACCGAACGGCTGGACCCGCTCGAATTCGTCCGCACCGTCGCGGTCGCACGCATCGCGCTGCCGACCAGCGTGGTTCGTCTGTCGGCCGGGCGCGCGGTCATGCCCGACTCGGTGCAGGCGTTGTGTTTCCTGGCCGGCGCCAATTCCATCTTCTACGGCGACCGCCTGCTGACCACCGGAAACCCGAGCACCGATTCGGACCGCGCGCTGTTCGACCGGCTCGGACTGCATTCGACCGAGCCGTGCAGCGCTCCCGGCGCTTCAATCGATCGCGTACAGGTTGCCGTCGGCGCTGCCGAAGTACACGACTCCGTCGACCACGAGCGGCGATGAAAAGATCGAGCCCACGCTGAACTGGCGCTCGACGCCCACCAGCGGGGCCTGGTTCCAGGCCGAGTGGAAGATCAGCGGCGCATTGAACTTGCGCTCGGAGGTAAGGGCCCAGCCGATGTTGCGCCGTGAAGCGTCGGTCTGATACTCCCACAGCAACCCCCCGCTGGTGCGATCGCGCGCTTCCAGCGTTCCGTTCAGCACACCCAGCAGGACCACCTCGCCCGCTATCGAAGGCGAGGAAAACACGTAGGCCTTGCTCTGCTGCTGCAGCACGGGCTTGCCCGTTTCGGCATCGAGCACGAGATACAGGCTGGAATCGGACGTGGCGAAGAACACCCGCCCGCCGCTCACCGCAGGCGAACTGACGACCCAGCTGCCGTCGGTCGGAAAGCGCCATTTTTCCTTGCCGCTGGCGGCGTCAATCGCATACAGATGGGCGTCGCGGCATCCGGTGTAGACCACTCCGTTGGCCACGACCGGGGAAGACTGGAACCCGACCTGGTTGTGGATCAGAGGGTCCTCTCCCGACTTGAAGCGCCACTTCTGCTGGCCGGTCGCCGCATCCACCGCATAGAAGTAGCTGTCCCAGCTTCCGAAATACAGCACGCCGCCCGCATAGGCCGGCGAAGCGTGCACCACATCGCCCGTTTGGAACTTCCAGCGCAGCTCGCCCGTGGCCGCATCGACCGCGTATACGTGGCCGTCGCCGGAGCCGAAGTACACCACCCCCTGAGCCACCACCGGGCTGGACAGAAACACGTCGAACGGATCGGCGAAGGTCTGGTTCTTGGGCTGCAGCCCATGCAACCCCTTGCCTTCGAAGCGGCGCTCCCCGCTGGTGACGAACGTCCAGACGGGCGTGCCGGTGCGCTCGTCGAGAGCATAGAACTTGCCGTCGTAGCTGCCCACGTAGATGCGCCCGTCGGCCACCGCCGGGGTTGCCGGCACCGGTCCGCCGGTGGTTCGCTTCCAAAGCTGATGTCCCGTCTCCGCCTCGACCGCGTACACGTTGCCGTCGTCGCTGCCGAAGTACAGGACTTTGTCGTGCCAGACCGCCGACGAGACGACCCGATCGCCGGTGGCAAACTTCCACTTCACGCGGTGGAACTGGCGCGGTGCCTGGCTCGCGTACTCGCCCGAGTGCGCCGCATCGCCACGGAAGGTCGGCGCTGCGGCCGACTCCGCACAGCATGGCGGTTGCCCCTTGGCGGCGCCCCCGGCCTCGCCTGAAACCAGGGTGCTGTTCGGCGCGACCTCCACCTGGGCGGGTCCGATCCGGTTCAGCGTGAAATGCGCCCTGTTTCCCGCCTGCTCGAAATCGCCCGTCAGGGCGCCTGCGCCGGTCAGGTGCGCGCTGATCCGGGGTGGCGCGGCCCCGCCCGCCTTCATGATGCCCGACATGGTGAACGTGATGCCCGAATCGGTGACCGAGATGTCGCCGATGGCAGCGCCTTTGATCCCCAGGCCGGGCATGACGACCGACCCGGTCCACGACGACGCCTCGCCCTGGGCCAGGTCGACGATCAGGGTCAAGGGCGCCCCGGGAACCTGCACTTCCCCCTCCCAGCGCCCCTGTAGCGCCGGCGCGGCGTGGCAAGGCGTCGCGCACAGCACGGCCAGCACCGATCCGGCGCCGGCTCGCTGCAGCAATGAGTTCATTTGGGCCTCCCACGACGCGCCACGCTTGCGGCAACATCTGGGACGGTATGGATCGAGGGCCGCATCGGCAAGTGGCGAGCGACGAACAAGCGCTTCGAGGGAGCGAATGCCGCCTCGCCCGGCCGGAACCGGCCGCCGCCGGCACCCGCCTTGGACCTCACTTGAGCGCGCTCTGGCAGGCCTGCAGCGTGTGTTCGCCGACGTTTTCGATCAGGACGGTGTAATTCTCGTAAAGGCGGAACTGCTCGATCAGCTCCGATCGCTGCTCCAGCGTCAGCACCGAGGCATTGTCGCCGAAGCGATGCAAGTTGTGCCATGTACCTAGCCCGACATGCTCCTGTTCCAGGAAAAGGTGCACAGCGCCATAGGCATCCGCGAAGCGCTTGACGTTCTCATACGGCAGGTCGATGAGTGCCTGCGTCGCGATCGCGGTGTCCCAGCTGGCGCTTGAGACCAGGTCAAAATGCACTCCAGGATATTTGATCGGCGATGCGGCCGGCGCACGGGCGGGCAGCGCCGAGAGGCGGGCGATCTCGGCCTGGGTGCGGGACCGCAGCTTCGGCATCTCTTTCAGCACCTCCTTGACATGCGCCACGTTGTCTGCAAGTTCACGCTGGAACCCTGCGACCGCCTCGGCGGCGATCGTGGCCCGGTGGCGGGACTCCACGACCTGCTCCAGGCCAAGTGCAATCAGGATGCCGATCGTGACAATGCAAATGTGCAGCAGGAAATCCTTCAGCGAGCGGATGTGTCCCGCCGGAGCATGAAGATCCATGTCGGCTTCCTTATCAAATGTAGCCATTGGCCCGCATCATGCCGCAAGGTGTCCGTGCGGAAGGTTTCGGGTTTCATAATTGTTGACCGCTTTACTACACTACCTCGCTACCAGAATCCGAAGCTGTGGGACCTACCGGAATCGATTGAATCACCGGCCAATTCGATCAAACGGCAGCCGCACAAGGCTGAAGAATACGGACCGTAAGGACGCGCCTTCATGCGATTCCGCGGAGCGGCGAGTGCTCGAACTTGAAGGAACCCAGCGCACTAGCGCGCCCGTGGCGTCGAACCCCTCGATACACCTGGATCGGATTCTCGATGACTTGCGCGAGGTTCTTTTCGATCCGATGGGCACCGACGACCTGCCGGGGCGCGTCGATACCATCGCGGCCAGCCTGAGCTCCTACATTGCAAAGGACGCCGACCGGGCTCTGTTCCTGATGCACCGTCACCGGCCCGACCGGCACGCGTTTTACTCGGTGCTTCATGCGGCGCGCTGCGCGATCGCCTGCGACCTGATCACAAGTCGCCTCGGTTGGTCGGAAAGGAATGCGGCATCCCTGGTGAAGGCTGCGTTGACCATGAACATCGCGATCACCGAATTGCAGGGCACCCTGGCCCTGCGGGCGAGGTCGAACAAGCCGACCCCCGAACAGGCCCTGGCCATCGCGGGCCACCCGACACGTGGTGCCGAGATTCTGCTCGGCGCCGGCGTCGACGATGTCGAGTGGCTGCGGGCGGTCGCGCAGCATCACGAGCGCGTCGACGGCAGGGGCTATCCCACGGGCACGTGCGAGCCATCCTGCCTCGCCGGCGTACTGCGGACCGTCGACGACTTCTTTGCCAAGACCAGCGCACGCGCATCGCGGCCGGCGCTGCCCTGGCGACGCGCCGCCGGACAACTCTTCGCCGATGCCGGAGCGCGCACTATCGTGGAGGCGCTGATCAAGGAGTTTGGTCTTTACCCTCCCGGGACCTTCGTGCGTCTAGCCAACGGCGATCTCGGAATCGTACTGCGGCGAACCACACGCGTGGATGCACCTCTTGCTGTCGCTCTCGCCAACCGCAACGGCGAGCGCCTGCCCTGCCCACTTCGCCGCGATACCGGTGACACTCGATACACGATCGTGATGGCATCCAACGCGAACGGGCGGACGACAGCACGCCGTCAGATGGCGACAGAAACTTCCTGACACAACCCGCGGTCAAGGATGGCCGGGCAGGCTCAACTCGATCGAAGCCGGATCGGCCTTCACAGAGTGCGGGATCACGCCCAGCAGCGGCGCACCGATGCGCTGACGCAAGGCCTGCAAATTGTCGTCGAAGCGCTGCATGAGCGGATCGATCGAATTGGCGATCCACCCGGCCAGTCGCAGCGGGCGCGCCAAAATGGCCTGCTGAGTCAGCAGCGCGTGATTCAGGCACCCGAGCCGCATCCCGACCACCAGAACGACGGGAAGGGCCAGCGCGATGGCCAGATCGCCTGCGTCCTCGCGATCATTCAGCGGCACCAGGAAGCCGCCCACGCCTTCGACCACGATCGCATCGGCGCTGGCGCGCAACGCCTCGAACGCCTTGCGGATCGGCGCCATTTCGATGCGCACCCCGGCGCTGGCAGCAGCCAGGTGCGGCGCGATCGGTGGCTCGAACAGATAGGGATTGATCTGCTCGAGCGGCGCCGGCCAGGAGCTGGCCCGCCGCAGCGCGGCCACGTCCGGATTGACCGGCCCCTCGGGCGAGGCCTCCACGCCCGCTGCAACCGGCTTCATCCCGAGCGCGCGCAGGCCGCGCGCGCGCATCCGGTGCAGCAGCGCGCAGCTCGCCAGCGTCTTGCCCACGCCGGTATCGGTTCCGGTCACGAAAAGACCCGGGCCGGGGCCTGCCGCGCCCATCAGACGATCCGGTCGAGCAGCTCGAGCGCGCGGTCGGTCAGCAGCGCCGACTGCTCCTCGTCGATCACGTACGGCGGCATGAAGTAGACAGTATTTCCCAGCGGCCGCAGCAGCAGCTCGTGCTCCAGCGCGGCGGCCGAGAAACGCCGCGCGAACAGGGCCGGGGCCTGGTCGACCTCGAAGGCCCAGATCATGCCGGTGCGGCGGAAGTTCTGCACGCGCGGATGCGCCTGCAACGGGCGCGCCAGCTCGTCGATGCGGGCGGCGCGCCGCTTGTTGGACTCGATCACGTCGTCCTGCTCGAAGATCGACAGGGTGGCCAGCGCTGCGGCGCAAGCCAGCGGATTGCCGCTGTAGGAGTGGGAGTGCAGAAAGCCGCGCGTGAGTTCGTTGTCGTAGAACGCCTCGTAGATCGTGTCGGTCGACAGCACCACGCTCAGCGGCAGGTAGCCTCCGCTGATGCCCTTGGACAGGCACAGCAGGTCCGGCAGGATGCCGGCCTGCTCGCACGCCAGGAAGGTGCCGGTCCTGCCGCAGCCGACCGCGATCTCGTCGGCGATCAGGTGCACGTGGTACTTGTCGCACAGCGCGCGCGCCAGCCGCAGATACTCCGGCTCGTACATCCCCATCCCGTTGGCGCACTGCACGAGCGGCTCCACGATCAGGGCCGCGATTTCGCCGTGCCGCTGCTGCAGCACCCGCTCCAGGGCGCCGGCGCAGCGCCTTGCGTAGTCGAGCGCCGATTCACCCGGTTCGGCGTGGCGCCAGTCCGGGCTCATCACGGTGATCCCGGCCCTGAGCAGCGGCGCATAGGCATCGCGAAAGAGGGCCACATCGCTCACCGACAGGGCCCCGGTGGTCTCGCCGTGGTAGGCCCCGGTCAGGCAGGCAAAGCGCGACTTGTCCGGCTGGCCGCTGTTGCGCCAGAAATGGTGGCTCATTTTGAGCGCGATCTCGACCGCGGATGAGCCGTCGGACGCGAAAAAGCAGTGCCCCAGGTTGCCGGCGGTCAAGGCTGCCAGGCGCTCGGCCAGGGCGACCGCCGGCTCGTGCGTCATGCCGGCCAGGATCACGTGCTCCAGCCGCTCCAGCTGGCCGATGATGGCCGCGTTGATGCGCGGGTTCGCGTGACCGAACAGGTTGACCCACCAGGAGCTGATCGCGTCCAGGTAGCGGCGGCCGCTGAAGTCGTACAGCCAGGCGCCCTGGCCGTGCGATATCGCCACCATCGGCAGCCACTCGTGCAGCTTCATCTGGGTGCACGGATGCCAGACCGAGCGCAGCGTTCGGGCAATTAAATCGCGATTGGCAGGCATCGTCGATACGGCGCGGTGCCGGGCGCAGGTGGTCGCAAAAAAAGAACGCCCCGCCGGTTCACGGCGGGGCGTTTGGAAGAGTTAGCCTGACGATGTCCTACTTTCACGGGAAATACATCCCACTATCATCGGCGCAGAGGCGTTTCACGGTCCTGTTCGGGATGGGAAGGGGTGGTTCCACCTCGCTATGGTCGTCAGGCTGAAGCAGGACGACCTTTCGGCTGCAGCCGCTCTTCGGCGGCCGCCGCCAAAAGATCCAAGTCGGAAGCCCTGCTTCGCGCTGTCGCGCTACGCAGGGTGCAAAGTTCACCCTGCGTAGCGCGTTAGCGCGGAGCAGGGCGGGGTAAATGATTGCGATTCGAGCCTCAGCCTCGAGAACGAGGCGGCACGGTTATAGGATCAAGCCGCACGGGCAATTAGTACTGGTTAGCTCAAGACCTCACGGTCCTTCCACATCCAGCCTATCAACGTCCTGGTCTTGGACGACCCTTCAGGGAGGTCAAGCCTCCGGGAAGACTAATCTTCAGGCGAGTTTCCCGCTTAGATGCTTTCAGCGGTTATCTCTTCCGCACATAGCTACCCGGCTATGCCACTGGCGTGACAACCGGTACACCAGAGGTGCGTCCACTCCGGTCCTCTCGTACTAGGAGCAGCCCCCGTCAATCTTCCAGCGCCCACGGCAGATAGGGACCAAACTGTCTCACGACGTTTTAAACCCAGCTCACGTACCTCTTTAAATGGCGAACAGCCATACCCTTGGGACCGGCTACAGCCCCAGGATGAGATGAGCCGACATCGAGGTGCCAAACACCGCCGTCGATATGAACTCTTGGGCGGTATCAGCCTGTTATCCCCAGAGTACCTTTTATCCGTTGAGCGATGGCCCTTCCATACAGAACCACCGGATCACTAGGTCCTACTTTCGTATCTGCTTGACTTGTCAGTCTCGCAGTTAAGCACGCTTATGCCCTTGCACTATCAGCACGATTTCCGACCGTGCCTAGCGTACCTTCGAACTCCTCCGTTACGCTTTGGGAGGAGACCGCCCCAGTCAAACTGCCTACCATGCACTGTTCCCCGCCCGGATAACGGGCGAAGGTTAGAACCGCAAACAAACCAGGGTGGTATTTCAACGTTGGCTCCACGAGACCTAGCGGCCCCGCTTCAAAGCCTCCCACCTATCCTACACAGATCGGTTCACAGTCCAATGCAAAGCTACAGTAAAGGTTCATGGGGTCTTTCCGTCTTGCCGCGGGGAGATTGCATCATCACAAACATTTCAACTTCGCTGAGTCTCGGGAGGAGACAGTGTGGCCATCGTTACGCCATTCGTGCAGGTCGGAACTTACCCGACAAGGAATTTCGCTCACGTTTGTTGCTCTCAAACCGAGTTCAAGTTGCTCAACCTGATTTGAGGGACCGGACATTTCTGCCGGCCTCTGCATGTCGCCATGCAGGTCGGACTCTATCTTCACTCTCACGAGTGCCTGGCTTGTAGTCTCTGAGGATTCCTGGCGAGGAGCACCAGGCCTTTCCTGCTGATTGTCTGCACCGAACGGATTTTCACGCGTTGCCGCGTACCGTCGGATACACAGAGTTTCCAGCAAATAGCCAGGTTTTACTAAGGCTAGCGGTTGTTAACCTTAGGACCGTTATAGTTACGGCCGCCGTTTACTGGGGCTTCGATCAGGAGCTTGCACCCCATCACTTAACCTTCCAGCACCGGGCAGGCGTCACACCCTATACGTCCACTTTCGTGTTTGCAGAGTGCTGTGTTTTTAATAAACAGTCGCAGCCACCGATTCTCTGCGGCCCTGTCACGCTTCAGGTGTTTCTCCTGTCACGTTACTGGGGCACACCTTCTTCCGAGGTTACGGTGTCAATTTGCCGAGTTCCTTCTCCCGAGTTCTCTCAAGCGCCTGAGCATATTCAGCTCGCCCACCAGTGTCGGTTTGCGGTACGGTCGTACCAAGCTGGAGCTTAGAGGCTTTTCCTGGAAGCACATTCAATCACTTCGCGGCTTACGCCGCTCGATCTTTTCCCTCGGAGATACGCCAGCGGATTTGCCTACTGGCCTCCTACGGTCAGAAACCGGGACATCCAACACCCGGATGACCTGCAATGCTCCGTCCCCCCATCGCACTTGGTATCGGTCCAGGAATATTGACCTGGTTCCCATTAGCTACGGCTTTCGCCCTCACCTTAGGGGCCGACTCACCCTGCTCCGATGAACGTAGAGCAGGAAACCTTGGGCTTTCGGCGAGCGGGCTTTTCACCCGCTTTAACGCTACTCATGTCAGCATTCGCACTTCTGATACCTCCAGCGGTCCTCTCGAACCGCCTTCGCAGGCTTACAGAACGCTCCCCTACCGCGTGAACGCTTGCGCATCCACACCCGCAGCTTCGGTTACCGGCTTAGCCCCGTTACATCTTCCGCGCAGGAAGACTCGATCAGTGAGCTATTACGCTTTCTTTAAAGGATGGCTGCTTCTAAGCCAACTTCCTGACTGTCTTAGCCTTCCCACTTCGTTTCCCACTTAGCCGATATTTGGGACCTTAGCTGGCGGTCTGGGTTGTTTCCCTTTCGTGTCCGGACGTTAGCACCCGGTGCACTGTCTCCCGCGCTGACACTTCCAGGTATTCGGAGTTTGCCATGGTTTGGTAAGACGCCATGTCCCCCTAGCCATAACAGTGCTCTACCCCCTGGAGTGATACGCGAGGCACTACCTCAATAGTTTTCGGGGAGAACCAGCTATTTCCAGATTTGTTTGGCCTTTCACCCCTAACCACAGCTCATCCGCTACTTTTGCAACAGTAGTCGGTTCGGCCCTCCAGTGAGTGTTACCCCACCTTCAGCCTGGCCATGGATAGATCATCTGGTTTCGGGTCTACACCCTGCGACTGGACGCCCTATTCGGACTCGCTTTCGCTGCGCCTACCCTACACGGTTAAGCTCGCCACAGAATGTAAGTCGCTGACCCATTATGCAAAAGGTACGCCGTGACCCCAGCTTGATTGATCCTCACTCAACGCGAGTTGAGTCCCCGGGAGAAATCCATCTTTCTCCGTTGGAAGGTCAATGAAGCTGGGGCTCCGACTGTTTGTATGCATGCGGTTTCAGGATCTGTTTCACTCCCCTCCCGGGGTTCTTTTTACCTTTCCCTCACGGTACTGGTTCACTATCGGTCGATCACGAGTATTTAGCCTTGGAGGATGGTCCCCCCATGTTCAGACAGGATTCCACGTGCCCCGCCCTACTTGTTGCGCGCTCAGTTCCACTGCCGTTCTTTTGTGTACGGGGCTATCACCCGCTATGGCCGGCCTTTCCAGGCCGTTCCACTAGAACGACAGCTAAAACGCACTGGCTGGTCCGATTTCGCTCGCCACTACTTTCGGAATCTCGGTTGATTTCTGTTCCTCTGCTTACTGAGATGTTTCAGTTCAGCAGGTTCGCTCCTCGCACCCTATGGATTCAGGTGCGGGTACCCTTGCGGGTGGGTTTCCCCATTCGGACATCCCCGGATCAAAGTCTGCTTGCCGACTCCTCGGGGCTTTTCGCAGGCTGCCACGTCCTTCATCGCCTGTGATCGCCAAGGCATCCACCACATGCACTTAGTCGCTTGATCCTATAACCCTGCCGCCGATCCTTGCGGAGCGTTGGCGTGGATTCATGCGACCGCGTTCGCCGTTCTCAAATGCTGAGAGCTCGAAAAAAATGCAATCACAACCCGGCACCAACCCCGCGCTCATCGTGCGGAGTTGATGCGCTTTGCTTCTTCCGAATTGTTAAAGATCGAAACAGCCCTGGTTCGAAAACCAAGCGCCAGCGCACTTTGCGATGCGCTCGCGTTTGATTTTGCGGCCCTCCTTCGCGCTCCGCGCTACGCAGGGCACCCTGCTTTGCGTTGGGCGGGCTCGCACTGCGTAGCGCGTCAGCGCGAAGCAGTGTGGAGGTGAACGGGATCGAACCGATGACCTCCTGCTTGCAAAGCAGGCGCTCTCCCAACTGAGCTACACCCCCGGAATCCTGGTGGGTCTGGTTGGATTCGAACCAACGACCCCCGCCTTATCAAGACGGTGCTCTAACCGGCTGAGCTACAGACCCCGAGGAGGCTGGAGCGTAGAAAACAACCGATAAGTGTGGACGCCTGAGTCGAAGGCGCGTGCTCTAGAAAGGAGGTGATCCAGCCGCACCTTCCGATACGGCTACCTTGTTACGACTTCACCCCAGTCATGAAGCTCACCGTGGTCGCCGCCCCCCTTGCGGTTAGGCAAACGGCTTCTGGTGAACCCCACTCCCATGGTGTGACGGGCGGTGTGTACAAGACCCGGGAACGTATTCACCGTGACATGCTGATCCACGATTACTAGCGATTCCGACTTCATGCAGTCGAGTTGCAGACTGCAATCCGGACTACGACCGGCTTTCCAGGATTAGCTCCCCCTCGCGGGTTGGCAGCCCTTTGTACCGGCCATTGTATGACGTGTGAGGCCCTACCCATAAGGGCCATGAGGACTTGACGTCATCCCCACCTTCCTCCGGTTTGTCACCGGCAGTCTCACTAGAGTGCCCTTTCGTAGCAACTAGTGACAAGGGTTGCGCTCGTTGCGGGACTTAACCCAACATCTCACGACACGAGCTGACGACAGCCATGCAGCACCTGTGTCCCGGCTCCCTTTCGGGCACTCCCACATCTCTGCGGGATTCCGGGCATGTCAAGGGTAGGTAAGGTTTTTCGCGTTGCATCGAATTAATCCACATCATCCACCGCTTGTGCGGGTCCCCGTCAATTCCTTTGAGTTTTAATCTTGCGACCGTACTCCCCAGGCGGTCGACTTCACGCGTTAGCTGCGTTACCGAGAAAATGAATTCCCGACAACTAGTCGACATCGTTTAGGGCGTGGACTACCAGGGTATCTAATCCTGTTTGCTCCCCACGCTTTCGTACATGAGCGTCAGTCTCATCCCAGGGGGCTGCCTTCGCCATCGGTGTTCCTCCACATCTCTACGCATTTCACTGCTACACGTGGAATTCCACCCCCCTCTGACAGACTCGAGCCTGGCAGTCACAAATGCAGTTCCCAGGTTAAGCCCGGGGATTTCACATCTGTCTTACCAAGCCGCCTGCGTACGCTTTACGCCCAGTAATTCCGATTAACGCTCGCACCCTACGTATTACCGCGGCTGCTGGCACGTAGTTAGCCGGTGCTTATTCTGCAGGTACCGTCATTAGCGCGAGGTATTGGCTCGCGCCGTTTCGTTCCTGCCAAAAGCGGTTTACAACCCGAAGGCCTTCTTCCCGCACGCGGCATGGCTGGATCAGGCTTGCGCCCATTGTCCAAAATTCCCCACTGCTGCCTCCCGTAGGAGTCTGGGCCGTGTCTCAGTCCCAGTGTGGCTGGCCGTCCTCTCAGACCAGCTACCGATCGTCGCCTTGGTGGGCTTTTACCTCACCAACTAGCTAATCGGAAATCGGCCGCTCCGATAGCGCGAGGCCTTGCGGTCCCCCGCTTTCACCCGTAGGTCGTATGCGGTATTAGCCAATCTTTCGACTGGTTATCCCCCACTACCGGGCACGTTCCGATTTATTACTCACCCGTTCGCCACTCGCCACCAGGGTTGCCCCCGTGCTGCCGTTCGACTTGCATGTGTAAGGCATGCCGCCAGCGTTCAATCTGAGCCAGGATCAAACTCTTCAGTTTTAGTCCTGTGCGCTCGTGCTGATAATTGGCACGATCGCTTGCTCGCGGAAATTGAAGCGGATACTTCAATTGACGTGAGCACCTATCAAAGTCCAAGCAAAGCCACCGCAAACGACGTCGTGAGACGCGCGCACGCAGTGGTTGCACCTGCTCATCAGGCGCCCACGCTTATCGGCTGTTCGATTGTTAAAGAGCGATCCGCCCCCGCGCATGTTGCATCGCAAACGCGCAGAAGCAGCAAAGAAGCGGGATTATCGGGCTAGCTTAATTTGATGTCAAGGCAGGTCATACGGGCAACGCATGGGGAGGCGCGCCAGTCGTCGCAACGGCCGCACGCAAGCTTCTGACGCGAAACGTTTTTTTCTAGGAGTGGCCGAACCGGGGCGGGCGCTTCTCCAAAAACGCGGCCATGCCCTCTTTCTGGTCCGCTGTTGCAAACAGCGCATGAAACAGGCGCCGCTCGAACAGCATGCCGTCACTCAGCGGCGCTTCGAACGCCCGCTTGATCGCTTCCTTTGCCATCATCACGGCCGGCGTGGAGTATCCGGCGATGGTCGCTGCCACCGACAGCGCCTCCTCGTGCAGCCGCTCGGCCGGCACCACCCGCGCCACCAATCCGGACCGCTCGGCCTCGCTGGCGTCCATTGTGCGGCCGGTCAGCACCAGATCCATCGCCTTGGCCTTGCCGACGGCGCGCGGCAGCCGCTGCGTGCCGCCGGCTCCCGGAATGATGCCCAGCTTGATTTCGGGCTGGCCGAAGCGCGCGTTGTCGGCCGCGATGATCAGGTCGCACATCATCGCCAGCTCGCACCCGCCTCCGAGCGCATAGCCGCTGACGGCCGCGATCAGCGGCTTGCGCAGGCGCTGCAGCGCGTCCCAGTTGCGCGTGATGAAGTCGTCCTTGAACACGTCGATGAAGGACCAGTCCTTCATCGCGGCGATGTCGGCGCCGGCGGCGAACGCCTTCTCGCTGCCGGTGATCACCATCGCGCCGATGCCGTCGTCGCGATCGAAGCGCTGCAAGGCGGCGCCCAGCTCGTCGATCAGCGCGTCGTTCAGCGCATTGAGCGCCTTGGGCCGGTTCAGAGTCACCCAGCCGACGCGGCCGCGCGTCTCCGACAGAACCAGCTCTTCCATAAGGGGGCCTCCTCGATATCCAGCAGCGAAGCTTCGAACCGAGCTTAGCTCAACCCGGCGCCAGCCCCTGCTGCTCCAGGTACTCGAGGATGGTCGCGGCGGCCAGCGGCCGCGCATAGAGGAACCCCTGCGCGTACTCGCACCCGAGCGCACGCAGGTACTCGCCCTGCTCGGCGGTCTCGATGCCCTCGGCCACGACCTTCAACCGGAAGTGGCGCGCCACCGCGAGCATCGCGTGCACGATGGCGCGGCTGTCGGCGTCGTCCGGAATGCCCTCGACGAAGGACCGGTCGATCTTCAGCGACTGGATCGGCAAGCGCTTCAGGTAACCCAGCGTCGAGTAGCCGGTGCCGAAATCGTCCAGCGACAGGCCCACCCCGAGCGAGGCCAGCTCGGAGATCACGTCGTTGTTGATCTCGCCCTCCTTGACCAGTTCGCGCTCGGTGATCTCGAGCGTGATCATGGCCGGCTCGATGTGGAACTTGGCGAGCGCACCGCGCAGCATGATCGGCAGCTTGTTCGATCCGAGCTCGTTGCCGGCCACGTTGATCGCGATCGGAATGTCGAAGCCCGGCCGCACCCGCCGCCAGCGCTCGATCTGGCCGCACACCTCGTTGACGACCCAGCGGGTGATGCGCTCCGACAGCCCGCTTTTCTCGGCCACCTTGACGAAGCTGTCCGGCCCGAGCATCCCCTTGGTCGGGTGATTCCACCGGATCAGGGCCTCCAGGCCCACGATCCGCCCGCTCGCCATCTCCACCTGCGGCTGGTAGGCGACCACGAACTGGGCCGCATCGGACTGGACCGCCTTGGTCATCTCCAGGCCCAGCTGCGCCTCGCGCGTGTCGCGCTCATGGCGGATCGCGTTGAAGAAACTGACCTGGTTGCGGCCGTCGTCCTTGGCCTGGGTCAGGGCCGCGTTGGCGTTCTTCAGCAGTGTGCTGCCCTCGCGCCCGTGTTCGGGGAACAGAGCCACGCCGATCGAGGCCGACATCTGCGTGTCGACCTTGGGCACCAGATCCGAGCGGTGCAGCGCCTGCGCCACGCGCGCCGCCAGCAACGCCACCTCCTGCCGGTGCTCGAACTCGTCGACCACCACGGCAAACTCGTCGCTCGTCATGCGCGCGACCGTGCCAGCCTCCCCCACGGTCTCCTTCAGCACCTGCGCCACCGATTTGATCAGCGCGTCGCCCACCAGGTGGCCCAGCGTGTTGTTGATCTCCTTGAATCGATCCAGGTCGATCATCATCACCGCCAGCCGGCGCCGGCGCGCGCTGCAGGTCATGATCGCGTCGCGCAGGTTCTCGCCCAACATGTGCCGGTTCGGCAGACCGGTCAACGGGTCGTACCAGGCGAGCTGCTCGATCTTGGTCTCGGCCTGCTGCCGCTGCGACGCTTCGGCCGCCAGCGCGACCATCAGCGCCGCGGTCACGACGAATCCGATCTCGTCGTCATCCCAGTTGCGGCGCGAGGCGTTGCTCACGCAAATGGCGCCGATCACCTCGCCGTCCAGCACCACCGGCGCCATCAGCAGGCTGCGCACGAGGCCCCAGCGCGCATCCTTGATCAGCTCGCGCGTCAGCTCCGACTCGGCCGTATCGGCGAGCACGATCGGCCGATTCTGGCCCAGCCGGGCCAGCATCGCGGCAAAAGCCAAGTCCGGAAAGCGAACGCCGTTCCAGTCGCGTACGAAACGCTGGTCGGCGTGCAGGTACAGCGATTCGCAGCTCATGTAGTCGGAGTCCGGCGACAGCCGCCAGTAGCTCACGCCCCCGCAGCGCAACGCGTCGGCTGCCGCCCGCAGCACGTTGGCGAGCGACTGCGAGTATTCCCCGCGCGTCTGGATCGCCAGCTGCAGCAGCCGATCGCGCAGCTCCAGCCGCCGCGCATGGCGCGCGTCGGCGTCGTAGCCCTGCGGCACCAGGTCGGTGACGTCGCGTCCGGTCAGCAGCAGCCCGCGCATCGCCTCGTCGGCCAGCCGGTTGTGCACGCTGACCCACAGCGCCCGCTCCTCGCCATTGGCCGTCTTCGCGTGCACCAGGCAGTTGCGCGGACGCGCCTCGTCCTCGCCGCTGATGGCGGCACGGATCGCTTCGGCCAACCGGGCCCGGTCCTCGTCCACCACCAGCTCCAGCACGTGCCGTCCCAGACTCGCCTCGGGCGACAACCCCAGCGTGGCCTGGATCGCCGGCGACTGGAACGTGACCTTGCCGCCGGAATCGAGCAGCATGGTCAGATCGGCCGCCAATTCGGCGAACACGCGCAGCCGTCGCCTCAGGCGGGATGCCTGGCTTCGCAGCGAGCTCTGCTCGCTCACATCGCGCACGCGCGCCACCACGCCACGCACGCGCGGATCGTGCAGGTAGCCGGTCAGCTCGATCGACAGCCGCCTCGCAGCGCCATCGGGGCCCGGCGCGCGGGCGGTCGCCACCAGCGCGGGATGGGCGCGGCCTGGCTCGGCGCAGACGCGATCGAAGCGGGCGATGAATTCGCGCGCGCTGGGTTCATCGATCAGGTACTCGAAGGGAACGCTGAGCGCGTCGGACGCCGAGGTTCCCAGCACCTGATCGATCGCGCCGTTCAGCACCAGGATCCGGCGGTTCAACCCCAGCAGCAGGGCCACTTCGCCGCTTCCGCCCGACAGCACCGCCAGCCGCGCGAGCGCATTGCGGGCGCTGCGCTGGGCGACGCGTTCGGTCGACACCTCGCGCAGGCCCACGACCGCGACCCGCTCGCTCTCGACCTGCAACAGTGATGCGGCCAGGTCCACCACGAGGTGGCGACCGTCGGCGGTGCGCAGCTTGGCGCGCTGCTGCAGGGACTCTCGATCGAGCAGGCGGCTCCACAGCACGCCCCAGCGCCGGGCGAAGTCGCGATGACGCGCGTAGCCGACCAGCTCCGACAGGTGCCGCCCGACCAGCGACTGGCGGTCGGCCCCGGCGAACACGGCGAAGGCCTGGTTGGCCGCCAGAATCTGGGCCGAGGCGTTCAGGCACACAGTTGGCCACGGCAGTTGCTCGAACGCCTCACCTTTCAGCGCCGATTCAACCGCCGACTGCCTCAGGGGGATGACCGCAGAGCTCAAGCCGCTTTCGTCCCTCTCCGGTACGTTGGATTCATTTTGGCATTTTGAACGTTACCGGATGGGTATTTTGCCACGAACAGGGGCGCCGGTTCAAAATGTCTCGATAAAACATTGAGGTCCGCGATGTTCCAGGCGATCGTTCTGAACCGCAACGGCGAGCAGTTCGAAGCCGCAGTACGTTCCATTCCGGAAGACGAGCTCGAGCGCCAGACCCCGGGCACGGATGTGCTGCTCGAGGTCGAGTATTCGACCGTCAATTTCAAGGACGCGCTGGCGCTGACCAACCGGTCGCCGATCGCGCGTCGATGGCCGATGGTGGCCGGAGTCGACTGTGCCGGCCGGGTCGCCGCCAGCCAGGACCCGCGCTGGCGTGTCGGCGACCGGGTCGTGCTGAATGGCTGGGGTGCCAGCGAGCAGCACTGGGGGGGACTGGCCCAGAAGGCACGCGTGCGCGGCGAGTGGCTGGTGGCGCTGCCATCCAATTTCACGACGCGGCAGGCGATGGCGATCGGAACGGCCGGGTACACCGCGGCGCTGTCGGTCGTTGCGCTGGAGCGGCTCGGCTTGCAGCCCAGCCAGGGCGATGTGCTGATCACCGGAGCCACCGGCGGGGTCGGCTCGATCGCCATCGCACTGCTGGCCGCGCGCGGCTACCGGATCGTGGCCTCTACCGGCAAGCCGGCCGAGTCGGACTACCTGACGCGACTCGGAGCCGGCCAGATCATCGATCGCAAGGAACTGGCAGCGCCGGGCAAACCGCTGCAGACGGAGCGCTGGGCGGCTGCCGTGGACTCGCTCGGCAGCCACACGCTGGCCAATGTTTGCGCCCAGATCCGGCGCGGCGGCGCGGTGGCGGCCTGTGGCCTGGCGCAGGGGATGGACCTGCCGGCCACCGTGGCGCCGTTCATCCTGCGCGGCGTGAGCCTGCTCGGTATCGACAGCGTGATGGCCCCGCTGCCCCGGCGACAGGCGGCCTGGCAGGTGTTGTCCGAATCGCTCGATCCGGCGCGCCTGGAATCGATGGTGCGCGAAGTTCCCCTGGCGGGCGCGTTCGATGTGGCACGCGAGATCCTGGAGGGGCGCAACGTCGGTCGGGTCGTGGTCGACGTCAATCGCTGAACTGCGCAATAGTTCATCTCGAAGTCCGCAACGCATTGTCACGCGCTCCGACAGGGGTAATCGCCCCGCGCCTGTGGCAGAGTTTTGGTGGAAAAATCCTGTCGGCTCCTCTCCCCAAGGGGAGAGGGGAGCAGCGTAGCGACGGAGATCATCGATGTTGGAACTGAAACTGAACGGCAAGACGGTGCCCGTCGATGCCGATCCGAACACCCCTCTTCTGTGGGTGCTGCGCGATCACCTGGGCATGACCGGAACCAAGTTCGGCTGCGGCGTGGCGGCCTGTGGGGCATGCACGGTTCACCTGAACGGTAACGCGGTGCGGTCGTGCTCTCTGCCGGTGTCGGCGGCCGCCGGCAGCGAAGTGATGACGATCGAGGCGGCTGCCGCCGATCGGGTCGGTCACGTCGTGCAACAGGCCTGGATCCGCAACGACGTCGTTCAATGCGGCTACTGCCAGTCCGGACAGATCATGGCGGCGATCGGACTGCTGAAAAGCAAGCGCCATCCGACCGATGCCGACATCGACGCGGCGATGTCCGGCAACCTGTGCCGCTGCGGCACCTACGGCCGCATCCGCGCCGCGATCAAGGACGCGGCGCGCACGCTGGCGGCGTGAGGAGCCTGAACATGCACTCTGGAATCGACGTTCGTACTGACATGGACGCGCTGCAAGCCGCGCTGGCGTCCGGACGCACCGTACCGGTGAGCCGCCGGCAGTTCTTGAAGGCGACCGGAATGGCCGGCGGCGGCCTGATGCTGGGCATCGGGCTGGGACAGACGGGTCTTCTGGGCGGCCGGCTGGCGGGGGCACAGGAAGCGGCCGCGGCGCCCGCCCGGGTCTATCCGCCGGCCGCGTTCATCCGGATCGGCGAAGACGAGCGCGTCACGATCATCGTGGGCAAGCTCGAATTCGGCCAGGGCGTGCTGACGTCGATGCCGATGCTGATCGCCGAGGAGCTCGATTGCGACTGGGACAAGGTGCGTTCCGAACATGCGCCGGCCGACCTGGTCTACGAGAACCCCGTGTTCCACGCCCAGTTCACGGGTGGCTCGATGTCGATCAAGACCAGCTACACGCAGATGCGCACCATCGGCGCCTCGGCTCGACAGATGCTGATGTCGGCGGCAGCGCAGCGCTGGGGCGTCGCGCCGGGCAAGGTGGCCACCCGCCGCGGCGTCGTGTTCGAGAAGGGCGGAAAACGTTCGCTCACCTACGGGCAGCTGGCCCACGATGCGATGGGCCTGCCGGTACCGACCCAGGTCGCGTTGAAGGACCCGAAAACGTTCACGCGGATCGGGCGGCCGACGCGCCGGCTGGACTCGCCGGAGAAAATCAACGGCAAAGCGCAGTTCGGAATGGACGTGCACCTGCCGGACATGCGGGTGGCCGTGCTGGCGCGACCGCCGGTGTTCGGCGGCAAGGTCACCAAGGTCGATGACGCCAAGGCACGCGCGGTGCCGGGTG
>Ga0210409_10000627_pt1 | contig 53631 bp, 34 predicted proteins | sample IncBWH17MmetaG_FD_161649 | JGI IMG/M metagenome (GOLD analysis project Ga0210409, IMG submission 161649) | Forest soil microbial communities from Barre Woods Harvard Forest LTER site, Petersham, Massachusetts, United States - Inc-BW-H-17-M | ecosystem: Environmental > Terrestrial > Soil >... | reverse complement strand
CACTACCGTGGTGACGTTGTCGCCGCCGATTGCGCTGTTGATCACCTGCTGCGCCTGCTCCATGCTGATGCCATAGCGGGCAAGCTGTTCGCGCCGCCAGCTGATATCGATGAAATACCCGGAATTAGTACGCTCGGCGAAGGCGCCTCGCGTACCGCGAACCGAGGGCAGCAACGCCTGTACTTGACTGCCGATCTCCTCGATGGTCTTCAGATCTCTACCGGATATCTTCAAACCCACTGGAGTACGAATGCCGCTGGTCAACATATCTATGCGGCCTTTGATCGGCATTGTCCACGCATTACTAACGCCCGGAGCTTGAATCGCCGCGTTCATCTCACGGATCAGTTCCTCCGATGAAATCGTGTCGGCAGTCAAGTGCCGGAGCATGGGTCGTGTCCACTGTGGGGTCCAAGCGGAGTACCACGTGTCGATGCGGCGCCACTCCGAGCGGGGCTTCAGCGTGATCAAGGTTTCCAGCATCGAGAGTGGAGCCGGGTCGGTTGGAGTCTCGGCCCGTCCGGCCTTGCCCAGGACTCGATCTACCTCAGGGAACTCCTTCAGAATGGCATCCGTCGTCTGCAGCAAACTCTGTGCTTGGGCAACGGAAATCCCAGGCATGGTCGTGGGCATGTACAGAATCGTACCCTCGTCCATAAGCGGCATGAATTCAGATCCAAGAGAGAGATAAGCCGGGACCGTTATGACCACCAAGACTACCGCCGTGCACAATACGATACCTTTATGTCGTAACGTCCAGTCTACAATCGGCTCGTAGATGCGCATCAACCTTCCGCTGAGTGGATGCTCCTCCTCTGGATGGACCTGACCGACAAGAACCGAGTTCGTCCATCTGCACAACCAGTCAGGGCGAAAGTTTACTCTGTTGATCTCCGTCAGCAACAGGCGAAGCGCTGGATCCAGAGTGAGCGCCAACATGGCTGCAACGATCATCGCCGCAAGCTTCGCATATGCCAGCGGCCTGAACATCCGCCCTTCCTGGGCTTCCAGCGCAAAAATCGGAAGAACTGACACAGCTATCATCAGCAAGGAGAAGACAATCGGACCTGCAACTTCCTTCACAGCTCCAAGAACAACGTCTCGTTGCCTTCCCGGACGCCCCGTCTTCTCCCATTGCTCAAGTCTCTTGTGGCTTTGTTCTACCACCACGATGGATGCGTCGATGAGTTCGCCGAAAGCGATCGCGACTCCGGCAAGAGACATAACGTTGACACTGATTCCCAACATCCGAAGAGGAATGAACGACAGCAACACGGCTGCGGGCATGGTCACCAGCGGAATAACAGCGCTCGGAAAATGCCAGAGAAAGATCAGAATTACCAGGACTACCGTAACGACTACTTGAAGAATGGTGAGACGGGCATTGCGGATGGTGCGGTGAATCAGGACGGAACGATCATAGATAGGAACGACCTTGACCCCATCTGGCAGGGCAGGCTCAACCTCTTTTAGCTTGGCCTTGACCCTATCGATAACCTCAAGTGCGTTCTCCCTACTACGCATGATGACGATGCCGGATACCACATCACCGGTACCATCGATGTCTGCTACACCGCGTCGCAGATCTGGCCCTATCGCAACTTCTCCAAGATCCTGAAGTCTAATTGGAGTTCCGTCAGGTTCACCAGGCACAACGATATTGCGGAAGTCATCGAGAGACTTGGCATATCCGCGACCACGAATCATGTACTCTGTCCCACCAAATTCCAGCAGCCGCCCCGATGTCTCCACGTTCCCTTCGCGCACTGCCGCAACGACCTGACCAATACCGATCCCATATCTGCGCAACCGGTTCGGATCTACATTAATCTGATACTGACGGCTGAATCCCCCAATTGGGGCGACGTCCGCAACGCCCGGGACTGACTTGAGATAGTAACGCAAATACCAGTCCTGGTAGGCTCGAAGATCGGCTGAGGTATGCCTGCCTGATATATCCACAAGCGCATATTGAAAGATCCAACCAAGACTGGTCGCGTCAGGCCCAATTTCCGTCTTTACTCCTTCCGGAAGTTGAGTCTGCACACCTGAAAGATATTCCAGCGTGCGTGATCGCGCCCAATATAGATCAGTGTTGTCGTCAAAGATGACATACACATAGGAATAACCAAAATCGGATACTCCACGCACGGTCTTAACGTGAGGCAGACCCAGCATGGCGGTCACGATTGGGTATGTAACCTGCGTTTCGATAATCTCCGGACTACGCTCCCAGCGAGAATAGATAATGACCTGGGTGTCACCTAGATCAGGAATCGCATCGAGTCGCATGGTCAACATGCACCAGTAGCCTACGGCAGAACAGATCGCCACTGTGACGAGGACCATGATCTTGTGCCGAACCGAAAAATCGATGATCCGGTGAATTAGGCCGGTCATGGCTTGATAGCTCCGTAAGACGCACTGCTCGAAATCTGCGGAGTTGATTTTCCATGCCAGTCTGGATTTGAGGAAAGCTGTATCTTACTCTCCGAATCGATCAGGAACGTGCCGGCGGAGGCTACAGTCTCCCCTTCTCGCAACCCATGGATAATCTGCACCCGATCACCAAGACGCCATCCAGTCTCCACCTCACGAGCCTCAAAATACCCTTCGCTTGTCTCCACAAAGACCCGCTTAGACAATCCTGCATCGAGAATCGCCTCCGAGGGCACAGTCAGGCTGGAGGAACGTGTGACCGGCAATTCCACATTGACATACATGTTTGGCCGTAGCCTGAACCCTGGATTTTCCGCTTCAAGTCTCAATGTCAACGTATGACTTATGACATCGACCTCGGGAAGTACATCACTGACTCGCGCCTTGAAAGTTTCGCCGGTATCCGGAAGGGTAACTTTAGCCATCGCCCCGGGATGGAGTTCCTGCGCTTCCTTACCGGAAACCTGCGTAAGTATCCATACGCGTTCTAGATCCGCAACAGTGTAAAGATCGGTATGGCGTTCAAATCGCAAGCCGGGAGATATATTCCGCGCAATAATAAAGCCGTCGGTCGGAGAGACGACATACACATCCTCAGGAATCTTTCGAGTTGTGCTGAGCTCATTGATCTGCGAGTCGCTCATCCCAAGATTGCGCAGCCGGTCGGCCCGAGCCTGAGCCCCTGCAGCATTTTGCGTGGGAGCCACGTTATCTTTCGCCGTACTCATCGCCCCTGTCGGGGAACGCTCATTAGCGGAAAGATACCCTCCCACGACGGATAGAAACTCTGGAGAGTAGACCGTTGCGAGATGTTGATCTTTCTTGACCCTATCTCCCACCGCATCTGCATGCGTCTCTTTGACGTAGCCGTCGGTTCCGAAGTTGATTCGATACACTCTGGTCTCGTCAGCGGCAACTTTGCCAAACAACCGAAGGGTGTCCTGACCAGAAGCTGCCTGCACCTTGGCAAGCTTTATGCCATAACGTTGCTGGGTCGCGGTATCAATATGCAGGATTTTTGAGCCTGAACCCGCAGCAGTGTCCAGGCTCTTGCCCAAATCCTCAGCGTAAACCGGCGTTAGATCCATGCCACAATCCGGAGCTTTTCCCGGCTTATCAGAGCGGTACGCCGGGTGCATGGAATCTACATAGTAGAGAGGCAGGTGCCCCGCTCTAGCCGTAACAGTTCCTGAAAGGTGCCCGATAGCGAACCCGAGACCCAGAATCACCACCAACAGCAAACAGTAGAGGGCTTTCCTCGTCATCCCACACCTCCGCTAACGTGCCACCTTCAGCGGGGCCATTGTTGCCGTCGTTTTACCGCTTACGGCTGCCTCTAAGTCGGCCCTGGAAAATGCTGCGTCCTTCAATTGTGGGTTCACCTCGACTTTTTCGACGAGGATCTGTTCCGATGCAATCGTGGGAAGGGCCAGCCCGGTTTTCTGCGTGTTCAGAACCTTGCTCTCAAGAACAAAGGGAATCTGCAGCCCTCCAACGGTCCTGTAATCGCGGAAATAAACTTCTACGGCATGGTACTTACCATCAAGACGTCTCGGCGTGCCCTCCATCTTGGCTTCAAGATACGTTTTTGCGTCAATCCAGAGGTCCCTCGTTTTGCCACTCTTCGTAGTCAGTTTGAGCCTGTAGGTGTCGCGCCCTTCAACCTTCTCGGCGCCAATGAGTTCAATTGTCGTTCCCTTCGCTGCATAGTCGATGAGTGGGCCGTCGAGGTCGTCTTGTGCAGTGACCGTTTTCAGCTCTTCGTCTGTATATGGCTCGATTTCCTTGCGATTAAGGAACGGCCGTACTTTCCAGCCATTCGTTCCATCAAAGACCTGAATCGCGGTCTGGCCGTTAAACTCAACTTCTACTCGCATTTTTCGCGGACGCTTCAGTTCCATCACAAAGGGCAGACGCACCTGTTCGGTGGGCCTCGGCGGCGGCATAAAATGACTTTCTTTGCGACCGGGCAGCGGGAGAGTACTTCGGTTATTGCCACCCGCCTCCACCTTACCGGTAATAGTTAGGGTCTGCACGGACCGCCACTTTTGCAGACCGCCACGAGCGGTGGCGTTTCGCTCAGCGATTTCAGTGGCGGGTAGTTTCTCCGGCATCTGAGTTTTCTCTACTACTGATGCAAACGAAGTCACGGTGGTTAGCATTACCAAAAACACAATCAGCCTATGCAACATGGTTCTCACCTCGGCCCTTGATTTGACCAGCATCTTTCATCCCTACAGCCATTCGCGCGCAGCCAACGATGTGTCATTAATAAGAACTTGTCCTCGCACATCAGCGGACGTACAGCCCATCCGCCTTAAACTTCCCAATAACCACGCTGACGCGATCTCCCGGTTTCACAATACTTCCCTTGTTGGAAAAGACCATCCAATACGACTTGCCAGCTTCCGGAGTGCTACTCTGGCGTAATTGACCTACTTTCTCCATGGTAGGAATCTCAAGCTTCACGCGGGCCTGCTCGTCAACAAGGAAAGGATTATTTTTCTTGTCATTCAGTTGTGCCGCCTTCGTGGCGTCCACCACGTAATAGCTGAAACGGATCATTTGGCCCGACTCGACTGCTTTAACGTCCAGTGAATCGACTCCCCACACAAGCTGATAGTGATCTCTGGCGTGAGCTGACATCGGAGTTATGTGGCGTGCCGGAGAACTTACGGTGGTTACAATTTGCGGTGAACCCTTCACCGTCGAGCCCTGCGCACGCGATGCCGGAGCGCCAGTGGCGGCCGGTTCCTGAGCCGCGACTCCCGATTGCGCGAATGCGGGCGGCAACAGAAGACCGAAGACAACAACTCCGCAAATGAGTTTGCTGTTTTTACCTCGCGCTGGATTCTTACCTATCAATTCTTCACCTCATCCATCTGCAATGCCCTTCAACGTTGCCCATCTATCCGGGACTTTGTGCTCCTTCGCTGCTGTTTACGCCTAAGCTGCTCGCGGAAGTCCCCGCGAGCAGCATGCATTGACTGCGTTGCCTCATCTTGCCGTCCCTGATAGCGTCGAGGTTTGAGTACCGACACTGTCCGTGACCGATACTGTCGCGCTCCTGACACTGCCCGCGGCATCCACGGTCCGCGCCCTGAACTGCACCGTCACCAAACAGGCGTTACCAGGAGCCAAGGTTGTATACAGAGAACCGCAAGTGGATCCCAACGCTACAATGGCGTAGTCGGCTGGGCTGGCTCCGCCGAGTGTGCCGTTGGTTATTCCGGTCAGGGGTACGTTGCCGGTATTGGTGAGTGTGAACGCTTGGGTTGGACCGATTCCGCAGGCAATTCTCTGCGCTAGCGTTGTGCCTGGGCAAGTGCGGGTCTCGGTTGGGGACCAGGTGGCTGGAGTCAGGGTTGCGCTCTGAACGCGGGCGACGCCCGTTCCACTGAGCGCTACAGGTGAACCGGTAACAGGCAGACTGCCGCTAATAGTCAGGCTACCCGTCGCTGCGCCAGTGACCGCTGGGCTGAACACTACGTTGATGGTGCAGGAGGCGCCCGTCGCCAGTGTGGTGCCGCACGTGCCGCCCGCTGTTGCACGAGCAAAGTTTGGTGTACTAAACACCAGTGGCGAGAAGGTAAAGGAAACGCCGGAAGTATTGCTCACCGTCACTTGCAGTGGTGATGTGCTGGTCGTACCAACCACTACGTTCCCGAACGATAGAGGCCCTCCTGTGACACTTACCGATGGCGGTGCAACGTACTCCACCGCTCCGATGTCTACGGCGCCATTCGCCTTTCGATTCGTGCCGAGAATGTCATAGGTAGGTGCCAAACCATAGTTCAAAAGAGCGGGAAGACTCAAACTCGAAATAGCTCCTATAGCGGAGGTCGAATTAGCTGTCAACTCATAGTTCCCATTGGCTGTACCGTTCGAAGCCAATAAAGTCCCCGAAGCAAGCGTCGGATTTCGCAAGCTAAGCGGCCCATATGTCATGTTGATCCAGTTGTTGCCCTCGTCTACGGTCGCCGCTGGCGTCAGGTTGAAGATTGGATTGGGAACCGTTGCGTCGGAGATACCCGGCGGCACCTGGTACCCAAAGGGATTGGCGGTCCCGCCTAATTCCGGAGGTACGCGGGAGCCGTTGCAATACTGGCTTACAACGTTGGGATTACCAGACCGATTGGAGCTGGCGTACCCAGTGGTGCTGGTCAGGATCGAATACGTGGGATTCAGAGTGACCGTGGAGGAGTGGTTTGTTGGTCCTGTATCCCCCCGTACTCCGATGTCCCAATAATTGCCGGTGTCAGTCACACACTGACCGGTTGTTATCTGGTTCAATGTTGGAAGCAGTGTGACCAGGTTTTGCTGGCTTAGGTTGCCGCCGCCTACCCCGCCGACCGAAATATGGAATGTGCGGTTTTGCCAGAAAAGATTGTTGGCAAGCAATGGATAGGAAAAGGTCCTGCAAGTGCCATTGAGTAGGTTGCCCAACCCGCCGCTCGCATGGCCGGCTGGGCAAAGGACGTTCGCCGGCAGCGACGACGTCAGGTTCGCGGTGTTCTGCATGGTCACCAGGCCTGCAGGCTGAGGGGTAGACGTGATGACCTTGTTGCCGGCGCAGGTTGGATTCGTGCTCGGATCACAGCCCGGTGGTGGCGTGCTGGCATTCGGAGAGCCGACTGTATTGAATAACACTCCGGAGGATGCTGTCGTGTCGTTCGACGCGATGGTGTTATTGATGATGTTGACATTCAGAGCATCCTGGAGAGAGACGCCGCCTCCATCCCAGCCCGCAACGTTATTGGCAATGATGTTGTTCGTAAGCGTCACGCTATTCCACAATCCCGATAGAAGGGGTAGACGGGCGACTTCGGTTCCATTGACCAGCTGTAACCGAATGCCGCCGCCGCTGCCGCTCTCGGCGGTGTTTCCCATGATTACGTTGCTATCGATCACCAGATTGGGACCAGTTCCGTCGCTCAGCCCAGGAGCACAGTCTGTATCGGCGACGCTGTTACCGCATTCCACAGCAGCTGCGGATCCGTCCGGAGCCGCACCGAGAACAGCGAGACCGCCGCCGTTCGTCTGAAGAGAGATGTTGTTGCTCTGGTTGAAGAGAATCCAGTTGTGCGAGATATCACCGTTGTAGATAAAGCCTTCGTGAGCTACGCCGCCGCCATCTCCGGTGCTAAGGTTGCCGCAGACCCAGTTGTAGTTGAAGTGATAGTTATCCGCTCCCGTGCAGAACGTTACGCCACCTGCCGCGGAAGGCGAAGCAGAGAATAACTCATCTCCATAAGAGGAGTTAGCTGTCACCGAGTTGTTGTGAATCCGGACATTGTTTTCAAACATGAAGGGAAGCTCAACCCCAACGGGATTCAGAACCGCGTCGGGAGATTCACCCTGACCGACGTTGATGCCGCCCGAGAGAGTGCCTGCGTTGCCATAGACGCGGTTATTGGCGATCTCCAGATTGTGATTCCAGCCGTGCGCGAAGATACCGCCTCCGCCCTGTGAGCTATTGGTGATGCTGAACCCGTCGATGCTTGACGGATTGCACCAGAAGTTGCTCACGAAGGCGTTGCAATCCGCATCGCTATTTGTAAGGGGCCGAGAGCCCGCGGGGAAATCCCCTTCGCCCCCGGCGGCTCCGATACTGGTGGAGTTGATGCTCAGGTTTTCGCCCTTCGCCAGAACCGTGATCCCAGCACCTTCGTAAGCGCCCATGAGAGAGGGTTCCTGCAAGAGTTCGGCGAGGTTGCCGTTCAACGTGGTGTCCCAGCCTACAATGCCTTCAAGTGGCATGGGATCAACCGCGCCTTGCATAGCCGGAGTGCAAGTGTATTGCCCTGTGGGGTCATAAGCGCTCCCAGCATTGAGCAAGCTGCCATTAAGGGCCAGGCCGAAGAGGCAGTCCACCTGCCGACGCCAGGGGTCCATCTTGCCCGATGGATGTGTGTTCGCATTGATGGTCGTAGAAGCTGCCCCAACTCCCTGAAGCCGGACTGGCTTCCACATCAGCACCATCTCCGGGTACACTCCCGGCCCTACCAGGATCAAATCACCAGGTGCGGCAGCATCAATCGCCGTCTGGATGGCGCTGTTCGTAGCATTCTCACCGCTGACATACGTGGGAGCTTTGCCTCCGACGGTGACGGTTATCGCATCAATCGACTTCTGTCCGTTGCCGGAAGTAATAACAAGCTCACCGCACTGTGCCGGATGGGTCACACCCGGGTTGGAGCCTGTGGCCATGTCTCGTTGGTAAAGGGAACAGTTAGGAACTCCCGCTGGCACAGTAACCGTAATCGAGGTGTCGCTCCATGAGGTGATAGGCGCAGGGACGCCACCGATCGTGACACTCGAAAGGGCGGTGCAACCGGTCCCAACAGCGGTGCATTGCGTTCCGAAGCTATAGTTGCGCGTAATGAACTTCTGATTGAACGGGGCCGTGGCTGCCTGCGGACCCGTGTAAGCCGGGTTTGGCACCGGCCTCGGACCTAACGCAGCAATGGTCAACGTATGACCTGTGCCTGTGGCGCTAACCCATGGGCCGTTAGCGTCGCTGCTGATTACAGATGAAACGGCTGGCGTGGCGGTGGGATACGAGCAGTCCGGCGGGTTATAACCTTCGGCGAACGCAGCCGTGGGTACAACCGGAGTGTCCATATATTGGGTTGCTCCCGGCATATACGGGATCTCATAGCAGAACTGGCTGTAGGACGGGTTGAAATACTGGTCCGGCGTAGCACCGGTTCCCGGATCGTTCATGCAAGCGACCATCATCGTCGGGGCGTACCCGGTGGGGTTGGGCGGGTTAACCTCCCAGGTGGAATAGTTCAAACCGTTGTACTCACCCCATTGATCGGCGTACACGCGTTCCACTTCGTTGCCAGCGAAGTCCTTGATAGAAACAGGCAGGTTGGGTACAGCAAACTTCTCGCCGAATTGCGGAGAGAACGGGTCAAACTCGGAGGACAAATCGTCCAGAATGAATCCGGTAAAGTGCGCAGCCACGTGGGTCGAACTGAATATCCAGAACTTGGCAAGCGCAGAAGACTGATCGGCCAGCGTAATCTCTTTGCGATCGCATAGATTACGAGTCGCTCCCGCAAAAGGCGCGACTTCCTTCGAACCCGGGAAGATACTCATGTAGTCGGGAACCACGCGAGACTGGCCCACACACGGCCAGAACGTCTCCTGGGTTTTTGTGCTGTCTTCGGCGGTGTGAAGGGTTGTGATTCCCAGATTGTTGGTCGAATTCTGAGCGTTGTTGGCGTTGTACAAGGACGCGACAGAGGCCTGGTCAGGCAGGATAAAGATATTGCCAAGCCCGCCAAATTCCTGGATGACAGGCGCAATGTAGTTATCCCCGATGAGGATGTTCTTGTCTTCTTCTTTGACCAGTTCATAGCCCGGAGGCGTGACCATTTCAACGACATACTTGCCGGAGGGAAGCATGTGGGTACCATCGCCGCTTGGATTGGGGATGCAGACGGTGCAGTTGGTGCTCAACTCCTTCCCCGTTTTGGGATCCCGGGCAGTGACGCTGGGGAACTTGTACATTCCGTCATAAGGCGCCGGCTGTACCTGATTGAAGTTGTGGAGACCGTCATAGCATTTGAACTGTGAATTGTTCGGCACCGTATGTGCCGTCGTCCCGTTGTATTGAGCGTTGTATTGGTCAAGATAATACGGTGTGTTCTGCAAGGTGAAGTAAAAGGGATCGCCGGCCGAGCTTACCTGTCCTGGGCAATTCATATTCGGAACACCATCGGACCGGAAACCCTGCGCCCAATCGTCCCAACTGCTGGTCTTCGTCGTATCCACCAGCGTGAGGCTGGTTGTTCCATCAGCAGCCGTCGATTCCTGGTAAAGATTCACGGTTACATTAGGCACATCCGGCGTCCAGCTGGTGTGGATGAGTTGCGTAGGATCATCGAACGGACGCGTCGAGGCATAGATCACCTCACCGCGGATTCCCCCATTCTCGTGCTCGGCAAACGGCGCTTCGCCAAACTCGAGAAACTCGTATTGGCCAATAAAGCCCTGCCAGCCTTCAGTGGTCACCCAGGGAGGATCGATGCGTCCCGTTGAAGGGGTCGCCGCGCTCGCGAGTGGTCCAGCTTTAATTCCCCCGGTAATATCCGAGCAGTCCGGTTTGGCGCAATAAACTGATCCCGGAAACCGCAGATTCGGAGGAAGATTGCTGTTTTCGATCGTACCCGAAAAGTGCGCCGTCATGCCGGTCGTATCTGCATGACCACCGCCGTCATACACCACATGGATGCCGGTCTGCTTGTAACGCGTCGAATCGGCTTCGATGACATACCAGTTGAAGAGCGGGAATTCCTCGTTGAACGATGCGTAACCGTTTAGATCGGTGTTGTTGAAGTTCGAAAAACTGCCATCGCGGTACCGGATGTTAGTCGCAACCAAGGCCAGCCCTTGCTCATTGCTATCCCGAACGCCGTTGCCGTTCGTGTCGAAGTAGGTAGTAGTTGCGACATTCGTATGCCACTGCTGGACTGGAAGGTCTCCCATATTGAGAGTCATGCCGCCACTCACTCTCACTGGAGTGGAAAGACCATCGACGATCTGATCGTTCCACTGATCGAAGGCAGTGATTCTCCAGTCACCATTCGGAATTCCAGTAAGAGTGAATTTGCCCGTGGGATCGCATTTGGCGAACGCGAAGTCTTCACCGTCCACATCACCAAGACTCACATAGCACTGCGTAAAGCTCAAAGCTTCGTTCGATCCGCTGCTATACAGTCTCTGGTCCGGCGGATGGCTCTGCCGCATCTCGGTGATCGTCCCCGTGATCGTGTTCGTGCAGTTGGTACCCGTTACGTTGATGTCGGTTCCATTGCAAACGCCCGAGTGACGCCCATTGATAATTGCCGGGTTTGCAAAGCCGATCGCAACGTGGAAGCCCGCCGGCCCAAACTCCTGGAAGTATGCCGGCCCGCCGACCTTGATAAAGGAATCGTGGGCCTTCTGGCCATCCAGCGTGTTGGTCTGTAGCCACTCTTCGCCTCTGCCGAAACGGTCGGCCCCGGGTGTCGCCTGTACTCCATATCGACCTGGCATCATATTGGCAATTACGGCCTGGCCTGCGAGCGGCGACAACGTTACTCCATCCGACTCGTACTTCGGACAGGTCACGATCCGTCCCGAAATGCCATCTGGCGCTTGCGTGATCGGGCATGCATCATTCCCCGGATGCGCCGGGTCAACGGTTCCTGCGAGACTGTTAGACAACGGCATGTTGAACATGTCATAGGTCATCTGGCCGGTTGCATCGCCGGGACCGCCAGCATCATCCCAAAGCCGGATCTCAAATCCACCCAGACCGGGCTCATTCGGCGCCAGGGTGTCAACTCCCCCGCCGGCGTCGTTCTCACCGTTCAAAGGGAAGTCATCTTCAAACACAAAAACCGAAATCTTCGCGGTCTGAAATGGTGTTTCCTGCAGAAGCACGTTTACGGGCAAGTTCGTCGCAATCTGCGTGGGTGTAATTTGAGCGCCGCCCATCCCGTGGCCGCACATACCCGACCCTGGAGCCCAGCTGGCGGAACTCGCTTGGGTTGTGTCCTGGGTATATACGCCGCAGTCAGTTGTAATGCTGAACTGTCTGGTGGTGCCAGTGGTCGGATCAAGTTGCGGAACGCCACCGCCGTTGGTGAAGGAGTTACCGGCATCGCCTGGAAGTATCGAAATATAGTAGTGCTTCCTTGGATCCAGATGGACTTGACTCGGATCGACCGGCACCTGTTGCTGAGCATCAGTCCGGCATAGGCCGTCTCCTATGTCGCAGACCGTCCCAACGTGCTGCCCGAAGGTCGAACTACTCGGGTTGTTGTCGAAGACAGTCTGACCCGATTCGCAAGCTACAGTACCGACGCAACCCGCCGCCACGACCGGCATATAGCTGGTGTGGAAGTTAGTTCCCAGATTCGGCACTACGTTGCTATTGTTCTCGAGGCTTGGATCCACCTGGAATGTACGGTCTTCCTCGATGATCCACCGATAATCGGTGATCGCAGCCCCGTTCTTTCCGACTGTTCCAACGGGCGCATCAAACACGTTGACCTTCAGACCGCTTCCGCCATTGAACGTGACTGTCACAGTTGCCGCAGAGCTCGCGGTTTTTTGCGAATTAATCGCTGAATATGTAAACGAGACCACAGCGGTGCCGGTGCCGGTCGGCGGACTCGCCGGAGCCGCGTTGAAGGAGCCGTCAGGGTTCAAAGTCACAGTGCCGCCAACTATTCCGGTAGGAGCAGAGGCAGTAAGGGGATGTCCCTGGGGATCAGTGGCAAAAGCCAACACTCCCGGCGGTCCTATATGAAACCTTGATGCGACATTGCTGGTATAAGCAGCGTTTCCCGCTGTAGGCGCCCCTCCAATGCACCCTCCCGTGCAGGCGCCCAAAGTCACCGTCGTGAAGATCGTTGGCTGTCCGTTCGCCATATAAACAAAGGAGTCGGACGTGGTGCTTGTCCAAGTGGTGTCAGGAACATAAGTAAACGTTCCGTCGGCACTGAGCGATAAGGCGCCGTGGGTGGGACTAGTCATTACCTGAACGCCATAAACGCCAATGTCGTTGGCGATCACACCCTTGCTTGGATCGGTGACACTTAATGTCGTCGCGGGCAGCACGGTATAGGCGTCAGGATTAGCTACTGCATTGCCTTGAGCCGCCAAAGGCGCTGGCGCTCCATTCGTAGTGATATAAGCCTGCATGCCGGCATCGCGCTGATTGTTCGCCGACAAACTCAACTGACGGTCAAAGATGGGGAGTGCCGCCGCCATAGCCGCCGCGTTGACCATCACGTCATAGGTCTTGCCAGCGGCGAGGAACACCTCGTTCTGAACGCGAGGGGTGCCAGGCAGAACATTGCCATCCTCCGCGATAAGCGAGAAGCCGGGAGCTGCTGGAGATGCCGTTCCAGTAGTCGCGCCCACAATTGAGGGGACGTGCATACGCAAACCGGCATTCACCAGTCGTACTAGAACTTGACCGGTGACACCGGTCGCAGGCGCAGTAGCAAAAACTGAATAGTTTATGTTTGTTCGATTAAGAGAGACGCCGTTGATCAGGTAATAAAGTGGAGAGTAGTTAACCGTGGGAGGATAGCATGATCCATAGTTAGACGAGCTCGGATTTCCGCATTGACCGGGTTGCCCCGACCAGACCGTGTCTTCACTGAAACCAGTCGAAGCGACGGCTTTGGCAACGGCTGCATTCTGCACAGGATCAATTTCACTAAGAATGAGCGGCACCTCAGCGTTATAAGAGACATTCCGATACGCCGTGCCTGCAACAGTCCCTGAAGGAGGGGTTGTGACTACCAGAACTCCATATAGACCCATCGGCCCTTGAATGGACGGATGGGTTCCTGACTCGATCAGATACGTGCCCGGTTTCAATGCCGTCCACGTCAGCGTCGCTGTTGTAGGCGTCGCTGCGGTACCTGCTGCAACTTCGGTCGCGAAGGACTGAACCCGATTTGGTTGAGATGGCGGAGTGTAAGTGGCACCCGGGGTATTCGCAATAGGCCACGTTGTGCTCCGAGGAGAACTATGGTCGGGACCTGGGAATGCAGTAAAGCCCGTTCCCAACCCTCCGCCAATCTGCCCTACCATCACCAGCGAAGTAGGAACTGGAAGCGCGTTCGAGAAATTAATCGTCAGGCTCCCAGGAAGTGCGCTGATGATGACGGGCGACCAGCCGCCAGCGGCATTCGGGTTAGCGGCTGCGCAGTTGGCTCCGCCAGTAGGCGCGGTAGCCCCGCACGCGTACCCCCACATCGGTACACCTTGCCCGTCCGGCAGCAAGGCTGTAGTCGGCTGAGCAGTCAAAGTGACAGATTGAGCTCGAGACACAGTCGTCCCGAAGAGTAGAACCATTACTGCTATTAGCGTCGACTTGGGAGCATTGAAGTTCATGAGTGTTCTCTCCTCGTGCTCAATTCGATTCGTCGATAACAAATTCCCGTGAATCGACGAGCATCATCATCATCATTCCGCCGGGAAATACGTTGTTCGTCGTAATCTCGCGCTCATTGTGCGAGTGCCACATGAAAGCAAAACCGGCCTCGGTAGATGGCGGGTTCGCGAGTGTGCCTGACGGGGGCGTCGTTCCTTTTGGACCTACAGCGCGTGTTGTCGCGTCCGGGCCCAGATAGGAACTGCCCCCATACCATGCGCCGTTCGTCAAATAGTGAGAATCTGGCAAGGTCGCTGGACCGGCACCCTCTACATCACCGAACGGAAATTTTTCCAGCGGTTTGTTGTGGTCCGCGCACCACTCGTAATAATTGTTGCGCTGAAAAGCCGTGCCCCCCGTGTTATATCCGTTCGCGTCCGGAGTACAAGGAAGATTGGAGAGTAGGGCAGTGGAATCGGCCTTATTGTGACCGTATACATCCCAGTTCAAGCCTTTGCCAGTCCAGTAGAAGATGCCATCCATTGCTATACCGGGCGTGGTCGTTGTCGTGAAAAGGAGCGGCCCGGCAAGTTTCGTCGGATCACTCTGACTCAAGATCAGGTTTCCATCGCGAGCCAAAATCCGAACATGATTTCCATGCTCATGGAACGGATGCTGCCACCGACCCTGGCCAATGATCCTTACAAGCACAAGTTCGCCAGGGTGCATGTGCGGGTTGCCGTTATACGGCTGGTGTGGGTATTCCAATGCATAATTTGGGTCCATGTCATCTGGCATGGAGCGCCCGTTCACCATGAAATAGGTCGGGTGGTAAGGCTCGGTCTGGATATTGAGGGGCGGGCAGGTTAAAACCGCGCAATTACTATTGGCTACCCCCGCTTCAGCCTCTAGGTGGATTTTGGGATCGATCTCGGAAAACTGGAATAGGTATTCGCGGTCATAACATGTCGCCGCATTGTCATAAGCCGAAGGCGCCAACCGGAAGTCTGTCTCATTGAAGAATGCTTTGGCCGACTCGTTGGTAGACATGATGCCTGTAGTGCAGGCACTGGGCGTCGTTGCGGGCAGCACGATCACTGCGCCATACAGGCCCATTTCCACTTGAAGATCACCTTGCGTTCCGCTGTAGTATGGGCGAGTTCCCGGTGTGGTGGCTTTGAAGCTGTAGATCACCGTCCCCCCAGGCTGAGCCTCACCAGTCAGCAGACCAGTAACGCCACCTTGCGACGTCACCTGAAATCCAGGGAAAAGGATCGAAGTATTTCCAGCCGCGTTAGGCAACTTGTTCGTCAAGGTAACCGTTACTTGGTCCCCTTCGTTCACGATCAGCGTTGGGCCAGGAATTTGCATGCCCGGACATGCATTGTTCTGCATCGCCGGAGCAAACGTCACAGCAGCACCGCCGCTGGTGCATCCGTAGCCCCACGAATATATGGATTGGCCATCGGGCTGACTAATGTAACTTGCCTGTGCAGTCAAGGTAAACGCGGAGGTTCCCGCCGCACCTGCGCCCTTAATCCCAGGCGCCGCGCCGCGTGCCTCGACCGAAACGAGCAGGGCCGCCACGGCGATCCCGATCGAAACTAGGCGTGCCATCGAGACGGGGCTCTTCAGATTAATGATCTTCATCTCTGGTCTCCTGATTTATAGCGTGCAGGCCTTGGTAACCGGGTCCACTGAGGCGCAAATGTTGACTTCCGTCATAAGGCCACCAAAGTTCTCAGCGTCGTTTGAAAGGTGGTCGAGGTTTGGTGAGTAAAGAAAGAATTTCTGGCCGGATGCGTACGTCGTCACATCACTGGCGTCCAAAATCACATCCAGCGACTCGCCCCCGCCCAGGGTTATTGAATTGGTGGTGTAGGCCAGGTTGTTACCTGCTTCATCGCGCAGCAGGCGCGCGTTTACCGCAACTACTTTCATCGGGATCCCAAGCGAAGCCAGTGTCTGAAACTCACTGACATCCAGGTCAGAGATCCGCAGCAGGGCCTTCCCTCCGGCGGGAATATTGATTATGGATGGCAGCGGTTGAGAATCGTGCATTGTGCCGTCAGAAGACGGCGTTTGCATGGTTCCCGTCTGGACTGTGTCGGGATAGCTCCGGCCATTCAAAAGGAAATACTTGTCCTTCATGTCCGCAAAACCTTCGGGATTGAAGGTCATGCCTACAAAGTGAAAATTAGGATCGAATCCATGGATCTGAAGCGGGTACTCGACGTCGTAAGCAGTAGAACCATCACCATCGTTATAGGCATAAAGAGTGGGCGAATTGCTTTTGTTGTTGGCATGCGTTGCACCGGTATCGCTCGGAGGCATCGGCGTGGAGCAAAGGATGTCGTTTCCGCAACTGGACGCGGTTCGCGGATCCAGCTGCTGTTTCGCGAGAGATGCAAAAAGATTTGCTCCAGCCGGTACGCGGTTCTGCCGCGGCCTCACATAGAGCTGTCCCACCATGCCCATTTGCAGATGTTCCGGAGGCGTTATGTGACAGTGCCAAAAATAAGTCCCTGCGTCCGGCGCCAGATAGTAGTAGGTCATGCTGCCGCCGATGTTGATAGCGACCGACGCATCCGGCACACCATCGTAGAAGGATGATGCATTGGGATAACCGTGGAAGTGGATGGTGTGTTGTTCAAAGAGGTCGGGTCGCATGAGCATACCGACGTTGGTCAGCGTAAGAAAAAACTCATCGTCTTCGTCGATCGCCATCAACGGAGCCGGCTGGTTTCCGTTCATCACTCCAACATCCATGATCGGGCGAGGATCGACGTGACCGTCGATGATGCCACCCGCATCTAGATCAGGAATCAGCCCGACAGCGCCGTTGTAGCTAATACCCACCGGGTCTGCGCTTGTAGCTGGAGCACCTGGTGCGAGTTGAAGCGGCGCTATTGTATTGAAGACACTTGAAACCTGGGTGCCCGGAAGACCATTCGCAATGTCGGATAGCCCTGAAAGCGGTCCGAAGGCGAACATATAAATTTGATTTCCGTCACCCATGGTCGCGTAGCCATCACCGCCGGAAACCTGCTGACACCGAATCAATCCACCATTACTTACGTAACTCAACCCGGTCCCGCCAGTCACTGTGTCGCTAATGGTGACCGGTCCGTTGTAAGGGGCGCCTAGGCCAGTAGGTGAGCCACTGCCCACCGAGGGATGAAGTGATGTGCTGGTAGGACACTGCACACGAAAAGCCTGCGCGCTCGCCAATGTGCTGAAACTGCCTAAAAGTGCCACTAGAAATAGCTTGCTCATCATGCTGCGCATGCCGCCCTCCTAAAGCACAGAACTCCACCGACCCCTTGTCACACGGAGTCTTCGCATGGTGCTATCACCGATGGAATGTCTAGAGCAGCCTGATAATACCGCTTGCAGAAAAGCCGTCTTTGCTTCTGCGCAAACAGAGTTGGATATTTCTCGCTTTAGGTGTAGTACCTAGCTCGACAACCGTTGGACTAAGTCGGCTCAGCATTCAAATCTGCGATCCACGACTCAAATAGGTTGACGCTTTAAAAAATCCCGCTAGTATTTACGAGCGGGATTGTAGTAGTTTGCGATATACACAGAATCAGCTTTCCAGGTCTCCAGCAGAGAGACCGGGAAAAGGGCCCTGACATAACAGACGTTAGTCGTTATTGGAGGACGCCTTGGGAACAAACTTTAGCCGAGTACGGTCGTTTGCCGACACGGATGTTTCGCTCTTCAGCCTTGAAATAGCAGAACGTGCAAGGTTTATGCGTGCCACACAACTCTTTGCCGGCCTGTCCATCACTGCTTGCGCCCAGATCGCCAACCGCGCCCGCCCTCGAATCTTTGCACGAAACGAATTCCTGTTCATGCAGGGTGAACCATTTCGTTCGCTGGTGCTTATTGAGTCAGGTTGCGCCAAAATCACACGACTGAATGCAAATGGCAGTGAGGTAATCTTGGCGTTGCGGGGACGTTTCGATGCGATCGATCTTCCTGCTGGCCCTAACCCAAGTCTTCACACCTTTTCCGCGCGAGCACTCGTGAAATGCAAGACGCTCACGTGGAGCTCCTCCGCCATGGAAGACCTGATGGTGATGCCACAGTTCAACGAAAACATCTGTGCCATTCTGACGAGACACCTGCAAGAACTTCAGGAACGCTATCAGGAGATGTCAGCCGATAAAGTGGAGAGGCGAGTAGCTTGCGCGATTATCCGACTGGCCAAACAGTTTGGCAAACCGACCGGCGGAGGATCTGAGATTGCGATTTCACGGCTGGAACTTGCGCAAATGACCGGCACAACACTTTTCACCGTCAGCCGTCTGATCTCAAAATGGGGAGAACTTGGTCTGATTCTGCCTCGGCGCGAGGCCGTTCTACTCCTCGACACGAACCGTCTCGACCTTATAAGCTCCGTAGATTATCAGGTAACAGAAGAAGTCAAATCGGCGTTTTGCTGATTTTTGAACCACCGCAATAGCAATGCCCGGTAACGGCGAGGGGTTCTCAGTCGTTTGCCCGCTCATCGACCACCGGAAGAACGCATGGTCGCGGTCAGAGATGTTGTAGTCCGCTTTGAAGCCGCCCTGGTCGATGCGTAGGCGGTTAGCGACGCGATTGCAGGAACATTCAGGAAGAAAAGTTGCTCAAACATATTCTGTTGTCTTTCGAATTGTTATCAAATCGCCTCGTTAGGCCCTTGCGTAAACATTAAAAGACAATGCAAAGATACAAAACATTCCCATTGCACCAATAAAGATTGACGCGACTCGCAATTGTGGCGCGCGATTCAAGGCTGTACGCCAGGAATCGCTCTAGCCCTCTTATGAGATTGGGGGGCTCTGCTCTGCGATATGCTGAAATCGCACTCCCAAACCGGATCATATGGCTGACAAAGACCCATCAGGTACGAAACTCAATAATGGCCGACCAGAGCGCATGGATATACGCACCATCGCTCGGGCAGCTAACGTCTCCATTGCGACCGTCTCTCGCACGATCAACGGAGTCTCGACGGTCAATCCTGAAATGGCCAAACGTGTGCTCGCCATCATCGACGAGCTCGATTACTTTCCCAACACCCAGGCCCGCGCGCTTGTCTCAGGCCGCAGCCGCATCTTTGGCCTCATCGTGCCGGAGATTACAAACCCCTTCTTCCCTGAGCTCATTCAAGGCTTTGAAGACATCGCAGTTGAGCACGGATACGAAATCCTCGTCAGCTCGACCAATAACGACCCAACGCGCATGTCTCACTGCATCCGACGCATGCTCGAACGCAAAGTAGAAGGCGTTGCGGTCATGACCTTCGGCACCGAAGAGCCGCTGCTCGATCAACTCGCCGCACGCAAAGTTCCTCTCGTCTTTATCGATGTAGGGCCTGATCGCCCCGGCATAAGCCTGCTGAAGGTCGACTATCACCACGGAATACATCAGGGCGTGCAGCATCTCGTCGCGCTAGGGCATCGAAGGATCGCCTTCATCCGCGGCCCCTTGAATTTGCACTCTGCGCAATCACGTAAGACTGCTTTTTCAAAATCGCTACAGGAGTCCGGCATCACGTCCAATCCGGACTGGATCATCGAAGGCGACCACACTCTCGAGGGCGGCATAGCAGCCATGGAGCAACTACTCTCCGCGAAACCAAGGCCAACAGCAGTCATCTGTTCCAACGACATGACAGCGATCGGCGTGATGCACAAGCTCTACCGTGCAGGCCTGCGTGTACCCGATGATTTCTCCGTCATCGGCTTTGACGACATACATATCTCCGAGGTAACGACTCCGCCTCTAACCACTATTCAAATGTCCCGATTTGAGCTCGCGCGCTCAGCCTTCCATGCACTGCGCGCCCACGTCGACAAGACGGGGGCCTCGCTACCGAGGCGCGAATACGATATCAGCACCGATCTCATCGTCAGGGAGTCCACAGGCTCTCCAAAGCGCGCCGCCACTCGTCCACGTAAAGCAAAACGAGCCTGACCAGCCGCCTTCACCTCATTACGACGCCGCATGATAAACCTATTCATGCTTCATTTGTCTCCACGTTTCGTAACGAATAGAGCCAATACGTCGTACCGTTTCGTAAGGACCAGTTCATGCCCGTCTTCCGCAGCTTGATCCACATCGTTGGCCTTTGTGCACTTTCCATGGCACCCTGCACCTCGCTCGCGCAGCAAACGCCGGACTCACAATCCTCCAAACCACAAGAAGGCGGTCAGCCACCTGCCACTGGAGGCGTCAATACCGGCGGAGTCCACGCAGCCGTCCTCGACAAAGAACATCGCCCGATCACCGCTGGCGGCTTCGTCCAGACTGGACCCATCATCTTTCAGGACATTGCGGCTAAAGCAGGCCTGGCTTCCTGGAAACACACCATGGGCAGCCCCGACAAACACTTCATCATTGAAACCAACGGCTCCGGTGTCGGACTCATCGACTACGACAACGACGGCTGGCTCGACATCTATCTCGTTAACGGGTCCACCGCCGAAGCCCTGGCCGGCAAAGCTCCAGCACCCAAGGCCGCTCTCTTCCACAACAACCACGACGGCACCTTCACCAACGTGGCTGAAAAGGCCGGCGTCACCAATGAGCGCTGGGGCATAGGCGTCGCCATCGCCGACTACGACAATGACGGCTGGCCCGACATTTACGTTTCTAACTTCGGCAAAAACCGCCTCTATCACAACAACCACGACGGCACTTTTACAGATGTAGCCGAAAAGGCAGGCGTTACTCTCGGTAACTGGTCCACGGGCCCAACCTGGGGAGACTACGATGGCGACGGCCGTCTCGATCTCTTCGTCCCCGGCTACATCCACTATGAAACTGCAAACCAGCCTTCATCTGGCAGCCAGGGAGCCTCCTTCAGCTTCTGTCAGTTCCGCGGCGAAGATGTCATGTGCGGCCCCCGAGGCCTCAAAGGCGAACCCGACCATCTCTTTCACAACAACGGCGACGGCACTTTCACAGACGTCAGCGAGAAAGCCGGCGTAGCTGACAAGAGCGCCTATTATGGCCTCGCCTCCGTCTTCGTCGATGTCAACAATGACGGCAAACCCGATCTCCTCGTAGCCAACGATTCCACTCCCAACTACCTCTACATCAACAAAGGCGACGGCACCTTCGAAGACGCCAGCTACGCCTCCGGATACGCACTCAACGAAAACGGCCGCGAGACCGCCTCCATGGGCATCGGAATCGGCGACTATCAAAATAACGGACTCCTCGACCTCTACAACACCACCTTCTCCGACGACTACAACCCGCTCTACCGCAACGACGGCAACGCCAACTTCACCGACATCAGCTACCAGATGGGAATCGCCGAGCCAACCATCCCCTTCCTCGGTTGGGGAACGGCATTCCTCGACTACGACAATGACGGCTGGAAGGACATCGTCATCTCCAACGGCCACGTCTATCCCGCGGTCGACCGCATGGCCTGGGGAACATCCTGGGCACAGCGTCCTCTTCTCTTCCGCAACGTCGAAGGAAAGAAATTCGACCTCGTACCGGCCGTCGAAGGCACTGGACTCGCAAAAACAGTCGTCGGCAGAGGGCTCGCCGTCGGTGACCTCTTCAACGACGGCAAGCTCGACGTCGTCATCAACGTCCTCGACGGCAATCCCGTCCTGCTCCGCAACGTTAATCCCGACAATCACCACTGGATCGAGCTCAAGCTCGTCGGCGGCCCAAAGAGTCCACGCGATGCCGTAGGAGCCACCGTCTACCTCACCGCAGGCGGCAAAAAGCAGCGCGGAGACGTCATCTCCGGAGCCAGCTACGCCTCCTCGCACGATCCACGCATCCACTTCGGACTGGGCGACACCACCGCCATCGACGCACTAGAAGTTCACTGGCCCAGCGGTGCAATCGAGAAATTCTCCATCTCCAAACCCGACCAGATCGTCACACTCACAGAGGGAAAAGGAAACAAGCCATAGGAACAAACGAATCGCACGAAGGGAGGACCGATGAAAACGAAACTGGTTTGCATCAGACTGTTCGTGCTGGCATTGGCGGGAGCCGCGACAGCGTCAGGGCTTCCTCCCACAGGCAACCCGCAATCCAACCGGAATCAATCACCTGTGCTGGCCACTACGTGTCTCATCACGAATGATGTCAAAGGTCTTACCGCCTTCTACCAACACGTTCTGGATTCGGAGCCGCACTTCACCGGCGAAAATTACGTGGAATTTCGCACTGGTGCGGGGATACTGGCGATCTTTGCCGCGCAGGCGCAGGAAAGATACATCCCCGGCTCAGCAAAAGCGGGACAAAATAGCAGCGCGATCCTGGAGTTCAGGGTGGGCGACGTCGACGCGCAGTACGCGGCATTACGCGACTTTGTCAAAACGTGGGTTAAACCCCCAACGAATCAACCTTGGGGCACTCGTTCCATTTACTTTCGTGATCCAGACGGAAATCTCATCGATTTTTTTGCCCCTATAGGCACTGGTTCGCCACCTTCAATCGATCCCCGGGAACGGAAACAGAGGTAATCCTGCAGTAGTCACAAACTGGCAACCGACCTTTGAGCGCCTCTCCGCGAAAATCGTCTTCGAAGTTTCGAATCGGCGTCATCGGTGTAAATCGGTGTTAGGCCTTCGCCTGACAACGGCGCTCGTCTCCACCTTTCGATGGATAGCCAACCCATCCCTCACTTCACTAGAATCAGCCACTGCCATGTATTTAAGGTTCCCCACGCAGCGAATAGCTCGAATTGTCATTGGTACCCTGCTTGGTGGAAGCCTCGGCTGCTGCATCATGGCTCTCCGCACAAACCACGCCCGCGCCGAGTTCGACCCCACCACCCCCTCGCAGCGCCTTGTCTACTCCCAGTCCGTAGCCCAGCACTATAACTACCGCTTCGGCACCGACAAGCCCTTCCTCCCCTCGCTCGCAACCACCGACACCGGCGAATTCATCAATCCAGCCGCCTTCCCCACGGCGAAGTACTGCGGCCACTGTCATCAGGAAGCCCACGCCGAATGGCGTCAGTCCGCCCACGCCAACTCCTTCCGTACCCCCTGGTACACCAAGAACGTCAACCTCCTCACCGCGGAAAAGGGTGTCGAATTCACCCGCCACTGTGAGGGCTGCCACAACCCGATTGCCCTCACTTCCGGCGCACTCACCAAGGGCTCGCCCATCAATCGCAAGTTCGATGAAGACGGCGTCACCTGTTCCGTATGTCACTCCATCCAGAAAGTCGACACCCGCGGCACCGGAAGCTACGTCCTCGGTCAACCAGCCGTCATGGTCGATGAAAATGGCCAGCCCATCTACGGCGAAGTCTCCGACAAAGAAATCCTCGCCCACCTCGACCGCCACTCCAAGGCCGTCATGAAGGACTTCTATCAGTCCAGCGAGTACTGCTCCGCCTGCCACAAAGCCGCCCTGCCCAAGCAACTCAACGATTACAAGTGGCAGCGTGCCATCTTCCTCTACGACGAGTGGCAGCTCTCATCCTTCGCGAAGCAATCCCCGCTTCCCTTCTACGTCAAGGATCAGGTCTCCACCTGCCAGACCTGCCATATGGCTCGCGAGCCTCTCGGCACAGTCTCCGATTACGGAGCCAAAAACGGCAAACTCGCCTCCCACCGCTGGCTCGGAGCCAACACCATCATGTCGAAGTTCTACAACTACGACACTCAGATGGAGAAGACCATCGCATTCCTCCGCAACGGAGTCTTCAACATAGACATCTTCGGTCTTGAAAAGGGCGACGCCAAAACTGACGGCACTCTCATCGCACCCTTAGGCAGCCAGGACTTCACCATCGCCCCCGGCGACCTCCTCACCACCTCCATCATCATCCAGAACAAAGGCATCGCCCACAGCCACGTCCCCGAGCAGCGCGACATGTACGAGAGCTGGGTCGAATTCGAGGCCAAGGACGCCACCGGCCGCACTCTCACTCACTCCGGCATCATCGAGCCCAACGGCGACCTCGATCCCCGCGCCCACAGCTTCACCAACCGTCTCGTCAATGTCAAAGGCGAGATCAACGACCTTCATCAGGTCTGGAACAACCGCGTCGTCGCCTACAACAACACCATCTCCTCCGGCCGCTCGCAGATCGTCCGCTACCAGTTCAAAGTTCCCACAGACGCAAAGGGCCCCATCACTGTCACTGCAAAGGTCAACTACCGCCGCTTCGACCAGCACTTCATGGACTTCGCCATGGGCAAGCAACATTACCCCATGCCCGTCGTCGAAATGGCCTCCCGCACCCGCAGCTTCAACCTGGGCGATAACCCCACCTCTACTCCCGACCCACAGGACAACAAAGAGTGGATGCGCTGGAACAACTACGGCATCGCCATGCTCGACGCTCAACAATATGCCGAAAGCGTCCAGGCCTTCGAGCGTGTCGCCCAGCTACGTCCCGACTACGCCGATGCCTTCACCAACATCGCCATCGCCAACTTCCAGTGGCAGCGCTACGACATCTCTCGCACCAGTTTGAATAAAGCCCTCACCCTCAGCCCACACAACGCACGAGCCCTCTACTACCTCGCTCTGGTCGAAAGAAATCAGGGACGCCTTGATGCCGCCATCGCCGATCTCCGCGAGGTCATCACCCAGTTCCCGCGTTCCCGCGACGCCCACCGCGAACTCGGCTTTTCCCTCTATCAGCAGCGTAAATATGACGAGGCCCGCGTCGAGTACGAATTACTCCAATCCATCGACCCTGATGATCTCGCCGCCCACTACATCCTCTCCATCGTCTATCGCCGTCTCGGCATGAAGGAACAAGCCGCTCGCGAAGCAGCCACCTTCGCCGACCAGAAAGACGATCCCACAGCCAGCACCTACGCTCTCGAGTTCCTCCGCAAGCACAACGAGATCGCCTCCGAAAGCGTTCCATGGCACGTCCATAGCGATTTCGCGCCTCAACAGAAAATCCAGGGAGTCCTGCCCGCAGCCCAATGAATCCGCTACGTTCAGCACTCTTTCTCTCGCTCATACTCGCGCCGTCTCTTTTCGCCCACGCCGCATCCTCCGCCGAGCAGCGCGCCCGAGGAGCCAAAGTCTTCGCCGATAATGGCTGTGCTCACTGCCATACCATCCGTCAAAAAGGCGGCGACAAAGGCCCCGATCTCTCCGGTATAGGACGCCGCCTCAACGAAGAGCAGATAAGAACTCAGATACTCAAAGGCGGACAAACCATGCCGCCCTTCGCGGAGGTCCTGCAAAAATCCGAGACTGAAGATCTCGTCGCCTACCTGCGTTCCCTCCGCGACAAAAAGAAAAAATAGCCGCACTAGAATTTTGTCCCGACTACGATGTCAATCATGGCGGTAAAGCTCTCCACATGAACTCACTCTCGGCCATCAAATCGGTGTTGCAGTCAGCGCTTCTCTGCGCCTTCTGCATGATCGCGATAGATGCATGGCCACAGAACTCCGCCAACCTCGGCCATCAATCCTGGTCCACCGAAAACGGTCTTCCTCAAAGCAGCGTCCACCAGATCTTTCAATCCAACGATGGCTATATCTGGATCGCAACCGAAGGTGGAGCCGCCCGCTTCGACGGTGCAACCTTCAAAGTCTTCAACCACGAAACCAACGCCGCCTTCACCAGCGACGACATCTGCTGCTTCGCGCAAGCCACTCATGGCGCACTTTGGATCGGCACCTCCGACGGCCTCCTTCAATACACCGACGACCAGTTCCACCGCTACACCACCGCCGATGGCCTCCCCTCGCTCGACATTCTCTCTCTGGCCACAACCAACGACGGCTCTCTCGCAATCATCACCGGCAACGGAGCAATCCGCTTCGACGACAACAAAGCCTCCCCCTTTCTCATCGCGCCGTCTGCCATTGCGTCCTCCAACGACGGCGGCCTCTTACTCGCATCCACATCGGGCGTCTTTCAGTATCAACAAAGCAGCATCAATCCTTCTCCCATCAATCTCTCGCAACCCAAAGAAAACATCCTCGCCATCGGCCCAGTCACCGACGGCCTCTGGCTACGAACCCGCAACACAATCACCCTCTTCCAAAACGGCCACCAGCGCATCTTCCAGGCCGGCAAAGATGTACCCGCCACACAAATCAACTCCTTCCTCGCAGCGTCCGATGGAACACTCTGGATCGGGACCAACAAGGGCCTCTTCTCACTTGCAAAAGGCGACACCCACCCTCAGTTCCAACCAGCCATCGGTTCCAGCGCCATCCTCTCCATCTTCGAAGACCGCGAATCCAATCTCTGGATCGGCACTGAAACCACTGGCCTCCACGTTCTTCGCCGTCAGAGCTTCCGCACTCTTCCCGCCTTCTCCGACCACATCGTCACTGCCATCACTCAAACCGGCGATAGCATGTGGATTGGCACCAACGGCGACGGCCTCTACCGTCAGCAGTCCGGCAAGACCCAACAAATCTCAACCCACGACGGTCTCATCAGCGACATTATTCTTTCCCTCGCTCCCGGCACTCACGGCAGCCTGTGGGCTGGCACACCCGACGGCCTCAATCACATCGAAGGCACCAAAATCTCCACCTACACCTCCGCCGACGGTCTGCCCGACGACTTCATCCGTTCTCTCCTCACGGACGCCGACGGCTCTATCTGGATCGGTACTCGTCGCGGGCTCGCCCATCTGCAAAACGACAAGGTCACAACCTACACTCGCGCGAATGGCCTCAAAAGCGACCTGATCGGCGCACTCATAAGAACAAACAACAGCGACCTCTGGATCGCCACACTCGACGGTCTCTCCCGTCTCAGCAACAACAAGCTCACCACCTACACGACGAAAGACGGCCTCTCCGGCGACATCATCACCTCGCTCTTCGAAGACTCGCACCACACTCTCTGGATCGGCACCAAAGGAAACGGCCTCAGCTACACCACAGGCACCACCTTCACCTCCCTGCATCGACCCGATCTACCCCAAACCGTCGATTCCATCCTCGAAGATGACCATGACTACCTCTGGCTAAGCTCAACCCGAGGCATCACCCGCGTCTCGCGCTCCGAGCTCATCGCCTGCGGAGCATCCCCCGCCTGCACCCTCCATCCCATCTCCTACGGCTACGCCGACGGTATGCCTACCGAAGAGATCTCAACCATCGGCCACCCCACTGCATGGAAGACCACCGACGGCCTGCTTTGGTTCGCCACACGTAAAGGCGTAGCCATCGTCGATCCCAACCATCTCCCCGAAAATCGTATCCCTCCACCAACCGTAGTCGAACGCTTCACTGTAGACGACACCGATCTTCCCATCTCATCTGCGGAACAAAGCATCCCTCCCGGTCACAGCCGTTTCGTCTTCGATTACGCTGGCCTCAGCTACGTCGCACCCTCCAAAGTCCGCTATCGTTACATCCTCGAAGGCTTCGACAACCAGTGGACAGAGGCCGGCGCCCGCCGCACCGCTTACTACACCAATCTCCCTCCGCGTCACTATCGCTTCCGCGTGCAAGCCGCAAACAACGACGGCATCTGGAACGAAACCGGCGCCGCGATTGCCTTCTACGTCCACCCTCCCTTCTATCGCAGACCATGGTTCATCCTTCTCTGCATCGCCCTCCTCGCCGCACTCGGCGTTCTCCTCTACCGCCTTCGCGTGCGTCGTCTCCGCTCACAATTTGAGGCTGTACTCGCAGAGCGCAATCGAATGGCCCGCGAGATTCACGACACCCTCGCCCAAAGCTTCGTCGGCGTCTCCGTTCAACTCGAACTCACCTCGCAACTCCTCACACAATCTCAAATTCCCGCAGCACACCAACAGCTCGACCGCACCCGAGCCTACGTGCGCGATGGCCTCGCCGAGGCCCGCCGCAGCATCTGGAATCTCCGCGCCATCACAGCCCAGCACTCACTTCCCACTCGCCTCACCCATCTTGTAGAAAGTTCCAGCACCGAGCATCTGAAAACCGCAATCAACATCGGCGGCACGTATCGACCTCTCGCTGCTAACGTCGAAGACGAGGTTCTCCGCATCGCCCAGGAAGCCCTGACCAACACCACACGTCACGCACAGGCCACTCAGATCTCAGTCGATCTACGCTATCATTCAACTCGACTCACCTTGACCATCACTGACGACGGACGCGGCTTCGACACTACCGATAACTCTCTCTCCGCCAAAGGCCACTTTGGCCTCCAGGGCATGCGCGAACGCGCAGCGCAGATCAACGCACAACTCACCGTCGAAAGCGAACCAGGCAAAGGCACTATCATCACACTGGACGCACCCATCCTCTCCGAGAAAGGCACAAAAAAATAATGGGTGATCGAATTCGCATCCTCGTAGTTGACGACCATCACGTCGTCCGGCAAGGCCTCGTCGCTCTTCTCAACATCATGCCCGACATCGAAGTAGTAGGCGAAGCCAGCGATGGCCTCGAAGCCATCAAGTTCCATCAAGCCCTCCATCCCGACATCACCCTGATGGATCTCCAACTCCCTAAGCTCGGCGGCGTCGATGCCATCCTGCGCATCCGTGCCGAAGACCCCGCCGCGCGCTTCATCGTCCTCACCACCTTCGATGGCGATGAAGACATCTTCCGCTCCCTCCAGGCTGGTGCCAAGGCATACCTTCTCAAAGGCATGACCGTCGAAGAACTAACATCCACCATCCAGGCCGTACACAGCGGCAAGACCCGCATCTCCGCACCCATCGCAGAAAAGCTCGCTGAGAGAATGAGCGGCCAGGCTCTCACCGCACGCGAGCTCGCCGTCCTCGAGCGAATCGTAGCCGGCCGCGCCAACAAGGAGATCGCCTCAGACCTCGACATCAGCGAAGCCACCGTCAAGACCCACGTCAACAATCTTCTCGGCAAACTAGGCGTAAGCGACCGCACTCACGCCGCAACCGTCGCCATCCAGCGCGGCATCGTCCATCTCAAGTGAGACCACCTCAAATGAAACTGATACTCCTCGCCCTGCTGACAACTCTCTCCCTCCAGACTTCGCTCCCCGCGCAGACAAAATCCTCCTGGCGCGCCGCCACCGCCACCGAGCTCGAAACAGCCCTACCCGCACGCGCTCCTGTAGAAAAAGAGCGCATCGAAACCGAGATGCGTACCGCCTCCGGCATCATCAATCCCCAGGGCAAACTCATTGCCGGAGTCGTCCTCATCACAGCCGGCTACTCTGCCGACGGCAAATATTCCCACTACCTCCTCGTCCAGGCGCCCATCACCATCGGTGACATCGCACTCACACCCGGCACCTACGTCCTCGGTTGGCAACGGAACGACACCGGCCTCACCGTCAAGCTCTACGACGCAATCACGGGCACGCAACGCGGCACCGCCGAAGCTCATCGTCTTCCCACTGGCGCCCGCGTCGAATCCTTTCGCATCTGGGCCCCCTCTGAGCAAAAGCTCATTCAGATCGGCCGCTTCGCGCTTCCCTACACGCTCACGGAATGACCTCCAACAAAATCACCCAATAACTGTATTAGCTGCATAACCCGCAACAACCATAATCAACCTTCACCCCGCCGTTTTAATGCCTCTTCTGCCTCCGCTCTATACCTCTCTGGAGCCAGCCTTCTGAGCCGCATTTTCCCGACCGGCCAACCCTGACTTTCGCCATCCCGCCTAAAACAAGTCGAAATTCCCAAAAGTTTGATCTACCCTAAAGAGACTTTTGACGAACTAACTTCTTTATTCTCTTTCGCCGGGACAAACGATGATCTCAATAGATGAATTCAACGGCATCTACAACAAGCACGTCGATGCCGTTTTTCGAATCGTCCTGCGCGCCGTCTCGCGCCGAGAGATTGCCGAGGAGATCACCAGCGAAGTGTTTCTCACCCTCTATCAAAACGTCGACTCCATCACCCAGGACCAACTCCCGGCGTGGCTCTTCACCGTCGCCAAACGTCGCACAGCCGATTACTGGCGTCGCTGTTATCTCGATGAGCGCTGGTCCAACCAGGACATTTACGAGCCCGAAGAAATCTTTCCTGAGTTTTCTCTGGACGACCTTCTCACCAAATGCTCCAGCCTCAAGCCCGTCCATCGCGTCTGCGTCATTCTTCGTTTCGCTCAGGGTATGTCCCGCAGCGAGATCGCAGCCCAAACCGGCCTTACCGAATTGCAGGTCAAAGGCAATCTCCAATACGCGCTCAAGCTACTTCGGGATACACTCTCCTCCCCTCGCCCACTCTTCCCCGCACAGGAGCTCTCCGCCGATGTCTGACCGTCCTCCCCCTATCCACTCCGGAATCGACGAGACCCTCCCACCTGGCCTCCGTCCCACTAGCTACTGCCCGCCGGTCCCACTTCTTCGCGCGTATCAGGAGCATGTGCTCCCCTCAACTCTGGCCTCCGAAGTTGCCGAGCACCTGCAGCACTGCGGACTCTGCCCCATCCTCCTCGCCGATCTCCAGCACGTGCCCCAGCCAGCCCTAACCGCAGAGGAACGCCAGCGCATCCGCCATACCATTCCATCGCCCTTGCAGGTGCCGAATTGGCGCTGGTACACCGGCTTTGCCACGGCCGCTGTTTTCATCCTTGCGATCGTCTTCCTTGTCCTTCGCCATGCCGCCGCCTCGCCCAATCAAACCGCGCAAACCGAACAAACCAAGCCCTCTCCCCTCCCACAGCAACCGCACCTTGAAATAGCCAAACTCGCACCTCCTCTCGAACTAGCCCCCGGTATTGTCCCGCGCGGAGCCGCCCCATCCGATCAGCCAAACCCGGCCGAACTCGCCCCTGCCTTCGAGGCGTACACCCAAAGCGACTACCCTCTCGCCGCCCAGCGGTTCAGCCTGCTCACGAAGCAGTTTCCCCGCGCCGACATCCCCTTCCTCTACCTCGGCGTCACGCAGCTCCTTCAGAACGACAGCACCGCCGCCCTACCCAACCTCGCCCGTGCCGACCATCTTGCCCCTGACTCCCGCAAAGACTCAGCCGGTTGGTATCACGCCCTCGCTGCTGCTCAGACCCACGCTCAGGAAGTCCCCTCGATCCTTCATTCCATGTGCCTTAGAAAAGACTCAGCCTACTCCTTCCAAGCCTGCCAACTAGAAAAAAATTGGCCGGAACCCCCGCGCTAACCCGCCACAGGAATAAGCTTTAGCTAAAATCACTGAATTGGAATTGCCTCTTCTTTGACGCGCAGCAAATCCCAATCAACAAATCCGAGGATTTCCAGCGTAAGATTCTCAGACGATGGTTGATGAGAAACAGCGACAAATCGACCTTCGCAGGGCGCTGGAAGAGAACCAGATCGTTCCCTTCTTCCAGCCTCTCGTCGAGCTCCGTACTGGTATGCTTACCGGCTTCGAGGTTCTTGCGCGCTGGCAGCACCCAGTAATCGGCACCATCTACCCGGCCGACTTCATCCCGCTCGCAGAAGAGTCTGGAGTCATGGGACAATTCACCGAGCAACTTCTCCGCGGTGCTTTCGCCGCCGCGGCCATCCTCCCTGAGCATCTCAACCTCTCCGTCAACATCTCCCTCACCCAGCTCACCGACCGTTCCCTTCCCGAGCACATTCGCACCGCCGCCCAGCAGGCAAACTTCCCCCTCCACCGCCTCATCCTCGAGATCACAGAGAGCGCCCTCATCGGCAACCCTGAGCTCGCCTACCTCATCGCCAATGAGCTCCAGCAGCAGGGCTCAAGGCTCGCCCTCGACGACTTCGGCACCGGCTACTCGAGCCTCCGCCACCTTCAGGCACTTCCCTTCGACGAACTCAAAGTCGACGCCACCTTCGTCCGCTCCATGACCTTCACCCGCGAGAGCCGAAAGATCGCCGCCGCCATCATCGGTCTCGGCAACAGTCTCGGTCTTGTCACCGTCGCCGAAGGCATCGAAGACAAGATTCACGCCGACATGCTCCTCTGGCTAGGCTGCAATCTCGGCCAGGGCTTTTTCTACGGCAAACCCATCCCCGCCGAAGAACTTCCCAGCCTCCTCAAAGACGAAATGCCGTCTCCCTCCCTCGACACCCCTGCCTCCGATCCGACGATGCCCCTGCGCCTCGAGGCCTTCCCCACCCAGCGCCTCGCCCACCTCCATGCCATCTACGACGGCGCGCCCGTCGGCCTCTGCTTCCTCGACCGCGATCTCCGCTACATCAGCGTCAACAAGCGCCTCGCCGAGATGCACAACCTTCCCGTAGCTAGACATCTTGGCCGGCCCTTTCGCGAAGTCCACCCGGGCCTCTATAGGCAGTTCGAGCCTTACCTGCGCCGCGCCCTCGAAGGCGAGGCGATCACAGGAATCGAAGCCCCCTTCCCGGGGCCAGATGAATCCGATCAGGACTACACCGCCCTCGTCTCCTTCCAACCCGCTCGCGACGAAGTCGACGAGATCATCGGTATCTCCGTAGCCGTCGTCGACATCACCGAACGCAAGCGCGCCGAGCAAGCCCTGGCCGAAAGCGAAGATCACTACCGACACACCGTAGAGCTCAATCCCGAGGTCCCTTGGAACGCCAGCCCCGACGGCTCAATCATCGACGTCAGTCATCGATGGGAAGAGCTGACCGGTCTCTCCAAGCAGCAGTCCCTCGGCGACGGCTGGATCAGGGTGGTTCATCCCGACGACATCAGGCCGACCCTCGCCAAGTGGGACATCGCCCTCCGCGCCGGCAAACCCATCGATATCGAATACCGTATTCGCCGCCGCGATGGCCTCTGGCGTTGGATGCGAGCCCGCGCAATGCCCCGTCTCACGGAAACCGGCGAGATCATGCGATGGTATGGCACTGTTGAAGATATCGACGACCGCAAGAAAGCCGAGGAAGCTCTGCGCGCCAGCGAAGCCCGGCTCCAGGCCATCTTCGACGCCGTCCCTGTCGGCCTCATCATCGCCGAGGCCCCCAGCGGCCGCATCGTCAAAGGCAATCCGCAAGCGGAAAAGATTCTCCGCAGCCCCGTCGTGCCACGACAAAAGATCGACGCCTTCCGTCAATCAGGCGCCTTCCACGCCGACGGCCGACAAATGGATCCTCGCGACTACCCACTTGCTCGCGCCATCCTCCGCGGCGAAACAACCGGCGGCGAAGAGTTCCTCTATCACGCCGAAGACGGCTCCTACACCTGGCTCAGCGCCACCGCCGCTCCCGTCCGCTCGCAGGACGGCAAAGTCACAGGCGGCGTCCTCGCTATCCTCGACATCGACGCCACCAAACGCGAACGCCAGCGCCTCCGCGACCTCGTCGAAAAACTAAAAAGCGAACGCGACCAGAAGCCCTAAAAAGCACAGCCTGCAATGTCGTTGCCGTTGTCTTTCGGGTGGGAGCGCAGGGCTTTAGCCCTGCGAAAAGAACCGAAAATACAAGGGGCTTTAGCCCCGGGCCTTCCTCTCCTCGGCACTTCTCCATAACCACTCCCACCGCTAAGCCTTACTCAAAACAGGCTCCCCCGCCACATGAATTTCCGTCGCCGCCACCGGCTGCGACTGAAGCAGCGAACTCGTCCCTTCATGCAACACCTCATCCGCCGTCACGCTATCGAACAACTGAATGAATCTCGCCACCAGCCCCGTCCATCCAGTCTGATGACTCGCCCCAATCCCCGCGCCATTATCCCCATGAAAGTATTCATAAAACAAAAGATGATCCCGCCAATACGGGTCCGTCTGAAACTTCTCCGTATCTCCGAACACTGGCCGATGCCCCTTTTTATCGACGCGGAATATATTCCCCAGCCGGACAGAGATATCACTCGCAATCTCAAACAGGTTCTTCTGCACCCCCGATCCCGTCGGGCACTCCATCTTGAACGAGTCGCCGTAGTACTGATACAGCAGCAACAGCGCCTTGATGATGAGCGCGTTCACCGGCATCCACACCGGCCCTCTCCAATTCGAGTTCCCACCGAACATCCCCGTCGACGACTCCGCTGGCTCATATTGCACCTTGTACTCCGTCCCATTCATATCGAACACATAAGGCTTGTCCTTATGCTCCTTCGATATCGAACGAATCCCATACTCCCCAAGAAACTGGTTCTCATCCAGCATCCTCCTCAGCACCCGCGCCAGGTTCTTCCGGTCTAACACCGACAGCAGAGTCCGTCCCTGCTCACCCGGCACAGTCGGATCATGCAAGTTCGCCGCCAGCTCAGGCCGCCGCTCAAAGAAGTTCCGCACCCTCTTCATCAGCCGCGGATACCTCTTAAGAATTTCCTCCGGAATAATCGAGATCGCGCACATCGGCAGCAGCCCCACCATCGACTTCAACTGCAACCGGCAAGCCGACCCATCCGGCATATTCAGAACGTCGTAGAAGAACCCATCCTCTTCGTCCCACAGTTCGTTCTCACTATCTCCTGCCGGATTCATCGCACCGGCAATCCACAGAAAGTGCTCCAGAAACTTATCCGCAATCTGCTCATAGCCCGGATCATGCGCCGCCAGTTCCAGCGCGATACTAAACATGCTCTGGCAGAACATCGCCATCCACGCCGTCCCATCCGCCTGCTCCAGATACCCGCCATCCGGCAGCACCGCGCTCCGGTCAAACACACCAATGTTGTCCAGTCCCAGGAACCCGCCCTCAAAGAGATTGTGGCCCGAGCGGTCCTTCCGGTTCACCCACCACGTAAAGTTCAGCAACAGCTTACGGAAGCAGCCCTTCAAAAACTCGAGATCTCCCTCTTTCCGTATGCTCTTCTCCGTCAGGTACACATACAGCGTCGCCCACGCGTGAACCGGCGGATTCACATCTCCGAAGTTCCACTCATACGCCGGCAGTTGTCCATTCGGATGCAGATAAGACTCGCTGACCATCAGCTCCAGTTGGCCCTTGGCAAAGTCCACATCCACCATCGCCAGCGACACCGTATGAAACGCCAGGTCCCACGCCGCATACCACGGATACTCCCACTTGTCCGGCATCGAGATCACGTCCGCATTCAACATGTGAAACCACGGAGCGTTGCGCATCGTCTGATTCTTTTTCCCCGTCACGTTGTAGCCATGCTCACGCAGCCACAGATCCAGATCGAAGTAATAGAACTGCTTCGACCACAACATACCCGCCAGTGCCTGCCGCATAATCATGCGGTCCTCGTTGCAGCAGTCGGGAGGAGCCAGCGTCGCATAAAACTCATCCGACTCCTTCAACCGCGCATCCACGATCGCGTCAAAATCCTTCCCCACTCCTGCCGGAATCTTCTCTGCCCGTGAAAGCCGCAGCCGAACCACAGCATTTTTCTTCCCACCCACCTTCACCTGATAATGCGCCGCCCCCTTCGTCCCAAATCCATCAGGATTCACCGCACCCTTGTTCCCATGAATCACATACTCATGAAACCCATCCTTCACATAGGGCGACGAGTTCGTCCCACCCGACAACCGCTGATTGTTCGACTCGTTATTCGTAAACAGCAGCGGCACCTTCCCCTCGCAATGCAGAAAAAACTGCCCCAGCGTCTCATGGCGCACCGCCACAAGCGATTCCTTCGCCGTCCCCTTCGCCGCGCGCAACTCAGGCCGCACCATCTCCTTATCGCGCTCCCATAGATTGCGAAACCACAGCGTCGGCAGCAAATGCAGCGACGCCGCTACCGGTCCGCGATTCTCCACCGTAATCCGCACCAGGATGTCATCCACATCAGCCTTTGCATATTCCACAAAGACATCGAAGTATTTGTCCTTATCGAACACACCCGTATCGATCAGCTCATACTCTTGCTCCAGCCGCGTCCGCTTACGGTTCGTCGCGACCAGGTCCTCATACGGATAAGCCGCTTGCGGATACTTGTACAGCATCTTCATGTACGAGTGCGTCGGCGTACTGTCCAGATAGAAGTAGTACTCCTTGCAATCCTCACCGTGATTGCCCTCGGAGTTGGTCAAACCAAACAGCCGCTCCTTCAAAATAGGATCGACCCCATTCCAAAGCGTCAGCGCAAAACAAAGAAGCTGTTTATCATCCGAGATCCCGGCGATGCCATCCTCGCCCCATCGGTAAGCTTTCGATCGAGCCTGATCATGCGTAAAGTAGTTCCACGCATCGCCATTCGGGCTATAGTCCTCCCGAACCGTCCCCCACTGCCGCTCGCTCAGGTAGGGACCCCACTGCTTCCACTGTTTCACTCCATCCTTGCACTCACGCAGACGAACATGTTCAGGGGCAGTCATTCCATCACCTCAGTGATTCAGGAACTACGCACTGGGTATTCACAGTAGGACGCAATCGCTCTTGCCGTCAACCGCGCCCCCAACCACCCTCAAAATTCATCAACAGGATCAATCGCCTATCGTGCGGGTGCGAAGTTCTGTTCCGACGTAATCTTCCATTGCCCGTCAATCTTCTTCAGCTTCAACTGCGAGTGAATATACTGTTCCGAAACCTTTCCACCTTCCACCTGTCCGGACGTGTAGTGTTTCGTCAGCCGCACTCTCAGCGACTCATCAGGCCTCGGCTCAATCACGACATCCTCAAGATTGACCGTCCACACCTTCGATCGGCTCTGAATCGCATTCTTCTTGTCCAGCCACACATCCGCATTGCTCACATTCGACTTCAACGCATAATGCTCCACAGGGTCGGCATAGAACAACGCCTGTTCGCCGGCATCCTGTCCCCGCATCGCATCCGCCAAGCTCTCCAGCCATACCCTGGGATCGCTTTCTTTTTGTATCGCCTCATTTCGCGCGATTACACTGTTGGCATCAGGCATCTGTGCATCAGCAGCATGCTTCGCCACCTCCGGACCACCAACAGCAGCCTTCTCCTCTGCCACCGTAGATGACGGATTCATACGCTCATGGACTAACCCCACAAGATAAGGCCAGGCTACAAAAAGACCTACAGCCGCGAGCATGCACGCCAAGGTTGCCAACAGGCCCCATCTCTTCGGCGTCTTCGTCTCCTCCTCCGGATGAAACGACTGGAAAATCGGTACCTCGTCCCCTCTCTCCGGCACATGCGAAGCGACCACCGCAGCTGGCTTCCCGACATCTGCCTCCACGGCAATACTCTCTACCCGCGAAGTCACAGGAGCATTTTCTACCGCAACAACCTCTGGCTCCGATTCACAAACAGGTTCTGCTTCAACGACGGGTTCAACTTCATGAACCGGCTCAGCCTCAACAACCGGCTCCCCCGCCGGTTCAGCAAATTGCTCGCGCCTTCCACCCATCTCCGGCTCAACGTAATGCTCAACCTCAACCGGATTTACCAACGCAGGAGGAGGGCCCGGCGCACGTCCAAAATCACCTTCCAAATGACCTCCAGCTTCACCACCCTGACTACCCATCGGTTCGGCAGACCAGGACGCCACTCCCGGCAAGCTCTTTGTCCCAAGTTCCATCCTCACGCGGTCCAGCACGCGATCCAGTTTCGAGCGCACCAGTTCATCCTGCGGCGCCGTGCCCAACAGTGCCGATGCCTGGTAAGTAATATCCGCCCGGACAACAGTTTGGTGATCTTCAGTCGCCACATCGACCACTGCGATGTCATTGCGGTTCATCGTTCGCTGCGACGGCCCCAGTCCGCGTACCGTGATCCGTTGCCCATCCCGCACCGTTTCGATCGATACGTCCCGCAGCGACCACTCAAGCACGCGCAGAACCATCTCCACATCAGGGGTCGCCAACATCTCAGTAGTCTGAATTCTCAAGGCATGTCTCTTTCATAAGCCAAACAAACACCAGTCGATCAAACGCTGCTCGACAAAACTGAAAACGTGGCCGCACTACATTCACTGGAATCGCAAGATACAGCTCTTCCCCGATAAATCATCCTTCACAATTGTCTGTCTCTGAATCGGGCCCGGCAGCACATCTACTCTACCCGACTAGGGTCAACCATGGAATCCACAAATGTTCCTATAGACGCCCCTTGCTTCGACGGGCATAGTCTCCACCCGGCACTGCATCCAAACCCTTTAGCTACAATGAATCAACAACACCTCCGCCTCCATGCCTTTGGCCAAACTCATCCTCGAAATCGAAATCCCACACGCCCAATCCCTCAAAGACCGCCGGCAGGTCGTCCGCTCCATGAAAGAGAAGCTCCGCCACGGCTTCAACCTCTCCATCGCCGAGCTCGACGACGCCGTCGTTTGGAACCGCGCCACCCTCGGCATCGCAACCATCTCCTCCTCCACCAGCTACCTCACTGGACAACTCCAGCAAATCGATCAGGCCGCCCACCGCATTGCAGCCTCACTCAGCGCAGAAATCGCAGACTCTTACGCCGAAATCCTTTCAGAATAGCCACCTACGGCAGACTCGCAATCTTGACGCGCTCCTGATTGAAGATCAGACGGTTCCTCGCTTCTTCCAGCAGCGACCAGTCCTTTCGAAACTCCTCCATCGTCTCCCTCAGGTGGTTCTTCGAACGCAGCACATATCCCACACGCCCAAGCATCAATTGAAAAGCAAGTTCGGGATCTGACTCAACCGCCAGCAAATTCCTGTTGCTGATACCCACTCGCCGCATCGAGCCGCCGATCTCCATAGTCAGCCACGGATGGCCCTCAGAATCAACGCTAACGTTGCCATTATCAAATTGCTGCGGAAAGAATCGCTTATGCGCGAACTCCTTCGCTTCTGCTGAATTCTCTATCGCCGCAAAGCGCTCCTTGTAGTCTTCCCAATCCTGTCGCAGACCAAGCACGGTCGATCTCTTCTGTTCGTCGGCAGTCCCCACATAAGACCACTGAATCTCGTCGTGATTCCCTTCTTCCGGTAGCTCCATCTCAGAACCCGTATCGAGCGACGATGCATGGCGCGAAAACTCTTTATATACGCCGAATCGCCCAGTGAAAAAATAAGCCACAAAGAAAGAACCAGCCACCTCATGATCGCCAATTGCTGCCGCTGGAATCAGATACTTCTTCATGTGGATCGCCGTCTCCGTGCCGCTTTGCGCGACAGCGCTTCGAGGAAAATCGCCCGGTTGCTGTGCAAAGTGCATGCTGTAAAAACCCAGCTCCGGTCGCCTCCGCGCCCAGCGGGTAAACGACCGAACAGCCGCCTTCGGTGCCATCATTCCCAGATCGTTTATCAAATCCCTGTGTACCGAGTGCGGAAAGATCTTATTCACGAGACCTCGCGTAAAAACCGCACAGTTATTCGTGAACCCGTTGTAATGATTCACGTTCGCATCACCATTCAACCACTCCACCGCGGCCTTATCCTGCGCCGGTGTCGTGTGCACCGCAAAAATGAAAATGTCACGCATCGCATTCGCATCCACAAGATCTCTCCAGAAGCTGTGTGCAATCTGCGGACAATGTCCATCAGCGCACACATCCTGAAAAAATCCCTCCCGCGCATGCGCCTCCAAAGCCTCTTTCACCCGTCGCGATCCGTACAGAACCCGGTCGCCAGGCGTCAGCGAACCCTCCAGATAAAGGCTAAGAGGTACAAGGTTCCATGCATACGCCTGTGTCTCGCGGAAGTCCGGGTATGTCGTCACCACCGAGCCCTCTTCTCCCTCCTCGCATAGCCGTGCGCGAACAGGTGACGCAGCGCACACCCCAGACAGATACACTAGGGAATGTCCAGCGTGGGTATACACCGAAACACCAACCGTCGTGGGATCGGCCAGCACCACCCCAATATCGGCCCTTGCAACTCGAACGAAAACGCTCAAACTCGCAATCACCAAAACGCCGCCGTATGCCCTGCTCAGTAAATATCTCAGAGACACCTCTCCAACAATCCACTCAACACAGTCTTGGATAAATCCCGCCCGATGCGTCGGACTGGAAGATCGGCTTCCAACAATGTGGAGTCCGCTGTCTAGCTATGGTGTTGAAATCTTTATCTCGTTGTTTTTCGGGAGAGTGCAGACCTTCAATAACTCAAGGGGGGCTTGCGAACGATGGCCCCGGTTCTCAGTGGGAGCTAATGCTTACCATCTGGACCTATCCTACAACTTACTTCGCCTGGAACAGATTTAGCGGTGGAATTCCGTCTCTAAAATCCATTCTCTCCGGATTCCGCCGTCCCTCTGCGTTAAACTAGGGTAAACGTCCACAATTTGATATCCTCTAACGTTTACCGCACCAGAAAGCATTATGCCCGAGCAAAGAGCAAGAACGTACCACCGCAACCGAGTCGCCAATACCTTCTCTGAAGAGATCGGTGCAATGCTCGAAGGCGAGCTATCCGACCCACGCATCGCTCCAAGCTACGTCACCGATGTCGTCCTCGCGCCCGGCGGCAAGTCCGCTCGCATCTTCGTCGCCGTCCATGGCACCGAAGAAGAGGAAACCTCCACCCTCGAGGGCCTCATGGCCGCCCGAGCCTACATTCGTTCCCAGCTTCGCGACCGCATGGGAGTCCGCCACGTCCCAGAACTAACCTTCGCTATCGACCGCTCCGAAAAAATGACCAGTCGCATGGAAGAACTCCTCACCCGAACCCGCAAACGAGAAAAGAAGCACGCTGCACCCGAGCCAACCCCCAAACCATGACCCCAGAAGCTTCAATCGCCGCGCTCCTGGAGGCATTCCGCTCCACGCCCCGGTTCATTCTCACCTCCCACGCCCGTCCCGACGGCGACGCCATCGGCTCCGTCCTCGCTCTCGCAGAGGTCCTTGACCAACTAGGCTGCCAGACAGACATCATCCTCGCCGATCCCATCCCCTTCATCTACCGCACCCTTCCCAACATCGAGCGCATCCATCACGCCCCGTCGGTCGCCGACATCGTCCCGGATCCCGGCGTCTCCGCCATCCTCCTCGAGTGCGACTGTATCGAGCGCACCGGCCTCCTCGGCCTTGAAGACCGCTGCCTCATCAACATCGATCACCACGCCAGCGGCCGCCACTTCGCCTACCTCAACTGGATCGACGAGCATGCCTGCGCCGTCGCCGCCATGGTCTACCGCATCGCTCTCGCCGCCAATGTCGAAATCACCCCCGCGATGGCCACCTGCCTCTACACCGCCATCCTCTCCGACACCGGCTCCTTCACCTACTCCAGCACCAACGCAGAAACCTTCGCCCTCGCCCACGACCTCACTGCGCGCGGCGCCAACCCCAGCCAGATCGCCCGCGACGTCTACTTCTCCAATCCTGCCAGCAAGATACGTCTGCTCGGCACCGCTCTCTCCAACCTCAGGACAGAAGGCCCTCTTGCTTGGACCTGGGTCACCAATCACGACATGAACACCGTCGGCGCCGAGGCAGAAGACTGCGAAGGCGTCGTCAACTACCTCATCAGCATCGATGGCGTCGAGTCCGCAGTCTTCCTTCGTGAGCTCCCCTCCGCCAGCCAGTTCCGCCTCAGCATCCGTAGTAAAGGTAAAATTGATGTAGCCCAGGTCGCCGAGACCTTCGGCGGCGGCGGTCATCGCAGTGCCAGCGGATGCACTCTCGATGGCCCCCTCGACATCGCCACGGACCGAATATTGGCACAACTCCGAACGGGACTCTGTTAGCCTTGTCTCGCTCCGCTTAATGGAATGAACGATACCCAACAATTCGCCGCCCCAGGCGTGCCGACTGAACGCGCACTCACCCCCTGGCTCCGCCGTTACATCAAGCTTCCCGCCGCTGACGCTACCCGCGAGTTCATCATCATGCTCGCCGTCAGCCTCTTCACCCTGCTCTTCGGCCTCGTCCCCATCTTCGGCGGCGATCAGCTGGGCCTCGTCGGCGCCGACGAACCACGTTACGCCCAGATCGCCCGCGAGATGCTTGCCGCCCACTCCGAAGCCTGCCACGTGACCAACTCCAAGATGGTCCCCCGCAGCCTAAGACCCACCGACATCAGCAACTCCGTCCACTGCATCTTTGGCGGCACCGTCACCCCCATCCTCTACGGCAAGCCCTGGCTCGAAAAGCCCGCCCTCTACTACTGGCGCGCCATGAGCTTCTTCAAAGAGTTCGGCGTCTCCGACTGGTCTGCCCGCCTCCCGTCCACCACCGGAGCACTCGCCCTCATCATCCTTATCTTCCTCCACATGCGACGATTCCGCCCTGGAGGCCACCTCGACGCCGCCCTCATCACCGCCACCTGCGTCGGCATCGTAGCCTTCGCCCGCGGCGCATCCACAGACATGCAGCTCGCGGCACCGTTCTGCATCGGTATGCTCGGCTGGTACGCCTGGTACGAAACCGGCAAAAAATTCTGGCTCTTCGACCTCTACTTCTTCGGAGCAGCCGCTACCCTCGCCAAAGGTCCCATCGCTCCCTTTCTGGCCCTTGTCATCATCCTTCTCTTCGCCGGCCTCCGTCGCGAATGGTCTCTTCTACGCCGCACCATCTGGCTTCCCGGCGTCCTTCTCTACCTCGTGATGGTTCTCCCCTGGTACATCGCCGTTCAGAAGCGTAACCCAACCTTCTATCGCCTCTTCTTCCTCGAGCACAATCTCGAACGCTTCGCCACCAACCGCTACCAACACCATCAACCCGTCTGGTACTACGCCGGTGTCCTCCTCCTCGGCCTCATGCCCTGGACCGTCATCGCCGTCCGCGCCCTCGTCGACTCCATCCAGGTCTCCATCGCCGAGTGGAAGGTCCGCCACAACCCCCAGCGCTACCTCGGCCACACCCGCGCCGGCGACGCCTTCCCCGAATTCCTCGTTCTCTGGGCACTCTTCCCCATCGTCTTCTTCTCCTTCTCCGGCTCTAAACTCCCCGGCTACATCCTTCCCTCCATCCCGCCCCTCACCATCCTCGCAGCCGACTATCTCAACCGCATGCGCCCCTGCGGCCTGCCCAAGTGGCTCATCTGGTCCCACGCTGCCGTCTGCGCCATCCTCGTCTTCGTTCTCGTGCTCGCTCCCCAGCACATGAAGTACGAGACCCTCATTCCCTCCGCTCAATGGCTCATCACCGCCGCCGCGGTAGCCACCGCCATCGGCATCACCGTCTTTCTCCTCATCCGCCGCTGGGGCATTGCCCAGGTCTGCAATGCCACCCTCATTCCCGTCTTTGTGACCCTGATCTTTCTCCTCGGATTCCACGGCAAAGACCTCGACATCAACTACTCCGCCCGTCCTCTCGCCCGCGAGATCGACCGCCAGGCCCCCGGCCTAAGGCCTCTCGCCATTCAAGGCGTCAAGCGTGACATGGATTACGGCCTCGCCTTCTACCGCAACGAGAGTCTCATCCACTACAGCACCGACGGCGTACCCACCGCCGAGCACCTCCTCGTCATCCCCACCCGCGACGCCAACCAACTCGACCACTGGCTGGCAGGCCGCGTCTACGAACCATTATTCCTCTACGACACCCAGGGCTTAGAGGTCTACCGCGTCTACGCCCAGCAATAAGCGCCACAAAACCGGGTGCCCCATCCTTCGCGCTTTTGCGAAGGGTGGGGTATCGTGCGAAGCACGACCGTTTTCCTCACCCGAGGCAACGCCGCTCGAACGCTGCCGTTGTCCGTTCCTTGTTTGTTGTCATCCCGTAGGGATCTGCGGTCGCAGTTGCAGTTGTTTTTGTCGTTGTTTGTTTTAGCCGTCATTCTGAGCGAAGCGAAGAATCCCTGTATTTCGCTTGTGCAGTTGTATTTGCTTGTTCTTAAAACCCCGCCCCAACCCCAAACCCGGTAAGCACTCCGGCACCCCCAAATCGCAATCGTTCCCTCCTCACCATCGATTGCTATAAGCTCGACGGAATACTTTTCGAGCTCATGCCCATCGCCACCCAACTCGAGATCCTCGACCTCCGGCACTTCTCCGCGCGCCAGCTCCGCCCCCTGCTCGAAACCGAAGCCGCTGTCTGGGAAGACCGTCTCCGCTGGAACTACCGCGGCTCAACCGAGCTCCTCCTCCAATACCTCGACTCCCGCATCCTCCCCGGCTTCGTAGCCCTCGACCGCGGCCGCGTCTGCGGCTTCGCCTTCTGTGTCTACGAGGGCCACAAAGCCGTCGTAGGCGACGCCTACGCCGCCGCCAGCGACCCCGCCCAGGCCCTCCGCATCACCCACACCCTCCTCCACCACCTCCTCGATCTGCTCCTCAACTCCCCCAACATCAACCGCATCGAATCTCAACTCCTCCTCTACGACACCGGCGCCATCAACGACATCTTCCTCACCGCTGGCTTCACCATGTTCCCCCGCCTCTTCATGGAGTACAACTTCCCCCTGCCCGAAACCAGCCTCTTGGGCCTCAACGGCAACCACGCCCCCACCTTCGATCTCCCGCCCAACCTCGAGCTAGCCCGCTGGTCCGCCGCCTCCTATCAGGCCGCAGCCGAGCTCATCCACGAGTCCTACGCCCGCCACATCGACGCCCTCATCAACGACCAGTACTGCTCCCTCCACGGCTCGCTCCGCTTCCTCCACAACATCGTCCGCTTCCCCGGCTGCGGCATCTTCGAGTCCGACCACTCCTGGGTCCTCCGCGACCGCACCACCGGAGTCCTCACCGCCATGGTCCTCTGCTCCCGCGTCGCCGAAGACGTCGCCCACATCACCCAGCTCTGCGTTCGCACCAACAGCCGAGGCCACCAATACGGTCGCAAGCTCCTCCTGCACTGCATGAGCCACCTCTCCGCTGCAGGTTTCCGCGCCCTCACCCTCACCGTCACAGAAGGCAACCAACAGGCCGTAAAACTCTACGAAGGCGTAGGCTTCTCAACCCGTCACCGCTTCGACGCCATGGTCCACGAAAGGCCCTAACCCTCAACTAGACCCGGGTGCCCCATCCTGAGCGCGCCTAACCGCGCGACGGTTGGGGAGTCCACAACCGTCACCCTCGCCCAAGCACCCGAGCACTAACCAATCTCCGCTCCAAATTCCTCTCCAACACATCCACCGCGAACCGCCTCAAATCCACAGCCTTATCCCGCCCCCACTCCTCCTTCGCCAGCTCCCCCACCGTCCCCCGAAAGATCCGCAACGCCTCCCCCACCGACCCCGCCGACAAAGCCACACTCCCACCCCTCCGGTCGTCCGAGCAAGTCACCCCATCACTCGTAGCCGAATACCAAACCGTTCCCCCGCGCAAATCGAGCCCACAAACAACACAATGCCCCAGCTCCGGCATCCACCCCATCAACCGATTCATCCACAGACAAAAATAAGTCACTGGCAGCCAAACCCTCCCCACCTGAATCTCCTCCATCACCGCCAGCGCCAGCCGAAACACCGCATCATCCACCACCCCCTCCGGCAGCTCCTCCAGCACCTCCGCGACCAGCTGCAGCGCAGCCGTCCGCTCATAATCAATCGGCCGGCTCAACGGCGAACTCAAAATCTCAAAAGCATCCAGCCGCACCAGCTCCTGCTTCGGCCTCTCCGCATAAGTCGCCCGCACGTAGGTCATCGGCTCCAGCGCCCCCCCAAACCGCCGCCGCGACCGCAGCGCATGACGAGCCACCCCCTTCACCCGCCCCTGCTCCCGCGTAAACAGGCTCACCAGCAGATCGGCCTCCTGAAACGGCCATACCCGCAGCACAATCGCCTCTCCCACCCGTTGAATCATCCTTTACCGGCCAAACTGCCGCAGATGATGGTCCGCATGCAGATACCCCCACCGCATCCAGTCCCCCGCCGTCATCGCCCCAAAAAACGGATGGCTCGCCACGCACCGCGTCGCACCCGCCAGCTTCTCCATCTTCTCGATCGCCACCGCCACCAACTCATCAAACTCCGCCGAACAATCCTCATCCAGCGCCCGCACCAGTTCCTTCGTCGTCTTCAGATTCTTAGGCCATTGCAACCCCGACCGCAACGCCACAAACTTCACCACCTTTGGCATCGGCCCGATCACCGGCTCTGCCGTCCGCTCCCCCAGCGCAATCTCGTACGCAAACCCTACATGCCGCACCATTTGCGTCGCCGTCATCTTCCCCCAAAGCGCCCGGTCTTCCGCACACACCCGCAGCATCCGATCCCTGGTCTCCGACACCACATCCGCAGAAGCCAAACTCTTCATCGCTTCCCTCAGAACCTGTCTAAAAACTTACCACCAGCCATAGGTCATCTCGACCAAAGGCGGCGAAGCCTCAAAATCCGTGGTCAGCTTTTAGTTTTAAACGCCCCCCAAAAGTAAAACCGCGCAGCCTCAGGGCCACGCGGTCGCAAGATCCAGAACCTCGTTCTACCGTCCGAAGTGCGAAGCATTCTTCGTCTGGAAGTCCGCCCACTTCTCCGGCAGGTCATCCCCGGCATAAATCGCCGAAACCGGGCACACAGGCACGCACGCGCCGCAATCGATGCACTCCACCGGATCGATGAACAGCTGCTCGGCATCACCGTGTCCCGCTTCGTCCTTCTTGGGGTGGATACAATCCACCGGGCACGCATCGACGCAGGCCGTATCCTTCGTCCCGATGCACGGTTCCGCAATCACATAAGCCATCTCTCTAACTCTCCCTTTGCCACACTCGAAATCTTTTAGCTGTTGAGCTTTCTCTCGATTCTAACAGTACATCTCCACCCCATGACAAATCAAAATCCCGCGCGCAAGTACGACCATTTTAGTTCTATTTCTTCTCACTTTTCTATGCCAATGCTCCAAACCTCTCGTTTCATCAAAGTCGGAAATTGAGCATAAGACGACAACCAAAAAGGGGGCATAGCATTTGCCTCCCAGCTTCTGGCATACTGCCGCGATGACGGATTTAATCAAACTCGAATCGGTCTTCCGTCTATCGTATAGCGTATGAAACTGCCCTTGTTCAAAGCGGGGATCTTCGCTGTATCCAGCATCATGGGACTCGCTGCCCAACAACTCCCGGCTCCTCTCGAAGAACCGATTCACACCCTGCACGTCTATGCCGACCTCGTCCAGGTACCGACGCTCGTTCTTGCGAAGAATCACGAACCGCTCAAAACGCCAATTCCAGAGAACAGCTTTTCGGTCAGTATCGACTACGGCCCGTGGTTCCGAGTCACGCACGTTCGTCCCGAGGGAAACGACCCTATCTCGCTCGCGATCCTGCTCGATCCCACCGGAGCCGCAGCCAATCTGATGCCGAAGATCAGCGATGCCATCGCGGCGCTCGCGACATCCTCGTTGACCACAAGGGACCACATCTCAATCTATGTAATGGACTGCGGCTTGATTCGATCACTCGACGACCTGCCCGTCGAAAGCCCGGCGGAGCTAAAGCATGGAGTCGATCTCGCCTTAGCGCCATGGAAGGCCCCTCAAAAAGCACCTTGCAGGCAATCCGTATATCTTTGGGACGCGATGGGATTCATCTCCAACAATCTCTACAAACTCCCCGGGCGCCGCGTCATGCTGGTAGTAAGCGATGGGACCGATCGCGGCAGCGTACGTTCGTGGAACGAGGTGCGCACCTTTACCCAGGCATCAGCAGTCACCGTTGTTGGCATGACGAATAGCGTCACATCCGTTTGGAACCGATCTGTGTTGTGGCTCCAGAACGAAGCAAATCCATTTCAAACGATATGTGAGCTCAGTGGCGGAATTTTGATGCCAACCAATCCCGATTCGATCGGAAAAACACTCGATCGTTCGATCACGATGCTGCGCCAGCGTTACATCGTAGAGTTCCCGAGGCCCTCAAACTCAACAAAAGGCGAGCACGATATGCGTGTGAAGATCGCCAGGAGTGGCGATGACTATATCAGGGTGTCAGGGGTCTCCGTCCCGATGCCCGATCCCGCTGTGCTGGCCGATCCGACGACAGTTCCATCCGATCCCTCCCATGCACCGGAGCAAGGTCAACGCCGCATCCTGCAAAAGCCGAACTAGCGTGGCGAACTGAAATTCTTGCCATCAATGTGTCATCCTGAGCGGAGCGCAGCGGAGTCGAAGGACCTGCGGTTTGCATCGGTCTAAACCTTCGCCCCGGCCGCCCGCCGCGCCGCAAACTCCGCCGGAGTCGGAATCGCCTCCAAACCCCGCCCTGCAAACAGCTCCGTAAAGATGTGCGCCATCTCCCCCACAATCAGCCCATTCGTAGCCAGAACCTCACGGCTATCCAACGTAAACTTTCCGCCATCAAAGTGCGTCACTGTCCCGCCAGCCTCTTCGACCAGCAGCACACCCGCCGAGGTATCCCACGGATTCAGATTAAACTCCCAGAACCCATCTAGCCTCCCGCAAGCCACATAGGCCAGATCCAACCCCGCACTTCCAGCCCGTCTCACCCCATGCGAGCGCAAAGTAATCTGCTGGTAAAAGTGAATATTCGGATTCATATGCCGCTTCTGGCTCGGAAACCCAGTCCCCGTCAGCGACTCCTGCAGCGTCTTCGTCTTCGACACATGAATCTGCCGCTGATTCAGCCACGCGCCCTTGCCCTTCTCCGCCGAAAACATCTCATCCCGCAGCGGATCGTACGTCACCGCGGCAACCATCTCTCCATCGGCATCCGCCGCCAGTCCCGCAGGCCTGTGCTCCAATCCCAACAACACGCAGAACGCCGGAAACCCATGCGCAAAGTTCGTCGTCCCATCCAACGGATCGACATACCACCGATACTCAGCATCAAGCCCCTCGCGCGTCCCTTCCTCGCCAAAGATCCCATGTTCAGGAAACGCCGCCTTCAGCTTCGAAACAATCAGTTCCTCACTTGCCCGATCAGCCTCCGTAACGATATCCACATCGCCCTTGTACTCCGCCGACACACCCTTCTCATAAAAACCCCGCAGCAATGCCCCAGCCTGCCGCGCAATCCCCTCCGCCACATGCGCAAACTTAAACTTCTTCACCATTCCCATCAAAACACCTCTCTTCATTTCTACACCCGAGTCTCACCTGAGCCCTCCAACCCACGAAGGTTACGGAGACCAAACTGATCCCTGCCATCGCATCTGCCTTTGCTTCTAGAGTGCATTCCGCTTTGCATCTAGAGTGCATCCTGCTTTTGCTTCTTAGGTAGAGCGGGGCTTCAGCCCCGCGTCTAAAGACCGCCGCGAAGCGGCCACCATTCTGCCGAAGGCCGGAGCAAAGGCGAAGCCGAAGCGACTAATCTATTGCCGTTGCTGTTGCTGTTGTTTGTTTCTTTCGCCGTCATTCTGAGCGCAGCGAAGAATCCCTAAGGGAAGCAAAGCGACCCGACCACCTTCATCATCACCGCGAATCCGCATAATACCCACTCCGATGCCGCAGCTGATACGCCCCCCTCAACCCTTCATCCTTCATCCGCACAGTAATCCTGCGAAACGAAGCATCCTTTCCCTGCTGCGGAGCGTAATACCCCAGCACATACTGCGTCCTCAAATCATCCGACACCTTCGAAAACGCCGGCTCCAGATCCTTCGGTTCCCGCACGTAGTAATACTTCCCACCCGTATCATCGGCCATCTGGATCAGCGCATGCTCTCCACCCGTATTTCGTCCCGCATCCGCCTCCACCGGCACAATAATGATCGAGAACACCATCGCCCCCGCCCGCTGTGCCGCTTCCAGCGCCTGTCCATAGCGCGACCCCTTCGCCGTATCCTCCCCATCCGTAATCAACACCAGAACCCGCCGCCGTCCATCCGCCGCAGACGTGCTCGAAAGTCTCTCCGACCCCAGATAAATCGCGTCATACAGCGCCGTCGAATCTCCCCGTTGCAGCTCATTCAACCCGTTCTCAATGTTCTTCTTCTGATTCGTAAACGAAATAATCTCCCTCACCGTATCGGAAAAGTCCATTAGATCCAGCTCATCCTGATCCCGCAGCAGCGCCCTCACAAAATGCCGCGCCGCATTCTTCTCGAGCCGCTCATCGCGCAACACACTCTCACTCGCATCGATCGCCAATACAATCGACAGCGGCGTCGAAGACTCCTTCTCGAAGTAAGAGATCTTCTGCACCTTCCCATTCTCAAGAATCTCGAAGTCATCCCGCCCCAACCCACCCACCGGAGCGCCTTTCGCATCCACCACATTCAGCGCCACATTCACCAGCCGCGTCTGCACCCGGATCGTAGGAACCTGCCCATCATCACTCTTCACCGGTATCTGCGACTGCGTAGCCTCAGGCCCCTGCGGAGCCTGCGTTCCCTTCATCTCAGGCGGCCGCCTCACAACCGGCGCCTGCAGCAACATCACCCCTCCCAAAACCAGGCCCGCCAATCTCATCCCTTCCACTCCCCACCAACACCGGGTGCCCCATATCTCGATTCTGAGATGTGGGCATCGTCCGTAGGACGACCGCTCTCTTCCCGTCTGCGCAGCCCAACACTCTCGGGAAATGGCTCCCCATCCGCCCAAATCGCTCCATCCACAAACTGTTCCTTCTTCCAAATCGGCACGGTCTTCTTCAACGTATCGATCAGCCACCGGCAAGCCTCAAACGCAGCCCCACGATGCGCCGAAGCCACCACAATCAACACACTCGTCTCCCCCACCACCAGCCGACCCAGCCGATGCACCACCGCCACATCCCTCACCCCAAACTTCGTCACAGCCTCCGCCGCCAGCCCCCGCATCTGTTCCAGAGCCATCTCCCTGTAGGCCTCGTAATCCAGATGCAGCGTCCGCCGCCCCCGCGTATTGTCCCTCACAATCCCGTCGAAGACGCACACCGCCCCATCGGAGCCTGCCTTCATCGCAGCCACTATCTCCGCAGCGTCAATCACCCGATCAACAATCTCAACCCTCATTCCATTCCCTTCAATCAATCTTCAACCCGTACCCGCCGCCACAGTCGCTTGTTTTTTAGCCGGCATCCGCTTGTTTTTTAGTCGTCAGTCGCGTTTTTTAGCCGTCATTCGCTTGTTGTTTTAGTCGCCATTCGATCGTTTTTTTAGTCGTCATTCTGAGCGAAGCGAAGAATCCCTGTATTTCGCTTTTGTTCTTGCCGTTGCTTTTGCCTTTGCTGTTGCTTTTGCCTTTGCCGTTGCCTTTCTTGTTTGTCATCCCGTAGGGATCTGCTTCTTGCCCTTGCCTTGCTTCCGCCTTTGCCTTGTCTTTACCTAGCTTCTAGGTACCCCAAGGCTTCAGCCTTGGGCCTCTCTCCAGCCTCCACAAAAGGGGGCTTTAGCCCTTGGAGTATGCCTTCCTATCCGCCAACCCTCCACTCACCGGAGGCAGCAAAGCCACTTCATCCCCTTCCTTCAAAACATCCCCAGCCCTCGCATACTCCCGATTCACAGCCACGGCAATCGAATCCCAAAATCCCTCCTGCCCACGCAAGACCCGCAACATATCCGCCACTGTCGCACCTTCGGCAAGCTCCACCTCGCCGTTCTCACGACCAAAAGCGTCCTTCAAAACCCCAAAATAAAGAATCCGAACACGCATCCAGACAGCATACCCGACGCTGACTCTTTGACTCCCCACCACACCAAACATCATCGGATCAAAAATCCACCACAGACAAAAAAAGACGGCCCAGCCGAAGCCGAACCGCCTTTCAAATCCGCGACCATCCGCGCCAATCCGCGGTCGCTCGCCTTTACACAGCCGCGTGAATCACCTCTTCCCGAATCTCCTCATCGTGCACCTTCTCCGTAGGAGTCTTCGGCAGAGTCACCGCCAGTACATCCTCAATCACGCTGGCATAGTGGATCCTCACGCCCTCCACCTGATCCGGCGTCAGGTCTTCATCCACCTGCTGCTTGCAGTCCGTCGGCAGAATCACATCCCGCACGCCGGCCCGTTTCGCCGCAAGGAACTTCTCCTTGATCCCGCCAACCGGCAGCACATTGCCGCTCAGCGTAATCTCGCCCGTCATCGCCGTCAGCGGATGCACCGGAGTATCCGTCAGCAAGCTAACCAGGGCCGTAGCCATAGTCACACCCGCCGAAGGCCCGTCCTTCGGAATCGCTCCCGCCGGCACGTGAATATGCAGATCTGACTCTTTCAAAAAGTCTTCATCGATCCCGAGCGTTGCCGCGTTCGAGCGAACCCACGTCAGCGCCGCCTGCATACTCTCCTTCATCACATCGCCGATCTGGCCCGTGATCGTGAAGCTCCCCTTGCCCTTCATCCGGTTTGCTTCGATGAACAGCACATCGCCGCCCGCCGGAGTCCAAGCCAGACCAACCGCCACACCCGCACGCTTCGTACGCTCGGCGATCTCCGTGTCCACGCGAACCTTAATCCCTCCAAGGAACTCATGAACAACCTCAGGAGTAATTACAACCTTCTCCGTGTGGCCCTCGGCAATCCGTCGCGCAACCTTCCTGCAGATCGTCCCAATCTGTTGCTCGAGCTTGCGCACACCAGCTTCACGCGTATAGTGCCGCGCAACCAGCCGCACACTCTCAATCGGAAACTCAACCTGCTCCGACGAAATACCGTTCTCCTTCGTCTGCCGAGGAACGAGGTACCTGATGGCAATATTCGCCTTCTCCTCCTCCGTATAACCCGTCAGCTCGATAATCTCCATACGATCCAGCAACGGCCCCGGGATCGTATCCAGCTGGTTCGCCGTGCAGATAAACAACACCTTGCTCAAATCGAACGGCTGATCCAGATAGTTATCGCGGAACGTATTGTTCTGTTCCGGGTCCAGCGTCTCCAGCAGCGCGCTCGCAGGATCGCCCCTGAAGTCGCGCCCCAGCTTATCGATCTCATCCAGCATGAACACCGGGTCCTTCACCTCAACCCGCTTCAGATGCTGAATAATCTGCCCTGGCAGTGCGCCGATATAAGTCCGCCGATGCCCGCGAATCTCCGCCTCATCATGCATACCGCCCAGCGAGATCCTCGAGAACTTCCGATCCAAAGCCCGCGCAATCGACCGCCCCAACGAGGTCTTACCCACGCCCGGAGGCCCGACAAAGCAAAGAATCGGCCCCTTCATATCCGGCTTCAAACGCCGCACCGACAGGTAATCCAGAATGCGGTCCTTCACCTTCTTCAAGCCGTAGTGATCCTCGTCGAGAATCTCCTTGGCCTTCAAAATATCCACTTCACCCGAGGAGGTCTTCGACCACGGCAGCACCGACAGCCACTCCACATAGTTTCGCGTCAGGCCATAGTCCGCCGCCGCCGGATTCATCCGGCTCAGCCGTCCCAGCTCCTTCAGCGAGTCCTTCTTCACATCCTCCGGCATCCCGGCGTTCTCAATCTTCTCCTTCAGCTCCGCAATGTCCTTCTGCGTGTCATCAAGATCGCCCAACTCCTTCTGGATCGCCTTCATCTGCTCGCGCAGGTAGTAATCCCGCTGCGACTGCTGTACCGAGTCCTGCACCTCGCTCTGAATCTTGTTCCTCAGCTGCTGAACCTCAAGTTCCTTCGCCAGGTGCTTGTTGATCCGCTCCAACCGCGCCGAGACATCCGGAGTCTCCAGCAGCTCCTGCTTGTCCGTAGTCGTCAAAAACGGCAGCGAAGAAGCAATAAAGTCCGCCAGCCGCCCAGGCTCTTCAATGTTGATCGCAATCGTCTGCAAATCATCCGACAGCGTAGGCGAAGAGGTCACAATCTGCTGGAACTGGCTCACCACGTTCCTCTGCAGAGCCTCGGCCTCAGGCGTCTTCCCCGGCTCCACATCCGGAATAACCTCATTCTCCGCCGTCATAAACGGCGTCAACTGCACAAAGTCA
>Ga0210409_10000626_pt1 | contig 53636 bp, 44 predicted proteins | sample IncBWH17MmetaG_FD_161649 | JGI IMG/M metagenome (GOLD analysis project Ga0210409, IMG submission 161649) | Forest soil microbial communities from Barre Woods Harvard Forest LTER site, Petersham, Massachusetts, United States - Inc-BW-H-17-M | ecosystem: Environmental > Terrestrial > Soil >... | reverse complement strand
TCTTCGGCCCGGCGATCCCGCCGCCCTTCGTCACGTGGCCGACGACCACGACCGCCGTGCCGGTCTCCTTCGCGAATCGCATCAGCCGCGCCGCGCACTCGCGCACCTGGCCGACGTTGCCAGGCGCGCCTTCGACCTCCGGCATGTACAGCGTCTGGATAGAATCGACCATGAGCACCTTTCCCGCGTCGCCACCTCGGGCAACCGACAGGACATGCTCCAGGTTCGTCTCGGCTACGAGGCGGACATCGCCGACCGGCCCCCCGAGGCGATCCCCGCGCATCTTGATCTGTGGCGCGGATTCCTCGCCGGATGCGTACAGCACCGGCCTGCCCCGCTCGGTCAGCTTCGCGGCGACCTGCAACAGCAGCGTCGATTTGCCGATGCCCGGCTCGCCGCCCACCAAGACCATAGAGCCGGGGACAATACCGCCGCCGAGCACGAAGTCGAATTCATCGAGGCCTGTCGTCCAGCGGCGGGTCTCGGCAGCCGTCACATCACGCAGCGCGCGCGGGGCGTTGCGCGGGGCGGCCGCTGCCTCCTCCGCCAGCGTGTTCCACGCCCCGCAGGCATCGCAACGGCCTCCCCACTTGGCGCTCTCGGCGCGGCACTCGCTGCAGCGATAAACCGTTTTGAGCTTCGTGCTCACAATGGCGGCTCGCTCGGCCGGGCGCTGCGGCTTTCGAACGTGGTGAAGCTCTTTCGGAAGTAGAGGTTCACCGTGCCGATCGGGCCATTGCGCTGCTTGCCGATGATGAGCTCGGCCGTGCCCTCTAGCGAGTTGCCGTCCTTGTCTTTGACCTCTCCGTAGACTTCCGGGCGGTAGATAAATAGAACGAGATCCGCGTCTTGCTCGATCGCGCCCGACTCGCGGAGGTCGGAGAGTTGTGGGCGTTTCGATTCGGAGCCGCGTTGCTCGGGGGCGCGGGAGAGCTGTGACAGGGCGATGACGGGGACGTCTAGCTCTTTCGCCAGCCCCTTGAGCGACCGCGAGATCTCGCTGATCTCCTGCTGGCGGTTCTCGGCCGATGGCCCGCGGATCAGCTGCAGATAGTCGACCACGATCAGCTTGATGTCGTTGTGGACCTTGAGGCGGCGCGCGCGCGACCGCATCTCGAGCAGAGAGATTCCGGCCGAGTCGTCGATGAAGATCGGCGCGGGACTGAGCACGCCGGCGGCGCGTGCGAGGCGCGCGTAGTGTTCGTTGGTCAGCATCGACTTTCGCACGAGCTGCGCGTCGATCCGCGCCTCGCTGGTGAGCAACCGCTGCACGAGCGCGTCCTTGCTCATCTCCAACGAAAAGAACGCGACCGGCATGTGATGCTCAATGCCGATGTGCTGCGTGATGTTGAGCACGAGCGACGTCTTGCCCATAGCCGGCCTGGCCGCGACAATGATCAGGTCAGCGCGTTGGAAGCCCGCCGTCAAGTTATCCAGGTCGGCGAATCCCGACGGTATGCCGGTGAGTGCACCGCCGGTCTTCTGCTGCTCTTCGATACGTTCGATCGCGGGCCAGACGAGCTCTTTGATGCGATAGAACCCTTGCGTGCCGCGCTGCTGGCTGAGCTGGAGCACGCGGTGCTCCGCCTCGTCGAGCAGCTCGCTGGCGCTGCTATGCCCCTCGAATGCTTCGCGTACGATCGACGTCGAGACATCGATCAGGCGGCGCAACATCGCCTTCTCTTTCACGATGCGCGCGTGATACTCGATATTCGCCGCCGTCGGGATCGCGTCGACCAGGAACGCGACGTAGTCTTTGCCGCCGCTGGCCTTCAACTCATCGCGACGCTCGAGCTCGTCGGCCAGCGTCAGGGGGTCGACCACCGCGCCGCGCTCGACGATCGCGATCATCGCGCGGTAGATCCGGCGGTGCCCTTCCCGGTAGAACATCGTGTCGTCCAACAGCTCGGACGCGCGCATGATCGCGTCCGTGTCCATCATCATCGCCGCCAGCACCGCCTGTTCCGCATCCTCGGAGTACGGGGGTTGCCGGTCGGCGACCGGGTCACGCTCCGTCACCGGCGCGATCGAGGAGGCGGCGGGCATGTTGGACGTCGTCCCAGGTGGGGCGCTTCCAGGCAGGATTGCGGAGGAGCGCGGCAGGATGGTACGTGACGATCAGCGGAACGCCGTAATAACGGTGCACGGTCCCGCGCAATTTGCCAATCGAGAGTTTTGTTTCCAAGAGCGTTTGCGCGGCGAACGTACCGAAGGCCAAGATGACCCGCGGGCGGATCAGCTCGATCTGTCTCACAAGATACGGACTACAGGCCGTCACCTCGTCCGGCAGCGGATTGCGATTCCCCGGCGGCCGGTGCTTGAGGACGTTGCAGATAAACACGTCCTCGCGTTTGAGGTCGATCGCGGCGAGGATTTTCGTGAGCAACTGGCCTGCTTTGCCAAAGAACGGGCGCCCCGACAGGTCTTCCTGCTCACCTGGAGCTTCACCAACACAGACCAATTGCGCGTTTGGACTGCCCTCGCCGGGTACGCAATTCGTCGCGGTCGACCACAGTGCACACCGCTTGCACGCCGTCGCATGCGCGGCAACCGCTTCGAGGGTATTCAGGCTGGCGAACGGGCCTCCGAATAAGTCAGCGCCGACCTTCCCTACGACGATCGAGGGCCCCACATCCAGGGGTGCCGCTTCGTCCGCCCGCTCGACCGGTGGGTCGGGGACGCGCTCGACCGGCGCGGCGGCGGGCGCGGTGGCACGGGCGCCGACAATGCGCATGACGTCCTCGACGGTCATACTATCGAGAATGAACTCGCGCTCGCCGGAATCGCGGCGCTGCTCGAGATAGCGACGGAGGAGCTCCGACGCATTATCGGCCACGCAACAGCCCTTCGACCCGATCGAGAATGGCGTCAGCGACGTCCGACTTCGCCAACAGTGGGAGGGCCTCGTCTGCCGTGCCATTGCCGAAGACGAATGTCACGCGATTCGTATCGACGCCGAACCCAGCGCCCGCCTCGGTGGCGTCATTCACAACCACGAGATCCAGCGACTTCCGCCTGAGCTTATCCCGACCGCCGGCGATCGCCGCCTCAGTCTCCAACGCAAATCCGACGATGATCGCGGCCGGATTTCTGAGGTCCTGTGTCGCGAGCAGAATATCGTCGGTCGGCTCGAGCGCGAGCACCGAAGGCGCCGCGGTCTTCTTGATCTTCTGGTCGGCGACCGTCGCGGGCCGAAAGTCGGCCGGGGCCGCGGCCATAATCAGCACGTCCGCCTCGCGCAGGTGCGCCGCGACGGCGTCACGCATCTCGGCCGCCGATTCGACGTCGGTAACGCTCACCCCGACCGGTGGCGCGATGGCCAGTGGACCCGCGATCAGCGTAACGTCAGCGCCACGCCGCCAGGCGGCCGCGGCGATCGCCACACCCATCTTCCCCGAGCTGCGGTTCGAGATGAACCGCACTGGGTCGATCGGCTCGCGCGTGGCGCCCGCTGTCACGATTATGCGCCGGCCGCGCAGCACGCCATCGGCGTCGAGTAGCCGGCCGATATGCGCAAGGATCGTCTCGGGCTCCGGCATTCGGCCCGGGCCAGATCCTTCCCCAACCGCCAATGGTCCCGTTTCCGGGTCGAGCACTCGGTAGCCGATGGATCGCAGATGCGCGACGTTCTGCGTCGTTTGTGGGTGGGACCACATGCGATCATTCATGGCGGGCACCAACAACACCGGCGCGTCGGCCGCCAGCACGATCGCCGTTAGCAGATCATCGGCGCGGCCAATCGCCGCACGCGCGAGAAAATCGGCCGTGGCTGGCGCCACGACTATCGCGTGGGCTGAGCGCGCGAGCTTGATATGATCCAGCGCGTGGCCCGCGGCGATCAGGTGCGTCGAGACCGGGCGCCCGGTGACGGCTTCGAATGTGACCGGGCCGACGAAGTCTTGCGAGGAGCGAGTCTGAACGACATCGACCTCGGCGCCCGCTTGCGTCAGCGCGCGCGCGAGGGCGACCGATTTGTAGCACGCAATGCCCCCCGTGACGCCGAGCAGGACGCGGCGCTGCGCGAATGGGCGCACGGGGATACGCCTACGTCGTTAGTCGGCGCGGCGGCGGGGCACGACGCGATACTCGATCGTGCCGGTCGCCAGCTCTTCGAGGGCGCGGGTCGTCAGCTTCTTCTCGCGCGTCGACGACCGATCACGCGGAAACTCGTTGAGGCCGCGCGCGTACTTCGCCGCGACCAGCACACCCAAGTACTTGTTGGTCGCGTGGGCCGCGACCTCGCCTGGTGTAAACACTCTCATATCACTTCTCTCCGCCTAAGCGTGTGATTTCGCTTTCCAAGCCATCAATCAAGCCGTGCACGTGCGCATCGAGCGTCGCGATGCGCGAGGGCCGAGCCGTTTCGGCATCGATGATCGCCGAGACATCGCGGACCGCCTTCGCGAGATCGCCATTTACGACGACGTACTGGTACTGCCCCACCGCCATCAACTCCCGTCGCGCATCGGTCAACCGGACGACGAGATCCGACCGATCTTCCGTCTTTCGCGCCACGAGCCGCGTCAACAACACATCCGCCGACGGCGGCAACAAAAAAATCAACACCGACGCCGGGTACGACTGGACGAACTGCGCCGCACCTTGGACGTCAATGTCCATGATCACGTGACGCCCGCCCTGTAGTACGCGGTCGACCTCGCGCCGGAGCGTCCCGTAGAGCCTGCCGTGCACCTCCGCCGACTCGGCGAACTCGCCCCGATCCCGACTCGCCATGAACTCGCCGACGGTCAAGAAATAGTAATCGCGCCCGTCGACCTCCGCTGCCCTTGGCCGCCGGGTGGTGGCCGAGACCGAGTAGCCGATATCGGGTCGTAAGGCCATAATCTCCTTACGGATGGTCGTTTTGCCTCCACCGGAAGGTGAGGAGAGGATAATCGGGAAGGGGTTCAGTTCAACGACTCCTTTATATGCACGCCAAGCAAAGAGCTCTCCGGATATGAGTCGAAGCCGAGCTTCATTCGAGGTTATCCACCTGCTCCCGGATCTTCTCCAGCTCCTCCTTGATCTCGACGACGTCGTGCATCATCGCGGCGTCATTGGCTTTGCTCCCCGTCGTATTCGCCTCGCGCAGCAGCTCCTGCGCGAGGAACCCCAGGCGCTTCCCGACCTCGTTACCCCCGTCGAGCGCGTCGCGAAAGGCTGCAATATGCGCTCGAAACCGGTCGAGTTCCTCACTTACGTCCAGCCGGTCGGCCAGCACCGCGATCTCTTGGGCTACCCTTTGGGGGTCCAGCGCTATCCCATTCGTCAGTTCCGCCACGGCCGTCTTGAGCCGCTCCCGGTGTTCGATCACCCTCTGAGGCGCCCGAGTCTCCAGTCGCCCCACTGCCGCTTCTACGGTCGCTATTCTTGCCCGCAAAAACTCCACAATGCGTGCGCCTTCTGCGCAACGCATCGTGGTCAACGCGTCCAACGCTCGACCAAGGACGGCCAACAATTCATCCGGGAAACCTCCTGGCTCGTCCAGGTCTGACCCCGCGGAGACCAGGACATCCGGCATCCGGAGAATCGTCGCGACATCGACTTCCCCACCGAGGCCGTAGCGGTCACGGAGGGATTTCAAATGCGCCGCGTAAGCGGCGAACCGTGTCTCGTCGATGCCGGCCGTGGAGTCGGACACATCGCGGTGTGTCCGGACGGTGACGGCTGCATGGCCGCGTACAATGGCACCGCGGAGGGACTCGCGAACGTCCCCCTCCCAAGCCGAGAACGCGGGAGGAAGCTTGATCGACGGGTTGAAGAACCGGTGATTGACGGTCCGCACTTCGACGCTCACGCGGACTTTGCCCACCGTGCCGTCCGCCGAGCCGAACCCGGTCATGCTCCTAATTCCAGAAGGACCAGCGGAGCCCATAGATGTTGACTTGTCGTGGCATCTGGTACCCGGGCACAAGGTAATAAGGATAGCCGTTGGCGTTCCGTAGCTGCCAGCTGAGCGTTCCTTGGAGGATCTTGATCTCAGCCATGATCGACCACACCCGGCTGTCTTCGACGATATAGAACGACTGATTCGGCGCGGATCTCGCCGGGAACCTCGTCTGGCTCCGGTAGTCGAACGACCCCCCGAACTTGATCGAGAACGTGTGCCGTGGAAAGCGCCGCAGCCACTCGGTCGCGAGATACATCTCGGCGTGCCCCTCGTACCGTGGTCGATACGGCTCGGCTTTGGTCCAATCGACCCCGCTGGCGTCGACGTAGATCTGGCGCCAGAGGCGCCCGCGGATCGAGCCAATGTACGCCGTACTCCGACCATACGCCGCCGTCTTCACGGTCGTGTCGTAAACGACCGGCGCCTGAACGATCGACGTGTCTTGCGTCATGATGCCGCCCGACACCCACATATCCGCGAGCTTGAGCCCCGCCTCGGCCCGCGCGGTCGTGGTCGTCGGTGACAGCGCCGCGGGGAGGTTCTGCGGCGTCACCCGACTGGCCGTGCCGACGAACCGCACGAAGGGCAACGGTGAGAACCGGGCCGCCAGCTCGTACGAGTCATAGAGCGTGGGATAGAGCTGCGGCACGAAGGCCGAGTCCGGCCGGCCCTCGCTATAGGCATCACGCTGGTAAAGGCCGGACGCGCTCAGGACCGGGTTGTCGAAGCTCGCGCGGAGCTCGGCCGAGTTATAGTTGTCGTGACCCGGAAAGACCCGGTACCGGTCCGTCCCGCTGAAGCGAATCCCCGCGAAAACGAACCCGCCTGAGGCGATGTACTGCGCCTCCGAGTTCACGCTGTCGATCGACGCGCTTGTCGGCGTGGGAACTCCCGGCGTCGTGCCGGTGACGGGTGGCGTTGAGGCGGTGGCGACTGGGCTGGTGTTCTTGAAACTCATGCTCGACGCGATCACCTGGAGCCACGGACGCCCGTGATCGGGGTCGCCGTAGCCGACGCGGAGATAGGCGTCGGTGCGCTGCGATTCGAGATCCGCCAGCGTCCTGGGCGGCAACAACGGGTCGCCGGACTGGAGCTGGTCGCGACCGCGCGTGTAGCGGTTGCCGAACGCGTCGATCGAGAACGGTCCCCTCGCGTAGCCAGCGCGGAGCATGATCGACGATTGGTTGCCGCCTCCACCGAATGCGCCCGTGTTGTTGTACTGGTACGCGCTGACCTGCGTCGCGAACCCCGGGCCGAATCGCTGGCCGTAGTAGGCCTTGTACAGGTTCGTCTGCTCGTTTCCGGTGAACACGTCGGCTCGCGTGTAGGGCGTGACGCGGTTGGCGCGCCACGTCCGACAGTACACCCGCAGTTCCGATGCCCCTCGCTCGACCGCGACCTCCTCGAACTCCCAGAGCTGGATCGTGGCCAGGTCAACGGCCCCATGGAGTCGAGAATCCAGCGGGTCCAACTCAATCCCGTCGACGAAGACCCGGACGTGCGCAATGTCGCCGAGATACGCTCCATTCATCGGCGTCGAGAGCCACCCCGCCCGGAACCCCGTGAACCCCGGTATGCGATCGAGCAAGTCGGGCAGCGTCATCGCGCCCGAGGCGTCGAGTGCCGCGCGGTCCCACCTGTAGGCCTGGCCCGGCTCCAGGAGCGGCGGCACCGGCGCATGCGCCAGCGGCGCGCGTGAGCGCGTCGTGTCGGGGTGGTACAGCGCCTTGATCGAGTCCGCGTGCGCGGCGCTCCGCACGCCGGTCGTGTCCTCCACCGTGTCTTGCTGTGGAGGTGGGGACGACGGCGGCGGGACCGGCTGCGGGTACTCTTGCGCACGGCAGATGCTCGCGCCGACCATCAGGCCAAGCACGACCGCCAGGACTCCTCGGCGCTTCGCGCCTCGTCGTACTGAACGACACGCGCAGCTCCGTCCAGCAGACTCCTTTATCAGCACGCTAACCGCGGTCAGCGAGCCCTCGCGCGGGCGAACTCGACAAACATGCCGACTGGTACACCGGTCGGGCCCTTGGGGATCACCGTCAGATCACTCTCGGAGTAAGCCGTACCGGCGATGTCGAGATGGACCCAGGGGACGCCCTCGGCGAACGCCTCCAGGAACTTCGCCGCGGTAATCGCGCCAGCGGGCCGCCCGCCGGTGTTCTTGAGATCCGCCACGTCGGATTTTATCTGCTCCTGGTACTCCTCCCACAGTGGCATGGCCCATCCGCGCTCGGCCGAGCGCTCCCCCGCGGCCAGGAGCTCATTCACGAGGTCGTGGTCGGTGCCGAACACGCCGGTCGCGGCGTGACCCAGCGCGATGACCACAGCGCCCGTGAGCGTCGCGGCATCGACCATGGCGGCCGGCTCGAATCGTTTGGCGTACGTCAGGACGTCGGCGAGCACGAGCCGACCCTCGGCGTCAGTATTGATCACCTCGATCGACTTACCCGACGACGCTTTGACGACGTCGCCCGGCTTGACGGCGACGCCCGACGGCATGTTGGTCGTCGCCCCAACCAGCCCCACGACGTTGAGCTTGAGCTTGAGCGACGCGATGGCCTCCATCGCGCCCAGCACACCGGCCGCGCCGCACATGTCGAACTTCATGAACTCCATGCCCTGGGCCGGCTTGATCGAAATCCCACCGGTATCGAAGCACAAGCCCTTGCCGATGAGCGCGATCGGCTTCTCCGTCTGAACGCTCCCGCGATACTGCATCACGATGAGCTTGGGATCCTGCGGCGTGCCCTGCGCCACCGAGAGGAACGAGCCCATATTCAGCTCTTCCATCTCCTTGCGACCAAGGACCACAACCTCGAGGCCGTGCCGGCGGCCGATCTCACGCGCGGTCTCGGCGAGATAGTCGGGTGTACAGAGGTTCCCGGGCATCTGCGAGGCTCGGCGCGCGATGTCGTAGCCCGATCCGATCGCGCGGGCAGCGTTGACCGCGCGCTCGGCATCGGCGAGCGGCAACTGTGGATCGCCGAGAGAGATCGTGACCGACGAGAGCGGCGCGCGGCGTTCGTCTTCGGGAGGCTGCGACTTGAGGTCGGCGTATTCCCAGGCGCCGAGCTGGAGCCCGATCGCGATCTGCTCGACCTCCCGCTCGCCGAGGGCCCCCGCGAAGAACGTGAGCGAACCGACGCCCATGCCGTGCGCCTTGCGGCCCGCCAGGCTCGCCGCGCGTCGCAGGGCCATGGCGCGGTCGCCCTTGCCCAGACCGACCATGAGCACGCGCTGGGGTCCATTGGCACCACCGGCGAGGTGGAGCGTTTCATCGCGGGACCCGCGGAAATCTTTGCGCCGCAACGTGCGGTCGAGGGCGCCGCCCAGCGTGGTGTCGAGACCGGTTAGGGCCGCGGGGACCTGCGAGTCAGGTGGTAGGGCGATGACCAACAGCGGGGTATCGGTAACTTCTGAGCGACGGACGGCGATCGAGAGAGCCATGGGTTTCCAGGTCGATGGGCGCATGAATGTATCGAACCTTATCCCGTTGTGCCAAACCCCGCGGCGATACAATTGATCGAGAACAGGAGCGCGGACAGCGAGGCACTCCTCTGATCCGGGTCCACTGAGGTGTCCCGGACCGCACGCAGTAGCTGGATCTGCTCGTGTCCCACCCGGTCGAGCATGGCGCGACGGTGCTCGATGCGCTCCCGGTACTGCGGAAAACGCGCGCCGATGGTCTTCGCTCCCGTCAAGCCCAGAATGCTCTGGACGGTACGCTCGAGCTCCGCTTCTATCAGCGCGAGGATGGCCCCCCTATCCTCGTCGCTGGCGACGAGCTCCGCATAAGCGCGCATGAGGGGCCGGTCGACCTGCAGCAGGGTCTTCTCGGCTTCGTCGAGGATCAGTTGGAACAACGGAAACTCGGCGACCATGCGCCGCAGCAATGCGTCCCCACGGCCTCCACGAATCTGCGCAAATGCGGCAAGGGCGCTGCCGATGCCATACCAACCAGGTATACAATGTCGATTCTGGGTCCACGCAAAGACCCACGGAATCGCGCGGAGGTCGGCGAGCGCTCTGGCGCTGGAACGACGGGCCGGACGGGAGCCGAGGTTAAGTGCCGCCAATTCCTCGAGTGGCGAGGCCGCGCTGTAGTAACGAAAAAACGCGGGATGCTCCACGAGCCCCCGATACGCCGCGAACGCGGCTCCTGAAAGGGCTTCCATCGCCTCGGCGAACTCGGGCGATGGCTCCTCCATCCCGCGTCCGAGCGTGTGCGCGAGGACGCTAGCAGATAGCAATTCCAACTGGTAAAGCGCGGCGTCGCGCGTGCCGTACTTGTACGAGACGACCTCGCCCTGCTCCGTGAGTCGCATGGCCCCAACGATCGACCCGGCCGGCTGCGCCGCGATCGCGCGACCGGTCGGCGCCCCGCCACGGCCAACCGACCCGCCGCGGCCGTGAAAGAACGAGATCGGCACCCCGGCGTCGGCGCCGATGCGCGTCAGCTTCGACTGCGCCTTGTTGAGCTCCCAGTTCGCGGTGAGAAACCCGCCGTCTTTGTTCGAGTCCGAGTAGCCGATCATGACTTCCTGCGGCCGACCGCGGAGGCTGCGGCGCACCACGGGCACCGCGAGCAGCTCGCGCATGATCGCCGGCGCGGCGCGCAGGTCGGCGATCGTCTCGAACAGCGGGACGATCGGGAGCATGCAACGCTCGACGCCCGCTGCGTCCGAGTAGAGGCCGGCCTCTTTCGCGAAATAGTACGCGCGGAGGATGTCCTCGACGCTGCTCGTGCCGGAGATGATGAAGCTGCCGAACGCCGAGCGGTCTTCGGCAATGACTGTGAAGATCGCGAGCGTCGGTTCGTTCGCGATGGGCGAAGGTCCGCTGGATCGCGGGGTCGCCAGTGCGTCGAGCAACCATTGGCGGTTGACTGACGTGTCGCCGAGCCGGGTCGCATGCTCTCGAACATCCAAGCGAGCGGTCGAGAAGCGAAAGACTTCCACCTCCCGACGCACCGGCGTGATGTACGATCGGGCGAGACGTGCGCCGTGGGATTCGTCGAGCGCGCGCTCCAGCACCTGCAAATCCCTCACGAGGTCGTCCGACACCTCATACCGCGGAGTCGCCGTCTCCGACCACCCGCGCACGGCGTGATGGGTGGTCGCGGCCAACCGGCGCAGCATGTACGAGAGGTATTGCCGGAACAATTCGTTCGGGTTTCGATTCGCGATCTCGGCCGCGTCACCACTCTGGGCGAGCGCCTTGACTACAGTGCGCTGGAACCAGAGCGGCGTCGGCAGCGAGTCCTGAGAGATGCTGAGCGACGCGCGCAGCGCGGTGAGGCGCTGTTCGTAGCGGCGGAGACTCGCCAGCCGATTCTCACGCACGGCGTGGCGCGTCATGTCAGGCGTCACGAAAGGATTGCCGTCGCGGTCGCCGCCGATCCACGACCCGAACTCGAGAAATCCGGAAACGCTCGGATCGATCTCTGGATAATGTTCGCGCACGGCAGCGATCAACCGATCCTGTAGGGCCGACACCGTATCGAACAATGTCTCGCTGAAGAAGTAGAGACCCCAAGCGATCTCCTGCTCGACGGTAGGCTTCGACAGGCGCAGTTCGCCCGTGAGCCACAGGAGGTCGATCTCGTTGCGCAATTCCGCGAGAAGAGCCTCGCGATCGTCGGGACGTTCGGCGAGCTGCTCCAGAAGGCCATAGATCCGCCGCTGCTTCTCGAGCACCGTCACCCGTCGTGCTTCCGTCGGGTGCGCCGTAATCACCGGGACGATGCGCAGCGCGGCCACGCAGGACTCGACGGTCTCGCGAGAAACGCCCCGTTCTTTCGCCTCTTTGATCACGCGATTGAACGTGCCACTCGCTTCCGGTGTGCGCCGGCGCACGCGGAACGCCTCACACTGCTCGGCCAGCGCGAGGAGCTGGAACCACTGCCCCTGGGCCTGCAGCGCCCGACCGTCTGGGTGTCGCTCGCGGACGACCGAGTCCAGCAGGCCGAGCAACACGTCAGCGAGTGTCTCTGTCACGGCCCAATTTAACTATGTTGAGTAGCATGATGAACACTGCTGACATCACCGCGTCACTCACGGCGCTCTTCTCCGAGCTGGTCGACGGCGCACCGAAAACCGGCGCGTACATGCTGAACCGCGGCGACCCGGGCATGTTGCGATCGCTCGACCGACTCTCGGCCGTTGCCGCATCAGCGAAGATCGCCGCGCACGTCGACCACGTTCGATATGGGCTGTCACTCATGAACCGCTGGGCAAATGGCGAGCCGAATCCATTCGCGACCGCCGACTGGAACGCCGCTTGGCGGCGGACCCATGTCTCGGACGCCGAATGGGCCGATCTGCGCGGCGCGCTGCGCGACGAAGCGCATCGGTGGCTCCAGGCGCTCGGGAAGCCGCGCGAGGTCGATGACGTCGCGCTCAACGGGATGATCGGGAGTATTGCCCACCTGGCCTATCACCTTGGCGCGATTCGCCAGATCGACCAGACCACGCGCGGGCCCGCGGAGCCCCAACTAAACCAATAAACCTTGGCGGCCGGCGCGGTGTCTCAGCCGGCATGCTCAGCGCCATCCGAAGGCTCCGCCACGCGCCCACGGTCACGGTCTCTGCGGTGCTTTGTCTCGCGCTCGGACTGGGCGCGACGACCGCCATCGCCAGCGCCATCGACCGAGCGCTGCTACGCCCTTTGCCTTTCCGCGACCCGGACCGTCTCGTCACGCTCTACCGCACGTCACCCACGTGCAACACCTGCCCCTTCTCGGTTCCGAAGTACCTCGATCTGGCGCGCGGCTCGAGGCAGATCCCTATGCTCGCGGCGACCGCGTTCGGGGCCAGCGTCCTATCGCTCAAAACCGAAGGCCTCCAGGTCCGTACCTATCGCGTCACCGGGAACCTCTTCCCGATGCTCGGTGTCCGGCCGTTCCGTGGCCGATTGATCGACGTCGCCGACGATAGCGTCGCGCGCGAGCGAGTGGTCGTGATGAGCTACGAGCTGTGGCACGACCGTTTCGCGTCCGATCCAAGCATCGTCGGCCAGAGCGTGCGCTTGGACGGCGACCCCTACACGGTGATCGGGATCGCACCGCCCGCGTTTCACGTGCCGCACGGCAACCAGAATCTCGAGGCCGATCTCTGGCTCCCCATGCGTTTCACGGCCGACGAGCGTGTGTCGCGGGGGCACAACTTCTTGAAGGTCCTGGGCCGGCTTGCGCCCGGTGCGACCGTGGCCAACGCCACGAGTGATGTCCGGTCGCTGATGGATCAGATGATCGCGCTCTACCCGCACATGAAGGGCGAGTCCGCGTACGCTGCGCCGTTGCAAGCGGACAGCGTGCGGCTCGTCCGCACGCCACTGCTGCTCATCTTCGGCGCCGTCTGCGCGGTGCTGTTGATCGCCGCCGCCAACGTCGGGAGCTTGCTCTTGGCGCGCGGCGTCAATCGTCAGCGCGAGATGGCCGTGAGAAGTGCAATCGGCGCTAGCCGTTGGGATCTCATGCGGCCCGTGATCGCCGAGAGCGCGGTGCTCACGGGACTCGGAGGCCTGCTGGGCGTCGCTCTGGCGTGGCTCGCCGTCCGCACCATCGGGTCACTCGCCGGCGCTCAGGTGCCGCAGTTGGTCGGCCTCGGTATCGAGGTCCGCGTCATGCTGTTCGCGATCCTCCTGTCGACGGTCGTCGCGTTCATCTGCGGGATGCTGCCCGCGTGGCACAGCGCGTCGGTCGATCCCCAGGATGCATTGCGCGGCGGACGAGGTGACGCGTCCGGCCTGACGCAACATCGGCTGCTCGCAGGTCTGGTGGTCGGCGAGGTCGCCCTCTCGCTGACGCTGCTCATCGCCGCGAGCCTCGTGCTGCGGGGATTCGAGAAGCTGGTGAGCCGGGACCCGGGCTTCGATCCGCGCCGGCTCCTATCACTGACCACCGTCATCGCGCCGGACCGGTACAGAATGGGTGAGCAGGCACGGCGTTTCCTGACGCCCGTGATCGATGCGATCGAGCGCATCCCCGGCGTCGAGGCCGCCGGCGCCATCTCGGCCATGCCGTACCACGAGTGGGGCGATAACTCGAATTACCGGTACGAGGGCACGCCCGACGATCCGGAGCACGAGCCCGTGATGGAAGACCGCGATGCCTCGCCGGACTTCTTCCGCGCAACGGGTCAGCAGCTCCTCGCCGGGCGCCTCCTCAGCCCCGATGATGACAACCGGCCCGACGTACCCCTTGCCGTCGTCGTCAACCGCGCGCTCGCGCAGCGCGACTTTCCCAATGGCGACGCGCTCGGCAAGCGTTTTTACGATGGACCGACGAGGCTCGCGACGATCGTCGGCATCGTCAGCGATATCGCGAACTTCGGACCGGTCGATCCGCCGCACCCGGAGGTGTACTGGTCGTATGCGCAGACCGATAGCATGGAGACCGTTTTCCCGATGGTCGTGCGCGTCGCGCGCGGCGATCCGGCGTCGGTCGCACCGGCCGTGCGGGAGGCCATTCGTTCGGTGGATCCGGCGGCCGCGGTGGCGGATGTGCAGCCAATGACGCAGCTGATCGGTCGGAGCATCGGCGCGCCGCGATTCTACCTATCGCTCATTGGCACGTTCGCGCTGGTCGCGCTGGTCCTCGCCGTCGCCGGCCTCTATGGCGTCATGAGTTATGCGGTGGCGCAGCGCACGCGAGAGATCGGCATTCGGAGCGCGCTCGGGAGCACGAGCGCGCGTACGCTCCGCATGGTGACCCGGCAAGGCATGCGCATGGTGGGAATGGGCCTCGTGCTCGGCATGCTCGGCGGCGCGCTCGTGACGCGTGTCCTCGAGAGCCTGCTCTACGGCGTCAGTCGGGCGGACCCGATCACGTGGGTAGGAGCCACGGCGGCGCTAGCTCTCGCGGGCCTCGTCGCGTCGCTCGTCCCCGCGAGTCGCGCGACGCTCGTCGACCCCGTTACGGCGATTCGGGCCGACTAGCAGGGCGATGGCGGTAAACGCGACCACGTAGGTGGCGGCACGCCCGGCATCCTCGCCAAGGCGGAGGCTCGTGTAGCAGGCCCCGGCCATGCCGAGCGCGCCAATGATCGCGGCCGGCCGGGTCCAGATGCCGACGGCCACGAGCAACGGAGTCACCGTCTCGTTGAGTATCGCGAATACCGTCATCACGCGCGGCAACGGGAACCCAACGGCCTGGATGAGTTGCGTGAAGTTCGACGTGGTCCCGTTCAACACCCACCCGATCTTCGTTATACCGAAGAACGCAAATAGAGAGAGCCCGGTCCCGAGACGAAGCAGGAGCAGCGAGTCGAACGCGAGCCCGGCGTACAGTACCGTGAACATCAACGCGCGGACGGGTTGTTGGAGAGCGTCCTGGCCGGTCGCCAGGCCAAACACGCCCAAGAACCCCATCACGACGGCGAGGACAACCGCCGCGACCCGCGTCGCGGCCGGGACCAGCGTCAGGAGGGCGGCGACGCCGATGAGGGCGTCGGCCCAGCGATGTCCGGTGAGGCCGCCTTGGGCGACCACCAGCGCCAGTGCCAGGACCGTCCCCACGCGGAGTACTGCACGACCAGCATCCCGATTAGAAACGCGAAATCGTTGTTGAACGACCACGGCGTGTTCCCCTTGGCCAGAAGATAGTTGAGCGACAGCAACATGCCGACCTCGGCGTGGCCGAAGAGCAGCGAGATGCCGGCGACGCCTTCGCCGACGAAGACCAGTCGCGCGAACAGCTCCACATGCGCGAGGGCGAGCCGCATGACGGGCCGGTAGAAGGGCGCGGCAAACGGCAGATACGCGCCCAAGAATCCACCCACCTCGTCGTGCCATCCCGGCCAATTCGCGATGCGGCCCACTGTCCCGATCAAGAACGCGCCTGCAATGTAAAAGCGGAGCGGAACGGGAGTGGCGATGAGGACCGTGAACGCGAGCCAGGCCAGCGCGACGACCGGATCGGGCTCCCAAGGCTTAAAGCCGGTAAGCGCCATGTAGTTCAACATGAGCGCCAAGGCGACGCCCGCCGTGATGCGCGGCCCGAACCCGAGCAAGAGCGCGATCCCGAGGACGACGTGGAACGGCGGGAGCATGGCCGCAACGACGTCCTTGTGCGACACCAGGAAGGCGTGGTAGAACGCGAGCGGGTGCGAATGGAACGCCTGCACGTAGAGGTCGAGTCGCGTCGGCCAATCGGCTGCCCGGCCCCATGGCTCCAGGCCGAGCCACTGCTCGACGCCGGCCACTATGAAAACGACGCCGAGATACCAACGGATAGCCCTCATGGCCTTCATAGTCCTCATAGTCAGCCAGCGTAGCGCGGGCCGGGCGTGGGGGGCAATGTCGCTCGTGTTTGGTTCGTGTTTGGATCGTGTTTGGCTTTTCGCGCGCTTGGCCGTGCCGCATCGCATATTGGCGTGGGATGCGATTTCGGTTGCCCCTGCTCTTAGGCCTAGCCCTCGCGTTGGCCGCGATCCTGTCCGTCCAGGCGATTGCCTTGATGCGCGATCGGGCGGGAGTCGCCGAGCGCGCGCGGACCGCGAAGTTGGATGAGATCGCGCGAACGGTGGCGCTTCGGGTCGAGTATCAACTGCTGGGCCCCATAGCGCCCGCGGTCGGCCGCGCGATGTTCGGTGATTCGGTCATGGACGCGCAGCCGACGGTCGCAAGGATGGCGGCACGCGTGCGGCAGAGCCTCGCGGCCTGCGCGTGCGTGCTGGCGAACGGCGTCGCGGTCGGTCTGCGCGACTCGATAGGACCGGCCGATTCACTCAGCCGGTGGCTCGTCGACACGTTGCGCCGGCAGCTCACGCTCTCGCATCTGGCCTCGGCCAACCTGGTGGGACACGGCTCGGCCAGCGGCGGCGGGCGGGTCGTATTCGGGCTTCTGGCTACGTCGCCACCGAGGTCCATTCGGCTGTTCGGCTATGGCGCGCACATCCCTCCGGCCGGTGGCACGGACGAGCTCTTCGCCATCGAGCTCGCGCCGACGCCATTCATCAGGCGGGCGCTCGCCGATACGACGATCAATCCCGGCACCGATACCGGGGAGTTGGCGTTTCGCGCGGCGGCCATGACGCTCGATGTGAGCGACGCCGCGGGGCGTGGTCTCTTCGCGGGCGTCGGTGAGCGTTGGGCGCCGGGGCTTCGAGTGCGAGCGCTTCCCGCGGACCTGGGGCGACTCACCTTACGGATCTATGCGGCACGCATGCCCGCCGGACCTTCGTCCGGCGGCGGCGGTCTCGTGCTCGTCGTCGCGTTGTTTGTCATCACGGTTGTTCTGACCGCGATTGCCGCGCTGCAACTGCGTGGCGAGCACGAGCTCGCCCGGCGCCGAGCACGATTTGTCTCAGGGGTGTCGCACGAGCTCCGAACGCCGCTGACGCAGATTCGGCTCTTCGCCGAGCTGCTCCGCGACGAGCAACCCGCGGTGCAGGCGAAGCGGTTCGAGTACGCGCGGATCATCGACGAGGAAGCCCAGCGGCTCACGTATCTCGTCGACAATGTGCTGGCCTATAGCGCGCTATCCGAAGTCGTCGTGCGGAGCGAGGCGGTCGACCTGGCCGAGATTGTACGGGACACGGTCGAGCGATACGAGCCCCTGGCGGCCTCGCGTGAGGCCCAACTGCGCACCAATGTGACCGAAGGCATGGTGGTCGCGGCGGACGACCATGCCCTCCGTCGCGTGCTGCTCAACCTGCTGGACAACGCGGTCAAGTATGGCCCGCAGGGCCAGACGGTTTCGATCGAGCTCCGCGCCGTCAATCACGGCGCGCAGCTGACGGTCGACGACGCTGGCCCGGGTATTCCCGTCGCCGATCGGACGCGCGTGTTCGAGCCGTTCGTGCGATTGGATCACGATGCGGAGGGTGGCAGTGGCATCGGGCTCGCGATTGTGCGCGATCTGGTCGCGGCGATGAACGGTACTGTCGTCATCGAGGATGCCCCATCCGGGGGGACCCGCGTGCGGTTGACGTTGCCGATATGACCCGGATTCTCGTTGTCGAGGACAACGACAACATGCGCCGCGGCCTGTGCGACATGTTGGCGGCCGATGGCTTCGAGCCCGTCCCCGCGGCTGATGGAACCGAGGCGTTGGCGAGCGCCGGCGATATCCGGCCCGATCTCATCATCTTGGATTTGATGCTGCCGGGCGCCGACGGCGCCCGCGTGCTCAAGTCGCTCCGCGCATCCGGGGTCGACTCCCCAGTGCTCGTGCTCACCGCGAAGAGCGACGAGGACGAGAAAGTTCGCCTGCTCGAGATGGGAGCGGACGACTATGTCACGAAGCCGTTCGGACGCCGTGAGCTCGGCGCCCGGATCGCCGCGATTCTTCGCCGCGCGCCGCCGTCCCGGGAGCTTCGCCTCGGCGACATCGTGATCGACCTCGGCGCTCGCGCGGTGTCGCGCGCGGGTCTGCCGGTGCCACTGTCGCCAAAAGAGTACGACCTCCTCGTCGCGCTCGCGCAGCGGGCCGGGACAGTCGTTACGCGGGCGGCGCTGCTCCGCGAGGTCTGGGGATACGAGGCCGACGTCGTCTCGCGTACCGTCGACTTGCACGTGCTCGAGCTCCGGAAACGCCTGGGGCCGGAGCTCATCGTGACGGTGCGAAAGGTTGGGTATCGTTTGCTTTGTGTTAGGGATCTTCCGCGCGACCGGTGAGCAGCCGTAGGCTGCTGGCGCATGAAACGTCGTGCATTCATCGCCGTCGCCGTGTTCGGAGGTGTGGTCTGGCGGGCATACGACACCGGGGTTTTCAGTGTCGGCGAAGGGCCGGCGTTCGAGCCGTGGAAGGACTGGCGCGATACGCCGCCCGACGGGCCGCTGTCGCTCGTGCGCGCGGGCATTCTCGCGGCGAATCCGTTCAACACGCAGCCCTGGTTCTTCCGCGTCACGGATTCGTCGATCGAGGTGCATGCCGCTAACACGCGCAACACCGGCGCGTTCGACCCCTACCTGCGCGAGCTCCGCATTGGACTCGGCTGCGCGATAGAAAACATCATGCTGGCCGCGCCGGCGAACGGGTATGTCGCGACGCTGACCATTCGTCCCGGTGTGCTGGCTGGTGCGTCGGGGCGGCCGGATCGGGAGCTAGTAGCGCATATCGATCTAGAACGGGGCCCAGTCGCGGAGTCAGAGCTGTACAAGGCGATCCCACACCGCCACACGAATCGCGCGCCGTACGACGTTGCGCGAGCCATTCCTCCGGATTTCGCGACTGCGCTACAAGCTGTGGCCGCCACGGAGCCAGACGTCATGCTGCAGCTCGTGGACAAATCCCGATTCATTGACATCTGCGAGCAGTCGGTCCTCGCCGATCTCGGCGACATCGATGCGCGCAAGGGTACCGCACCGTGGACCCGCGATTGGAAGTCGTTGCGCCGCCTCCACGATGGCACGTCGATCGATGAGTCGGGCTTGCCACCACTTCGCATTGCCGCGATGAAATTCTGGCCGGCGCTCTTTCAGGGAGGAGGCCCGCCGAAGGACATCACGAAGCTCATTAAGGCGGGATATACGGATCTGCTCCGCACCGGGAGCTTGTTCGGCCTGATCGCGGTGCGCGACCTGTACGACCAGACACAGAGCGTTCGCGCGGGTCGCGTATGGCAACGCGCGCATTTGCTGGCGACCGCGCGCGGGCTAGCCGCGCGCCCGGCAAACCAGCCGGTACAGCTCGTCGACCACGAACGCATGCAGGGCAAGGACCCGCACGAGGCGTCGACCTTGGCAACGCTCACGAACGACGCCTCGTGGCGGCCGACGTTCATGTTCTTCATGGGATACCCGACCCGCTCCGCCGTGGCGAGTGCGCGGCGTGGCGTCCACGAAGTCGTCATCTAAAAACTCGAGGATCATCGATGCGCGCGTATTGCGTACTAGTGGTGAGTATGCTGCTTGGGTCCCGTGCGACGGCACCCACGACCGGCGAGGGCGTGATTCGCGCGATGCACGACCGCTACGCGAAGTCCTGGTACCACTCGCTCACGTTTAGCCAGAAAACGACCCTCCGCACGCCGGCCGACACGATGGTCGTGGAGACATGGAACGAGGAAGCCCTGTTCCCAGGCCGGCTGCGCGTCGAGATTCTCCGTGCGCGGGGCGCCGTGTCCGCCATGTATCTCGGCGACACGCTCTACATCTGGCGGGGCGACAGCGTCTTCGTGCGGACCAAATCGCGCAACATTCTTTTGATCATGGGATTCGACGTGTACACGCAACCCGTCGACAAGACCTTAGCCGTCCTGGCGAGCGAGCATTACCCCATGACGCCCGTCCGCGAGGACACGTGGGAGGGTCGTCCGGTCTATATCATCGGCGCGGACCAGTCGCGCCAGATCTGGGTCGACAAGGAGCGCCTCCTGTTCGTACGCGCCATCGTCCCCAGTCAGGCCGATTCGACGAAGGTCGACGATTTCCGGTTCGACAACTACGTGCAGGTGCCGTCGGGCTGGGTTTCGGAGACCGTCGAGACCTACTCGGACGGCAAGGTCGTACAGCGCGAGGAGTACAGCGATGTGCGGCCGAACGCGCCGGTCGATCCTCAGCGGTTCACGCCACCCGCCGGCAAAGCACCCCGATAGGTCTTCTAGCGGGCGACCGCCTCGCGCTTCAGCGTGTTGAACCCGTATACCGCATCGACGCGCACCGCGCTGACGCGGCCGGCGGAGCGCACGAACCGGAACCGCGTCTCGTCGTGGCCGAACGTGTCGGCGCCGTAGAATGCGAGAGCCTGGGCAGGTCCGTCTTTCGCGTGGGACACGAGTGCGTGGCCGCCGCTGTCCACGGCGATGCGGATGGTCTCTTTCCCACCGCGGGCGATCCCGGAATACGTGCCGGCGTAATCCCCGAGCGCGCCCTGGAACGCGACCGTCGGTACCGGCTTACTGCCGAGTGCGAGATCGACGATCGCGCGAGCAATGCCGTCGGGACTGACCGGTCCCGCCGAGTTGACGAGCACGACGACCGTGAGACTGTCGTCGGGGAAGTACTGGAGCGTCGACACGAAGCCAGGAATGCCGCCGCCATGGCTGATGCGGCGGTGGCCATCTAGTGAGTCGATGGCCAGCCCTTTCGCGTAGCGCAGGCGCGTGCCATCCGTCAGCGTACCCGGCGTGATCATCTCGTGGTACGACGCCGGCGAAAGGATCGTGCCGGTGTGCAGTGCGCGGTTCCAGGCGACGAGGTCGCCCGCCGTGGAGCAGAGGGAGCCGGCGGCGTACGGCCAGGTCATGTCGATGTACATCGCGAGGCGCAGCGTGTCCTTCTGCACATCATAGCCGTGAGCCCGCCGCGGGACGACGACCGAAGTGCTGCAGTAGCGCGAGTCGACCATACCGGCCGGCTGAAACAGGTGCTGCGAGACATACTGCTCGTACGGCTGGCCGCTGACCTTCTCGATCAGGAGGCCGAGCAGAAAGAACGCCGAGTTACTGTAGGACATCGCCGTGCCCGGCGGGAAATCGAACGGCTTCGCGCCGAACATCTTCACGAGGGAATCGCGCGGGAGTGACCGCGTGGCGATGTGCCAGAATTCGGGGATCTCTGTGTATCCCGGGATGCCCGACGTGTGGTCGAGCAACCGGCGGACCGTCACGTGATATCCGTGCACGGGATACGCGGGGAAGTATTTCGTGATCTCGTCGTCGAGCGAGAGCTTGCCCTGCTCGGCAAGTTGGAGAATCGAGGCCGCCGTGAACTGCTTCGTCACGGAGCCGATCTCGTAGACCGCGCGGTCGGGCGTCGCGACGTCGAGCTCCAAGTCCGCTTTCCCGTAAGCCCGAAGTACCAGCGTGTCCCGCGCGCGAACGACCGCGATCGACATGCCGGCAGCTTTGCCTCCGCTGAGCGCCGCGGCCGCTATCGAATCGACGGCGCTGGCTAGGCGGGCGCGCTCGAGCTGCGCGGACGCGATGTCGGCGGTGAGGGCGAGCATGCACCAGACGACGAGCGCGGCAGATTTCACTGGCGATTCTCCGTAGTCTCAGGACTCGTGCGCCACGGCGTCAACCTAAGCGGCGGCCACGCCAGATGCGATAACGTTGCGTGCTCTTGGGCGGACGATGCCTAATCGTTAGCAATTGGCCTTGGCACGTCACGCCGAGTGCGGAGAGTCCCGCCGACCTCGAAGCGACGCTTGCGGCGATGCCAGGATAGCCCGTTAATTTGTCCGGACAATTGCCGGACGAACCCGACGGGAGACTCGACATGGATCGCAAGATCGAACGTGAGGTGCGATGGCTGAAGGCGTACGCTTGCTGCTCGACCCTGCTGTTCGGCGTCCTGATCTTCGTGGCGGCGAAGAGTCCAGGGCCCACGAAATTCACTGAGATCGACGCCGAGCGCATCAATATCCGGGAGAAGGACGGCAAACTGCGCCTCGTCATCGCCAATACGGACCGGATGCCCGGCGGGACGGTCGCGGGCGTCGACCTCAAGTTCCGCGATGGCAAGCGGGATGGGGCCGGGATGATCTTCTTCAACGACGAGGGCGATGAGGACGGCGGCTTCACCTGGCAGGGAAAGTCGACCGACGGCACGCACATCGCCGACGGGACCATCCGGTTCGACAACTACCGCCAGAACGAAGCGATCGGCATGAGCCATTACCAGAAGGGCGACGAGAAAGAGTCGGCGCTCGAGGTGTGGGATTCACCGAACACACCGATCAGCGCCGACTTCGCCCGAGAGTATGCGCGGGTCGGCGCCCTGCCTGACGGGGCGGACAAGAAGGCGGCGATGAAATCGATGATCGAGCGGCACGCATCCGAGGTGGGCAATCTCACGCGGCGGGTCTTCGTCGGGCGGACGAAGCAAGACGACGCGGCCGTGCTCCTCATGGACCGGAACGGCAAACCACGCATTCGCATGGCGGTCGACTCGACCAACACCGCATCGCTCCAGGTCCTCGACGAGAGCGGGAAAGTCGTCTCCAGTTGGCCTAAGTAGCACGACCCTCGGCGAACTCCACCAGGTCGGCGATCGTGAACTCGCCGGCAACGGCCGACGGCAGCACGGGCCGCCAGGTCGGGTTCACCACGCGAAACGACTGGGGATCGTGATCGAGGAGCCCGGTCAACACCTCGCCCACGATCCGCCCGCCGACCGGTCCGAGCTGGTCGCCGCTGCCGTCGACGGCGGCTTCCCTCAGGACGTAGTACCAGAGTGGAGTCTCCCCCGTCCAGCCCGTCGCGCCCAGCCCGACCTGGTCGCGCGTGAGCGGCTCGACGCCGAGATGCCGCGCGACGGTTTCGCCGGATGGGAGCTCACATGCCTGGCCGCGTTGCAGGTCGCGGTAGGATAGCGCGCGCTGGGCGCTCGAGGCGACGGTGCCGCTGATCGCCTCGGGCAGCCGCATTAAGGATCGCGGGAGCCGACCATCGATCTTGCGCGCCCGCGGAGACGGCCGGCATCCGGGCAAGTCGAACAGGTACGCCCAGTCGACGACGTGCGCTCGTTCGACCGGCCGGAACCCGATGAGATCCGGGAAGAGCGGCGCCGTCGTCGCGGCATTCACCTGATAGCGACTCCGAATCTGGCCGTGGCCATACCGATAGGCCGCATGCGCGAACTCGAGCGGCACGTACGGTTCGTCCGTCGGGTTGTAGTACGTCGGTCCGGACTCGATCAGCTGCGTCGCGAGCGACGGCCCGATGAGGCTCGGCAGGAAGTCGTGCAGCACGATCCATTGGTAGTGCCAGCGGACGAGCTGCTGCGCGGTCGCGAATCGCTTGTCGCTCAGCCAGTCGACGACCGCATTGTGGAACCGCGCCATGAGCAGGTGCATCTGGGAGACGAACAGATGCGAGTCGTTGCGCGGATCGCCGATGATGGCGGTCCCTTGCACGTTCCGCTGCAGATCGTCGTCGCCGATCAGCAACTTGGCCGAGTCGCGAGCGTCGTACAGGAACGGATCGCCGACCGGCCCCGCACCATAGAGACCCTCCAGGTCGAGTTTCTGACGGCGCGAGTTGCGCAGCGCCTCGATATCGCGGTGCGGCGCGAGCGCCGATCGATCCGCGGTAATGTCATGGGCCACGAACTGGCCGAAGAACGGGCTCCCGGCCGCTTCGCGCGCGTCGTCGCGCTCTGAGTCGTCCGCCCATCCGACCCGTCGCACGGCCCTCCGATATTGCCGAGGCGCTCGATAAACGACTCGTCGGCCTCGAGCGGTGGCAATCCGGGAAAGAGGAGCCCGTACGCTTGCGCCGTGACCGGCGAGTCCGACAGGTGTTGGTGAGTCATTGCCATAGTAATAACTCACCGCGCGCGGCGGGCGCGAACCGGGTATATTTCGCCCTCGCGGTTGGCTAAGGCGTTGCTCCGCAATAGCGCCCGGGTGGCGGAATTGGTAGACGCAGGGGACTCAAAATCCCCCGACCTTCGGGTCTTACGAGTTCGAGTCTCGTCTCGGGTATTCCGATGGGCACGGCGTTGGTAGCAGCTGCTTGCCGATATTTTTGAGCCATGGACCAGCAACCGCTGTCCCCCGAGCAGAAGCTCGCCGTTGCGCGTCAGCTCCGGCAAACGGCATGGGAGCTTGTGAGGGCCGGGGTGCGCATGCGAGAGCCGGGGCTCGGTGATGAAGCGGTCGAGGAGCGAGTTCGGCGGATCTTTCTGTTCGCGACGAGCTGAGTGACGCCCGATCTCATTCCCCTTTTTGTCCACCCGCTCAATACGATCGGGTTGACGTACATGGTGACAGGACCAGTCGCGGCAACCATCTACGGCGAGCCGCGACTAACGAACGAGATCGGGGGCCGAATCGACCAGAGCGCACGCCAGGCAACCTGGACAACGCGTGCCATTGGGGCGATGATGTGAGCCCATGAAACTCATCATCGCAGCGGTGGCGCTGGCGTGGGTCGTCGCCAGGCCGATGTTCGCGCCGGATGCGTGTCAGCTCCTGTCGGCACAGGACGCGTCACAGCTCGCCGGATTCGCCGTAACTCGTGCCGAGCATTCTGGTGGCATTAATTGTCGATACAATAAGCCGGGCGGGCCGATGTCGTTCGACGGGGTCGAGATTACGGTCAGGCAGGAGGCGAGCGCCGATGCCGCGCACGCGCGCTTCCCGCGGTGGGTCGTTCCGGTCCCGCCCCTACCGAAAGACATGACTGCGACGCCGGTCACTGGTGTCGGCGACGAAGCGACGATCACGCATACGCCGGCCGCCGTGGGCATCAGCGGCATCTACTTCCGTCGCGGCGCCGTGCTCGTCAAGATCGGCGTGCATCCGCCGCCGAGCGATGCGGCGATGACGGCGGCTGGGAAAACCGCAGTCAGCCGATTGTAGAAGCTGGAAGCGCCGCCGATAGCGCGCGTGCGCACGGCCGCGAGTGGTGCAACCGCACTCGAAATCCCCCGACCTTCGGGTCTTGGTCGGCGCACCAGCAGTGACTGGGTCAGCCGAGGCCGACCGTCAGCAGGTGCGCCGCGGCGTGCGCGATGACCAGATACTCGAAGCCGTAACGCGCGTAGAGCCAGCCGAAGAGGAGTCCGCCAACACCGTTCGTGGCGAGTGCCACTAGGAGAAGCGCGGGTCGCAGTCCGGCACTGCCGGATGCGTGGAAGAGCACGAATGCGAGCGCGCCCGCGACCACCCCAAGCCAGACATGGCCGCTCAGTCGCACGACGGCGCTCATCACGAGGAGGTGGACGACCGTTTCGAGCGTTACGGCGGCGAAGAGCACAGACGCCAGACGGATGGCAAGCGATCCGGTAAGCGGCGGCGCGTGCAGCGCGCGGAGGAGGAGAATGCCTAAGACGCCGAAAGCAGCGCCGACTGCCAGAGCGCTTGCGATCCCGCGCCAGTTGACCGGTAGCGCGCTACGGCGCTCCCACGCTCGCAGCAGTGGCATCGGTAAGTCGGCGCGGTCGGCGAAGCGCAGTCCGCCCCACGCACTCAATGCCGCCGCAATGGCCGCCGCGGCAATGAATGTCGCCACCTGTGGAGGCGTCAGCAGCCCTGGGGCTGAGGCTGTCAGGAACGGCACGAACGCGGCGGCTCCAACCGCGCTCGTGCCGGCGATCAAGCGCCAGCGGCGGCCAATGGGGTCGGCCGACACGGGGATCGGGGTCGAGGTCAGTGTCGAGTCGCCATCCATTTTGCGCCCGGGCCGAGAGGTGTGCACCACCCGGTCAAGTTACGCGGCGCCGATGCAGCGTGTCATTCGGGACTGCTTCGGCCGCCGAGATCTAGTCCCCTCGTATCGCGATCACCGGATCGATGCGCGCGGCACGACGGCGGCGGAGATACGCCACGAGCAGCGCTATCAGCGCGCCGAGTACGAGCAACGCTGCGATGGCTTCGGCGATGAGCACGCGCATCTGGTCCAACATGATGAACCCCCCGCTCTCGGAGTAGAACCCATTGAACCGGTCGAGCGCGGCGGGGAGCGCCAGCACGTCCGCCTTCGACATCTCGAGGACCCGCTCGTGCGGATGGTACTGGGAATAGAAGTCGAACGTCCGGCCGGCCGTGTCGAGCTCGATGTGGCCGCCGAGGGCATATGTCACGGGATGCGTTGCGATGTAGGCCACTACTCGACGGGCGCTCGCGCGGTCGGCCGCGGCGTCATCGATCAACAGGCGGCCGGACATCAGAAAGTCGCCGGTGAACAACAGACCGGTGTTCCGGTCATAGAACGCGACGTGGGTCGCGTTGTGTCCCGGCGTCGGCAAGACATCGACGCTACGGCTACCCAAGTCGAGCGTGGCGACGCCGTTGGGCCAACTGGCGAGGCCATAGAAGCGCTTGACGCTTTCCAAGTCGTAGCCGACAACCTGGACATTTGATCGATTGGCGAACTGCGCGTCGGCCGCGCGATGATCGAGGTGGCGGTGAGTGTGCACGACCAGCAGCGGCAGGTTCGGTGGCAGCAAGCCGAGTACGATTTGCGCGAGCGGCATCGCGTGGGGGTCGGCAACATCGCCATCGTCGATCAGCACCGCGCGAGTCGTGCCGATCAGCAGGTACATGAACGGCGCTTCGAATGTCGCGCATAGGCTCTCCCGCAGGATGTAGGTCTGCGGGTTGAACGCGTGAACCTCAATGGGCGGCGCGTGGTGTGATTGACAGTCTTTCGCGCCGGCATCCCAGTGCGCGTTCAGTTGGACCACGGTTGCTAAGAGCAGCATGCCGAATGTAACGTTCGTTTCATGGCATCCCGCAAGGCCCAGTTGCGCTCAGCCGCGGTCGATTATCTGGTGGAGCACGGCGTAGCCGATCTGTCGCTACGACCCATGGCAGCGGCGATCGGGACGAGTGCGCGACTGCTCATCTTTCATTTCGCGTCGAAAGAGCGATTACTCCTCGAGGTGCTCGGCGAGGTGCAGAGGCGGCTGCAGGCTTCGTTCGTGTCGATGGTGAAGGCCGCGCCGGGGCGCGCTCAGCCGATCAGGGTTTTTTGGCTATGGGCGACGCGGGCCGAGAACCTTCCCTATCTCCGGCTCCTGTACGAAGTCCAGATCATCGCCATCCAGAACCCCAAGGTCTTCGGCCGCTACCTCGGGAAGGCCGCGACCGAATGGCTCGGGTTAGCCGAGGGAGCGCTGGCCGCCTCCATCCGCTCGAGAGTCATGGCAACCCTGTGCATCGCGGTGTTCGACGGGCTGTTCTTGGAACTACTCAGCACCGGTGACCGGGTGCGAACGACGCGGGCGCTCGACCGGTTTATCGCGATCGTGCAGACAGCCGCGCGAGCCGGCCCAACGCGTCATCGTTCGTCGGGTCGAGCACGACGGCGCGTTGGTAGTCGACGAGCGCGTCCTGCTTGAGGCGCTCGCGCGCCATTCCACGCCAGAGATACGGAGCCGCCGCCCCCGGTGCGGCCGCCACCGCGAAATCGAGATCGGGGAGCGCCTCACGCGCGCGCCCGACGCGGACGAGCAATTCTCCGCGCTCGAGATGGAATTGCATCTCGTCGCCGTAGCCGATCGCGCGCCCATACGCGGCCATCGCCTCTCGCTCGCGCTCAGTAAGCTCCAGCACCTCGGCGCTGTCCAGCGTGATATACCCGGGCAGTGCCCGCAACCGCGGGTTGCTGTCGGCCATGCCCAGCGCCTCATCGGCAATGCCACGCATGGCGTCGTACGAGCCACCCCAGCGCGGCACGAGATTGCGAAGGTATTGGCGCCGCAACGCGAAGCTCCCCGGTATATCTTCGAGCCCTTTGGTCAAGTAGCGCCGCGAGAGCGCGCTGTCGCCGGATGCCTTCGTGATGTACAACAGGACGAGGTACGCCTCAGCTGACTGGGGCGTGAGCGCTAGGGCCGAGTCGACGCAGGCCTTGGCCTCCGCCAGGAGCGTATTCATGCGCTCGAGCGACTGCTGTGGCGTGTTACGGGCGTAAGCGGCGCCGCGCGCGACCCAGGCTTGGCCCTGCAGGTAGACGGCCCGAGCCAAGTGGGCGGGCGCCGATGTCGGACGCTCGCGCGACCAGCGCGCGAGTGGCTCCTCTAACGACGTATCGCCGGCCATCGCGTCGTACGCGTTGACCAGGTAGATCTCGGTCCGATAGTCGCGACGCGCGCTGTCGGCGGCCGCGGTGAGCAAGGAATCGAGCGTCGCGAAATCGCCGCGCCGGGCGAGACGCCGGAACGCGAGCGGATTCGCCGTTTTCGGCGGATACCCGTTCGCTCCGCTCGTTGGGAGTGTCAAGCTCGTGTCATCGAGACCCGGCATGCGGAGCGCCGCCGCGTAGGCCTGCTCACGCGCCGCCTTCGTCGGCGCGTTGCAGCCAATGGCGGCGCATGTAACGAACAGCGTGACCGCGACTCTCATCGACACCATATTTCTCCCTCATGAGGATCTGCTTCGCAGTAGCGCTTCTGTCGACCATCGCGCGCGCGCAACAGGTCGACCCGGCTTACTTCGGCGAGATGCGCTGGCGGCTCATCGGGCCGTATCGCGCGGGCAATGTCTACTCCGTCAGCGGCATCCCGGGCGATCCGACGACGTATTACATCGGAACCCCCGAAGCCGGGGTCTGGAAGACGACTGATGGTGGCACGGTTTGGAAACCCATCTTCGATGATCAACACGTGCCCTCGGTGGGCGCCGTTGCCGTCTCGCCGAGCAACCCGAACGTCGTGTACGTCGGCACCGGCGACCCGACTGGGTGGTCGTTCACGCCTGGCAATGGCGTGTACAAGAGTACGGACGCCGGGGCGACGTGGAAGAAGGTCGGCCTCGAGCGCACCAAGTACATCACGTCGCTGATCGTCGACCCCCACAACCCGGGCATCGTGCTCGTCGGCGCCCTCGGTTCGCGCGAGTTCTTCGGCGACACGAGCAGCGCGCGCGGCGTGTATCGCACCGCCGACGGTGGGCGGACGTGGCAGCGCGTGCTGTTTGTCGACTCGTACACCGGCATCGGCGGCCTGACCGCCGACGCGTCAAACCCCGCCATTATCTACGCGGCCCTGCGTCGGACCAAATCCGATTCGGCCCATCCACTCGGCGTGACCATCTATAGATCCATCGATAGGGGTGCGACGTGGCGCCCGGTTGCCGGCCAAGGGCTCCCCAAGGACGCGCGGTTCGAGATCGCCGCCAACGGGCGGCGCGTGTACGCCGAGCGAAGTGGGAACGGACGCGATGCGAGTGGTCTGTACCGGTCCGACGATGGCGGCGCCACGTGGACCATCGCCACGAGGCAACTCCTGAGCGCTGGCGGTGGGCCAATTTACGTCGACCCCAAGAATGCCGATGTGCTCTATCTCATGGGGACGGCCATGTACCGGTCGACCGACGGCGGACGGCACGTCGTCGCGCTCAAAGGATCGCCGGGTGGTGACGACCCGCGCGATCTCTGGATCGACCCGTCGAACCCGCGCCGGATGCTCCTCGGTGTGGATCAGGGGCCGACCGTCACGGTCAATGGCGGGGAGACCTGGACGCCGTGGTACAACTTGCCCAACGGGCAGTTCTACCACGTGTCGACCGATGAGCATTTCCCATATCGCGTCTGTGGAGCGCAGCAGGACAGCGGAACGGCGTGTGTGCTGAGCCGCAGTGATTTCGGGGAGATTCGCGACAACGATTGGTATCCGGTCGGTGGCTTCGAGGATACGTACATCGTCACGGATCCGGTTGACGAACGGTGGGTGTACTCCCAGGGATGGTACCAGGTGCTGCGCCGGTATGATCGAGAGACTGGCCAGGTCGCCGTCGTCTACACTCCGGCGGCCGCGGATCGATTTACATACGCGCCACCGCTCGCGTTCTCGCCCCAGGATCCGCACACGCTGTATATGGGCGCGCAGTACGTGCTGGCGTCGAGCGACAATGCCCGCACGTGGCGGCACGTCAGTCCCGAGCTGACTTCGAAGTCGATCGAGACACTGGCGCCGTCTCCCGTAGCGAACGGAGAAATCTGGGTGGGCACCAACGACGGCGTGATTCAGCTCACGCGGGACGGTGGTGCGACGTGGACCAACGTGACGCCGTCGGACATGCCGAAGGGTGCGGGCAGGGTTTTCGTGCTGGTCGTTGACGCCTCCCATAAGGATGGCGCCGTGGCGTATGCCGTCGCGAACGCGTTCCCCGATCTGCGTCCGTATATCTTCCGCACCTCGGACTTCGGTGGACATTGGGATCTCATTGTCAACGGCCTGCCTCCGGATGTGCCCGTGCAGACGGTCCGCGAGGATCCCGTCGATCCGAACCTGCTCTACGCCGGGACGCTGATGGGCGCGTGGGTCTCGTTCGATCGCGGCGACCACTGGCAGTCGCTGCAGCTCAATCTGCCGAACACCGACGTGACCGACATGACCGTTCATGGGAACGACCTCGCGATCTCGACCTATGGTCGCGCGCTCTGGATTCTCGATGACCTGACGCCGCTCAGGCAGGTGCGCGCGGCCATGGCGGCGGGCACCTATCTCTACCGGCCCGAGCTCGCCTATCGCATGCGGTGGGACAACATCGAGGACACGCCGCTGCCGCCGGAGGTGCCCGCCGGTCAGAACCCGCCGGAGGGCGCGATTCTCGACTATTACTTGAAGACCGCGGCGACGGGGCCAGTCACACTCACCGTGTACGACAGCGCCGGCCGTCAGGTCCAGCAGCTGACGAGCACCGCGCCGGCTAAGGATACCGTACTACCGAACATCGCCGGGTATTGGCTCGCGCCGCCGACGGTGCTCGCCACCACGCCCGGCATGCATCGAGTGGCCTGGGATCTGAGATACCCGCCACCCGATGTCATTAATTACAGCTACTTCGGCGATCTGCTGGACTATCGTGAGTACACGCTCAACGTACACGCGGTCAAAGGCACGACCCCGCGGGTGCAACCAACCGGGCCACTGGTGGTGCCCGGTACGTACCGCATCCAGCTTGCGGCCGGCGGGCAGACGTACTCGCAGGACCTCGTCGTGCAGAACGATCCGCGCGTACAGGTGACGCAGTCCGGGCTCGTGGCGCAGATGAAGTTGCAGCTCCGGATGATGGCGGGCATGAAGGTCAGCTATGCGGAGTTCGGGAACCTGCAGCGTTGGCGCTCCGCCGTCAAAGACAGCACGCTCGCATCGTCGCTTCGCGAGCTGGCCGACACCCGCTTCGGCCCGGCCAACCGCGATCTCACACGGCATCTCGAGGATATGGAGTCTGGTGATATCGATCCAACGCCCAGCGACATCGCGGCCGTCGACGCCGACTGCTTCGCGATCGATGCCGCGCTCATTGAGCTGTTGGCCGCCAAGATGGCGTTGGCCACCGCGCATGTGTCCGTCGATGCGGACCTCGGATTGATGCAGAGGTCCGCATGCGAACCCTGATGCTGGCGGAGGGCTCGTCGACTCGACCACCGTCGATCTACCGTGTGGGTAACTAGTCTCGCATAGCGCCCGCCGGCGGGACGCCGGCCGCGCGGGCGGCCGGGATCCAGCAAGCCGCTAGCGTCACGGTCGCGAGGAGCAGCGCGAGCCCACCGAAGGTGACCGGATCTCGCGCGCTGACGCCGACGAGGAGACTGCGAAGCACTCCCATCACGCCGAGCGAAAGGATGAAGCCGATCATGAGACCGGCCGCGGCGAGGAGCATGCCCTCGCGCAGCACGCCGCGAAGGATGTTGCCCGACGTGGCGCCGATCGCCATGCGAATGCCGATCTCGTGACCGCGCTGCGCGACCGAGTATGCCACGACGCCATAGAGGCCGATCAACGCTTGGAAGAGCCCCAGGAGGCCGATCGCCGTCGCGAGCGTCGCGGCCAGCCGAATCGGGGTGAACGCGATGCCGCCATCCAGGTGCTCGCGCATCGTCTTCACGGCGAATGGCGCGAGATTCGGGTCGAGCGAGGCGACGAGCTCGCGTACGGGAGCGGCGAGCTGGCTCGCGTCGCCCGCCGTCGACAGGTGCAAGGTCATCTCGGCACGGTATCGCTGGGCGATGGGGACATAAAGCATCGGATGCGGCCGCTCGCCCAGAAGTCCCGAGGTCACAGTCTTCGCGACAGCAATGACCGTGACCTGAGGGCCATCCGATGTGAGCCGGACGCGTTGGCCAATGGGGTCGGTCGCCGGCCAGAGACGAGCCGCGGTCGCCGCATTGATGATCATGACGGCACCTGCCGTATCATCGTGCGCCGTAAAGTCACGGCCTCGCAGAAGCCCGATCCCCAATACGTCGAAGTATCCGGGCGTGACGGCCACGATCTCGATATGCGTGTGGCCGCGCTCATTCGCGAGCGTTGGCAGGTCCGCGTAGACGTCCGCGTCGCTATGCGACGTTCCCAACGGGATCGTGCTGGCGAGCGCCGCCCCACGGACGCCCGGTAGCACGGCCGCTCTGGCGAGCAGCGACCGGTAGAACGCCTTGCCCCGCTCGCTGTCGTAGCGCGCGAGCGAGACATCGGTGGTCGCCATGAACGCGTGGTCTTGACGAAATCCCAAGTCGAGCGTGCGCGCCCGTTGGACGCTGCGGAGGAACAGTCCGGCCGCGACGAGCAGCACGAAGGAGACGGCGATTTGCGCCGTCACGAGGCCGGCACGGAAGCGCTGGCGCGTGACCCCTCCGGTGCCACGGGCGCCGGCCTTGAGCGCATCGGCCAGCTGCGGATCAGACGAGCGGAGCGAGCGAAGTGAAGGCCCTGCCCCACTCAACATCGCGGCCAGGAGGACCGCGCCGGCGGTGATGGCGAGCACCCGCCAGTCAAGTTGGACGTCGAGTTCTACGGGGATCTCCGTGGATAGCCTTATCGACTCCAACCAGTGGGCCGTGCCGAGCGCCAGCAGGACGCCGGCGGCGCCGCCGATGCCGGCAATGACGACGCTCTCGGTCAAGAGCTGCCGCACGATCTGCATGCGGCCGGCGCCGAGCGCCGTGCGCACGGCCAACTCAGTCCGACGGCCGCTCATGCGCGCGAGCATCAAGGAGGCGACGTTGGCGCAGGCGATCAACAGCACGAGAGTCGTCAAGGTGATGAAGATCGCCGCGGCCCGCGGGAGGACCTCGGCGACGGCCAGGTCTGGCCGCGCGCGCAATTCGCGTTCGATGGCAAGGCGCTTGCCCTCGTTCTCCGCCGGGTACTGACGCTGGAGCCCGGCGCCGATGACATCCAATGCGCTTCGCGCTTGGGCGAGACTCACGCGCTTCGCGCTTGGGCGAGACTCACGCCCTCGCGCAGTCGGCCGAGGATCTTCCAGCCGCCGCCGGCGCGCCGCTTGATCAGCTCGGGTTCGATCACGGACGCCGGCACCCAAGCATCGGGTATGACCATCGGCTGCGTCCCGACGAATCCCGGCGGGGCGACTCCGACGATCGTGAACGGGCCTCCATCGATCATCAGGGACGTGCCAGCGATGTTCGGCGAGCCGTTGAGATCACGCCGCCAAGAGCGATAGCTGACCACGACCACCGGCAGGCGCTCGCGCGCTTCCTGTAGTGTGAACGTGCGACCAAGGACAGGCCGAACGTCGAGCATGGGCCAGTAGTTGTCCGAGACAGCGTGGACGAGCCGCCGATTGGTCTGGTTGCCGATGCGTATGCTGACGCCCTCGGTCGTCCACGCCACGGCGTCTTGAAGGGCCGTTCCCGCGGCCTGAATATCGAGATAATTCGGGTAGGAGTTGTCACCGACCATTCCCGCGCCACTCGACAACGTGCCGATCTTCACGAGATTCTCGGGGTGCGCGACCGGGAGCGGCCGAAACAGCAGCGCGTTGACGACGGCGAATACGGTCGCGGTCGCGCCTGTGCCGAGCGCCAGGCACAGGATGGCGGCCGTGGCGAACCCCGGCGCGCGCCGGAGGGTTCTGAGGGCGTGCCGGATGTCGGTGAGGATCATGCGGCGACCTACGTGCCCTACCCTCCGATTGTGTCAGGCGTCAGCGTTCAGACGCGGAACAGATAACTGAGCTTCAGGAAGAAGCTGTCGGCCTGGCGCCGCAAGCCCGTGAAGTGTAGCGCAAGCGGCTCGGTCGCGTCGTTGCCATACCCGAAGAACGCGACCGTCCCCGGGACCGGTTGATAGGAGAACAGCACCGAACCCTCGAGTAAGTTGCTCGTCCCGGTCGATGCGCGCGAGATCACGCCGGTGCGCGGGTTCTTGATGAAGATCGGGAGTTGGGATCGGGAATCATCCCGGAGACTGTCTTGATACTCCGCGTCGTACTGGCCGACGAGGCGAATGAACAGCCCGCGGGTGATCTGGTACTCGGCATCGACCCGGGGGATGATCGTGCGACCGACAGTCGTGCCGTCGTCGTGGCGGTGGTAGAAGGTGGCGTTATAGGTGGCGTTGACACGAATCTGCTGCGTCGGTTGCCACGTGAGTGTCACCTGGGGCAGGTCGACATCGGCCGAGGCCCATTCGAAGAAGTTCTCGTCGCGGCCCCAGACGTAGACGAGGCTGGCCGAGAAGTGGGCGAATTGCGGGGTCGTCAGGTTGAAGACGTAGTCGGTGTTTGGAATATCCTGCTGGTGCGGGAACGGTGTGTAGATCGTATCGGAGCCCGCGATTCTCCTGATGTAGTAGTTCGAGTACAGGGTCGGATCGTAGCCATAGTGCTCGAGATAGATCCCGGCTCCGACGACCCAACCGCCGTGCACGGTCGCGGTCACATTGAACTGGTACCGCTGATCCTCGGCGCGGTGAAAATCCGTCAGGTTGCGGCCCGCCCACGTGTCCGCTATACGGAAGTCGCCGCCGTACGTCTCGATGAAGCTTCCCGGGCGGTTGTACAGCGTGATGCGGTGGTCGAGCGACACGATGCCAACACCCGCGCGTGAAATGAATCCACTCGCGGCGACGAACTGCGGGTCGATCTGCCGCGCGATGTAGTCGAGTCCGAAGGTGCGTCCGGCACGAGTGAATCGCAGATAGCCGAGGGGCCCGGCGGTGGCGCCCGTGGCGCCCGCGTCGCGGGTCACGCTCGCGGCACCCTGCATCTGGAGCGTGTAGATCTTTCCGAACGCGAACCGGGCGTCGAGGCTACCCATGCGGTTGTAACCGCCGCTCTGTTCCTTGTCCGTGAGCGCGGCGCCGAGCTGGGACGCCGAGCCGATATCGGTCCACGAGCGCAGGACGTTGAAGATCGGATGACCGGCGCCGGTCGCCGACGCGCTTTCTTGATCCTGGGCTCCGAGATAGGCGACGGTGACGGCGCCCACCTTGCCCGTGACCTTGGTGGCGGCGATCGGTGCTTCGATCTGACGCGTGTAGATCAAGTTGTTGGGCGTGCTGAATTGCTCGAGGCCATCGAGGAAAAACGGTCTCTTCTCCGGATACGCCACCGCGTACCGAGGATCCAATTGTAGCTTCGTGGCGTCTGATTCGACCTCCGCGAAGTCCGGACGGTAGGTCCCGTTGAGAGTCAAGTTGTTGGTGATGCCCCAGCGGATGTTGGCGCCGAACTGTGGGCGCTCGACGCCGTAGCGCCACGGGCGGGGCGCGCCGCTGTCGCCGAGGGCCCTTTGGGTGACGAACGGATTGAGGTCCAGCACCAGGCCGCGTTGGAGCTCGCTCAAGCCGACGAGCGTACCGGATTGGGCCAAGAACGATGCGGCGGCGATCTTCGTCGGGACCCAACTCTGCTCGTGACCCGAGTGCTGGACTTTTCGGATAATGTTGAGGCCCCAGTCCTGGGGATCGGCCTGCTGATACTTGATGCTCCGAAACGGAATCCTGATCACCGTCTCGTAACCCGTCGTGGTCACATGACCCTTCGACTCGAACACGAAATCCGGGCTGAGGTCCGTCGTCGGGCGGCCCGTCTGCGTGGTGCTCGTGCTGAACCCGCGTCCCGTGCGCACGCCCTCGGTGATCGTGCCGTCTTCCTGGATTCCGAGTGGATTGACGGCAAACACCAACGCTTGCCGCGAATGGAGAAACGGGCTCAGGATGATCTGGATATTGTCGTCGGCGTCGATCTTGTCGCGGTCGGCGAGCTTGGAGTGCACGCTGCCGTGCGGCTCGAACGCGCGGATGCCGAAGTAGATCGCGCGGTGCGAATACCAGACGAAGACCTCGGTCGAGTCTTCGGCCGGCAGGCCATCGACCGGCGTGTACTCCGAAAATCCCGTGAGTACCGCGGCCTGCTGCCAGACCGGGTCGTCGAGTGTGCCGTCCATGACTGGCGCGGCATCGATCCGCGGGATGTTGACGCGCGTCTGGCCGGCGCGGCCGCTGTAGACGATCGCGGCGGTCGTCCACGCGAGAAGAAGTGAACTTGCCACGTGTGGCAACGTGGGGACATGGCGCACGGAACGCCAGAGGCCCAAAATCTAGCGCCGACTTGTCAAGGACTTTTCAAGTGGGCGTCTGGTGAGCTAGCCCACATAGATTCCCGCCATGCAAACCTCCAGACCTTCGCGGCGCACGGCGGCGGCCATCCTCATCCACGACAACGCGACCGAAGCGGCCAGCCGGCGAAGCGCCCGGTGGGCCGCCCTCATGGTGGGCGCCGTTGTCGTCTGGATTTGGCTCGGCGGAGCCAGCACCCATTCGATCTTCGTCGTGGTGATGGGCATCACAACACTCGGCGCGGCGAACAGCACCGCCGCTTGGTACCGGATGCGCCGCTATGCCGCGGCGCGCTTCGCGAAGTAGCGCGCGAACCCCTCGACGCACATCGCGTAGTTTCCCACGCGCTCGAAGCGCTGTTCGAGGTCGGGCGTGAGCAGCCCAGCCTCTCGCTGGCGGAGCGTCTCGACGCTGAGATCGGCGCTCAGCCAGTCTCGCCACCGGTGCAGGCGCGACATGAGGTCGTCGAGATGCCACGCGACGTCGTCGTACTCACCGAAGTGCGTGAGACACAGGCGCCGGGGCCCGAGCTTCCTGAGGCGCTCGACGCTCGCGGCCCAGGCATCGAGGTCCAGCTCGGGTGGCGGCGTGGGCGGTCGCACGTAGAGCGTCGTTCCCAGGCGGACTCCCGCTACATCGCCCGTGAACACCACCCCGCTCGACGTGTCGTAGTACGAATGGTGATGCACCGCGTGGCCAGGAGTGTCTATGGCTCGCAGCGATCCTATCATCTCACCATCTTCGACGACGACCACGCGGTCTTCCGGCACCGGTAGGATCTCACCCCACAACTCTTGCATCCGTGAGCCATACAAGCGCTCGGCGCTGGCGATCAGCTTCGAGGGATCGATAAGGTGCTTGGCACCCTTCGGGTGCACAAAGACCTTCGCATTGGGGAGATGCCGTAAGAGCAGGACACCCGCGGCGCCCGCGTGATCGAGATGAATATGAGTGACGAGCAGGCGAGTGATGCTGACCGGATCGACGCCGGCCGAACGAATGCCGGACAGCAGGGCGTTCGTCGTGCTCGCCGGCCCGGCTTCGACCAACGTGCCATCCGCAAGCAAGTACGACGCGATCCCACCAGGAAACCCCTGGTACTGATGATCAAGCCGAACGTAACTCTGGCTCATGCTCGACCGGAAAGTTCACGGAGTTCGCGATAAAGCACAGCCGGTGTGCTTCGTGGTGCAGCGCACGCGCGCGCTCGAGATCCGCACCGGGCGCGAACGTCACGACCGGGCGCAGCGTGACCCGACTGAAGCGGCCGCCACCATCGGCGTCCTCCGTCATGACGCCCTCGGCGCGATCGACGTAGCTCGTGATAACGAGGCCGGCGTCGGCGCAAAGATGCAGATACCAGAGTTCATGGCAAGCGCTGATCGACGCCACGAGGAGCTCTTCGGGATTCCAACACGTCGCGTCGCCACGAAAGCCCGGGTCAGATGACCCGGGGATCGGGGGCTTCGGCTGACCGGGTGATGAGATCCGGTGTTGACGCGAGTATGCGCGATACCCGGATGTGCCCGAGCCGGTGTTTCCCGTCCATTCGACTACGGTCGCGTAGTGGTGCTCTTTGGCCGCCATGCCTCGAAAACTACTCGGTCCGCAACGCCACGATGGGGTCGACGCGCGCCGCGCGGCGCGCGGGAATGAAGCAGGCCGCGAGCGCCACGACTCCCAACACAACGGCGACGACGACGAACGTCGACGGATCATAGACCTGGACGCCGTACACGAGGCTCGACACCACGCGACCCAGCCCGAGGCCACCCAAAAGACCCAACACGATACCGAACGCGCCGACGCGCATCCCCTCGCCCACGACCAGGCGGAGCACGCGATCGGGTTGGGCGCCGAGCGCGATGCGGAGCCCGATCTCGCGCCGGCGCTGATTCACCGAGTACGCGAGCACGCCGTAGATCCCTATGGCCGCGATGATGAGCGCCAGCGCGGCGAACACACCGAGGAGCACGGCGTTGAGCCGGGGCTGGGCGGCGCTCACCGACAGCCAATCGTCCATCGACTTCACGTTGGCGAGGGCGAGGTCCGGGTCGATCTGGTGGATTTTCTCCCGGACGGCCGGCATGATCGACTCGGGCGCGCCGCTCGTGCGCACCACGAGATCCATGAGCGGCCAGACGCGCCAGGCCGTCGAGTAGTAGAGCGTCAACGACTCGGTGCTGAGCGCCGTGTTGCGGACGTCGCCGACGACACCGACGATCGTGAACCCCTGCGTAGGATCAGCGGTCCGATACAACGTGCGGCCGATCGGGTCGGCATCACCCCAGAATTTCTTCGCCGTCGCGTTACTCACGACCATCACGGGCTGCGAGCTCGGGCCATCGTGGTCGGTGAAATCACGGCCTTTGAGCAATGGGATGCCCATCGCATGGAAGTAGCCGGGGCTGGCGATGCGCCAGTCGATCGGCACCTCCGCATCCTGGGGCAGCACCGATTGGCCGCGCGTGAACATGGGGTGCCGGGAGTAGTTCCCTGCTCCGAACGGGATGCCGCTGGATACGCCCGCGGCGCGCACGCCCGGCGTGGATCGCAGGGCTTCGAGCACGGAGCGATACAGCGGCTCGGCCTTCGTGGCGAGCGGATACTTCCCGAGTGGCGGCGCGAGCTCGAATGTCATGAGGCCGCGTGAGTCGAATCCGACTCGCACGTGCTCGAGATTGCCGAGGCTCTCGATGAGTAGGCCGGCGCCGATCAAGAGGATCGTCGCGAGGGCCAACTCGGCCGCCGCGAGCGTGTTCCTGAGTCGGGCCTGCCCACCGGATGCACCGCGGCCCGTCTGCTTGAGCACGTCGGTGAGATCCGACCGCGTCAAACGCCACGCGGGAGCGAGACCAAACAGCAGCCCGGTGACCAGGGTGATGGCGACGCTGAACGCGAGCACCGTGGCGTCGATCGGTACATTGGACACCGGGAGGACATTCGGCGGCAGGATGTGATTGAGCAGCCACACGCCGCCCGTCGCGCCAGCGAGACCAATGGCGCCGCCGAGGATCGAGAGCGACAGACTCTCAGCCAGCAGTTGACGAACCAGGCGATCGCGACTGGCGCCAATGGCGGTCCGAACCGCCATCTCGCCTTGTCGTGTGGCCGCGCGCGACAGCAAGAGGTTGGCGATGTTCGCGCAGGCGATCAGCAACACCAAGCCCACGGCGGCCAGCAGTACCAGCAGCCCCGTCTCGAGCGGCTTGCTCACCACCGTGTCGTACAACGTGATCAGCGTGAGGCTCCAGTCCTTGAGCTCCGGATACTGCTGATCCATGCGGGCCGAGATCGTGTTCATCTCGGCCCGCGCCTGCTCGAGAGTCACACCGGTCTTGAGCCGGCCGAAGACCGCAATCTGGTGATTGAGTCGCCGTTCCTTGGCCGGATCAATCGTGAGCGGCGTATAGAGATCGCCCCCGGTGAGGAGATTGAGTGCCGCCGGCGCGATGCCGACCACCGTCGTCGGAATGTTGTTCAAGATGATCGTCCGGCCGACGAGGCCCGGATCGGATCCGAAACGTCGTTGCCACAGCGCTTCGCCGATCATCGCAACAGCTGGCGCGCCGGGCTTCTCGTCGTCATCGGCGAAGGCGTGACCGGCGATCGGTGTGACGCCGAGCACGCGGACGAGCGAGGGCGTGACCGTCGCGCCGACGAGTTGCTCGGGCTCGCCCGATCCGGTCAGCGTATACGGCGCGCCGCCGAACGCGCCGAGCGACTGAAAGTCTCGCGTCTGTTCGCGCCAGGAGACGAAGTTCAGGACCGACGCGCCGATGTTCGGGATGTTCGCCTTGTCCTTCTTCTCGGCGACTTGGATGATCCGGTTCGGGTTCGCATACGGCAGCGGCCGGAGAATCACGGCGTTGACAATGCTGAAGATGGCCGTGTTGGCGGCGATCGTGAGCGCGACTGTCAATGAGACGGCCGCCGTGAACGTCGGCGACCGGCGCATGATGCGCCAAGCGTAGTAAAAGTCGTTCATCATCCGCGAACGGTGGCCGTCACCGGGATGGAACGCAAGCGCCCGGTGACGGACCGTACGTGGACGGTTACGACCGGGCTGCCGCGATGCCGGAAGTAACCTTGGCCTTGGCCGAGCCGAGCCAGAAGAACGCGGCCAGGAGCGCAATGCCCCACACGATCGCGAATGCCGAGACCAGCCCCACGATCGCGCCCAAGGTGGCGATAGGTACGACGATGGCGTAGATGCCCGCGACTAGGCCGAGGAGGCCGAAGAAGAGCGTCCAGCCCCACGGCGCGCCCATTCTGCGCTCCATCATGGCCGCGTAGATCCCGAGCGCCCCGGTGAGGAGCAGCCAGTATGCGACCCAGAAGACCGCGAACGTGAGCGAGAGGCCCGGATAGTAGTAGAGGGCGGCGATGCCGAACACGAGGCTGATGATTCCGCCGAGCAACACCACCCACCAGTGCGGGAGCAGCGCGCGCGCCTCGATCGAGTCGACGATCTGGCTGATGCCGATGAAGATCGCCCAGAACGCGATGAGGAGCGCGAATGCCGCCACCGATTCCATTGGGCGCGCGATGATCAGCACACCGACCGCGAGGGCGAGCAATCCTCGCAGAAGGAGTGCCCACCTAGCCCGACCATACATGTGCTGCACTAGGTCCGACGCCATTAGGTCTCCTTTTCAAGGTCCATGAACGATGCTCGGACTGGGCGTCGTGGCAAGGACAACTTTTGTCACGGCGTGCGCACGGACCTCCTCTGGGGTGAACCACGTCGGCTTCATTTCGCCCCTAGCGTACATGGGCGACTGGTCCATGTAATGGGAATTGTGGGGGTCGCCACTCGCGCCAAATGTATGCACGGAAAGGCCATGCGTGGTCGGACCGAACTCGACGACGCTCACATAGGTGCCACCGTGCACGCCGTATCTTCGGTGCTGGCCGGCGACGTCTGTCGTGTAAACCGTAAACACCGCGCCATCGTACCCGTCGACCCCCGGCACGGCAATGCTCGGCGCCGCGTCGCTGAACTTGGGCAGGTCGACGATTGGCGTCTCATGGTCGTCGACGCGTTGAAGGCGGTTGCGTTCGCCCCATGGGACGGCGCTGTCCAAGGCGATGCGCAGCGCACTAATGTCGTCGTGGTTCGTGAGCTGATGGTGCCAGATGCTGTAGATCGTCGTCGCGACTGAAGTGATCGTAGCCCTTCTGTCCCAGTTCGCGAGCACATTCGCAGCGCTGTCGAGGCGCGGATCCGGATCGACTCCGTGAACGTGGGAGAGCAACAACGGGATGAGGCTATCGGCAGAGATCACGTGGGTGTCGAATGCCGCGGCTTTCCATTGGGCGAACGTGAACTTCGGGGTCGACATGAGAATGCGGCGCGATGCTCTCGCGCGAGGGTTCTCACGCATGCCCTCTTTCACCATTGGCATGGGGAACGCGGCCGAATCCGGGTTACCGGAGCTCGTCAGGAGAAACGGCGAGGAGTTGCAGTTCTCCATCCAGCCGGTCGCCGGGTTTGCCAGTTGCGGCAGGGAGTCCATCGGGTAGTACCCGTGCCATTCGGTCGCCGGGTCGCTCCCGTCGACCGGCTTGGTCCAGTCGAATCGTGGGTCGCGGCGTGGGACGGCCGCGTTGTACAGATAGAACGTGTTTCCATCGCGATCGGCGTACATGACGTTGCCGAACAACATCGCGAGGGGAGACAATGCGGACCTGAATTCTGACAGGGTATGGGCCCTCGTCATTGCATACCACTCCGCGAGCCAACCATCATCGGCGAGGCGGGCGATGCGCGCGGCGACGGGTTTGCCATTGTACGACGCGACGAGTGGTCCATGGTGCGTCGCCAGAAAACGCACGCGATGCCCGCCGATCGTCTCGAAGCGCTCGGTGGCGGTGCGATACCCATTTCCGTAGCGATACGCGAGCGGGTGCGCGGCATCGTCAAATGTCTCCACGTAGCCGTCGGCGACATCGGCGGCGTTGTCGGTGCTGACCCAGCCGAGGTACGCGTTGTGCCCGACATATGGGAGCGGGAATCCAAAGCGGGTGTAGCCCGTAAACTCCCACCCTTCATCGCTGTGCACGTGGCCTTCGTAGACTTGGCCGGGGCCAAAGAATGGCAAGTGCGGGTTGATGAACAGCATCGCGTGACCCGTCGCGCTTTTTGACGGGCCGATCACCCAGCCGTTAGAGCCGTTCGCGGGTGTCGTGAACTTGTCGAAGTAGCCGCGGCCGACGGGGAATGGTACGCCGATCTTCGGGTCCCTCACAAAACCGAGGACATAGTAATTGTACCGAATAAAGGCGAGCGGGTACCACGGCTCGATGTGCGATAGGAACCGTCCGCGATGCTTCGTGAGGTAATAGTTGAGACCTGCCGCGAAACCATCGCAGAGGGCGCGTGTGCGCGCGTCGAGGCGGCCATACTCGGCGACCGCGAGTCGCGGAATGTCCAAGGCCAGCGTCAGCCGGTCTTCCTCGGCGCTCGAGTCCCCGTACATCTCGGCGCCGCGACCGAGCGCCAGCATGTAGTTCGCCTCGATCCGCGGAAAATTGTCCTCGGCCTGCGCATAAGCGAACCCAAAGACGGTGCTCGCGTCGGTCTGGCCGAACACGTGCGGAACGCCGTAGGTGTCCCGGTAGATCGTCACCGACTGGCCCCATGCGCGCGTGCCCAGCGCGAAGACGGCGATCATCGCGATCCGGGATGCGCGCCGAGCCGGAAGCCAGCACGCCGCGAGCGCGACGGCAGCGACGAGAAGCGCGACCCCGCCGAACGCCACCGGGTCCGTCGAGCTCACGCCGAAGAGCAAGCTCGCGAGGACTCGCGTGCCGGCCAGCGCGACGAGGGAGCCGATGACGATGCCGGCCACGGCCAGGATCGCGCCTTGTCGCAGGACGAGCCCGAGAATGTCCACTCTCCGCGCGCCCAAGGCGACGCGAATCGTCAGCTCGCGCTCGCGCTGCGCCACCAGATACGAGATGACGCTATAGACGCCGAGCGCGGCCAGGAGCAGTGCTGTGCCACCGAACACTCCGACGAGAAAGAGAACGAATCGCTGATCGCCGACGGAGGCGGAGACGATCGACCGCATGGTGCGCACTCGTGGCGGGGCATCGGGTCGCAGCGCGCGCACGATCGCTTGAGCGGTCGATACCTCGATCTGACCAGCGATCACGAAATTCATGCGTTGCGCGATAATGGGACGCTGGAGGTAGTTGGCGTAGACGACCGGCCTGGGTGTCGCGTTCAAGGCATCCTCGTGCACATCGCCGACCACGCCGATGATCCTGAGCGGGCGCATATCGCCGTCCATGCCGCCAAATTCGATCCACTTCCCGATCGGATTCTGGCCCGGCCACTTCTGGGTGGCGAGGGATCGGCTGATGATGGCGACTTCCGGCGCGTTCGGCGTGTCTCGATCGTCGAATGCCCGCCCGTCGAGCACTGGGATATGCATTGCCGTGAAATACCCGCCGCTCGCCACCCGAAAATCGGCGGACCCGACGCGCGGATTGTCCCGAGTCATCCACTTGAAGTCGGACGAGACCGGCTCGTCCGGGGACGTCAGCTCCAGGAACAAGCCGTTCGACTTGCCGACCGGGGCCAGCGGGATCACGTTGACCGCGCCTACGGCGTCGACGCCGGCCGCGACCAAGAGAACGATGGTCATGGCGACCTGCGCGACGACGAGGGCGCGCCGCGTGCTCGTCGCTGACCCGGCGCCGGACATCGCTCGCTCGGATTCCGACAGGGTTTCTCGGACGTCGCCGCGCGTCGCGCGCCAAGCGCTCAAAAGCGCCAGCGCGACCGCCGTCGCGATCGACACCGCGAGCGCGAACGCGAGTACCGGCGCGTCGAGCTGGATGTCGCCGGCACGCGGCAGACGGCCAGGGTCGACTGCCTTGAGTGCTATCGTCCCAGCGACCGCGAGGACAAACCCTAGCGCGCCGCCTGCGATCGCGATCAACAGTGACTCGGCCAGACATTGCCGAATGAGACGACCGCGCGTTGCGCCCAAGGCCAGGCGAACGGCGAGCTCGCCGCGGCGCGCCGTGAGCCGAGCGACGACGAGGTTGGCCGCATTGGTGCAGGCGATGCCGAGCAAGACGACCGATGCCGCGAGTAACACGAGTAGCGCCGGCCGCGTGCTCCCGACCAGTTGCTCGCGGAGCGGGACGATGCTGACATCGGCCATCCACGTGTCGGAGCCATAGCGCTCCGCCAGATTTCGTGCGATGCCCTTCGCTTCTCGCCGAGCCGCGTCGAGTGTGACACCGGGGCGCAGGCGCCCGACCGCCTGCCAATTGTGGCCCGTGCGCGCCGTGCTATGGTCGGAGGCGCCGCGCCACGCCCAGACATCGGTGCCCGCCGGAAAGTCGAGCTCGGGGCGCATGACGCCAACAACAAGGGCGGTGCTGCCCCCGATGCGGAGGCCCTTGCCCAGCGCGTCAGGGCTCCCGTCCAGCACGCGTTGCCAGAACGCCCAGCTCACGACGATTCCAGCGCCATCACGAGGTTGTTGCGCGGTGCCGATCAACGGCCGGATTCCCATCGCGTCGAAGAATTCCGGCGAGACGACGGTGAGCGCCGCCCTGGTGGGGGTGATGTCCCCCGAGATCGAGACGGTCGGCGTGTAGGCGAACTCCGCGAACGCGGCGAAGGCATGCGATGCTGCCTTGAGGTCGTCGAAGTTCGGATCGGAGAACTGCCTCTGGTGCTGGTTCCGATCGAGTTGCCACACCGCCACCAGCGACGACGGGTCTGGGTACGGGAGCGCGCGAAGCAGCACGCCGTTTACAACCGTGAAAATCGCCGTTGTGGCGCCGATGCCGAGCGCGAGCGTCAGCGCGGTGGTGGCGGCGAACCCGGGAGAGCGGCGGCACTGGCGAAAGGCGAAGCGGAGGTCCTGCCACATGCGCTGGGCTCCTACGTCAATTGTGGCGGTTCGGCTACACGGTGACGCTAACGCTACATGCGCCTAAAGCGTTCTAGCAAAATAGTTTATGACGCCTATAGTACGGCAGAGCCCGCTGTCATGGAACTTGCTCATAAGCAGGCATGACCCAGCCCGCCGATCACGTTACGCCGCCGCATATCGAGTTGCTAGGCGCGCCGGAAGTGCGACCGTTCGAAGAGGCGCTGGCCGATGCGAACCAGCGCTGGAAAGTGGATGTCGAGCGCTATCGCGAGAAGACGGTGTTTGCCGATCATCACTGGTCGGCGATCGAGAAGAGCGCGTCTCGCGATTAGTGGCGTTCGAGGAGCTCGCCTTTCGTCCAGATGATGAGCGTCTGGCAGCTGTCACCGACGCGCTCAAACTGAGGCGGTAGCTCCTCGGGGTTGTAGACCTCGACGGCCGCGATGTCAGCTACGTCGACGTACCGGTCGAGGTCGAGCGGCAAGAACGGGACGGCGGCTTTCCCGAGGTTGTTGGTGTCGGCGGGCACCTCAATGTCTACGCGATGCGCGTCCAAGAACAAATTCACGCACACGCCGCTCGAGCCCATCACGCTCGAGTGCCCGCGACTCCCCATGATGATCGGCGGGTGAAACGAGTGATCGACGTAGATCCCTGGCACGGCTTCCAACACGTCGGTGGCATTCAGGGGGTGCTTGCGGTCGATGTCCTCGACATCCAGGAACGTCCCGACTCCGCGGTGCTTCCGCTCGCTGAAGCCCACGGCGTCATACGCCGGCGCGAGCTGTTGCGCCAGGATATGAATCGTCGACATCACCGGCGGCCCCGCCCCGAGTTGCACCACGCCTTGCCACGGCGCCGCGGCCCCGAGCTCGACCACCGTGGCGATGGGTGAGTAGCCCGCGGCGCGCACCGAGAGGGTTTGCGTACCCTCGGGCAGCGCGGCGAGCACGAATCGCCCGTTGTCGTCCGTCGTCGTGCGCGCGTCGGTGCCCGCCAACTCGACCGTGGCGCCAGGCACTTTCTCGTGATGGGGGCCGACCACCTGCCCAGTCGCGCGACCAGCGCGAGAGATGCGTACGAGGTGGAGGGTCGGCAATACCACGCCGCCCCGGGAGAGCTCGATAGACACCCAACTGGTGGCCGCATCGGCGAGCGTGGCGCGGAGCCTTCCCTGCGTGACGCCCGGCGGACCGCACACTCGGAATCGACCGCTCGCGTCACTCGTGACCTGACGGCGCATCGTGAGCTGCACCACGCCCTGACGCTTGGTCGCGTCGACCTGCTGCCACTCGAGTGTCACGGTCGCGCCGTCTGCGTCACCGAGCACGGTCCCGATGATCGCCGTGGGCTGGCGGCCGTACGTCGCGCTGTCCTCGGCACAGATCCGTTGGACCAGCACCAGCGCCGTTGGCGTCGCGATCACGAGGCGAACGGTGTCGCCAGCCGTGAAGGACATGGGTGGCGACGTGACGCCGAACCCCAGCGCGTCCAACAACGGGTGAAAGAGCGCGACCCGGTGCGTGCCGGGCGGAATGCTGTCGATCCGGAATCGACCGGCGGCATCCGTCATCGCCTGACGGCCGCCGGCATCGCTCACGACAACCATGGCGTCAGCTAGCGGTCCGCCCCGCAAGCTGTCGACGGCGACACCGACAACGGACGAGAACTGCGGCAGAATGCCAGCGGCGAGCGCGGCCCACAGCGCCATGGTACTAATATTGGGCCTTATGGCCGATCACGCACGCATTGCTTTGCTCGGCGTCCCGTATGACGCAGCCTCATCATTTCTGCGCGGAGCGGCCCGCGGGCCCGCGGCCATCCGTGACGCGCTCTCGTCGGGGGCGACGAACGGCTGGACCGAGTCCATGGTCGACTTACGTGCCCCTCACGTCATGATCGACGCGGGCTACGTTGGCGTCATCGGAAGTAACGACGACATCCGGGCGCGCATCGAGGCGGCAATGGTCGCGTTGATGGCTTCGAGCAACAGACCAATTGTGCTCGGTGGCGATCACTCCATTACCTATCCGCTCCTGCGCGCCGTGCGGAAACGCTATGCCCGCCTGGCCATTTTGCACATCGATGCCCACAGCGATTTGTACGACTCTTTTGAGGGCAATCGGTACTCGCATGCCTGTCCGTTCGCGCGGATCATGGAAGAGCGGCTGGCCGATCGCCTCGTTCAGGTGGGCATCCGCACCATGAACCGACATCAGCGAGAACAGGCCGAGCGGTTCGGGGTCGAAGTCGTGACCATGCGGGACTGGAACGACGGCCGTGTGTTCAGCTTTGCCGAGCCGCTCTACGTGTCCGTCGATCTCGACGCGCTCGACCCGGCGTTCGCTCCAGGGGTTGCGCACCGTGAGCCGGGCGGGCTTTCCTCGCGTCAACTGATCGAGATTCTCCAACGCGTGCGGGCGACGGTGATTGGCGGCGACGTCGTCGAGTGCAACCCTAACCTCGACCCCGCCGGGATTACGCCGTTGGTCGCCGCGAAGATCGTGCGGGAGCTCGCGGCGCGCATCCTGGAGCACGATTAATTTCAGGTCGCATGCACTCCGTCTTGAAAGGAATCCTGGCCCCCGTCACCACGCCGTTCGAGGCGGGCGAGGGGCAGCTCGCGATTCGGGCGTTCGCCGACAATGTCCGTGCTCATCTGGCCTCCGGTTGCGCCGGCATCGTCGTCACCGGATCGACCGGTGAGGCGGCGCTCCTCGACGAGGATGAGCGGCGGCGACTTCTGACCGCGGCGCGCGACGTCGTCCCAGGGGACCGGTGGCTTATCGCCGGCGTCGGCGCCGAATCCACGCGCCAGACAATTCGTCGCGCCGCCGAGGCGTCATCGCTCGGCGCGGATGCCGTGCTCGTCGTCGGACCTCACTATTACCCTGACAGCAGCACGCCCGAGGCATTGCTGGCGCACTATCAGGCGGTCGCCGACGCCAGTCGCGCGCCCGTCATGCTCTACAGCATCCCCAAATACATGCATTACGCGATTCCTCCTGCCGTCGTCCAGGAGCTCGCGCGGCATCCGAACATTATTGGCATCAAAGACTCGGGTTCGGATGCCGCGATCCTCGCCGGGTATCTCGATTCCCAGTCGGACACGTTCAGCGTGCTCACCGGGAACGGCACCACCTTGGCTCGCGCCGTCGCCGCCGGCGTCCGCGGTGGCATCCTTGCCGTGGCCCTGATCGTGCCGGCGCTCGTTGAAGCCGTCTGGGAGGACGGCGCGCTGCAAGATCAGCTCACTCCGGTCGCCCGAGAGATCGTTGGCGAGCTCGGTGTGCCGGGGGTTAAGGCGGCGATGGACGAGGTTGGCCTTTTTGGCGGGTCCGTGCGGCCACCACTCCGCAACCTCGGCGAGACTGCTCGCATCCAGGTGCGACAGATTCTCGACACCGCGCTTCGCGCCATGCCGGCGTAGGGCGCCTCGCGCTAATACTCCTCGCCGCTTCGCGGCTTCGTCGCCTTCGGCGAACCGCCCGGATTCGTCAAATGGCATTCCCCGGTCAAAACGCGTTCCGGGTCAAGACGCATTCCGCGGTCAACGCATTTTCCGATCAAAACGCCCTCCGCGGTTAACACCCGTTCATGATCGGCTGATTAAACGGTCGCGCGAAGCGCGCTGTATTCCACACGTATACACATAGATGCATAGTCGCCTACTCACCTCTGGTTTGTCGCCCAAAATGAAATAGTTTCCGTGACCATGGCGGACGCTTCGACCCCGGCGGGTATCTATCTCTGTACCGGCCCCTTGAAGCACTCCTGGGTCGCGGCCGAGGATGCCGCGAAATGCTGCAACGGTTTCGTTCGCGACAAACACGTCACCCGTGACCCTCTAGGCAACGTCAAACTCGAGTTCTACTGGCGCCCAGTCGAATCGGACGCCCCGACGGAGCCCGAGGTGTCGACCGCCGAGATCTCCCCCCCACCGTCGCTCTCGGCGATCGAGGATTCGCTGGGGGATGACGAGCCGCTGAGCGCCGGAGGCCTATCACACGGGCCGTTCTTCCGCCGCGTCGCGGAGATCTCGGAGGACACGTCGCCGACGTGGCGCGAGATGACGGCGGGGTTGCTCACCTTGCGCTTGATCGATCGATGGGCGACGCGCAACGTGACAGGCCGCACGCCGAGCGTCAAAGAGTACGTACTCGTGCGCCGCGCCATCGACGATGTCGATGACGATCGCGTGCACCAGGTCCTGCTCAAGATGACCGACGCGATGCGCGAGTTCGCGACGGAGGACGTCGGATCGATCCCCAAGCTGCTTTTCGCCTACGGCCTGCTGCTAGAGGAGGCCGCCGAGTGGCCGCTGGCCGTCGATGTCTACGAAACGCTGCTCGAGCAGGCGCACCGCCCTGATGAGCACGAGGGGATTCCGCTCGTCTATTTGCGCCTAGGCCTCTGCCACCGGCGGCTCGGCCGCCTCTGCCAAGCGAGCGCCATCTACCAGCGCGGCTTACGCGTCGCGCGCATGTTGTGCGATACGACAGGCGCGCTCCGTATCCGCGTGTCAGAGGCCGACCTAGCGATGGAGCAAGGAGACCTCGAGACCGCGACGGACATCCTCGATGAGGTGATCGCCGAGGCGGACCCGGACCGTGAGGCCGACCGCGAGACGCGCGCGCGGGCCTGTCACGAGCGCGGCGCGATCGCCATGCGCCTCGGGCAATACGAGGGAGCGGCGCCGTTACTCTACGAGGCGTTCGCAGGCTACGATGACACCCGGTCGCAAGTGCGCGCGCTCGCCGACCTCGCCAGCGCGCTCTCAGCCCTCGGTGCGCGCAGCGGCGCGCGCGACGCCCTGCACCTCCTGTACGACATGACGGAACAGCCGGACATCCGGCTCAACGCGGCGATTCATCTTCTCCGGCTGGCCGGCGAGGATGGCGATCTGGCGACGTTCGAGGAATGGCGGCACGCCATCGAGTCCGGGCCGATGGGTACGCGCCTCAAGGCGCAGTTCTACCATCGACTCGGCGAGGGGTATCAACGACTCGGCCAGCCGTCGACCGCGTCGCTCGCGTATCGCGTGCTGGCGATGATGGCGAGGAATAACGACCTGAAAGACTATGCCGCGCGCGCTGACGAAGGGTTGCGCGGCGATCCGCCACCGCCGTCGCCTCGCTTGACCCGCGTATCGCCTTCAGTGGACGCCGTGTTGAAGCAGCTGAGCACTCGTCGTGCTCAGCTGCTCGAGCTTTCTGCGAGGTAGTGAGGAGCGTTTAGCAGGGCGTTGTTTGCCCTGCTAAATACCACTGTCCTCGGGAGCTTGGCCGCGTGCGAGGGCGGCCTGGCGTAGCCGCTCCATCTGCTGCCGCAGCTGCTCCTGGAGCGCAAGGTATTTGACGCGTTGGAGCGGCGTCAGAAACAACGACAATTCACGCTGCTCGTTGCGCGTCAGCTCGAGGCGCTGGCGCTGCAGATCGAGCACCGTATCGATCATCGCCGCCAGGTGCTTGTCGTCCACCGGCGCGGTGCCGATGACCTGATCGCGCATCTCGGTGCGAATCGCCCGCTCCTCTTGATTGAGGGTCTGGCGCTGCGCGTTGAAATGGCGCGTCGTCTCCTGGAGCTGGCGCATCTGCACATCGTTCAGGCCCAGGCGATCGTGCACGATTTTCATCCACTGCTCGCGAATCCGCTTGGCGAGCTCCTGGCGCTGGGGCGTCGAGTCCTGCGGCGCGGCGCCCTGGGCCGCCGCGCCGTTCACTCCGCTCGCCACGAACGCCAACGCGCACACCAGCCGGACGATCATTGGACTCCGGCGGCGGCGCGCATACCTGACACCGCCGGCTGCGGCTCAGCCGACGGGACGGCGTCGAGCTCGTCCAGCTTGTCGAGTAGCGTCTGCATTTCTTTTTCGCTCAGGTCGTTCAAGTTGCCGCCGACGCTGAGGCCGGAAGCCTCCGGCGCCTCCGTCGTCTTCACCACCACCTTGTGCGCCACGGGCGGCTTGTCGGTCAAAATCCCTTGAAGGACGGCGATTGAGACACCGCTGACGGCGATCGTCGCGATGGTCGCGGCCACGCGCCATGAGGTGAACCGGCGCGAGCGCTTCACTACACGTGGCGCCAGTGGGATAACCGGCTTCGGCAAGGCCTGAACGATCCGCGCAATGTTGACCTGGGGCGCCGGGAACGCAGCGTGCGCTGCGCGCACGACCGCCAACTCTGCGGCGCACGACGGACATGCCGCGACGTGGGCTTCCACCTGAGCGATCAAGGCAGAGCCCATACGGCCCGTCACATACTCGGGCAGCAGATCTTTGATTCGGTCGTCCTGACAGTCACGCATGCGGCACCCCCAGATACTCCTTCACGGCGCGCATCGCATGATGATAGTGCACGCGCGCCGCGCCTTCCGTCGAGCCGACGATGTCGGCGATTTCTTTATACGACAAGCCCTCAGTCACGCGCAGCGTGAAGACCTCGCGCTGAAGCGCCGTCAACTGATCCACGGCCACGCGCACCCGCTCCTGCATCTCATCTGCCATGATCCCATCGAGGGCGGTGTACTCGCTCGCGGCGTCGCCCTCCGCCACCGGCATCTTCTCCGGCCGCCGCCGCTCGGCGCGCCGCCGGTCGAGCATGAGCCGCCGTTCGATCGTGAACAGCCAGGTCCGGAGCGAGCTCTCGCCGCGAAATGACTCCAGCGAGTTGAACGCGCGAACGAATGTATCCTGCACCAACTCATCGACGTCAGACCCACTCATGCCACCCATCGCGGCCGCAAATCGAGCAAGCGCGGTCGCGTGCCGCTCCACGAGCATCGTCGCCGCCCGTTGGTCGCCACCGAGCCACCGGGCAATGAGCTCCCGGTCGACTGCGTCATCGGTGACTTCCTCCCGTACTTTGACGCCCGTCATCGGCCAACGTTAAGGTTCATGGGTGGAGATCATCGCGCATCGGGGCGTTCCCCGCCAGGAGCCGGAGAACTCGTTACCGGGCTTCGAGTTGGCCGTTCGGCAAAAAGTCCATGGGATTGAGCTCGACGTCCACGCGACGAAAGACGGCGTGATCGTCGTGCATCACGACCCGAACATTCGACACGGCCCCCTAATCAATACCCTGACGCTCACCGAACTGCACCGGTATCCGTTGGCTCCCGGGGTCGAGATCCCGACCCTGGCGGCGGTGCTCGATCGCATGGCGAGGGCGACCCCCCCGCCCACCGTGTACGTCGAAGTCAAGGGCTTGGGCATCGAGGAGGCCGTGGTCGAGGTGTTGGACTATGCGAGGGTGCCGACCGCGGTCCACGCGTTTGACCATCGGGTCGCGGCGAGGGTCACCTCGATTTCGCCGAGTATCCCGACTGGGATTCTCCTCGACAGCTACCTGGTCGATCCCGCGGCCGCGTTGCAAGCTGCCGGTGCGCGTGACTATTGGCTGCAATGGGCCTTCATCGATCGCGACCTCGTTCGGAGGATTCACGACGTGGGGGGGCGCGTCATCGCTTGGACCGTCAACGAACCCGGTGACGTCGCGGCGCTCGACTCGTTGGGGGTCGATGGTGTTTGTTCGGACATCGCCGGGAGTTTCGTCTAGTTGGCTGGCGACCAGCGAGCGCGAATTACGCAGCGCCTTCGGCGACTGCTTACATCGCCGCCAGGTCTGACGCGCCGGACATGACACGCCTGACCGGGCACGCCTGACCGGCCACGCCTGATCTGACACGCCCGCTAGTCTGCAGAGATGGCCATACGCGGAGACACCAATACGCACACACGCTAGTACGCGTTGAACACCGGATGCTGAGTTGTAGACGGTCGCCGAAGGCGCTGTGTACATCGACGCCTTACGCCCCTAGCCCTCGCCACGCATGGGCAGTAGTATTGGCGCCCATGCAAAGACTCCCACTGGCTCTGCTGTGCGCACTCGCCGCGTGCACACCCGCGCCGGCTCAGGTAAAAACGAGTCCCGAACCGGCAAAACCCGACACCACCAAAGCAGCGGAAGCCAAACCCGGCCCGGGCGCGCTTTCGCTCCCCAATGCAGACCCCTACCCGAGCACCTACAAGCCCTTCCCGTCGAAAGCGACGGTAATCAAAAACGCGACGCTGCTAACGGCCGCAGGACCAACGATCCGCAACGGATCGATTTTGCTGCGCGACGGCAAGATCGTAG